>JGI20214J51650_10000178_pt1 | contig 39803 bp, 33 predicted proteins | sample WetSurMetagenome_FD_51650 | JGI IMG/M metagenome (IMG submission 51650)
AATCTACAAGACACCCGGAGTACCTGGCTTCGAACTACTAACACTCATTGCAGCAATCGGAGTAGCATTCCTACTCCTCAGACGCAGACAGAAATAAACACACATAAAGGGGTTTTACCCCTTTTTTATCTCTTTTTTTAATCATTTTTTTTCAAAACCCTTTTAAGGCCCTTGTTTTTATACTATTCCCTGGAGTGAGCGGTTCTGAAGGTAAGTATAGTTATCCCTGCAATAAACGAGGAACGCGGCATCGGCAAGACCATTGATGCAATCAACACAAACTATTTCAAGAAACATAAATGGGAACTGGAGATCATCATCATCGATGGAAACTCCTCTGATAAAACAAGGGAAATCGCATCTAACAAAGGAGCACAAGTGATCCTTGAGAAAAGAAAAGGATACGGCAGAGCCTATAAGACTGGGTTAGCATCTGCAACAGGAGATATCATCGTCACCGGTGATGCAGATGCGACTTACCCGTTTAACACCATCCATGAATACATCCAAATGCTGCTCGACCAACATCTTGATTTTATAACCACGGATCGTTTTGCAGCATTAAAGCACGGTTCGATGTCCCTCAAACATCGATTCGGTAATTTGACCTTAGCCTGGACCCTTCGCATCCTCTTCTTGGTCAACATCCGAGACTCTCAATCAGGCATGTGGATCTTCAGACGAGATGCTCTATCAAAAATACAACCATTGGAGACATTCAACGATGGCATGCCATTCTCAGAGGAAATAAAAATAGAGATGTTCACCGACAGAAACATCAAAGCAAAAGAGATACCATCGACCCTTTTTGCCCGAGAAGGCCAAGTAAAGCTCGAAAGCTTCAAAGACGGGATAAAGAACCTGAAATTCCTTTTTAAAAAACGAGTCACCCCTTCGAAAACCAACTGATAGGAAAACGTATTCAACCTCCTCTTCTATCTCATTTACCTGAGGAAGAACCATGGATACACTCATGACCATATGGGTATTTTTTATTGGAAGTATCATCGGCGTCATCATAGGAGTAATACTCTCCTTTCGAACCGCAGTGACTCCCATGCATCAAAGAATCGACAAGCTCACCTTTCAAATGGAACAAAGTCAAGAAATCATGAAATACTACCCGTATAACCCTGATAATTTTCGGTTCCTTGGAGGTCCGGTCAATGGAATCCAATTTGAGGAAGACTCTATCCTTTTTGTCCGGTTCAAAGAAGGAAACAATCCACTCACCAAAGAACAAGACCGCATCAAGACCCTTCTAGAGAACGGGAAAGTCCGATGGTATGAGTTTATGACGAAATAACTTAAGTATCTCGAACAACGATATCGAAACACTAGGGTTCTGACTTAACCAACCACTGAGAGTTCTTTTTCGATGTTCTTTCCCTTAAAACGCTCAAGACTCAGACTCTGAAGAACCTCAGATGTCTTCCCTTCTGCGATCAGATCGGTNAGCANNTGNGAGACCATCGGAGAGATCATAAAGCCATGGCCACTAAACCCATTGCACTGGATGAATCCTTTAACCTCTTTGACCTCACCAAGGATAGGTCGCGCATCAGGGGTCACATCATAGAACCCGGTCCAATGCCGTAGCACATTCACATGTTTTAACACTGGTGCATACCTCGTCAATGTCTGTGCCATATGTGAAAGAAACGCAAATGTCGGCATCGTCTTATATCCACCTTTCTCCTCAGGAATGGGAATACCACCAACAATCTGTCCTTCTTTCTGCTGGCTAAAATAAATCCCGTCCTTAAATGAAATCACCATCGCCTCAAACAACNGCTGCAGTCGCTCTGTTGCCATGATCTCCTTACGAAACGGAATAAGAGGCAGCTTTATCTTTACCATCTCTGCAATCGTTTTCGAATCAATCCCTGCTGCGTTTATAACAATATTGGTATGAATCGTCCCCTGATCGGTGACCACCGCACGAATCGTTTTCTTTGCTGTTTTCACATNAGTAACCGTAGTATGCGTATTTATCTCGGCACCAAGTTTTCTTGCTGCATCCGCATACGCAAACGTAGTCCTAAAAGGGTTNGCATGGCCATCGGTCGGGCAGAATGTCGCACCAATCGCTCGCATACCTGCAACATCAAGGATGGGGACTACATCGGTTATTTCCTCAGGCTTTAAGATATCGACCTTTAACCCAAGGGACCGCTGCATCGCAACGTTAGTTTCTGCTTGTTTCATCTCTTTTTCGTCATGCACTGCTATCAGATAGCCGCCTTGGCGAAACTCGATATCAGAACCAAGCTCTTTACTTAGTTTTTCAAAGATCTTGACACTTTGAATCGCAAGCTGGGCATTCTCACGGGTCGACCACTGCTGTCGGATCCCAGCGCCACACGCACCTGTTGCACCAGCGGTAAGATATTTTTTTTCAACAACGACGACATCCAATCNTTTTTTAGCCAGGCGGTACGCAAGAGAACACCCGTTCACACCGCCACCGATTATAACGACATCTGCCTTATTTTTCATCTTTTTCACTTGCCAGTGTTCCAAGAGCCACAGGAACCAGCGGTGGTCGCACCGAAGGAAGCCGTATCTTTGCAATTTTCTTACCGGTTTTCCGCTCAAGGATCCGTGCTACCAGCTGAATGCAGACACGACCCTGACATGGACCCATGCCGATCCGCAGTTTCTTTCGAAGCTCTTCGATATCGGTGTATCCGTCATCGATAGCACTCATCACATCTTCTTCGCTGATATCTTCACATCGACAGACAATACTTCGCTTCATGCTTCAGACCTTAATGTTCCTGATATCCATCGCTAACCTACTGTCAACCTCAATGGTAATAACCATGGTCTTCCCATTCTTCACTACTTTTTTAACCACTGCTTTGCTCCGCGCGGCACCAGTCCTATCCAACGCCTGCACAATGTCTCCTACCTTTGGCACCGTCACAAACTCATAGGGTAACGTTACCCATGCTTTCTCATCTTTTACTTTCACAACAAAAATCGCTAACCCGGGGCACACGCCAACACATTTGGTACACCCGATGCATCGGTCAAAATCGTTCACTGGTTGCGCGTTGATATCTTTCATGGATATTGCATGGACCGGGCAGGAATCGACGCAGGGGTTACAGGGGATTTCCTGGATGCACTCAAGTATTGCAACTCCTTTTTCCAGTTGCTTCTTTGTTGGAACCTGTAAATCTTTGATGGAGAGGATGCCGGTTTTCTCGTAATCACCCATGGTGCACCTCTGCTAGTTTTGCTATTTTTTCTTTGGCGATCCGTGGTTTTTCCCCAAACGGACCTGCCCGAAGCTGACGCAGTTCCTCACGATACTGCTCTAGAAGGTCTTTTTTCTTCGAACGACCTACCTGGATGGCAGATGCAAGACCAGCGATCTTTCCTTCGATCATCGCGGTGGATGCTTCCTCAATACCCGAAGCATCACCTGCCACATACACACCTTTGATTGATGTTTGCATCGATTCATCATGAGGCGCGACGTACCCGCCTGCCTCTGGGATGAACTCAAGATCAACACCGATCTGGGATAGCAATCGTGTCGAAGGAGTTAGGCCAACTGCAAGACAAATCGTATCACATTTGATATATTCCTCCGAGTCTTTTATTGGTTTCCAGTTCTCGTCAAGTCTAACAACAACCGCGCCTTCCACCTTTTCATCACCACAGACTTCCTTAATAGAATGCGAGGTTTGGATAGGTACCCCGCATCGTCTGAGTTTCGCGGCATGTACATTATATCCACCAATGGTAGGAGCTGCCTCGACAACACGATCTACGGCGATCCCAGCCTGCAACAACTGATACGAAACGATCAAACCAACGTTCCCAGCACCAACCATGAGCACCCGATCACCAGGCTTTACTCCATACACATTCATCAGTGTCTGCACCGCACCAGCTCCATACACGCCCGGGAGATCATTACCAGGGAATAACAGCATGTTTTCCATCGCACCACANGCAAGGATCACCGCGTCACACCGAACATCATACAATGTACTCTTGTAATCATGACGTTCCACCACACCAAACCGATGCTGCTTCTCACTCTCATAACAACCAATCACGGTCGCATCGGTCATAATCTGGATTTTCCCTTCACTTTCCAAGTGTCTTAAATCGTTTTCAAGCTCAGTAGCTATATCGATACCACGCATTCCTGCACGTTCCTGTTTAGAGCCAAAGAACTTATGAGTCTGTTTGATCAACTGACCCCCGACACTCTGGTTTTCATCGACGATCAACACTGATGCCCCCTGTGTCGCACACTCGATAGCTGCGCAAAGGCCAGCTGGACCAGCGCCAACAACCAGGACATCCACCTCAAGCGTCTTTTTAGGTTCACCATAGAACGTAGCATCAGGTAACTCAGCTAGTTTTTCCTGCATCTCGACGAGGATCCCTTCTTTCAGAGGCGCAATACATGTCCGAACGTTGGGCACACCATTTACCCTCATCAGACACGAAGAGCATTTCCCAATACCACAAAAAAAACCACGAGGGCTCCCATATTTCAGACTCTTTGTCAGCGTCCGCACCCCTGCCGCATGCAACGCAGAGGCGATCGTATCACCCTGCTCACCATTTATCTTCTTTTTTTGAAAATAAAAAGGAAGCTCCTTTCTTTTCTTAAAATCAATAATGGGATGAGATCGTATGCGCACACAACGCCCCCTACCATCCTGGAATACAACACCCTTTAAAAGTATTACCTACAGGAGAGATATCCTAAACGATTTGAACATCTTTTATCCGATGATGACGCTGCGCCATCTTCCGGATCATATTGATATTCCGTCCGCCTTTCCCGATCAGCTTTGACTTATCACGCGGGTTTACCTCGATGCGTGCCACGCTTGCATCATCTGAGCCCTCAAAGCTGACTTTGGTCACCTCATAGGGTTTGCAGAGGTTGGCGACAAACCTTGCTTTATCATCATCGTATTCGACGAACTTTACGCTTTTCTTAAAAAGCGACCGGAGTTTTTCCAGGTTCTTTGCTTTACTCCCGATAGCAATCCCGAGCTGTCCTTTTTCAACAATAAATATGACACGGTCGTCCTCGACGACACAGTCTCTGATGCCTGCCCCGGAATGCTGCGATGCAAGGTTGATATACTGGACGGTCTCATTCGAAAGGGTTATCTCTGCCATTCTAACCTTATTTCCTTTTTTTGACCAGTGCTAGGATGTTTGATTCCCCTTCCTGGAGCACTGCAAAGCTGGCGACCGCATAGTTCTTCCCGCAGGTGTACCCAAGATCGACACCAGTGGACGTATAATTGTACACCGGTATTTTATTTTCAGCGACAAGAGCAGTAATGTCTTGNGCGTACGGGCAGTTATTNGCCATGACCACAAGTTTTGCCGTGCCTTTCTTGATCGATGCCTTCGTCTGTTTTTCACCAATGATGATCGTCCCTTTCTTCGCTACGTCCTTTAACGCTTTGTTTACATCTACCATTTACTTTCCCTTCTGTTTCGGTTTTTTTGTATTCATGACAAGTTCAATCGCACCAGTCCCTAGGTTTACCGGTTGTCCAACGATGATGTTCTCCGCGACACCATTGAGCTCATCTGATTCTCCGCGCTGACTGGCCAGCAGAAGATGATTCACGGTGATTTCAAAGGCTGCCCTTGAAAGAACCGAGCTTTTCTCACCACTGACCCCATGCCGGCCGATAGCCCGCACGGTCCCATCAGCGGTCATCACATCAGCAACAAGCATGATATGTCGCATATCGACGTTCAACCCCTGCTCTGACAATGTGGAATACGCCTCTTGAATGATCATGTTTCGTGCTGCCTCAATACCGAGCTCCCGCGCGATCGCATGGATGTCGTTGGTGGTCACCCGATAAGGATCGACCCCTTCGATGTCTAAGACTTCTTTCAGATTACTGCCTTCACTGTAGATAACGTATCCTTCGTTGGGTTCTTTTCGGATGATGACTCTTTTGATTCCATCGATTCCCTTGATTTTCAGATTCTTCAGCGTCTCATTGGTGTTCTGCAGTATCTTATAGCCGGGTTCATCTAAGGTTACCTTCACGACATCTTTTTCAACTCTTGCCGTGAGCTTTCGCACCGACTGCACCCGTTCTAAAAGATCATCAATGATGATTCCTTTTTTCTCCATCGTCTTCTTGTTTGGTTTAATGGAAATGTTGATGTTCACCAGATCCATTTCGATATCGGCAACATCAGTAAGTCGGGTTATCTCAATTTTATTGGCAATTTCCTTTGCTAAATCCGGGTTCACCCGGTACTCATCCCGGAGATAAATGTTCATCATCGGAGTCGAAGGGGTAGACCTGGCATCCACGATTTCAATGAGCCGTGGCAGCCCAAGGGTAACGTTGATTTCTGCGACACCAGCGTAGTGAAAAGTCCTCATCGTCATCTGAGTACCCGGTTCTCCGATGCTCTGCGCACCGATCATGCCGCATGCCTCAGTGGGGTCTATACGGTTCTTCCCGTACTCCTCAAGTGCTTTGTCAACGATGTATTTTAGTTTACTTTCAAGTTTTTTATCCTTTGCAGCACGCTCCACGATACCGTCGATAATGGAGATTGGAAGGTAATGATTTTTCTGCAGTTTGTTGACTTCAGCTCGTATCGGTTTGTATTCTTTTGGCTCAATATCGATCTTTACTGGCGGAGGAACAAACATGCGCTCCGGTTCTTTTTTCTTTTCAGCCACTACCTTTTCTTTTTTTGCTTCCGCCTGTTTTTTCTTCTCAGGGACGCCCTCAGGTTTCTTTGTTTTTTGTGCAACTGGCGGGCTTTTGGTTTTTGCAGCTGCTGTTATTGTTTGTTTCTTTGTTTTTGCAGGAATGATCTTTGGTTTAACGACTGCCACTGGTTTTTTCTTCTCAGTTTTTTTTGGTGCGATCTTCTTTTTTGGGACTGGTTTTGCCATTGGCTCATCCCTCCTGCTTCACATCATAAAAGATCCGATCAAGGTCCACTGCTTTTCCTGTCGTGCTCCGCGTAGGGTCAACCCCGTCGTCACCATACTTGAATTGGATGATTTCTCCACCAGTGTGCCGCACGGTTCCGTCGCTTTCTACTTTAAGGTCTTCTAAGGCGTTGACCAGACGACGCTGCATGTACCCTGATCGAGAGGTTCGCACTGCGGTATCTACTAACCCTTCACGACCTCCCATCGAATGGAAGAAATATTCAGTCGGATTAAGCCCGCTTTTGTAACTATTGGCAACGAATCCTTTTGCACTGGCACCCAGGTCCCCTTTTTTGAAATGCGGCAGCGTCCGGTATTTGTATCCCCGGGAGATCCGTTCTCCTCTGACCGCCTGCTGCCCGACACACCCTGACATCTGAGAAAGGTTCAACATGGACCCTCTGGCACCTGATTTTGCCATGATGACCGCGCTGTTGTTCAACCCCAGGTATTTACTTGCGATTTCACCAGCCATGTCTCTTGCGCGACCGGTGACACGCATGATCTCCATCTCCAATGTTTCTTCCAGGCTTCGACCAGGCAGGGACTCAAGTTCCCCATGCTCATACGCAGTGACTAGCGTGTTGATCTTGTTCTGTGCTTTCTGCAGTCCTTCCCCAATCTGTCGTTTTGCTTCTATCGGAATGTCCTCATCATCGATACTGGTCGTAAACCCAATAACCGTGACTACTGCGATCCCCATTCGGGTGACATCATCGATAAAGAGTCGGCCGCCAGCTGTCCCATGATCTCTGATGATCCGCTCGACGATCCTACCTTTGAACGACCCGATGCTGTTCTCATCAACGATCCCTTGTTTCAATTTGCCGTTTTTCACGATCACATACGCACCATGCGGACAGTCCGCGCCCACACAAGTATCACAGTGGAAGCATGCTTTCGCTTTATACTCGATGTTGAGATCCTTTGGCAGCAGCACGCTGAAGATATCTTTTCCATACACGACGGTTTCCCCGTTTTCCTCATGGGTCTCCGGGAATTTACCCTTATATTTAAACGTGGAGAGTATCTCAGAGGTTTTCTCCTTTGAAAATGTTTTATCTTTGTAGGTGAGCAGGAAACAGCCTGAGATATGGTCATGCAGCCCGCCGATGATGATTCCACCAAAACGAGGCGACATCAGGTTCTCCTGTACTTTCATGAGGATCTCAGCTTCAGCTTTCGCCTCTTCCCCTTGCAGGAGATGCAGGTTCATCTCATCGCCATCAAAATCAGCGTTATACGGTGGACAGACTGAAAGGTTGAATCGGAATGACCGGTTCGGCATGACTTTGATCCGATGCGCCATCATCGACATACGATGCAAGGATGGCTGACGGTTGAACAACGCGATATCGCCGTCCATCAGCTGCCGTTCGATGATGAAACCAAGTTCAAGTTTCTCTGAGATGTCATCAGCATTTTTCTCGGTGACCTTCATGCGTTGTTCCACGCCTTCACGGAATCGTTTCACGTAGTTTACATGAGGCCGGTAGGCATCACCGGGTTTTTCTCCCTGAGCGGTTTGTTTAATGAGTTTTTTGCACCATTCAAGGTTCTGGGTCGTGGTCCGAACTGGAACGGTGAGTTCTCGGGCGATCTCCGCTGGAACCCCGATTTCATTGATACTGAGATTAGGGTCAGGGGAAATAACGGTTCTGGCAGAAAAATTTACACGTTTACCGGATAGATTGCTTCTGAATCTCCCTTCTTTTCCCTTCAGTCGCTGTGCAAGGGTCTTGAGTGGCCGTCCTGATCGATGTCGCGCTGGTGGAATACCTGATGTTTGATTATCCAGATACGTCGTAATATGGTACTGGAGCAGCTCCCAGAGGTCTTCGACAATCAACTGAGGAGCTCCTGCGTCCCTGTTTTCCTGCAGCCGCTGGTTGATCCTGATCACATCGACAAGCTTGTGGGTAAGGTCATCTTCGGATCGTTCACCCGACTCCAGGGTAACCGATGGTCGGACTGTGACCGGTGGAACCGGCAGGACTGTAAGAACCATCCATTCTGGCCGCGCAGAATGTACATTAATATCTAATAACGGAAGGTCTTCGTCAGGGATCTTTTCAAGCCACTCTCGGATCTCAGTTGGCGTGAGCTTCTTGCCGTTCTCCCTAAACGACGTGGGTTTATCAAGATCTATTTTCCCGCTCATTGCTCCACACCGTGGGCAGGCTTCGGTTTTCACTGCACCACTGATGATCATTTTAAACACATAGGCGTTATCGCGCCCTTCTGAAGCGTTTTTTATAATGGTTTTACGGTGCTCCTCCAACTCTCGGTCGGTGAGAAGGATACGACCGCATTTCCGACAGGTCGCCCGCAGCGAATTACGGATAGTTTTTACAAACCCGACATGGATGACCGGCATAGCTAGATCGATATGTCCGAAATGCCCTGGACATTTATCTTTTCCGACCTTCAGTCCGCAGGTCTTACAGCGCAACCCTGGTTCAATGACACTCAGACGCTGATCCATCAGCCCCATCGTGATAGGAAAACCGTCATCGTCGTAGGTATCAGCAGTGATGACCTTTGTTGCACTCATCTTACGGATCTCAGTTGGTGAAAGCACTGAGAATTCCAACGCCCCGATCTTTTTTGTGATATTTCGTCCCGCCATTTCTTTTGCCCCCTACACCAATGACTCAAGTTTAATCCGTGGTACAACCACAAGAGATTTCAACTCATCAATCAGTAACTTGAACGCGTAGCTCATCTCCACCGGATGAATGTCTGCTTTATCACCACAGATGGAACAATGCAGCCGACCATGACGGTCGATCATTGCGATATGACCACACGTGTTGCAGACATACTTCATCGTGATATCTGATTCATCCAACAATCGGTCTTTGATGACCATGGATGCCCCATGACCAATGAGACAGTCTCGTTCCATTTCTCCGAACCGCAAACCACCTTCTCGTGCTCGACCCTCGGTTGGTTGTCGCGTGAGGATCTGCACTGGTCCTCGTGATCTTGCATGGATCTTCCCAGCGACCATATGATGAAGCTTCTGATAGAAGATGCATCCGACAAAAATATCGCATTCCAGTGGCCGTCCCGTGAGCCCATCATAGAAGATTTCTTTTCCCGCGTGATTAAAACCATTTTTCACCAGTGCTGCTCTGAGTTGTTCTTCTGCTTCGCCGCTAAACGCGGTGCCATCGACGATGCGTCCTTCAAGTGATCCGACTTTTCCACCGATCATCTCCAGCACATGCGCAACCGTCATCCTTGAAGGGATCGCATGTGGGTTAATGATCAGATCAGGCGACATACCATCCTGTGTAAACGGCATGTTCTCCGCAGGAACCACATAGCCAATGACTCCTTTCTGCCCATGTTTAGATGCAAACTTGTCACCAAGCTCTGGGATACGCTGCTCCCTGACCTTTATCTTGACCATCCGGGATCCGTTCACTGACTCTGACAACATGACCTTATCAACAACACCACCTTCTCCATGTTGGACCGTAACCGAAGTCTCCCTGCGTTTCTGCGGGGTGAGAAAATCAGTTGGTTCTTCAAGGAAACGCGGCGGTGATGTCTTCCCGATCAGCACGTCTCCGCCATCAGCACCACATTCTGGGGAAATCAGTCCATCTTCCCCTAGGTTGTTATAGGCGTCTTCACTGCGGACACCACGACAATCAGGATTCGGGATCTCAAAATGATCCTCTTGACCACCAGGATACCGTTTCTCTTCGCTGCTGTAGGTCCGAATAAAGGTGCTTCGGCCAAGTCCACGCTCGATTGATGACTTGCTCATGATCAAAGCATCTTCCATGTTATAACCCTGAAATGATGCAACCGCGACAATGTAGTTCTGCCCAGCAGGACGTTCCCTGAACTTAATGTAATGGATAGGGTGCGTCTGTACTAAAGGCATCTGAGGATAATGAAGCAGATGACTACGGGTATCAGGTCTGATACGGTAGTTTGACGAACCAAACCCAAGCGATTGTTTTCCCATACCAGCACCCATCGTGATTCTCGGCGATGAATTATGCTCCGGATAAGGAACAAGGGATGCGCCGATCCCAAGGATGCACATCGGGTCAAGCTCCATGTGGGTATGGTCCGGGGTCAGATCCTCTTCTCTAAGTGCGATCAGAGCGTTTTCTTCTTCTTCAGCATCGATGTATTCGACAGCCCCATCGTTGATCAGATCAGACCATTTTTTCTTAGCGTCTTTTAGATCAGCAAGGTGCTTTTGATGTAACAGCAGTTTACCGTTTTCAGCGACAAGCAATGGTCGTCGCAGCCGTCCACAATCACAGTTAACGATCACATCGTTTCCTTCGATATCATAGGTGACATTGATTTCGTTACTGAGCATCCCTTTTCGTCGTCTTTCTCGAAGTTTCTTGACAAGATCAGCACCGTTCTGATGCATCCCGATAAGGTCCCCGTTCAGATACACACGGGCACCTGTCACATGTTTTGTAAGATCCTTAATACCCAGCTCCCGCAGAACCTGTTCGACTTCTTTTTCTCCGAACCCTTCTGAGATTTCAACAGTGAGAGCGAGGTTTTTGACCAGACCACAGTTCGGTCCTTCAGGGGTTTCATTCGGACAGAGCCGTCCCCATTGGGTCGAATGCAGATCTCGAGCCTCGAAATGTGGCTGTGACCTGGTTAACGGTGAGGTGACACGCCGCAGATGACTCAGAACCGCTAGATTACTGGTTCGATCAAGAAGCTGTGAAACACCAGCCCGGCCACCAACCCAGTTCCCCGTGGCAAGTGCATGATGAATCCGTTGACTCAGTACATCGGAGCGCAATGATGATGCGATCTTGATTTCTTTGCCTTTGGCATGGATACGCTCGATCTGATATTTTAAATCCTTGCACAACGCGGTGAATGCGACCCGGAACAGATCTTCCATGAGATCCCCGGCAAGCTTCAGCCGCTTGTTCGCATAATGGTCCTTGTCATCCTGCTCTCGTTTCCCCAGGGCAAGCTCCAGTACAGCCATACCCATACGAGCTACGAAAATAGCTTTTTTTAACCGATCATCGGGGTCGTTTCCCAGATGAGCAAGAAGATGTCGGTCCATGATTGTCTCGACACGTTTCACCCGGTACTCTTTTGCCTGACCGCCAGCAAACTTCTTTCCTAGATATGCTACTGCTTCTTCTTTTGTAGCGATGCTGTATTCCTTGGCGCATTCCTCGATGTTTGCCAGCACGTAGGGTTCCATCTTGGGGTCGACACAGATGACATCAACGATTTCTTTATCGTTCTCCATACCTAACGATCGTAATAAAACAATCAGAGGGATCTGACCATAGGTGGTCGGTAAACTAACCATGAGCATGCCGTCTTTTCTTTTTTCAACCACGGTCAAAGCCCGGTACCCTTCCCGTTGAGAAAACACTTTAGCAACCTCGACATCGGTTCCATATCTGCTTGACCGTTCAACAAGAACCCGGTTCGGAGCAAGATCCTCAACCGTGATCAAAACACGTTCTGTTCCGTTGCTAATGAAATACCCACCTGGGTCCAATGGGTCTTCCTGCAGCTGCTGCAGTTCCTTTCGATAATCATCATCAGAGAACGGCCGGTCCATTTTTTCTTCTAAAACTTTTTGGGAAATGTTACACCGCAGTGATTTAACCATGATGGGCAGCTCACCCACACGAACCGTCTCAGGCTCGTACTCCACCTCATTTTTCACCGGGATGAACTCAAGTTCAATCGGTGCTTCATAGGTCAAGTCTCGCAGCCGTGCCTCCATCGGGGTCAGCGGCCGCTCTGTCCCATCTGCTTCTTTTACCTGAGGAAGACCGACCTTGATTTTTCCGAACTTAATCTTATAGCCTTCTATCTCGGGGTAGATATATCCCCGCTTCATTCCTTCTTCTTCTTGACCAATGATCGTGCCATCGACGATCCGTTGCAGACGGTGCCGAAGGAAATCATCATAGGAAGCGATTTGATGGTTAACGATACTTCGCTCTTTATAAAACGCATCGACAAGTTCTCTCATAAATACTCCTCATATTCCCCTTTTCTATATCTCTTCGCTCGGTGTACTAAATTCTTCAGATGGCTCAGCAAAGACAAAACTCTCGGAGGTATCACTCTCAACAACTAACCGATATGCAGTGGCATATTTCGCAGTAGGACTTTTCCTGATGATTTTGACGATTTGACCGGGTTTTGCTCCCGTAGAAATGACTGCTGGATCATTTGTCAGAATACGTGGCAGTTGATCGGGCCTGATGTTGTATTCCACCAACAGCTCCTTTTTCTCTTTCTCAGATAAAATAGTATGTTCCGGAACCAGCTTATGTCCTAAGATGTCGTAATATTTTTTTGGCGGGGCTGCGATACTACATTCCTCCTGCGTTCCTTTTGAGGAAAGGCGGGCCTGAAGGGATTCGAACCCTTGGCCACCTGGTTAAAAGCCAGATGCTCTACCTAGCTGAGCTACAGGCCCATTGATGGGCCACTGTTCCTTTGATTTTATATAGTATACGCTATATCAAGTAACATTGGAACGGCTTACCCGTAATACAATTTCCCCTATAAATAATTTTACCTCCCATCGTCCCTTAAGTTATTTGCGTTTTTCCTCAAGCAAAGATTTTAATTGACCTGCCAAATACATCACACAAATGAAAATAAATGAACTATTTTATTCACTACAAGGAGAAGGAACCTTGGTCGGTACCCCTACTGTTTTTCTCAGAGCCACCGGCTGTAATTTACGATGCAACTACTGCGATACGACCTATGCCTATCAAAAAGGAAAAGAGATGAGCATCCCAGAGATAGTGGATGAAATAATAAAATTTTCATGTCCGAATGTCTGTATCACTGGGGGCGAGCCACTCTTGCAAAAAGACACACCAAAGCTGATCGAGCGTCTCCTTGAAAAAAAATATACGATATGCCTTGAGACAAATGGAAGCATAGATATCAAAAACTTGGTGGGGAAAAAATCAGTCATGATCTCTCTTGACATCAAATGTCCCTCATCTGATTCTCATCAGCAGATGATTATGGAGAATATATCGTATCTTTCAAAAGCTGATCAGCTAAAATTCATCATCAAAGATAAAAAAGATTACGATTACGCAAAAAAAATACTACACGAATGCCGTCCAACATGCGCCGTTTTTTTCCAGCCGGTCTGGGGCATACCACCAAAGAAACTTGCATCATGGATTCTCCACGATGCACTGCCGGTCCGCTTGTCACTGCAACTGCATAAGGTGATATGGGGAACAAAAAGAGGAGTATAACTTATTGTTTCGTATCGAATTTCTCTCCAGAAGAAACATGAACACAAACTATATACATCAAAAGTGCATTCATGGTTGAAATTGAGAGACATTAGTGAAAAAAACAGAAGAAAATATGAGGTGAAATAAAAAATGCAACCATCAAATATGGCATACGATAGAGCGATTACCGTCTTTTCCCCCGATGGACGATTGTTTCAAGTTGAATACGCACGAGAAGCGGTAAAACGTGGAACGACCACGGTCGGCGTGAAATTTCGAGATGGTGCTATATTAATTGTAGATAAACGTATTACCTCTCGACTTATCGAACCTGATTCGATTGAGAAGATTTTCGTCATCGATGATCACATCGGATGTGCAACCTCAGGTCTTGTTGCCGATGCGCGATCATTGATCGATAGAGCTCGATTGGACGCACAAATCAACGAGATAACCTACAGCGAGAAAATTCAGGTCCAGACACTCGTGAAACGAATCTGTGATTTCAAACAGACCTACACACAATATGGTGGTGTTCGACCGTTTGGAACCGCGTTGTTGATCGCTGGTGTTGATCAAACCGGTGCCCGTCTGTTTTCTACAGATCCCTCAGGGGCTCTCATGGAATATAAGGCAGCCAGTGAAGGAGCGGGACGCACTGGAGCAATGGCTTATTTCGAGGAACATTATAAAGAGAACATCACGATGGAAGAGGCTATTGATCTGGGGGTAAAAGCATTACATAAAGGAACTGAAGGAAAGCTGAATCCTGATGCGATCGAAATTGGGATCGTGAGAAAAGGTGTGAAGTTCCATATCCTGTCCGCTGCGGAAACAAAGACCTATGTGACCAAAGCCATTGGAGGTAAATAGAGTTGGTTAGTCTAGAAAACGCAGTCATTGCACGCTTGCATAAAGGAGCAGATCGCTTCGAGATCCTCGTGGACCCTCATGAGGCAGAGCATATCTTGGATGGAAAAGTCGAAAATATCCTCTCCGCTCTTGCGATCGATGCGATCTTTAGTGATTCCAAGAAAGGAACCCATGCGCCGATCGAATCACTGCAGAAGCACTTTAAGACCACGGATGTTCAAACGATAGCCAAGGAGATCATCCAGAAGGGAGAAATCCAGCTCACGACCGAGCAGCGTCACGAGATGCAGGAGCAGAAGAGGAAACGTATCGTGGATCTCATTGTGAGAAACGCGATGGACCCAAAGACGAAGATGCCGCATCCTCGGACCCGCATCGAGCTTGCAATGGATGAAGCAAAAGTACATATCGATCCCTTTAAATCGGTGAACCAGCAGATGAAAACCATCATTGAACTGCTCAGACCACTCCTGCCTATCTCAATGGAGCATGCACGGGTCTCCGTGAAGATCCCCCCTGAACATGTAGGAAAAGCATACGGCGCGGTCCGTAGCTTTGGCACCTTGGAGCGGGAGGAATGGCAGTCAGATGGTTCCTGGGTCGGTGTGGTGAATCTCCCTGCAGGCATGCAGACCGATTTTTATGACCGATTAAATACTCTCACAAAGGGAAACGTTGAAACAAGAATTTTGAAATAAACTAATGAAAAAGGATAATTGATTTTATGGCAAATGAAGGACGTCAAGTAGTCATTCCGGGCCAGGTTCTCGGCGATATCTCAGCGTTTCGGCCTGGCCGAGGGACATTTGTTGAAAACAAGAAAATCTACGCGGAACGACTGGGAGTCCTCAACATACAAGATACCTTCATTCACATCATCCCTTTAAAAGGGCGGTATGAGGCGGTTGTCGGTGATTTTGTCATCGGCGTGGTGGAGGAAGCCTCCACCTCTAACTGGATGGTTGATATCAACGCCCCGTACCCAGCACTGCTCCATGTTCATGAGGTGCCCTGGGAGATTGAATTTGCCGATACTGAAAAATATTTAAACACCGGTGATACAATACTTGCCAAGGTTCTGTCTGTTGATGAATCAAAGAAACTTCAGATAACGCTCAACGACCGAAATTTGTTCAAGCTGAAAGGTGGGCATCTCATTGAATTCGAACCGTCGATGTATCGCCGCATAATGGGAAAGAAATATTCGATGATCGAGATCATACAGAAATATACTCGTTGCCGTATCAAGGTTGGAAAGAACGGCCGTATTTGGATTGACGGGGACGCGGAAGGCATCCATAAAGTGCTCCAAGCGATCTCCAAGATTGAAAGTGAAGCCATAACCTTTGGACTCACTGATAGAATAGAAGAGTTCTTGAAAAAAGATGCAAAGGATGTAAGATAATGAAATCAGATATGGAGTTAATAACTAGCGAAGGAAAACGAAGAGACGGACGAAGTCCTGAAGATATACGAAAAATCAAGATCGAGGCCGGTGTGCTTCATCGCGCAGACGGTTCCTGTTACCTTGAATGGGGTGGGAACAAGGTCCTGGCTGCGGTGTATGGCCCGCGAGAAGCGGTCCCAAGGCACACCCAGAACCCGCTTAGAGCTATCGTGCAGGCACGCTACAATATGGCTGCGTTCAGCGTCGAGGATCGTAAGCGCCCTGGCCCAGACCGACGAAGCGTCGAGATATCAAAGGTCATCTCAGAGGCTCTCGAGCGAGTCGTTCTTACGGAGCAGTTCCCCCGAGCAAGCATCGATGTGAACATCGAGGTACTTGATGCAGAAGCTGGAACCCGTTGTGCAGGGTTGACTGCTGCTGCGGTCGCGCTGATCGATGCGGGGATCCCCATGCGTGACATCCCGGTTGCTTGTGCAGCAGGGAAAATCGGTGGGCAGGTCGTCCTTGATTTAGGAAAAGAGGAGGATAACTTTGGTGATGCTGACCTCCCGATCGCAATCTCACCCCGGACCGGTGAAGTGCTCCTGCTTCAGATGGATGGCCATCTTACACTGGATGAGTTCAATCAGGCGTTTGATCTGGCTGTGAAAGGATGCCATATCGTATCAGAAATCCAGAAGAAAGCAATCATGCATAAGTATCAGTCTGCTGCCGCGGAGGTGCAAGAATGACCATAGTTCCTATCATTAAACGAGATTATATCACGAAGCTTGCTGAAGAAGGGAAACGTATCGACGGGCGTGATTTTAATCACTATCGGAAGATTGAGATTGAGACAAATGTCGTCAACAAGGCAGAAGGCTCCGCACGAGTGAAAATTGGAAACACCCAGGTGCTTTGCGGTATAAAAATGGATATCGGCGAGCCATTCCCCGATACCCCAAAGACAGGGGTCATGAGTACCGCTGCTGAGTTTATTCCAATGGCGTCCCCTGATTTTGAGTCAGGTCCTCCACGAGAGGATGCTATCGAGCTTGCCCGCGTCGTAGATAGAGGGGTCCGCGAATCCCAGGTGATCCAACTCGATAAGCTCTGCATCACCCCCGCTGAAAAAGTATGGTTGGTGTTCATTGACATTCACATCCTTGATTATGACGGAAACCTGTTTGATGCCGCGTCCCTTGCTGCACTTGCTGCACTGTTGACGACAAAGGTTCCTGTTTCTCGATTCTTAAAAGAATTAAGCGAAAAAGATAGAGCCTCCTGGCAGGAACGACTGTTAGAGCTCTATACCATACCTGGGGTCGATGAGGTTCCGTTTGGAGTTGATGAAGCAGATCCAAAACCAATAAAGAATTTTCCTCTGCCCATGAGCGAGCCCCCGGTTTCTTGTACTGCTGTGAAAATCAATGATTTTGTCTTCTTTGACCCTTGTTTTGATGAAGAAGTCATCGCAGACGTCCGATTAACGGTCGCAACAGACCATAAAGGTGATATCCGAGCGATGCAGAAAGGGCGTTCCGGGAGCTTTTCTAAGGAAGAGATACAAAAAGTTATAAAAGGAGCTCTCGATAACGGGCAAGAAATACGGAAGAAACTTTACCATAGCATAGGGAAATAAAATGTCAAAACGAACCAAGAAAGTTGGCACGTCAGGTCGTTTCGCAGAACGATACGGTGTGAAATCACGAACCATGATCCGCGAGGTCGAAAGCCAACAGAGGCTGCGTCATGCCTGCCCACGGTGCGGTAAGAAAGCGGTTCAACGAACCAGCACCAGTATTTGGGAATGCAAGAAATGCGGCAATATCTTTGCTGGTGGCGCATACATGCCTACGACTCCTTCCGGTGTGACCGCTGAACGAATCCTCAAAGGACTCCCCGTTGAGCTCCCTGTTGAGGAGGAATCAAAGTGACCCGGTACAAATGTGGTTTGTGTAAGAAAGCAGTCCAGTTCGATGTGAAAAACATCGGGATGCAATGCCCGTACTGCGGAAGCAAGGTGTTCTATAAAGAACGACCGACGGTGGCAAAACGCATCAAAGGCGTATGACACACAAAGCGTCATTCCTCTTTTTCTTTTCATCTACAAAGGATGCTTGCGTCATAGCCCAATCGCTCTCCCCTGAGACCCACCATCGGATCCCGAAGTCATATGTCAGATTGACTGTTGAGAAAAAAACACTTTCGATGACGATTGAGTCTGAGGAGGTCAGCTCCCTGCGTGCCGCATGCAACTCGTATCTGCGCTGGATTCAGACTGCTCTTTCAGTCCGGCAACTTGTTTAGACATCGATGGTTTCAGATCGTCCAGGGCCTATAGAGACCAGTTCGATGGGGACTGTTGTTTCTTTTTCTATGAACCTAAGGTAAGTTTGTGCTTCTTTGGGAAGAGCGAAGAATGAAGAGGTCTTTGAGTCGATGGTGTCCCATCCTTTGAAAGTCTTATAGACCGGTTTACAGACTGCAACATCATCTATACTTGCGGGGAAATAGTCGATCTTCTTGCCGTTGAGGTTATAGTGCGTGCAGACCTTGATTTCAGGAAGGCTGTTTAACACGTCAAGTTTGGTGATGGCAAGCTTTGTGATCCCTGAAAGGATGCAGGAGTGTCTGATGATGACCAGATCAAGCCACCCACATCGACGCGGCCGACTGGTTGTCGTACCGATCTCATGACCGACCTTTTGAAGATGCTGACCGGTTTTGTCTAAAAGCTCAGTTGGGAACGGTCCTTCACCAACCCGGGTGGTGTAGGCTTTGACAATGCCGATGATCTCATCAATGGTCCGTGGTCCGATACCAGCACCGATCGATGACCCACCAGCAATCACGTGGGATGAGGTCGTAAATGGATAAGTACCAAACTCGACATCAAGCATGGTCCCTTGAGCACCTTCCAAGAGGATGTTTTTCTTTTTCTGCATCGCGTTATAAAGCTCAAGGTGGGTCGCAGTGATGTACTCCTGCAGTCGTTTTCCATATGCGCTATAGGTCTTGAGGATTTCCTTTTGTTCAAGAGTCGTTTTGATTCCATAGATATCTATCAATTTTTGTTTAAGAGGAAGGATTCGGTCAAGTAATTTTTTTAACCTATCTTCGTTAGTTAAGTCGATTGCTCGAATACCGTTACGCGCCACTTTATCGCTATAGCAGGGTCCGATACCTCGCTTCGTCGTCCCTATCTTCTTATCACCAAGATACTGCTCCTCCGCACCATCTAAAATCTTATGATACGGCATGATGATGTTCGCCCGGTCGCTGATGAGCAGCTTAGGTTTTTTCCCTCGTTGTATTAACTCGTCGATTTCTTGGAGGAGGATGTCTGGGTCTATGACGACACCGTTGCCGATGATCCCGGTCTTTCCCTGAATCACGCCAGAAGGTACCACGTGGAGTTTGTAGACTTCCTCTCCGACTTTAATAGTATGACCAGCGTTATTTCCACCTTGAAAACGTACCACGTAATCCGCGTTTTTTGAATAGTAATCAACAACTTTTCCTTTGCCTTCATCGCCCCATTGCGTCCCAATCACCAAAGTAACGGTCATGATCCTTCCCTTTTCTCGCAATAGAAAACAGCTACATAAAGATACTGACTAGTGAGTTGCTACTTTGATATCTATCGTAGGCGGGTTCTGTAAATGTCGTTTTACGGTGCACGTCTCCGCAGCCTTAATCACCGCTTTTTCGTATTTCTGAGGAAAGTCATCCGGGATGCGGATGGTGATATCACAGCGTTCCACCAGATGCGTCTTTGGATTTCTCTGCATCGACGCATGAAGGGTGATGTTTTCTGTCGGGATGTTGTTCTTCTGGCAAAAACTCAGTACATAATATCCAGTACAGGTCCCAATCGAGGCAAGGAACAAATCAAACGGTGACGGGGCAGTTCCTGATCCACCATCAACAATCGGTTGATCGGTTCTAACGGTAAAATCACCAAACAACGCCTCAACTTTCTTCCCATCCGGGAAACGAATCTCCATTTCCATATCCTCATCCTCTTTTCCTATGATTCTTTTAAATAAGAAACCAACTTTTTTTCTGTCATTTCCTTAATCATGGGAAGTATCTGTTTATCATTGAACCCTCGTTGTTGAATAGCACTGCTCGGACAGGCGCTCACACACGTCCCGCACCCTTGGCACAGTCCCTCGTTGATCTTTGCATGAATCACGGTTTTTCCATCCTTTTTTTCTTCGACCCGTTCGATCGCGTTATACGGACACACCGAGATACAAATGCTGCACCCGCTGCAGAGATCTTCATCAACAAAAGCGACATTGGGCTCTGCCTTTAATGTAGGTTTACACAAGATGGTCGCAGCCCGCGCAGCCGCAGCCTGCGCCTGATAAATCGACTCATTGATGAACTTGGGGACATGACAGTTCCCAGCAACGAACACCCCGCGTGTCGAAAAATCGACAGGCCGAAGCTTCACATGCGCCTCAAGGAAAAATCCGTCATCGTTCACTGGGACCTTCAATAGTTTCCCGATCGCCGGGTTATCCAGATTGGGTTGCAGCCCTGTTGAAAGAATCAGATGATCTGCTGGTATCTTCAGATACTCCCCAAGCATCGGCTCATGGACTTTTACCACCAGTCCGTTCTTCGATTCAAGCTCCGGTTTCTTCTCAGGGTCGTACTGGAGGAACATGACTCCTTTTTCCCTCGCGTCCTTATAGAACCGTTCTTTGAAACCATACGTCATTAAATCCCGATAGAGGACAAATACCTCGGATCGCGGGTTCAACTCTTTTATCTTGAGAGCGTTTTTTACCGCCTGCATGCAACAAATCCTGCTACAGTACGGTCGTTTCTCATCACGGCATTCCACACACTGGATCATGACAAATGTTTCACCGTCGACAATATCCTCTTTGGTGCTTTCAGAGAGAACCTTCTCAAGCTCCGATTGTGTCAGCACGCGCGGGTCTTTGCCATAATGATAGGTGTGTGGTGTGTACTCATCTGCACCGACCGTCACCACGATCACCCCATGAGAAAACGGTATCATTCCGGTCGGGGTCTGGATATCAGACTCGTAACTCCCGACATAACCTTTTAAGGTTTTCACCTGCGAGCTGGTATGCACTTTTATCAGAGGATGCTTCGAAACCTTCTCTGTTATTTCCTTAAGCAGTCGGGGGATGTCAATACCGTCAACGGTATAGTACACTTTATGTAAGTAACCACCAAGCCTTTTTTCTTTTTCGACCAACACCGTCTCGTATCCTTGATCGGCAAGAGACAAAGCCGCTGTCATGCCTGCGATCCCACCACCGATGACCAAGGCTTTTTGTAAAACAGGGATCTCAGCTTCTTGAATCGGTTGTAAAAACCTGGTCTTTGCCACCGTCATCGCAATCAGTTGCTTTGCTTTTTCCGTGGCTTTGGCAGGTTCATCCATGTGGACCCAGGAGCATTGCTCCCGGATGTTCGTCATCTCGAGCAGATACGGATTGAGCCCTGCATCCCGCAGGCTTTTCTGGAACAGCGGCTCATGCGTCCGAGGTGTGCACGCTGCAATCAAGATACGGTTCAAATCATGTTTCTTGATCGCGTCCACAATCTTCTTCTGCGTATCCTCAGAACAGGTATAGATGTTCGACTCGACAAAAGCGACATCCTCCAGTGATTTTACATATTCCACGACAGCAGGGACATCCACATAGCCGCCGATGTTGATCCCGCAATGGCAGAGAAACACGCCAATGCGAGGCTTCTGCGCAGACACATCCTTCTCTGCTGGATACTTTTTTTCTGTAACAAGCGTGCCCCGTGAGTCCTTCAACAGCGCCGCTGCGTTGGCTGCGGCTGCAGACGCCTGCATCACCGACTCTGGGATCGCCTGCGGTTCCAGGAATGAGCCTGCAACAAAAATCCCTGGTTTGATGACCACGGGATCATCCGCACTCGTCCGCACATAATTAAACTCATTGACGTCAAAACCAAGGGTATCCATCAGCTCGCTATGTCGTTCACCAGCACCACACAATCCGACAGAAAGGACCACAAGGTTGTAGGTTTCCTCTTTGAACTCTCCCTTATCATCCTCGTATTTTATTCTCAGATCCCTTGTTTTAGGGTCTTCAGTAATCTCAGAGATCCGTGACCGAACATACCGCAGTCCTTGTTCTTTTTTCGCCCGATTGATGTATTTATCGAAATCCTTGCCATACGAACGAACATCGATGTAGAACACGGTCGGCTCGATATCGGACGCATGCTCCTTGGCAATGACCGCTTCCTTTGCGGTGTACATACAGCACATCGCTGAGCAATAATCATGGTTTACAGAGGCATCCCGGGAACCCACACAATGCACCCAGGCGACCTTTATCGGATGCTTCTGGTCACTCGGCCGCAGGATCTTGCCCTGCGTCGGACCAGATGCTGATAAGACCCGCTCAAACTCCACACTCGTGAGCACATTCTTGTATTTCTTATAACCAAACTCTGGTTTTACCACAGGATCGAACGGTGGGGAACCAGCAGCGATAATCACTGCACCAACATGAAACAAGAGATGCTCTGGTTTCTGCTCATGGTTAATCGCACCTGATTTGCATTCTTTGACACAGCGCATGCAATCGACACAGCCGCGATGCTTCCCATCGCCTTCCTTGTCGATCACATACGCGTTCGGGATCGCCTGCGGGAACGGCTTGTAGATAGCCTTGCGTTTCACCAACCCGTACTCAAACGCATTGGGCAAAGAAACAGGACAGACTGCCTCACAGCTCCCGCACGATGTGCATTTCTCCAGGTCGATAAAGCGCGGCTTCTTTAGCACCTTTACCGTAAAATTCCCTGGGTTCCCTTCGATACCTTCTACCACGACATTAGTAAGAATCTCGATGTTTTGATGACGGGCACAATCCACGAGCTTTGGGGACAAGATGCACATGGAACAATCATTGGTCGGGAATGTCTTGTCAAGCTGCGCCATGACGCCACCGATTGTCGGTGATTTCTCAAGGACGTAGACTTTGTATCCCATGTCAGCAAGATCAAGAGCAGCCTGCACCCCGGTGATGCCACCACCGACCACAGCAATCGCTCCGATTGTCTCAGATTTTTTTGTCATAGGTCATCTATTTTGTTGTCCGATTGTATCCTTCTTTCATCGCGATGTTCTTAATAGCATTCATCAATTTTGGTATCTCGACTCCTTGTGGACATTGGGTGAAACACCGATGATGAGACGAGCAGATCTCAACAAACTTGTTGCAGAACACTGGCTCTTTCATCCCCAGGAGCACGTTCTTGATTACTCTGCGTGGTGAATACAGTGCATCAAGCTCCCGCTCAGGGCAACCCGCTGTACACGTACCGCAGGAGAAACACTCATAGAGGTCCTTACCAGCCTTATCCTGTGTTATTTTATATTTGAAATCCAAATCAAGGTACTTCTTGGTCTGCTCCCCGGTGACATACTCAACGTGTTCCTCAAGGAGCCGGGCGTCCCGCACCGCGTTCATGACTTCTTTTACATTGACCTTCTGCGGACATTTCTCTAAGCATCGATAATGAGCGCTGCAGATCCAGAAGAACTCACTGGTCAGCACCTCTTCTTTTAATCCGAGGAGTGCTTTCCGGATGACGACCCGCGCGTTCCACTCTGGTTTGACGTCCATCTCAGGACAACGGGCGGTACACGCACCACATGCGAAGCATTTGAGGATGCCTTCGCCACCCTCTTCTTTAGCTATCTGAAACTTGAATCCAGGGTCAATCTTGCGGGAGTCGATCACATCCATGTTACTTTTCTCCTACCTCCAAGAACTCATCCTCCCGATAGACGATCATCGGGACTTTCTCGGTCCTGTCCTTGCCGGGGTGATAATCAAACTCCTTCTGAGCATTCTCAGCAGCAGGGATGAACACTTCCATAAGCGGAATATTGTTGGGGCACGCCTGTTCGCATAACCCGCACTCCACACAAGAAAGGATCATATGGTTCATCCGCCCGAGCTGAAAGAGCAGCGCATCGTTCGGCATCTTAAACAACCCTTTGACCTCTGCTCTGCGCAAAAACTTATACGCTTCGGCGTCGAACACTGATGAGTCGAACAGACACTCTTTACAGTAACAAATCGGGCACGCCTGCCGGCAGTTATGACAGTTGACGCATTTATCGAAAAACTCAGCGACCTTATCGATCCCTTTGATTCCTTCTTTTTCTTTGAGGAATAACGCACGTTTCTTGGTCTTTTCGTCACGGATCTCTTTTACTGCTTTCTCCCGGCTTTTCCCTTCTTTTTCATCCTCAAGAGGTAAGTCTTTTAGGATTTCCTTTCCGACGTCAGAGTGCGCCTCAACAATAATTTCTTTTTCGAAATCAGTGCCGTAGAACCCAAGGATGATATCTGCGTTTGTTGGAATAGGGTCTTTGCACATCCGACAAACCGAGCGGAAATATTTTTCTGCGTCATCGGATTTCTTTACCCATGCTTCAAGGAGGAAATGCGTAGGTGTTTTCTTCTCAGGGAACTCCGCATAGGTGTTTAGGGGAAACGTACCTGGGCAGTCGACGCCGATGATCACGATGTTTATGAGATTCGCTTGGTTCAGCTTCACCAGTTCGATGAGCGCCCGGATCTGACAGGACCGCATGACGACCCCGATGGGTTTAGCAGGTGGCTGCACTTTCGTCATCTTTGACACCATAGCGGCGGTTGACGCGGGAAGAATCGGTGCAATAATATCAGCGTGAAGCTTCTTTGGGTCGGAGATCAGCACCGGGAAAGCGACTTTTTTCGACGGAGTGTTCTGCGGGACAAGTAACGCCTGGATTTTTCCTGAGGAAAGCAACTGTCTGAAGAACTCGTTGGTCGATCCTATCACGTCATTATCCTTGACTTTGATTACTTTTTGTGTCATTTTTCTTCCTCCTCCCTCAGAGATTCCAGTGTTTGGCGATCGGGCTGGGTCCAAGTTTCCTAATCGATTCGGTCATTTCTTTCATCGTATCAGCGAACTTCTGGCCTTCGGAGGCGGAGATCCATCGCAGCCACACCCGCTCTTTTTCCAAACCTAAGGTACCCAGGATATTTTCGAGAAGCACCATACGGCGTCGCGCCTTATAGTTCCCGTCGATGTAATGACAATCACCAGGATGACAGCCGCCGACAAACACCCCGTCGGCACCCTCAAGTAACGCACGAAGAATGTACATGGAATCAACAGACCCTGAGCACATGACCCGGATGATCCGGACGTTCGGAGGGTACTGGATCCTGCTGGTCCCAGCTAGGTCAGCCCCTGCGTAACTGCACCAGTTGCAGAGAAACCCAACGATCCTTGGTTCGAAGTCTTCCTTCTTATGGTCCTTTTTTTCTTCACTCATACCTTCTCACTCCAAACACGCATCAATCATAGAGACAATCTGACGTTTCGTAAACGTATTCTGCTGCGACGTCCCACTCGGGCAGACCGCTGAGCATGCACCACACCCTTGGCAGAGGATTTCATTGACGATGACGATTTTCTTTTCTTCATCAAAACTGATCGCATCATATGGACAGGCCTCAATACAGAGCTGACACCCTGCGCAATTCCGGGAAATCACTCTTGCGATATTCCCAATCGTCTCAAGATACTTTTTTGATAGGATGGTGGCAGCACGCGCACCGGTTGCCTTGGCCTGCAGGATTGACTCTTCGATGAACCGTGGGGAATGCGCAAGACCGCAGAGGAAAATGCCGTCCGCGGAAAAATCAATGGGACGGAGTTTCACATGAGCCTCTGAGTAAAACTCGTCTTCGTTCAATGGGACTTTGAGGATCTGGGCAAGAGTCTTGTTCTCCTGTGGGATGATACCAGTACTGAGCACCAATCTATCAGGATGCAAATGCAACGGTCGACCAAGGATTGGATCCATGGTTTTTACCAAGAGTTTCCCATCCTCGACCGTGACTTTAGGTTCTTCCTTCTCATCGAATCTCACAAAAAGGATCCCTTTCTTCCGAGCCTTCTGGTAAAGAAAATCTTCGCGGAACCCATACGTTCTGATATCTCGATATAGGACATAGACTGCTGCATCTGGACTTAGTTCTTTTAATCGCAACGCGTTCTTCAACGCCTCAGAACAGCATACCCTGCTGCAGTACGGATGATCATCGTTTCGTGAACCAACGCATTGGATCATGACGACTTCCTTGAGGTTCTTCACATATGGTTTTTCCATGAAAAGATCCTTTTCAAACTCAGTCTGCGTCAGCACATCATCATTTTTCTTGTAATGGAATTCCTTGGGCTCATAAGGCAGCCCACCGGTCGCAACCACGATGATGCCGTGCTGAACAACGGTCGGTGTCTTCTCCTTTTTACCTGTAGAAAGGGTCGTGGAGAAGTTCCCGACATAACCAGAGACATGACCTACTGATGTGTTAGTGAACACTTGGATCTGGGGATTACTCATAACTTGTTCTCTCGTCTGCGCCAGCAGCTCCTGAGGTTTTTCCCCGGCAGACCCAAGATAGATCTCTTTTAGATGACCGCCAAGCCCTGGTTCCTTTTCAACCAGGTACACCTGGAAGCCTTGCTCGGCGATGGAAAGTGCAGCAGTCATCCCGGCAATACCACCACCGATCACCAGCGCACTAGACAGCACCGGGATCTGCAGATGATGAACCGGATACAGATCAGAGGATTTTGCAACTGCCATTCTTACGGCATCGATTGCCTTTTCAGTCGCACTCCCTGGAGCACTTTTATGGACCCAGGAGTTCTGATCACGGAGGTTCGCCATCTCAAACAGATGAGGATTCAACCCGGACTGCCGTAGTGTATCCTGGAACAACGGTTCATGTGTCCGTGGGGTACACGACGCAATAACAACCCGGTTTAACCTTAACTCCTTTATTTTTTCCTTTATTTTCTCTTGGGAATCCTGCGAACAGGTAAATAACGTATCATCTGAATGGACAACAAAGGGAAGTTTCTTTGCGACCTCGACGACTTTTTTAACATCGACTACACCAGCGATGTTGATGCCGCAATGACAGACGAACACACCAATGCGAGGGAACTCGGCTTTGATGTCACGCTCCGCAGGATAGGTCTTTTCAACAACCTCAGTTCCACGCACGTCCGCAATAGATTTTCCTGCTTCAGCTGCAGCTGCTGATGCCTGGGTGACGCTCTCCGGGATATCTTTTGGTTCGGTGACCGTACCTGAAGCAAAGATACCTTCGCGTGAGGTAGAAATAGGGGTAAACGTCCCTGTTTCAATAAAACCGTATTCGTTCAAATTGATCTCTAAGGCTTTACTCAGGTGGCCTAAAGACGCACAGGGCTGCAGCCCGACAGAAAGCACCACCATGTCATACGTTTCGCTTTTGATAAACCCTTTTTCATCGACGTAGCGGATGAGTAGCTCCTTGGTCTTCCGATCTTGTTCGATCTTGGGGATGCGACATCTCCGGTACACGACCCCGTATTCATGCTCTGCACGGGCGAAATACTTATCAAAATCCTTCCCAAACGACCGCATGTCCATATAGTAGATATGAGTCTCTATTCCAGGTTCGTGTTCCTTAGATATAACTGCTTCTTTGGTTGCATACATGCAACAGACCGATGAGCAATATTTCCGATCGCAGCTTTCATCGCGAGAACCGATGCATTGGAGCCAAGCGATTTTTTTGGGTGGCTTTCCATCGGAGATCCGTTTGATATGTCCCTTGTAAGGTCCAGAGGCGGAAAGCATCCGTTCGTACTCAATGCTGGTCAGCACGTTCGGATACACCTGGTAACCGTAGCTGTCTGCTTTTGGTGGGGAGTACTCGGCAAAACCTGGGGATACGATCACGGCACCGACATCGATAGTCTCAGTTGTTTCCTTCATTTGATGATCGATCGCCTCAGGTCCGCAATACAGGACGCACTGCTGACAATCACAACATCCTGCACAGTTCAGGCAACGTTGCGCCTCGCGAACGACCTGATCCTTCGACAATCCCGGGTCAACCTCGATAAACGATTTTATCCGCTCTTCAATAGTAAGAAAAGGTGGCTGTTCACGAGCATGGGGGATTCGCAGTGTTTCCTTTGGAATCTCAGCTTTCTTTTGTACTTTTGGTTCCCGTCCAGCTCGCAGGTCTTCGTGGTTGAAAAATCGATCAATTGATTCTGCTGCGGCATGGCCTGCGCCTATTGCTTCAACTGCGGAGGCAGGACCAGTCACCGCATCACCACCAGCAAACACACCCTCCTGGGATGTTTGTAAGGTGACTGGATCAGCCTCGATAAACCCTGATTTTGATAATGCGATATTGTTTTCTTCCAGCAGTTTGGTATCAAGCTCTTGACCAATGGCAAATATGACATAGTCACAGGGAACATCGTACGCGGAATCAGGGATGGCAACCGGTCGCCTTCGCCCTGAAGAATCAGGTTCCCCCAGATCCATTTTCACGCACGAAAGACAGGTTTCATTTTCCTTCTTCACAAGCTTTGTGGGAGCGGTCAGATATTTAAACAAAATGCCTTCTTCCACCGCCTGCTGTATTTCATCCTTATGCGCGGGCATCTCCTTTACAGACCGGCGATAGAGCACGGTTACATCACCACCTAGTCGTTTTGCGGTCCGTGCTGAATCCATGGCGACATTCCCACCGCCGACCACCAAGATGGTTTTTCCCTTGAAATACTCAGGAGCAATCATGTTCCTGTTCAGCTGTTTAAGATATTCCACGCCCTCAAGGATGCAGGTATCGGTCCCTGCGCAGCATTCTATCCCTGAGCCACGGGATTTATGTGCACCTATCGCAAGGAGAACTGCTTTGAATCCTTGTTTTTTCAACTCAGTGACCGAAAAATCCCGTCCGAGCTTCTGATTGTTTTTTATCTCGATTTGTTCGGCTTCGCAGAGAGGATCGATCTCTTTATGCAGGTATTCCTTTGGTAGCCGATAATCAGGTACCCCGTAATGCAGCATCCCGCCACTGTATTTCTCTGATTCAAAAATAACGGTCTTATACCCTTTTCTGGCAAGGTCATAAGCTGCGGTCAACCCCGTTGGTCCAGCACCGATGATCGCGACTTTCTGGTCGTTGCCTCTTTTTGTCACATGACTTTGTTTTCCTTGTTTTTTTTCTGCTTTTATTCTCTGATACTCGGCAAGCGTCTCGGGATGTTCATAAATATAATCAGCGACAAAGCGTCTGATATGGCAGATGGAAATCGGCTCTTCGATGTCCTTTCGGTTACAGTCATTTTCACAGGGATGATAACAAATCCTCCCCAGTGACCCTGGGATCGGGATTGTTTCTTTGATGAGTTCATAGGCCTCGGCGAATTTCTCTTGCGCGGCGAGTGCGACAAACCCATGAGCGTTCAATCCAGCAGGACAAGCGATCCGGCAGGGGGAGGTTCCTTCGTTTTTCGTAATTGCAAAGATGTTGGGGATCGCCTGCGGAAACGGTTGATAAATCGCTTTATGCGTAGTCAGCCCTTCATCAAACTCAGATCGCATCGTAACAGGACAGTGCAGGACGCAATCGCCGCACCCGTTACATTTCTTTAGATCGACAAACCGCGGATATTTTTTCAACGTGACATGGAAAGCTCCTACTTCACCAGCGACATCGGTGACCTCTGCGTTTGTGATAATGGAAATATTCGGATGCCGTCCGGTGTACACCAGTTTTGGTGCAAGGATGCACATCGCACAGTCGTTTGTGGGAAATGTTTTATCCAGCTGTGTCATCGTGCCACCGATAGATAGCCCGCGGTCGACGATATATACCCTAAATCCAGCATCCGCTAAATCAAGGGAAGATTGGATACCAGAGATTCCTCCACCGATGACCAGGACTGATCCATGTTTATGAGCAGATGCGGCCTGATGTTTTTTTTCTTTGGTCATACTCGTAAAACTCACATGATGTCGTCAACCATGTTCAGGAGCTGTTTCTTTGTGAAATTCTTATGAATCGAGGCGTTGCTCGGACAGGCGGCGATACAGCCGCCACAGCCAGCGCATAAGGCGTCGTTCACCTCAGCGATTCGTTTTCTTTCATTCAAGGTCCGTGCCTCATACGGGCAGACTTCAACGCAGATCCCGCACCCCGTGCAGACGTCCTCATCGACCATCGCAATCAATGGGTCTATCTCCAGTTCTTCCTGGGATAGGATCGTCGCGGCACGTGACGCTGCCGCACTTGCTTGTGCGACGGTATCTTGGATATCTTTTGGTGCTTGGCAGCATCCAGCGATGAAAATCCCATTGACAAACGTATCAACAGGGCGAAGCTTCGGATGTGCCTCAAGGAAGAACCCGTCACCGCTCAACGTCAAATGCAAGAGCCGTGCAAATTCTATTGCATCAACTCGTGGCATCATCGCAGGAACCAGGACAACCAGGTCGGTCTGTATTTCAAACAACTTGTTGGTCATCGTATCAAAAATATCGATCTTGAGGTTCTCTTTCATGGTCCGTACCTCAGACGGTTGCCCTCGGAACATGTTGGTATGCAACCCTCGAACCTTCCGGTAGAACTCCTCGTAGCCTTTCCCAAAGGACCGAACGTCATTGTAGCAGACGTTGATCTCGACATCGTNCCCGAGCTTCTCGCGAAGCAAGTAGACTTGTTTTAATGCAGTCATGCACCCGATCCTGCAGCACCAGGTACACTGGGTCTCATCACGAGAGCCGACACAGAGGATGAATGTAACGCTCTTTGGTTTCTGCTGGTTTGACGGCCGCAGGATTTCCCCTTTGGTTGGTCCTGAGGAGCTGATCAATCGCTCCAGCTCTAAGGTAGTGATTACATCAGGTGATTGGTCGTAGCCGTACTCATACACCGCGGTGGGGTCCATGATGTCATACCCGGTGGCAACGATTATGGCTCCGACTTTTCGCTCCACGATTTCTTCTTTTTGATCAAAATTGACTGCCCCAGCTGCACAAGCTTTCTTACAGAGAGGTTCATCCCCGCATTTTCCTTTTGTCAAAAACAGGCATTTCTTGTCGTCGATTACGTATTTCAAGGGTACCGCTTGAGGGAACGGCATGTAGGCTGCCCCGCGCTTTCCCATGCCTTGATTAAACTCACTGATCAGTCGGTCTTTGAGTCGACAGGCGCTGGCGCAATCACCACAACCGGTACATTTGTCAACATCAACGTATCGTGGTTTTTTTCTTATCTTGACGGTGTAGTTCCCGATACTTCCTTCAAGACTGGCGACTTCTGAGTAACTGAGCAGTTCGATGTTCTTATGGTTCGCCACTTCCATCATCTTTGGAGTGAGGATACAGGAGGAACAATCAAGGGTCGGGAAGGTTTTATCCAGTTGCGCCATGTGTCCGCCGATACTGGGTTCTCGCTCCACTAGATGGACTTTGAACCCATCGTTAGCAAGATCAAGAGCGGTTTGAATGCCCGCGATCCCACCTCCGATCACTAAGGCTTCCGGGATGACTTTCAAGGTCGATGTTTTCAATGGCTCAAGACTGAGAGCTTTGGATACTGCACTACGAACAAGATACTTTGCTTTCTCCGTCGCTTGCTCTTTGTTGCTATGTGCCCACGAACATTGTTCACGAATGTTCGAGATCTCAACTCGGTAGGGATTCACACCGCCGTCATTGGCGACCCGTCGGAATGTCTGTTCATGCATCCGCGGTGAACATGAGGCTATCACGACACCATCGAGTTTGAATTCCTTGATCGTGTCTTTGATGAGGGTTGCGCCCACGTCTGAGCACATATACTTGTAGTGTTTTGCGACTACTACGCCGTTCAGATGAGATGCGTACTCGGAAAGTGCTTCGATGTCGACGGTTTGTGCGATGTTGATGCCGCAATGACAGACGAACACACCGATGCGACGCATCTATTTCGCGCCTCCCTCTTGGAGTTTTTGAACGGGACTGAGGTTCAACTCAAGTCCTAGCTTCTCACTACTGATCCCCATCGCTAAACCGAGCAACTGGGTCAGATACAGGACCGGGACATCGAGCTTTGCAGCAACGGTCTCCCCTGCTTTAGTTTGTCTACTGTCAAACATCTTATGACACCATGGACAGACATCAACCATCGCTTGGATTCCTTGCTCTTGGATCGCTTGGAGCTTCTGCCCAGTCTTTGTCAACGCAGACTCCGGAAGATTCGTAAGCAAGGGTGCGCCACAGCAATCAAGCTTCTGAGGATAGTTTACAGGTTCGGCACCCAAAACCTTCAGGATCGCTTCGATCTTCTGCGGGTTCTCAGAGTCATCGATACGACCGATTTCACTGGGACGAAGAATATGACATCCGTAATGTGCTGCGATCTTTAATCCGTGTAATGGTTTTTTCACCTGTTCCTTTATCTTTTCGATCCCTATTTCATCATATAATAGGTCGACGGTATGAGCGATGTGCCGTTTCTCAGTGTATTTCAGATCCTCAGCAGCAAGCATCCCGTTGATGCGTTCCATCATCGCTGGGTTTTTTTCAAGGATATATTGGCATTCGGTTAACGCAAGATGGCACATCGCGCAGGGGACGAAGAGGTCAAGATGATGCTTCTCGGCGATAGCCAGGTTTCGCGCAGAAAGATACAACGTAAGAAGTTGGTTGACACTTTTCATGGGCTCTCCGCAACAGGAAAAACCCTCCACATCGACAAGTTCGACCCCTAGCAAAGGTAGTGTTTCTCTGATCGAAAGCTCATAGGCATACTGCTCCGTGGGCATCAGACAACCGGGAAATAGCGCATATTTCTTTTTCATTATGTCTAGACCTTTTCCATCGCGATTTTCATGATTCCTGCCTGGAACTTGGCAACATCAGTAGGTTTTGAAAGAGGAGGAAGGGAAAGTTCGTCTCGTTTCACCGGTTTATTTGATCGGGTCGTGGTCTGTTGGATGTCCTGTATGAGACCTATCGAAAGGATAGATTGGAGCATTCCAGTATATTTTCCCGGGATTTGTTTTCCGCTTGCTACCGCCATATTTTTCAGCGCAAACAAGATTTCGACTGGTGCGACGCGTTGCGGGCAGCGCTCCCTGCATTTCAGGCAGGTCATGCACGTCCAGATGACATCGGCGTTCACCAGTTCGTTGATGAGCCCTCTTTTAAGAAGCGCGACGATCTTATGCGGCTCAAGCTCAAGGAGTTTGTGTGCTTCACAGCCTGAGGTACATTTGCCGCATTGAAAACAATACTCTGAGATTTCGTCCTGGAGCTTTGTGAGTCGATCATTGAGTTCCTTTCTCAGATCTGATTGCGGTTCCCCCATAGAAGTCAAGTCGATGATGCTCATTTCCGTCTCACTCTATATATTAAATTAACAATCGTTAACTATATATACTTTTCCGACTTCCTTGCAAAAACGTTTATCTAAAAGAGATATTTAAAGCTATCAATAAAATTAACCCTTTCTTTTCACCATTCCAAATGCTGTCAATTAATATAGCAAAATACAATATCCCTGGGCATGGGGGCCTATAATGAAACAGATCAACGAAAAACAACTTCTTGAAAAAGCCAACAAACCATCAAAAGACGCTATGAGGCTACATCCATTCTATCATGGAAAAATCGAAATCATCCCAAAATGCCGGGTGAACGACTTCAATGATTTCGCGATCTGGTACACCCCTGGCGTCGCAGAACCATGCAAAGACATCCAGAAACACCCACTCAAAGTGTACGATTACACCAACAAATGGAACACTGTCGCTGTGGTAAGCGACGGCACTCGGGTGCTCGGCCTTGGGGACATCGGCCCCGAAGCAGGGCTCCCGGTCATGGAAGGAAAATCACTCCTCTTCAAATACCTCGGAGGTGTCGATGCCTATCCGATTTGTCTTGATACAAAAAACCCTGACGAAATCATCCAAGCGGTCAAATGGCTCAAACCAAGCTTTGGCGGCATCAATCTTGAGGACATCGCAAAACCAAAATGCTTCTACATCCTCAACCGACTCCGAAAAGAAATGGACATCCCGGTCTGGCATGACGACCAACAAGGGACCGCAACCATTGTCACCGCAGGGGCAATCAACGCGTTAAAAATCGTTGGAAAACCGCTAAAGACCACACTTGTCTCAATGATCGGTGCAGGTGCGGCAAACATAGCAATAGCCCGGGTTCTCATCGCCGCTGGGGTTCAGCAAAAAAACATCATCATGGCAGACAGTAAAGGCATTCTCCATACCTCACGAAAAGACCTGGAGAAAGACAAAAACACAAACCCGGAAAAATGGCAGATGTGCCAAAAATCAAACGCAGAAGGCCGGACAGGGACCATCGCAGACGCCATGAAAAATACCGATATCTGCATCGCAGCAAGTAAACCAGGTCCAGGGACCATCAAAAAAGAATGGGTCGCCTCTATGGCAGATGACTCCATCATGTTTGCCTCAGCAAACCCCGTTCCTGAGATCTGGCCCTGGGAAGCAGAAGAGGCAGGAGCTCGCATCATTGCGACAGGGCGCTCAGATTTTCCTAACCAAATCAACAACTCCTTAGGATTCCCAGGGATCTTCCGGGGAACACTCGATGTCCGCGCAGAAACCATCACCGATGAAATGTGCATCGCCGCAGCATTGGAGCTGGCAAAAACAGCGGAGGACAAGGGGTTGAGCGATACCTACATCGTTCCAACCATGGACTCCTGGGAAGTGTTCCCTCGAGAAGCAGTCGCGGTAGGAATGAAAGCAATCTCCCAAGGGATCGCTCGTCTCAAACCATCACGCCAGGAGCTCTATGACCATGCCATGACCATCATAAAGAAATCCAGGGATATCACACAAACGTTGATGAAACAAGGATACATCGCACAAGCCCCAGAATGAGNTATCTCTCGGAGAAACAGCGAGAAATGAAAAAACTTAAATCAGAATATCCGTTCACCGTTCTCGGAACCATCTGATCATCAGAGATCTATTTCCTTAGATTAACAAAGGTGTCTGAAATGAAACAAAGCGTAAAAACGATCACAAAAAAAGATTTTTCATTGTTTGTAAACACATTGATAAAAGACGCAACCTACGATGTCGTTGGAGTGGTAGCAAAAGGAAAACGTTTTATCTTTGATACCCTTTTTTCAGCAGACGACCTACAACTTCAGTATGATGTGACTATCCTGCCCCCAAAGAAATATTTCCTGCCACAAACCGAGTCGTTACTAAAATTTTCTTTAGAAAAACCCTTCGAAGAAAAAGAAACCCTCAATGACACACCGCGTATCATCATTGGAGTCCATCCTTACGACATCATTGCCTTGGAACAGACCGATCGGCATTATCTTGATTCTCAACAAGACAATTTCTACAAAAAACGCCGAGAGAGCACTATGATCATCGGAGTTGATATCCAGAATGTCTCTGAGCGATCGTTTGCTGCAAGCATGAAAACAAACGTCACTGACACAGGTTTTGATTTGTTGCTCACCGATATTGGGAATGCCTATGCGGTGACCATTGGCTCTGAAAAAGGAAATAAGCTGTTGAAAAAATATGCAACGGTCAACGACGCCTCAAACGCTGATCTGAAAAAAATTAAGACGGTTCGCGATGCTGTAATAAAGAAATATAAACAAAAAGTAAAAATCGATAAAAAAGACTGGTCCGCCCTTCTTGTCGGAAACTATCATCATGCGATATGGGAGGAACATGCTGACGTCTGCATGGAATGCAGCTCATGCACCATGGTCTGTCCAACCTGTTTTTGTTATGATGTCAAAGAGAACGTGTCATTGACCCTCAAGGACGGCACCCGAACCAGAACCTGGGATGGCTGCATGCTGAAAGATTTTACAAAAGTCGGCAGCGGAGAAGTCTTTCGCGACGAAGTCAAAGAACGATATCGTCATCGATTCTTCAGAAAAGGCAATTACCTCCCGGAGCGCTATGGATTTGTCGCCTGTGTGGGATGNGGTCGATGCGGCAGTGCATGCTTACCTGATATCGCTGATCCCTGCAACCTCATCAACGAGCTTGCTCATTTTGATTCACAGGAAAATACAGGAAGATTCTNCATTACTGAAGAAAATGAGATGTTGGAAAAAGGAACAATTCATGTCCCGCGCAGTGCAACGATAAAAAAAATAACACCATTCAATGAACTGGACACCTTATTTGAAATTGAACTTGATGATAAAAAACCTTTAGGGCATAAGCCAGGACAGTTCGTCGAGGTATCGGTTTTTGGATATGGGGAAGCACCATTCGGTATCTCAAATCCCCCTGGAAATACGCCGGTCTTTGAAATAATGGTCCGCCAAGTCGGGAACGTCACAAAAAAACTATGTTCATTAAAACCAGGCGATAAAGTTGGTATCAGGGGGCCGCTGGGTAATGGATTTAACGTACAATCATTCGAAGGAAAAACATTACTTTTTACCTCCGGTGGAACTGGTATGGTCCCGATGCGTTCTCTCATCAACCACGTCCTTGATCCAAAGCTAAGAGATAAATTCAAGGAAGTCATCATTCTGTATGGAGCAAAACGCCCAAAGGAAATCACCTTTATGCCTGATGTTGAACAATGGAAGAAAATACATGACGTACAATGCGAGCTTACCGTTGATCGATGTGAACCAAATGAATGTTGGGGTGGATGCACCGGTCTGATTACCACGTTATTCCCGAAGATAAAGGCAGATAAACTTGATTCGAAGAATACGATAGCAGTAGTGATCGGACCACCAGTGATGTACAAATTCGTCATCAAATGTCTGCAGACCCTTGGAATACCTGATGATAATATCTACGTGTCTCTTGAGCGTCGTATGAAATGTGGTGTCGCAAAATGCGGACATTGCCAGATGAACGGCGTCTACGTCTGTAAAGAAGGCCCAGTCTTCAATTATGGGAAACTAAAACAATTACCAGAGGCGTTTGAATGAAACAAAAACCACGGGTCGCTGTCTTTGATTTTGCAGATTGTGAAGGATGTGAGCTTGAAATCGCTGATCTCGAGGAAGAAATCCTTGATTTGATTTCACTGGTTGATATCGTCTCGTTTCGAGAGGTGATGAAGGAGCATTCTGATACTTATGATATCGCTATTGTCGAAGGCTCCATTATGCGGCCGATGGATGAACAACGGCTAAGAGGGATCCGGAGTCGCGCAAAAATCCTTATTGCCCTTGGTGCCTGCGCAACCATGGGTGGGGTCAACAAGATTAGGAACCAATGGATGCCGGATGAAGTAAAAAAAGATGTGTATGGTGATGCAAACCTTAAAGGAAACGAGCTTTTTGATGTTTTTCAAACCAAGGCGATCAACGAAGTCGTGCCTGTTGATTATTATATCTATGGCTGTCCCATTGATCGTGATGAATTTAAATCGGTCATCACCGCAATTGCTTTGGGGAAGAAACCTGAGATCCCCCGGTATCCTGTCTGCGTCGAATGTAAGAAAAACGAAAATATCTGCCAATTCGAGCTAGGCGCATTCTGCCTTGGTCCGATCACTCGCGCGGGATGCAAAGCGATCTGTCCGACCCATAATAGCCCCTGTGAAGGATGTAGAGGTCTCATCAAGAAGCAGGAAGCAGATTGCGTCAAAGCGGTATTGGAACGATACAAGCTTTCCTATGAGGATATACGACGACGATGCACGATGTATAACTATGGACGAAAGGAGTGTAGTTACGATGAGTAAAGATTTTTCTGTTCATGTTGAACATGTCACCCGTGTTGAAGGCCATGGCAATATCATTCTTGATGTGAAAAACGGTAGGATCGAAAAACTACAATGGAATGTTGTTGAGGCGCCGCGGTTCTTTGAAGCGATGTTGCGCGGACAGCATTATAACGAGCTGCGCCCGATNACCTCACGGATCTGTGGGATTTGCTCTATCGGTCATTCCCTTGCCTCGTTAAAAGCAACGGAAGATGCGCTGGGGGTGAAGATCACCAAGCAGACTGAGATGCTGCGTCGTTTAGCGATTCATGCGGAGAACATGCAGAGCCATATCCTTCATATTGGATACCTTGTCGCACCTGATCTCTTTGGCGTGGGCAGCGTATTTCCAATGGTAGGGACCCATACAGAAGCGGTACTCAAGATAGTGAAATTGCATCGTCTTGCCAATGAGATGTCCGATTTGATTTGCGGACGAACGATCCATCCTATTCGAATGGTGGTCGGTGGTTTTTCCATGCATCCGACAGAAAAACAGCTTGTCCAATTAAAAAATAGATTACNTGAAGCGCAGGAACTCACAAAGGAGATTGCCTCACTCGTTCAGAGTGTCGGTGATAAACTCCCAGCCTTCACACGCGAAACCGAGTATATTGGATTAACCTCAGATTCCGAATATGCGTTGTACGATGGTAAAATTGCATCAACCGACACAGGAGTACATCCTGCCTATCGGGACTATAAAGAAATCATGGAAGAATATTTTGTCCCTCATTCTACTGCAAAATATGCGAAACATGCACGAGAATCCTACATGGTTGGTGCACTTGCACGATTCAACCTGAATAGCAAACAACTTCATCCAGATGCTCAAGACGTCGCCCATATGTTTGGACTAAAACCTATCAACTACAACCCGTTCATGAATACGATCGCTCAGCTTGTGGAATTTACTCATAGCATCCAGGATTCTCTTTCTTTGATTGATTCACTCCTGGATCAAGGTATAAAGCAAGAAAAACCGATTCGGCCAGCAGTAAAGGCAGGTCGGGGCGTTGGTCTTGTTGAAGTACCCCGTGGGATCCTTGTCCATGATTACACCCTCAACTCAAAAGGGTATTGTACAAAAGCGAATTGTATTATTCCAACAAACCAGAACCATGCGAACATCCAGTTAGATATGGAAAAACTAGTCCCTGAGATAATGAACAAATCACCAAAGGAAATCGAATTGACCTTAGAGATGTTGGTGCGGGCATATGATCCATGTATCTCCTGCTCGACCCATTATCTCGATGTCATCTTCGTCTAATTACTATTCATTATGAATACGATANGCATTATAGGATTAGGAAATCCCCTCCGACGTGACGATGGCATTGGTCTGGTTCTCCTTGATCAAATGCAGTGTTATACAAAAGAATTCGGAAAAAATATCACCTTCATAGACGGGGGGACCGGTGGCATGAACCTGCTGCATCAGCTTTCTCGATTTGGTTCAATTCTCATCATTGATGCGGTTGATTTCAAAGGAAAACCCGGGGACGCAAAGCTGTTTAGCTTAGAACAAATTAAAAGTAACAAAACACCCGAGCTTTTCTCAACACATGAATCAGATTTTATTACAATCCTTGCTCTTTCAGCGCAGTTAAACGAACTGCCTGAAAATGTTTCCTTGTTTGGTGTGCAGCCCTTTGATGTATC
>JGI20214J51650_10000179_pt1 | contig 39477 bp, 36 predicted proteins | sample WetSurMetagenome_FD_51650 | JGI IMG/M metagenome (IMG submission 51650)
ACTATGATTTTAAACTACATCAATTGGAATGCTGATCCAGAGATTATTAATGTTTTCGGGATTTCTATTAGATATTATGGCCTCCTATTCGTAAGTGGATTAATTCTTTGCATCTATCTGCTAGGCTGGATTTTTAAAAGAGAATCCATTCCTGCCGGGAATCTGGAAAAATTATCAATCTACAGTATGATTGGAATTCTGGTTGGGGCAAGACTTGGACATTGTTTATTTTATGAGCCATCTTACTATTTATCACATCCTATGGAGATGATTCTGCCAATTACTTTTCCTCCTGATGGGGGGATTAAGTTTACAGGCTACCAGGGACTGGCAAGTCATGGGGGTGTGCTGGGATTACTGATTGCCATATATATCTATTCTCGTAAGACTGAACAATCAATGATTGACACAATTGATCTGATTGCGGTTGTTTCAGGATTGAGCTTTGGATTTATCAGAATTGGAAACTTTATGAATTCTGAAATTATCGGTAATCCTACCACTTTACCCTGGGGTGTGATTTTTGAACGAGTTGATAACATACCAAGACACCCGGCTCAATTGTACGAGGCGATATCATATTTTATCATTTTTACTATTATGATGCTTCTTTACAAAAAAATGAGAGCCAGACTTAAAAACGGATTCTTATTTGGACTGGCGACAGTTTTATTCTTTGCAGCAAGATTTGTTATTGAATTTGTAAAGGAGAATCAAGTCGGGTTTGAAGATGGAATGACTTTAAATATGGGGCAGCTTTTGAGTCTTCCTTATATTGCCGTTGGAATTGGATTTATTATTTATGGATTAATTAAAACTAAAAAACCAACAAATGCTAATATCCGGTAATAAAGATGCTTCCTGTCAGGAAAACTTCGAAAACTACGAACCATCAACACTGACAGAATGATTAAAACTCCACCCTCTAGACAGGCTGTCTCAATCTCCGCCAGCCGCCGGATCGGCCCTACCTGGCTTTTAGCAGTTATATAAAGTGCCTGATCATTAAGTATCTATTTAAGTAAATAATTAGATTCTTATACTTCGTATTGCTTATATCTGTTTTAGGAAATTAGTATCAAGAGTTAATTAAAACAAAATTAATCCAAATTTGTTATCTTAAAAAGTATTGAAATGACAAAGAATAAAGTTACACTACACAGAGTTTTTTCAGCCAGTCCCGATAAAGTATATAAGGCTTTTACAGATGCTGACGCAATGGCTTCGTGGTTACCTCCATACGGCTTTGTTTGCAGGGTGCATAGTATGGATGTAAAANTTGGCGGGAAGTACAAAATGTCATTTACAAATTTTACAACAGGCAATAGCCATTCATTTGGTGGTGAATATTTGGAGGTTATACCCAATGAACTATTAAAGTATACCGACCAGTTTGACGATCCAAATCTTCCGGGACAAATGATTACAAAAATTGAGTTGCGAAAAGTATTATGTGGTACAGAATTCTTTGCAACACAAGAGGGAATACCAGATGTAATACCGACTGAAATGTGTTATTTAGGGTGGCAAGAATCGTTAGATAAATTAAAACGTTTAGTGGAACCCGATATACCTGATGCATAAATCTTTGAATAAAGTAAAAAGATGTCAAAGTAAATTTTTATCAATATGGTTTTATGCTGCAACTGGAAATAGAAGATTTTGACGGACATTCCTTGGAAATTTTTTTCCGGATATTACTAAATATCCAAACAGAGCAGCCAAACAGATAAACCGGATTAATTTTAACATAAAATGGCACAAATCAATCCTCATATTAACTTTAATGGAAATGCGGAAGAAGCGTTCAATTTTTACAAATCAGTATTTGGCGGAGAATTCTCAAAAATTGTGCGTTTCAAAGAACTAACAAGCCCTGAATTTCAGGTAGCAGAAAGGGATGCAAATAAAATAATGCACATTGCATTACCTATTGGCAAAAACATTTTAATGGCTAATGACGTACCAGAAAGTTTGGGACGTACAAACGAAAATGAAAACAGAAGTAAAATTTCAATAAGTACAGAAAGCAAAGAAGAAGCAGACAAATTATTTAATGGACTATCAATAGNTGGAAAAATTGAAATGCCTATTGGTGACAGTCCATGGGGTTCATATTTTGGAATGTTTAGAGACAAGTATGGAATTGAATGGATAGTGGAATTTAATCCGGAACAAAACGGATANGGGGAAGATAACAGATACCGCCAACACGNACAATATGGATATGTTGTTCGTCACAGTCTGCCAGGTTTTGGCCATCGTGCTACAAAATAATAGTGCTAAGAATATCAAATTTTCGATTAACAGGTAAAAAAGCAAATGGTAATAAATTCAGATATTTGTTTTTTCTTCTTATTATTGTTTGAAAGGAGGTATAAATGAATCTCAGGAATCTTTTTACAATCAACTTTTTTATTGCGCTTTTTTTTGGCATTTCCTGTGGCATCTTTGCCAGTTGGGTACTTAAACTATATGGTCTTGTGCCTACAGACGCGTCAATCTGGACCACTCGTTTAGTTGGTGGATCTATTCTAGGTTTTTCATCTCTGATGTGGTTCGGACGAAAATCCGNATCAATAGAAACCAGAAGAGCAATAGCCTTTGCCTTACTAATACAAGATCTTTTTGGATTGATTGCATCAATGGAAATACAACTTAATGGTAGTGTGAATGTTTTTGGATGGTCAAGCCCGATCTTATACGGGATACTATCTATTTGTTATGCCTATTTCCTTTTTATCAGGCCTTCCAGCTCATAATCTGTAAACGAAGATATTTCGTATTTACTTGAATAAGAAGTAACTTATAACTCCAGGTTAGATATTACTTGTGCTAACAGTCCACTATTTTTAATGCCAATTACAGATAAATGTTCCACAATGGGAGAAAACAAAAGTGAAAACAAATCTGATGAATCTTGTCAAAGCCCCTTTTCTCAGACCTTCTTCCACGGTACCAGGGCTGACCTGACGTTTGGTGACTTTATCGAAATTGGCCTTAACTCAAATTACGGACAAAGGAAGAAAGCGAAATATATTTATCTGACAGCCACATTGGATGCTGCTATCTGGGGAGCCGAACTTGCATTGGGTGAAGAACGTGAAAGAATTTATTTAGTGGAGCCNACAGGACCTATTGAGGATGATCCCAATTTAACCGATAAAAAGTTTCCGGGTAATCCGACANTGTCTTACCGGTCAAAACATGCNTTAAAAGTTGTTGGTGAAATTACTATTTGGCAAGGACACTCACCAGAAAAAGTCAAAGCAATGAAAGAGGGAATTGCAAAACTTCAGGAACAGGGTATCGAAGCAGTAGAAGATTAATATGATTNTAATTCAAAAAACCAATGCTCCTTTAACAGGACAATAGTGTAATACGTTTTTNTAAGATCTATCCCTATAATATTTCTGACATTCATTATATTTTTATTGTTTATCAATATTTATTTATTATATTTACGGCATAATTTAAAATAAAAGATTATGTCAAAAAGAAACAACTTCGTATTTATAGCCCTTCAAATAGTTAGCTGGGTAATCTTCGTTGGCTTATGCATTGAAGCCGGAGGCTTGATCGTTAATTTCGTTTTCAGTCTCTATAAACCTGAATTTGTCCAGAATCTATATCAGAAGCTTGACTTAAGTCAAATGTACAGTGTAAATAAATGGGCTTTTTTCGGTATGTACAGTTTTATCCTTGTCATCTCTTTTCTAAAGGCATACCTTTTCTATGTCGTTGTAATGCTTCTGCACAAACTTGATTTGTTAAAACCATTCAACAGTCATGTTGCAGGCCAAATTAAAAAAATTAGTTACGTCACTCTGGAAATAGGGATATTAAGTCTTATTGCCCAGGAAACAGCACAAAATTTGTTACATCATGGATTTGAAATAGACAATCTGAATCAATTCTGGGAAGACAGTGAAGCATTTATTCTTATGGCCGCTGTAATATATGTCATAGCTTCTATTTTTTCAAGGGGAGTTGAAATACAAAACGAAAACGATTTAACTGTCTAAGCCATGGCAATCATTGTAAACTTGGATGTAATGATGGCAAAACGAAAGGTGTCACTTAATGAGCTATCAGAAAAAGTAAATTTAACCTTGTCTAATCTTTCTATTTTAAAAACCGGAAAAGCCAAAGCAATAAGGTTTACCACTCTTGAAGCAATTTGTAATGCGTTAAACTGTCAGCCGGGTGATATTCTGGAATACAGAGAAAATGTTTTTTAGACTACGATCCTCTGTCACGGATGTTAAGGGTAAGTTATCCTTCCGAGTTTTTTCTCCCGCCAACAGTTCTGTACCCGGCGAGAAACTCGTTTTTNCAATCAAACTTGTCCGGCCCTCCATATTGCCGGGTCCTTTGGTATAACAAATTGCTAATCAGACAATGACAATGGACAAAGACTACATTTCCAGATTGCGTTCTTTTAACCAGCAAATCGCTGTTACAAAATTCACAACCGCTAAAGAGATCGCAAGTTGGCTGGGGGCTATCCAGTCTCAGGATTATAATATGGCAAAGTGGGCTCTGGGTATCCGGCTTCAGAATTCTACCGAAGTTTTCATAAATAATGAGATAGATTCCGGAAGTATATTAAGGACCCATTTACTCAGGCCTACCTGGCATATTGTTTCTTCCGATGATATCTATTGGATGCAAAAACTGACGGCACCACAGATTAAATCTTCTTTAAAATATAGAGACAAGCAACTTGGCCTTACTGATGCAATCTTCAGAAAATGTAACAGAATAATTGAAAAGACACTTAGGGACAGGAATCATAANACCCGTGAAGAGTTAATACAAGAACTGATAAATGCTAAAATCAAAGTTGATAATAACAGAGCCTCTCATATATTTCTTAGAGCAGAAATTGATGGGGTAATTTGTAGTGGGAAACAAAAAGGAGGTAAACCAACCTATGCAATCCTTGAAGAATGGGTACCAATTAAAACCAGAACTTATAGAGATGAAGACTTGAAAGAACTTGCCCTGCGTTATTTTACCAGCCGTGGACCTGCGACAATTCAGGATTTTTCATGGTGGTCAGGCTTATCTTTAAGTGATTCCAGACTAGCATTAGAACTCAATAAATTCAACCTGATCTGTGAGACAATTGACAAGAGAACTTACTGGTTTGTTGATTCCTCCAATGTGCCAGAACCGATCAATAAAGAAACTTACCTATTACCTGCTTTCGATGAATTTCTGATTAGTTATCGAGACAGGACACCTTCATTATTGTCGATTGATGAAAAGAAAACAATTTCTAATAATGGTATATTTTACCCGGCCATCATGAAGGGAGGACAAATAATTGGAACATGGAAACGTAATTTCAAGAACAATCAAATACTTATAACTTTAAAACTATTTAAAACAGACAAGACTGATCTCAGTAATACCTTTACTAAATCAACATCACGGTATTCAAAGTTTTATAATAAGGAGACAGAAATAATANTCCATAATGGTTACAATAATAAATGATGGCNGCACCTGTCACAGATAATATTGGTTAGTTAATTCATGCTTATATCTAAAATGCAGATCAGGTTGTCATTGTTACTTGTATGCTCCTGCAAAGTGATATTATTTTTGCTCTGAAACATTTTGTATTGCGATACCAGTAATATTCACTATGCTTTGAAGAAAGACAATAACATTTAAAAATTCGGATTCAAAATACCTAATGAGTCTGACTTTTAGAAAATTTTAAATACCAGGAAGATCCCTTTTTTCAGATTTAATGAACATAATTATCATTATAAATGTTTAGTCTAACACGTGAACANTTAATGAGGGATGATACTTTCCGGTTGGAATCTTTTCTGACATTATAGACAGGAAAAATGAGAAAACTGATAATGTGGAATATCATGACGCTTGATGGTTACTTTGAAGGAAATCAAGACTGGGATCTGACTTTTCATAATATTGTTTGGGGACAAGAACTTGAAAAACTAAGCGTTGAGCAATTACATTCAGCTGACTATCTTGTTTTTGGACGTGTAACCTATGAAGGCATGGCTGCATATTGGACCAAGGAAGAAGGAGAGATCGCCGACCTTATGAACAGTATCCCCAAAATTGTATTCTCTAGAACCTTAAAATCAGCCGGTTGGAACAACACGACTCTGATAAATGAAAATGCCACTGAGGAAATAAGGAAACTTCAAAAGAAAGATGGTAAAGATTTGTATGTTTTCGGTAGTGCAAATCTTTCGGAGACTTTTATAAGGGACAACCTTTTTGACGAATACCGAATTGGAATTGCACCAGTTATCTTAGGTAGTGGAAGACCCCTTTTCAGTAAGGGTATTTCTCCNAAAAATCTGACTCTGGTGTCGGCCTATCAAATTTTAACAGGAGGAGTGATTTTGAAATATATAAAATGAAATCAGCTTTTTATAAAACAGTCATAAACAAAAGCTTACACNTTGACATTTAATAAGAAGGAGGTTTATCATGTCAAAAATTGTTGATTTTCAAAATGTCTCCCTGACGGGNTTTGAATCATCACCTGTATCGAAACCACTTGCAGGTTTAAGGGCTAACGAATCAAGGTATTTTAAGAATAAATACAATCATAATTTTACTGTTAGCCCTGCTGAAAATAGCAAGGACATACTTGACTATGTAAAAAATATTCTTCTGACTGAGCGTGATATTAAAATCTCATCAAAGCCCCTTGAAACATCAGAATTCGTAGTCGATGGTATAAAATGGACATACGTTTTCTATGAAAGCGGACTTTCGGTCAACATAATGTATACACTGAATGATCCTAAAAAAAGAGCAGTGGGTTTTAAGCTTTCAGAAGGTATGGAGGTACCAGAAGAGCTTGAAAAGAGATTTAAGTTTGCAAAACAAAAATCAAAACTTGCAGGAATAATTCGCGGTTCTTTTTTTGTAATTAAGGGAGAATATTAAGACAATAGAATTAACATTTGGCTGTCTAAAGTCAAAACATTTCAGTTACACTTCCAAGACAGATAGCCCTAATGCCATCATAAAAGGCAAAGGTTCAGCAACAACCAATCTTCAAAATTCTTTGTAAATTTGAGTTTAATCAAATTTTAGAAACTTATCATCATAATTGATTATAAAATAAGAATATAAAGAAGATGTTGCGGCCTGTATCATGTTCCTTTGTGATGATGATGATTATAACAATCTGCTCATGCACCGAAGACTTTCTGATAAGAGAACCACCTGGTGCTGCAGCGGGTTCTGTTATCACATCTCCGCAAGGTGTGGAAGCAGTTCTTACCGGAACATATTCATTTATTAAAGGCAGTGACATGTTCGGAGGTGCAATGGGTACCGATTGGACCTATGGGAGCATCACATCAGATGATTGTTATAAAGGAACTTCAGCAGGAGACGAGTCTACCTTTCAACTCATTGAGAGATATGAGACCGGAGTGACTGACCCATATATCAGGGCACGCTGGAGAGACTGTTATGAAGGGGTTGCCCGTGCAAATTCCACACTTGAATGTCTGGCTGGAAACCAGAACGGAGACAGGCCAATTCCCGAACCCAGAGCAACTCAGATCGAGGCAGAAGCAAAATTCCTGAGAGCCTGGTTTCATTTTCAGGCAAATAAGGTTTTTGAAAAGATTCCATATATCAGGACAAAAGCTGAACTTGCACCAGTGCTGCCGGAATATGTTCCAAACTCTGATCCTGGGTGGAACCAGATTGAAGATGACCTTCAGTTTGCCATAGATAATCTTCCTCCCACTCATCCTCTCGGGGAGGTTGGCCGTATACACAAATATGCAGCTGAAGCCGTAAAAGCTCACGCACATATGTATCAGAAAGAATTCAATGAGGCAAAAGCTCTGCTCGACGATATAATAAATAATGGTGGTTTTTCCCTGGCTGGCAATTTCTATGATAACTACGACATGACGCACGAAAATAACAGTGAGTCTATTTTTGAGATACAGGCATCTACTACTTCAACAACTCGTTCTTCTGTATTAATTTCAGGTGTTGTTTTTCATCAGAAAGGTCCAGCAAGCTGTGGTGGATGGGGATTCTTTCAGCCATCACAATGCCTTTTTGAAGCATTCCAGGTAACAGCTGATGGCTTACCTGTTCTGGATATTGCAGAACGTGAATCACTGGCAAATGATATGGGCTTGGGCAGCAACAAAACATTTGTCCCTACCGGTCACCTCCTCGATCTTCGTGTCGACTGGACAATAGCACGCAGGGGAGTCGATTTCCTCGGATGGGGAATTCATCCCGGGGATGACTGGATCCGTGAACAGAATAACGGTGGTCCTTATATGACAAAGAAGTACATGCACTTTAAAAGTGAACAAAGCCTGAACCTGTTTGGCACAGGTTTTTCCAATGGCAAAAATTACAGGATGTACCGTCTTGCAAATGTTCTGTTATGGAGAGCAGAAGTCGCAGTTGAAGATGGCGATCTTGAACTCGCAAGGAATCTTGTCAATCAGATCAGGAACAGGGCAAAAAACAGCAGTCCGGTTATGGGACTTTGCACCAGTTATGTTAACCCTGGAACTAATCCGGTGGTTGACTGGTCAAAGCCTGCTGCTAATTATAAGGTGGAACCATATCCTCAAGGACATCCAGCTTTCTCTTCCATAACCGAAGCAAGAAAAGCTGTCAGAATGGAAACCAGGCTTGAATTTGCAACTGAGGGACATCGTTTCCTTGATCTGCGGCGTTGGGGAATCGATGAAGAGGTCCTAAATGATTATATTCAGAGAGATACAAAGTTCAGGGCTTTTATGAAGGGGGTTGTTTATAATCATAAAGATGATGATTATTGGCCATTGCCAAAAGATCAGGTTCTTCTTCAAAAAGGGATATTAAAACAAGATTCTTCATATCTTAATTATAAATATTAAATATCCAGTCATTTTTATATAGTAAGTTAATCCTTAAAAACCAAGTCTGTTTACCTTCGANAGATAATTCCAGGTTCAGGGACAATTTTTTTTAACCATGGCAAAATATGTTCTTTTGTTAACAACCAGTTCGCAATATGTTTAGAGCCGGTCTAATTTTAATATTCCTGATACTGATGTCTTTTTGCCCTCATTTTCAAGGATTAGATGGNCAGAAAAACCTGAGAAAACAGAACGGGGTTCTTATCAAAAAGATACAATCTATGGATGGATTTGTCTCTCTTTGGAAGTTCAATGAAAAGGCCGGGAAAAAAAGAGTAGCTTTAGGTCATGACGAATTATCATTAATAGAGTCGGATGGCAGGATAAAAAGAGCTAATGAAGGTCCTATTTCAGGATATTCGATTTTACTTGATGGTACCAACTACCTGACCCTCCCCCATTCACAAACCGGACCACTTAACATTTCTGGAGACAAGAGTGAAGTTACTGTAATTGCCTGGATAAAATGGACCGGAGAGCAAACCGGTTTTGTGGGTGGAATGTGGAATGAATACCAGGATGGAGGGAAAAGGCAATATGGTCTGTTTATCTCGCTGCCACATTACAATGGAAAGGATCAGGTATGTGGACACATCTCCAGGACCGGAAAACCTACACCGCCCTTTCCATATTCAATCGACTACTCGGCAAGTAGACAAAAAGTCCCAAAGAATGAATGGTGCACAGCTGCATTTACATATGATGGAAAATACATAAAATCCTATTTAAATGGAGTATTTGAAGCCCGTGATCCTGAACTGATCAGTAATACTGCCGGATTTGAAGGTTATCCTCAAGGTCTGTTTAAAACTAAGAATCCTTATTTTTTTCCTGATGGTATCGGTAACAATGGATCTGATTTTACTGTTGGAGCTGTTCTGCTTAAGTCCGGAATGGGCAATTTCTTTAAAGGACTTATAGGAGGGTTAGCCGTTTTTGACCGGGCATTATCAGAAAATGAGATTGAAAGCATATGCTATATCAATGACTGATTAATCAGTAATTATAATTTTATCCGATTGATTGACTTAAAGTTTCGCTCCGGTCACACTAAAGTAAAACAGGAATTATTTTTAATCTCATTTGGAACCTTGTTCTGGTATAATATTTGTGTCAGATAAATAAATAGCCAGCCGTGCATAAATATCTGTTCATTTCGCTATTCTTTATTATTACAGCATGTGATAAAGTTACAATTGAATACTCCAGCCCTCCCCTTCCCCGGCATCAAAAAGATGTAAAACCCAATACGCCGGTACCTTTGGGAAGTATAAGGGCCTACTTTGGTGATTATTACAGAACATTTGATCAGCAGATAGAAAAAGTTCAACCAGTTGACAGTTTATCAAATATTTTCACATATGGAGAATTTAAGAATACTCCGGTTAATAATATTAATATTCTCAGATCTGATTCAATTTTTGTAATTGCAATTTTTCTTACAGGATATTCATTGGATTCTTTGCCTGTTAATCAGCCATTGCCTGAGGTGTACGGAAAGTATCCCCAAATATGTTTCTACCCGTTATATCGTGGGAATTGGGGCGATCCTTCGTACTATTCACTGGCATATTATCTTCAGAAATGTGTTTTTATTATTACTGACAAAACAGATGATATTCTTACAGGTACATTTAATGGTATGCTTGAATCTTCAACCGGAAGCTTATTGCCAATATCAGAAGGAGAATTTAAAATAAAAATCTTTCGAAAAAAGATGAATTTTGAACAAGCCAAGTGATAGTGAGAATGCTTTACTTTAAACGATTGGTATAATATTTGTGCCCTGTCCGGAAACTACCTTATGAAAAATTTGATAATTATTTGTACCCTGCTATTTATCTCAATTGGATGTTCTAAAGATAACATTCAAATCGATCCTGGCAATCTACTTATAGGCACCTGGAATTATTCCGATTATAACGAAAATGACAATGTCTTTATCCGCAGTAATGAGTTTACTGAGAATCATTGTTATAAATTTAACAGTGATGGAACCATGACAGAAAAAAAGAACTCAGGGTGGTGCGGAACTCCTCCAATTTCCTATGCAGAATATCCAGGTACATGGAATATTATAAATGACACACTGATACAGATAAGCGTCGGATACTGGGGAGGAAACACCAAATACAAACTAGACATTCAATCATTAGATCCAAATTTCCTTAAGGTTTCATATGTTTCGGAGGAAAATTAACTCAAAACCAAAACGGCTCGAATATCTCTCGCGAAAAATCTATGTGCTGACTACATCGCAATAATTATAAAGATCCTGGTTGCGGGGGCTGACTTTAATGATTTTTGCATTCACCCCCGGCAGGATTTGCACTATAGTCCAANTGCTGGCTGGCAAAAAGGGTTAGTCGTCCAATTGCAAAAAATCAGATATATTTATATGATAAAAATAAAAATTTCCGGGTAATCAAATAGTGTCTAAAATGAATCTCTACGACATTGGCTTTACTGAAGATCTGTCTGACTTTGTTAAAGACACGGTACCTTCAAACTTTTCAATTGCCAGAGTGACTCAGGAACATCGGGAAAGATATGTTGTCTCTGACGGGAATAATGAATTTGAAGCTGAAATTACAGGTAACCTGAGATTCTCGGCAAACTCAAGAGCTGATTACCCTGCAGTAGGAGACTGGGTAGCAATTACTACCTATGACGCAGATCAGGCAATCATTCACAAAATTCTTCCGCGAAAATCAATCCTTGAAAGACAAGCTATTGGCAAATCTGGAGAAATACAAATAATATCGACCAATATTGATGTGGCTTTTATTATTCAGTCAATAAATAACAATTTCAGTATTAACAGACTTGAACGGTATCTGACGATCTGTTATTCCGCTAACATTGAACCAGTTCTGGTCATTAGCAAGATTGATTTGTCCACTGAAAAAGAAATTCAGGACGCAATAATCAACCTAAAAAAAAGAGACAGGAAAGTAAAGTTTATCCTTCTTAGTAACATGACTCTTGAAGGACTTGACCAGATATTGAATTTTATACAGACCGGTAAAACATATTGTGTAGTAGGATCATCAGGTGTTGGTAAATCAACCCTGATAAATAACTTGTTAAAGAAGAATATTTTAAAAACCGGACATATAAGTCATAGCACAAATAAAGGAAGGCACATTACTGACCACCGTGAATTATTTGTTCTGGAAAACGGGGGAATTATAATCGATACCCCGGGAATGAAAGAACTGGGAATGACCGATAACATTGAGGGAATTAAAACAACTTTTCAGGATATCTTAAACATCTCGCTTATGTGCAAATTTCCTGACTGTAAGCATATTAATGAAGCCGGGTGTGCGGTTATTGAGGCTCTGAACAATGGCGCTGTCGACAAACATTCGTATGACAATTATCAGAAAATTCAAAAAGAACAGGAAAGATTTCAAACCACTGTTGCCGAAAAACGTAAAAAAGACAAAGTGTTCGGAAAGATGATAAAGAACTATTACAAGGTCAAAAGAAAAGAATATTAAGTCTGTCCTAATCGCAAGTTACTGATCCTAAATAGACTTACTTATGAGAATACGTATTAAAATCTGTTGTATCAGCAGCATTGACGAAGCAAAAACAGCAATCGCGGCTGGCGCTGATGCTATCGGCCTTGTCGCAAAAATGCCCAGCGGACCGGGGCCAATCCCTGATGAATTAATCAGACAAATTGCTCAAGCTGTTCCACCATTGGTCGGGACTTTCCTCCTGACAAGCGAAACTTCAGCAGAGAAGATAATTAAACATCACGGTAGAACCAATACAAATACAATTCAAATTGTCGATTTACTGTCAGAGGGAACCTACTCTCAAATCAGGGAAACTTTGCCCTCAGTCAAGCTGGTTCAGGTAATTCATGTTATCAGTTCAGAATCGGTCGAACTGGCAATAAGACTTTCAGGAAGAGTTGACGCGTTATTGCTCGATAGCGGAAACCCTAACTTGAAAATAAAGGAATTGGGAGGTACCGGCAGGATTCATAACTGGAAATTAAGCAGACAGATTCGTGAAAATGCAAAATGCCCGGTTATCCTGGCAGGAGGGCTGAAACCTGAAAACATCAGACAGGCAATCGAAGAAGTACAACCATATGCTATTGATGTTTGCAGTGGTGTCAGAACAAATGGGGCGCTTGACAAATACAAGCTTAGTTACTTTATCAGAAACGCGATAAATGATGTTTGATTAAAAGTAATCAGCCCGAACTTGGGTCTGCCTGAACCAAGGAAATCACTGCGTACATTTTCTATTACGTACGTAAATACAATAAAATCAGAAATATGCTTGAAAAGAAACTTTATACAAACGGTCAACCAGTTTATTCGATGACCGGTGAAAAGCTTACCTTTTTCTACAAAAATGGTAAAATTAAAGCTCAGGGACCATTTATTAATAACTTAATGGAAGGGGAATGGACCTTTTACAGGGAAACCGGACAATTATGGCAGATTGCAAACTTCAGGAATAGTAAAAAAAATGGATCANTGATCCGTTACGGTAAAGATGATAAAATTGAATACCAGGANGAATTTGAGAATAACAAGGTAATTAAGAACAAATGAGCATCAACAATACCTTTGATAATCTGTTATTATATTAACTATAAACATGAATCATGTTTTCTTAACTTGTAAAACCATGTCAGACATTGAAGCAAAAAAGACATTGTCACCTTCACAGCGCGAAGCACTGCTGAAAGTATTGAAAGCCCGTTTTGAGAAAAACATGAACCGTCACAAAGGTATCGAATGGATCAGTATACAAGCCAAACTGGANAAGCCGTCTGCGGGAGAAAAACTCTGGTCACTCAATGAGATGGAAAGAACTGGTGGAGAACCGGATGTAGTTGGTATTGATGTTAAGACTGGCGATTATGTTTTTTACGATTGTTCAGCAGAAAGTCCTGAAGGCCGAAGAAGCATTTGTTACGACCGCCAGGGCCTTGAATCAAGGAAAGAACATAAGCCGGAAGATAACGCCATGGATATGGCAGATAACATGGGCATTGAACTATTGACAGAAGAGCAATACCGAGAATTGCAGAGACTTGGAAGTTTCGATAGAAAAACTTCGAGCTGGGTGAAAACACCCACCGTGATCAGAAATCTCGGCGGTGCACTCTTTTGCGATCGCCGTTATGACCATGTCTTCGTATATCACAATGGTGCAGAATCTTACTATGGTGCGAGAGGGTTCCGCGGCTCGCTGAAGGTCTGAATCCAGGCTATTAACTAATAATTTATAATAATAAAACAAGGTCGGCGATTCTGCAAAATACAATTCTGGACTTTTAGAATAAATAACCAAAAAACCGTACCTTTGCGGGTTGAAAAATCAAGGGTATTGAAGAAACTCGATTTATTTGTCTTAAGATCCTTTATAGGACCGCTTATTCTGACATTNTTCATCGTTCTTATCATCCTCATCCTTCAATTCCTATGGATGTATGTCGATGAACTTGCCGGTAAGGGTCTGGAGATAGGGATAGTAGCAGAACTCATTTTCCAGTTCTCGCTTACATTTGTCCCGATGGCTCTTCCTCTTGCCATTCTTCTTGCTTCACTGATGACATTCGGCAATATGGGTGAATACAGTGAACTTACGGCACTCAAATCATCAGGTATACCATTGGGAAGAATCATGAGACCTCTTGTCATATTAATCTCCGCGATCTGTGTGGTTTCCTTTTTCTTTTCCAACAATGTTCTACCCTACTCCAACAGGCAGGCAAGGACCCTTCTTCAGGATATTCGACGGAAACGCCCTGACATAAATCTCCAGGCCGGAACTTTCAACAATGATATTGACGGATTCAGTATAAAAGTAACTTCAAAAGATCCTGCCACAAACCGGCTCGATAAAGTATTCATATATGATCATCGCAAAAGCAAGGGAAACAGCGATGTGATTTATGCCGACTCTGGTTATATGAGAGTAAGCCCCGATGAAACAGCCATGTCAATGGTGCTGTACAATGGCTATTCTTACGCTGAAATGCCTGAGCAGGATCCTGGCCGGTCAGAAAAAAAATACCCTTTCAGAAAAGATGTATTTAAAGAGCAGACCCTGGTGGTATCACTTTCAGGATTCGATCTGGAACGNACCGAGATAGATCTCTTCAAGACCAACTCGGCGATGAAGAATATAGCCCAGCTCACCCATGAAATTGATTCGATGAATAAAAGATATAAGAATCGTGTTGATGACAACTTCAGGGAATACTCAACATCGCTTTTGTACACCGGTAGAAATTTCAACGAGAACAATTATGAAAGGCAGGGTGAAGAATCATCACCCAGGCTGGTCTTCGACACCAAAGCCCTCTATGATTCGTTGATTGCCGTTCAGAAAAAGACAGCTATTTCACTGGCTGTCTCAAATGTTAAAAGCGCAAGTAACTATCTGACCACGCAGAATGAAATCCTTCATAATGATGTCAGATTCATAAAACGCTATGAGGTCAACTGGAACAAGAAATTCACACTATCGGTAGCCTGCCTTGTATTCTTCCTTATCGGGGCACCTCTCGGAGCTATAATAAGGAAAGGAGGCTTAGGAACACCCGCTGTCATTTCTATTCTGTTTTTTGTGATCTGGTACGTCATATCACTTTCAGGAGAGAAACTGGTTGAGGAAAATCTTGTCAGCACGATATCAGGAATGTGGGCATCAACATACATCCTTTTACCGGTTGGTTTGTTTCTTACATATAAAGCTTCAACTGATTCAGTAATTATGAATGTTGACACTTACATAGCTTTCTATAAAAAAATAAAAGACTACCTGTACCGGATTTTTATACTCGGAATACGGCGCAATACTGCCAATGAAAGGCAATAATATTGATAAACATGAAAATTAAGCTAAATACGATTGAAGAGGCCATCGATGATATAAGAAACGGAAAGCTCCTGATGGTCGTAGATGATGAGGACAGGGAAAATGAAGGGGATTTCATCTGTTCAGCTGAGCTCATTAAGCCGGAAACCGTAAATTTCATGGCTAAACATGGCCGCGGACTTATTTGTGTCGCTCTGCCTGAGGAGAGGTGCGAAGAACTTGAACTTGATATGATGGTTGGAACAAATACCTCACTTCATGAAACCCAATTCACTGTTTCTGTCGATCTCCTTGGTCCTGAAACGACAACCGGCGTTTCAGCCAGAGACAGGGCACTTACAATCAATGCGCTTGTAAATCCGGCTACACGACCTTCCGATCTTGGCCGTCCGGGGCATATTTTTCCCCTTAAGGCAAAGCAGAAAGGTGTCTTGAGAAGGGCCGGGCACACGGAGGCTGTTGTTGACCTGACACGCCTGGCAGGATTAAAGGCAGGAGGAGCACTCGTCGAAATTATGAATGATGACGGATCAATGGCAAGGCTACCGGATCTCGAAAAACTGCGTCAGAAATTCAATATCAAGATAATCGCAATCAGGGATCTGATCACATACACTCTTGAAAGAGATACAATTATTGAAAAGGGAGAACTGGTGAAACTGCCTACCGAGCATGGTGAATTTGAGTTTATCCCCTTCAGGCAGACAAGCAATGGACTGGAGCATGCTGCACTCGTCAAGGGTAAATGGACCAGGGATGAACCAGTTCTTGTCAGACTTCATTCATCATGCTTTACAGGTGATATATTCGGTTCATTAAGATGTGATTGCGGCTCTCAGCTGCATAAAGCCATGGAAATGGTTGAAGCTGCAGGAAAAGGGGTTGTAATTTATCTCAGCCAGGAAGGAAGGGGAATCGGCCTGTTCAATAAGATTAAAGCCTATAAGCTCCAGGATCAGGGAATGGACACGGTTCAGGCAAATATCAAACTCGGATTTGGCGAGGATGAAAGGGATTATGGAGTCGGTGCAAGCATAATGAGGGAGCTCGGGCTTGGCAAAATCAGGCTGATCTCGAATAATCCTGTTAAAAGGGCCGGGCTTGAGGGTTATGGCATTAAGATTGTTGAGGCTGTACCTCTTGAGATACCTTCCAATCCGTATAACGAATTCTATCTAAAAACCAAGGCAAACAAAATGGGGCACAATCTTACCTGCTACAAACACATTGTAAAAGATTGATTTTTTTTATAAATTTGTTTGGCAAAAGGTCTGATCCCATTTATGAAAAATCTAAGGGTAGTGTTCATGGGGACACCGGAATTTGCCGTTGCCCCTCTTGGTTCACTTCTTATGAACGGGTATAACATTGTCTCGGTGGTTACTTCACCTGACAAACCTGCCGGAAGAGGAAGAAGTGTGACAAAATCTGCAGTGAAACTTTTTGCTGAATCAAACTACCTCCCTCTTCTTCAACCAGAAAATTTAAAAAATCCTGTTTTTGTTGAACGCCTGAAGCGTCTGAATGCTGATGTTTTTGTTGTAGTCGCTTTCAGGATGCTTCCCCGTGAAGTCTGGGAGATACCTTCCAGAGGAACCATAAACCTTCACGCATCGCTCCTGCCTCAGTACAGGGGAGCAGCTCCGATCAACCATGTTATAATAAACGGTGAGTCAATTACCGGTGTTACAACATTTCTGATAGACGACAAAATAGATACAGGTAACATACTACTTAGGCATGAAGTTCCTGTATTTCCTTTTGAAGATGCAGGTGATTTGCATGACAAACTTATGAAACATGGAGCCAGGCTAGTTATTAAGACTCTTGAGGGACTTGCAGGGAATTTCATCAAGCCTCAGAATCAATCAAATTTTATGATGCCAGGGGAGATCCTTAAACCTGCCCCCAAGATTTTTCCTGATTTCTGTAATATAGTGTGGGACAGAGAGCCACAAAAGCTTCATAACCTGGTCAGGGGTCTTTCACCGTACCCCTGTGCAAGGACTGTTTTTAAAAACGAGAAAAGAACCATTACCTGTAAGATATTTGAAAGCCAGCCTGAAACAGCACCTCACCTCCTTCATCCGGGACAGATTGTCTCAGATTGTAAAAGTTTTATAAAAATAGCCTGTAACGGGGGATTTTTAAAAATACTCAGCCTCCAGGCCGAGGGTAAAAAGAGGCTTGGTACTGAAGATTTTCTGCGTGGGTTTAAAATAGAAGAGTTCTCCGCTCCTGTCAATTAGCCGGTTTTTGCGATTGCATCCATATTTTCTGGCCAGGAACAGGTATATCCCCATCAGCCATTCTGTTCATTTCAAGAAGACTTTTCAACTTAATTCCGTACTTCTGGGAGATAAAATGCATGGTCTCACCTTTAGCCGTCGTGTGAAATTCAAGACCGGCATCTGACTTCTCCCGTTTTGGTTCGAGATATAATATCTGACCCGGAACAGGGATAAAATTATCGTTCAGATCATTGTACCTTGCCAGTTCCCATTTAAGAAGCTGAAATTCGTTCTCGAGTTTCTCCTTTGTATCACCATCCTTAACAATAATATACTGGACCCTGTTATTTTCAAGTATTCGCGGGGCCCTGGCCAAAACATCTCCAAAAGTTATAGTTTCTTGCTGAGAAGTTTTTGATGGTACGGTCTCCTCTTTTACCGGAGTTTTATCCTGAGCATTATTAATTGATGATGTGTAACCCCTGTCGTANCTGTCAAGCTTATTTTCCTCAATCTTTCTGATCAGCATGTTTGCATATTCAGGGTTAGTGGCGTATCCTGCTTTTTTTAAGCCGCGGGCCCATGCTTTGTAATCGAGAGGATCGAGGTCAAAAAGAAACCGGTACCTGGAACCCGACCGCAGGAAATCGGAATGATCATAAAAAGAATCTTCAGGCCTTCTGTACTTTCTGAAACATTCATTCCGGCTGTCATCATGCTGTCTTATAGTCTGGCCATTCCAATCATTGTGGCATTTTATCCCGAAATGATTATTNCCTAGTCTTGCAAGCGAACTCCGGCCGAAATCCGATTCAAGCATACCCTGGGCAAGAGTAATGCTTGCCGGTACGCCTGTTCTTCTCATCTCACTCACTGCCAGATCACTGTAAGTGCTAATATAATTAGCTGCAGAACCGGTTATATTGACCGGTGTCACCACCGATCTTGAAACCCTGCAGGAATTGAGTCCGGCTAATACTAAAATAATTAATAGAAGATATTTTATAATTCTCACTTTCACAATATTTCAGGTAAAAGTAGGAAAAAATAGTTAAGTGCCTAAAGTGATCTAAAGTGACCAGAGTTTGAAGTACTTAGAGTTGTAATGATTAAGGATAAGTTTAAGTACTCTAGGCACTCTAGGCACTCCAAACTCAATTCTTTTGCTAACTTTGTAACATAAACTGGATAAGAGAGTTATGTCTAGAATTATAAATATCTCATTTTCTTACAAGGAATATGAAAGTCTTGAGGAGCTGAATGCTGACGATCAGGAACTTATAATTTCTGCCAGAGCGGCAGCCGGACTGGCGTATGCTCCTTACTCTAAATTCATGGTAGGTGCCGCAATGAGACTTGAATCAGGAAGAATTGTCCATGGATCGAATGTTGAGAATGCTGCCTTCCCGTCAGGTATATGTGCTGAAAGGACAGTGATTGCAGGATCTGTTTCTAACTACCCGGATGATAAACCTGTAGCATTGGCGATTGCAGCAATTACAGAAGGAGGATTGCCTGCGGAATTCGTATCGCCCTGCGGAAATTGCCGGCAGGTAATCGCTGAAGAAGAGGAAAGGACCGGAAGACAGATAAAAATTATCCTGTCGGGTAAAAATAAGATCCTGGTAATTGATGGTGTCGGTTCGCTTTTGCCATTGCAGTTCGGCAGGGATAGCCTCAGGATAAATCATCCCTGATTATGAGCTGGAATCCTGCACCATGAATATTTTTAATATTCAGTCCTGGATCCTCAGATAAGAACTTTCTAAGCTTGGTTACATAAACGTCCATGCTCCTGGCAGTAAAATAATCATCCGATCCCCATATCTTCTTTAATGCCATCTCTCTGCTTATCAATTCATTAGGATTATTTGCCAGAAGTTCAAGCAACTGAGCCTCCTTAGGTGAAAGTTTCTTTTCATCATCCCCATATGTAAGGGTTCTAAGTCTGGCATTAAAAACGAATTTTCCGATTTCAAAAATATCCCGTGTTCCTGTCTGAAAATCTCGCCTGGAAAGTATAGCCCTAATTTTAGCCAGAAGAATTTCAGTATCAAACGGTTTGGTGACATAATCATCACCGCCTGCTCCATACCCTTTCAGAACATCATCCTTAAGCTTCTTTGCCGTGAGGAAAATAATCGGGACCAGATTGTTTATCTTTCTTATTTCTCCGGCAATTGTGAATCCATCAACATGAGGAAGCATAACATCAAGTATACATACGTCAAATGCACCCTTCCTGAAATGCTCAACCGCATACTTTCCATCATCAACCCAGTCGACCTGATAGTCGCTCAGTTCAAGATATGACTTAAGAACTGAGCCAAAGCTCAGATCATCTTCAACAAGAAAAATTTTTGGGGATTTCATATTAATTTCAGTTTTCCCAGTTAAAAGGCAGGAAAATATCGAATCTGCTTCCTTTTCCCGGTTCGCTTGTGACAGTAACATTTCCTTTGTGAGCATCGATTATTGCTCTCACGTAATTAAGTCCTAGTCCAAAACCCTTCACATCATGGACATTCCCGCTGCTCTGCCGGTAGAACCTTTCAAATATCTTGCTCTGCACACTTTTTGACATGCCTATACCTTTGTCCGCAACAGACAGGATTATACCTCTTTCATTGTTCTTTGTCTCCACACTTATGTCAGGTGTCTCAGGAGAATATTTTATCGCATTATCCAAAAGGTTGTTAACAAGATTTGTAAGATGCTCGTAGTCACCATAAATTACAGGTTTGGCAGCTAAAAGATTCAGAGATATCTTACCATTCTTTTGATGAACCTGTATCTCAATTGTTTCAACAGCTCTCTCAATGATTGAATGCAGTGAGACATTTTCAAATTTGAAATCTATTTCCTTCTTGTCGAGAGACGCAATCTGAAGAATCGTCTCTACCTTTTTGTTCATCCTGCTGTTCTCCTTTTTGATCATCCCCACGAAATGCCTGATACTTGTTTCATCATTAATGACCTTTGGATTAGTAATAGTATCTGCAGCGAGGGATATTGTTGCAATAGGTGTCTTGAACTCGTGTGTCATATTATTAAGGAAGTCGGACTTCATTTCCGAAATCTTCTTCTGCCTTATAATAAAAAACAAGCTAAGGGCAAATGTTGCAAGGATAATGAAAGAAAAAAGCAGTGATCCGCCAAGAAGCCATCCTATTGAACCCAGAACATAATTAGCCCGGTCAGGAAAGATTAATGAAAGGATAAGGTTCTGGTTAAGGATATTATCGGGAAACAACTGAACCATGTAATTGCTTTTCAGGAATTCATTCTTCCCGGATTTTTTAAATGTTCCCTGCTGCACCTTCCCGTCTCTGATCACGGCAAACTCGAAAGGAATCTCGATACCGGAAAAATGCAATGACCGTGAAAGAGCGAAGTTCACCTCATTATTATCCAATGTCATCGTCTTTTCCCACTGATAAACTTCAGCGATCATCTGATCGCTCATATTCTGGAATTCGTTTGCCCTTTTTCTTACACGGTCGATAAAATTTTTCCTGTCATCTGTCAATGGACCTTTCCCGGCCTGAGATAACTTGTCATTTCCTGAATAGCTTAAATTACTTTGTCCTTTCGACAGATCTATTGGCGGAGTCCCTGCCCCGGAGGAGAAAGTGGTATCCTTTCGGATTATTACTGGATCATTAAGCTTTATTTTCCCGCTCGAATCGACAGTGCCGGTAACTGACTGACTTGTAACGCTATAAGAGAAGTTCTTTCCATCATTTGAAGAATAACTACCTACCCTCAGATATGAGGTTATATCACCTGCCGGTGAATTCATCGACATAGGCGAATCAAAGAAAAAGCTCATTTTGCGGTTCGACTCAATTGCGCTCGCTGCATCATTAAGTCCTGCAAAGACAGCCCTGTTAAAAATATCATTCCTTATATTCACGGCGTTCCTGATCCATACTATCTGTACCCAGATAATACCTGTCAGCGACAGGAGCATCATTAAGATCAAACCGATGAACTTATTCTTGCTCATATCACAAAATTAATTTATTACATAATTTCATTATAACGATTTAACTTTTCCTTAACTCTTATTAACCTGATCTTAACTCTGTTTTAATTCACATAGGGTACTTTTACATCAAGCAATTTTATAAAACCGCTTTAGCTGTAAAAAAGTTAGAAAAAAGATAATCAGTAAGAATTAGTTTTTTGTTTATGCTTTCATGACGATTGAAAGGGGGTGTATCAAAAGTGCACCCTTTTTCTTTTTACTCGTAAGCATTTTTGAATAGCTTCCACACATCTCCCTGGGGAAAATGAGCTGTGATTATAACCTTTTCTTTCTTTACCGGATGTATAAACTCCAGCCTTCTGGCGAAAAGGCTAATGCTTCCGTCGTCATTTGACCTGGGGTAACCGTATTTCAGATCACCTTTAATAGGACATCCGATGCGTGNAAGCTGGGCCCTTATCTGATGGTGCCTGCCAGAATGAAGTTCAATTTCGAGAAGGAAAAAACGATCAGATCTGCCGGCCAGTTTATATGTAAGTGATGCTTCTTTTGATCCTTTAACCTCATTATCATATACATAGGTTTTATTCTGCGATTCAATTTTTTTAAGGAAATGAGTCAGAACAGCTTCATCGGCAGGAGGCCGCTCATTTACAACCGCAAGATATATTTTCCTTACTTCCCTTGTCCTGAAAATTTCATTCAGACGTTCCAGTGCTTTTGAGGTACGGGCAAAAAGCATCACCCCTCCAACCGGTCTGTCGAGCCTGTGAACAACACCAAGGAATACCTCACCCGGTTTCTTATACCTGTCAGCAATATATTTTTTTACTTCGGAATCAAGAGAAATATCACCTGTCTTGTCACTCTGTGAAAGATCAGATGGTTTCTTATATACCGCTATCAGGTGATTATCCTCATATAATACTTCTACCATCAGTCACCTATTAGTATTGTTCCTTTTCGTTCGGGAAATCCTGCGACCTCACATCGCTTATATATGACTGGACAGCGCCTTTTATTTCAGAATAAAGATTATGGTACCTCCTTAAAAAGCGTGGTGAGAATTCCTGTGTAATTCCAAGCATATCGTGAAGAACAAGAACCTGTCCATCAGTTTTACCACCTGCACCAATACCGATAACCGGTACCCTTAATGTTGTTGAAACCTCTTCGGCAAGTCTGGCCGGGATCTTTTCAAGCACAATGGCGAAGCAGCCAGTCTTTTCGAGGATTCGTGCATCTTCCATCAGACGGCGGGCTTCTTCCTCCTCCCTTGCCCTTACAACATAGGTCCCGAATTTATGTATCGATTGCGGGGTTAATCCCAGGTGACCCATGACAGGTATTCCGGCAGTAAGAATCCTTTCGATCGATTCTGCTACCTGCTGTCCGCCTTCAAGCTTCACCGCTGCAGCCCCTGTCTCCTTCATAATCCGGATCGCTGAAACAAGAGCCTCCTTTGAATTACCCTGGTAAGTACCGAAAGGAAGATCAACAACCACGAGTGCTCTTTTAACCGCTCGTACAACCGAGGCAGCATGGTATATCATGTTGTCGAGAGTGATCGGAAGAGTAGTATCATACCCTGCCATGACATTTGAAGCCGAATCACCCACCAGTATTACATCAATCTCTGCTTCATCCAGTATTCTTGCCATTGAATAATCATAGGCAGTAAGCATGGCGATCTTTTCGCCTTTTAGTTTCATCTCATTGAGAACATGAGTTGTCACCCTGCGGACAGATTTATATACCGACATAACTATTTAAGATTAATCCAGATGACAAAGCTACTAATTTGTATCGTAGATATTTGAGTCAGTATGTTCTTTTTGTCCTGACATATGAGAACCCCCTTCATGTCTTTTTGTCACATTAACCGGCAAGTGAATTACAAGTAATGCCATAATTTCATAAAAAGGTCATGTTATACCTGTGGCATAATCATTGCAGTTTAGAGAGACATAATTGAAATTTCATAAAAATCATAAAATGGGAAAAATAATAGGAATCGACCTGGGAACCACAAACTCATGTGTAGCCGTAATGGAAGGGAATGAGCCGGTAGTGATCCCTAACAGTGAAGGAAAGAGAACAACACCTTCAATAGTAGCATTCGTTGAAAATGGAGAACGCAAAGTAGGTGATCCTGCAAAACGTCAGGCCATTACCAATGCCAGAAAGACTGTTTATTCTATCAAACGGTTTATGGGTGAAACTTTTGACAAAGTGAACACCGAAATAAAGCGTGTGACTTTTACTGTTGTCAAAGGCGATAATAACACTCCCAGAGTAAAAATAGAGGACAGACTTTATTCCCCTCAGGAAATCTCTGCGATGATCCTTCAGAAGATGAAGAAAACAGCTGAAGATTATCTCGGACAGGAAGTTACAGACGCTGTTATCACTGTTCCAGCCTATTTTAGCGACTCACAGCGTCAGGCTACAAAGGAAGCAGGAGAAATTGCAGGGCTGAATGTAAAAAGAATAATAAATGAACCTACTGCAGCTTCGCTTGCGTATGGTCTGGATAAAAAATCGCAGGATCTCAAAATCGCTGTTTTCGACCTTGGTGGAGGAACATTTGATATTTCAATTCTCGAACTAGGCGACGGTGTNTTTGAAGTTAAATCAACAAACGGAGATACCCATCTTGGTGGCGACGACTTTGATCACATGATCATCGATTGGCTTGCCGATGAGTTCCTTAAAGAGGAAAGAGTTGACCTGAGGAAAGATCCTATGGCACTTCAGAGACTTAAAGAAGCTGCAGAAAAGGCAAAAATTGAGCTGTCAAGCTCTTCGACAACAGAAATAAACCTGCCGTATATAATGCCGGTTGATGGTATTCCGAAGCACCTTGTTAAAACACTTACCCGTTCACAGTTTGAAAAACTTTGCGACAAGCTGATACAGGCATGTATTGAGCCATGCCAAAAGGCATTAGCTGATTCGGGATTAAAGGCTTCAGATATTGATGAAGTTCTTCTTGTAGGGGGATCTACACGAATTCCTGCTATTCAGCAGCTTGTTGAGAAATTCTTTGGCAGAACACCGTCAAAAGGGGTCAACCCCGATGAGGTTGTGGCAGTTGGTGCTGCAATTCAGGGAGGTGTTCTTACAGGTGAGGTTAAGGATGTTCTGCTTCTGGATGTTACTCCCCTGTCCCTTGGCATTGAAACCATGGGTGGTGTNATGACCAAACTCATCGAATCAAATACCACAATTCCTACTAAAAAGACCGAAGTTTTCACCACAGCTGCAGACAGCCAGCCATCTGTTGAGATTCATATACTTCAGGGCGAGAGGCCTATGGCTATGGGAAACAAAACTATCGGACGGTTCCATCTTGATGGCTTACCGCCAGCTCCGAGAGGTGTTCCCCAGATCGAAGTCACATTCGATATTGATGCTAACGGGATACTGCATGTCACTGCAAAAGACAGAGGTACAGGAAAGGAACAGAGGATAAGGATTGAAGCATCATCCGGTCTGAGCGATGACGAAATAAGGAGAATGCGCGATGAAGCCAAGGCAAATGCAGAAGCCGACCTCAAGGCAAGGGAGAAAGTTGACAAGATAAACAGTGCTGACAGCATGATCTTCTCAACCGAAAAACAGCTGAGAGAATTCGGTGATAAAGTTCCTGCCGATAAAAAAGCCGGCATCGAAAGCGCTCTCGCAAAACTTAAAGAAGCCCACAAGGCACAGGATGTTCCTGCGATCGACAAGGCTCTTGCTGATCTGAATGCTGTTTGGCAGTCCGCTTCGGAAGAGATGTATAAGACAGCTCAGAATCAGAATGCAGGCGCCGGCCAACAATCTTCCCAGCCCGGACCGGATCAGCCCGGAAGCGGAAAATCACAACAGGGGAATGATGAAGTAACCGATGTTGATTTTGAAGAGGTAAAATAAAACAACATAAAATATTCTTATAAAAAGAGGATGAAATGATTTCACCCTCTTTTTTTTTATATGAATGCTCTTATCTGCGACAATCAGCAATTTCTGCGGGAAATTATTTTGTACTTTTGTGATTGACTTATTGCACTAATTCCATGGACTTCAAAATACTGTCTGTTTCTATCTGCATATTGCTATCTGTGACCTGTTTATCTCAGTCAGAACAGTCCGACCTGAATCAAACTGACAAGGATGGCAGGAAGCAGGGCCACTGGGTTAAGAAATATCCGAATGGGAACATTATGTATGACGGATATTTTGTAAATGATAAACCTTCAGGTGAATTTAAGAGGTATTATGAGGATAAGCCTTTGAAATCAGTGCTTGTTTTCAGTAAAGACGGAACAGAGGCAGTTGCAACTCTCTATTATCCAAATGGACTTGTAGCTTCAAAAGGAAAATATGTTAACCAGCTTAAGGCGGGTAAATGGCAGTTCTTTTCAGTAGTGTCAAATGGAATCCTGATAAGCGAAGCGGACTATTCAGCGGATAAAAAGAATGGCCTACAAATAAAATACTACCAGGATGGAAAACCGGCAGAAAAACTTTTTTACAGGAATGATCTGAAGCACGGCGAATTTATAAAGTATTATCCCGACGGAACCTTGACCCTCAGAACAAATTACATCAACGGTAAGCTTAATGGCAAATTCGAAGCATTTTTTGATAATGGCAGACCTGAAATACTCGGACAATATAAAGATGATTTAAGAGAGGGGTCATGGCTTATATACAAAAAGGACGGTAGTCTTAAATTTAAGACTGAGTATTCTGCAGGCATGCCCGACAACAACAAAATTGACATTTATCAATCTGATTATATAGATTCACTCGAAAGGAATAAAGTCAGAATTGCTGATCCTGAAAAAACAGGTGAGATATGGTAAATGGATCTTTAAATCTGATCCGGCTGAAAATTGGAATTATCGCTTTTACCCTGCTTGTGATAGTTCCTTTTAAATCAATTAATTGTCAGGAAAAGAATTACAATTTTTTTTACAGGATTTACTTCAAAGACAAAGGAACCAATACAATAAATAACTTTTCTCCAGGAACTCTGCTCTCGGTGAAAGCAGTTAAAAGACGCGAGAAAGCAGGTATTCCCGTAACTGACATGCGGGATATTCCTGTCTATACAGGATATCTGAACCAGATAAAATCAGCGGGGTTCAGACTGCATTGCACCTCAAGGTGGATGAACACAGCGCTTTTTAAAACAGAAACCGGGGCCGACATCGGTTCTATCGTTAACCTTCCCTTTGTCAGAGAAGTTAGAATTGTCAAGAAACCGGTTGCAAAAGGCAATTCAAATGATAAGCTCAGCTTTAGCACGCGTCAGGATGATCTGCCGGGCTATGACCAGCCTGTCAGGATGTTAAACGGACTCTCTGTTCATAACTCCGGATTAAACGGAAATGGTATACTTATCGCAGTCCTTGACGGCGGTTTTTTAAATGCCGAGAATATTTCTTCCCTCGACGACCTCAGAAGCCGTAATGGAATAAAAGGAACATATGATTTTGTCAGGAATAATAAGCTCGTCTATGGATACCATAATCATGGAACTGCAGTACTGTCAGTGATTGCAGGCTATATTCCTGAATCAATTGAAGGGTCAGCCAGGGGTGCTGATTTCTGGCTCTTAAGAAGCGAGGACACAGAAACAGAATTCCCGGTGGAGGAAGATTTCTGGGTAGCAGCAGCCGAATTTGCCGACAGCTTAGGAGCCGATATTATATCTTCCTCGCTTGGTTATTGCACATTCGATGATCCGCTGATGGATTACAAATTTCCCGACTTGGACGGCAATAAAGCCTTTGTCACACAAGCAGCCAATATTGCAGCATCCAAAGGCATCCTGGTCATTAACAGCGCTGGAAATGAAAGGAATAAACCCTGGATCAGAATTATCGCACCCTCAGACGGAGATAGTGTTCTGGCTGTAGGAGCAGTAGATGGGAATGGGATTATTTCATCTTTTTCATCTGCAGGGCCATCCTTTGACCGGCAGATAAAACCTGATGTGGTTTCTCAGGGAGTAAGCGTCCCTGTCCAGGTCAATACTTTTACAGTTGAAAGATCAAACGGCACTTCATTTTCGTGTCCCGTCATAAGCGGAATGTGCGCCTGTATAATGCAGGCAGTTCCAAAAGCACTCAACTATGAAATTATTTCAGCCCTGCATTCAGCTTCAGACAGATTTCTTAGTCCCGACTCACTTTACGGATATGGAATTCCTGATATTGCAGATGTCATAAAACAACTACAGGATAAATATACAGTCAGACCTTCCGACGGGTCAGTTGCAAGTCCGAATCCATTTAAGGAGGAACTTAAGATCGCATTCAGAGAGGTTCCCGATAAATTAAAGATCGAGATCTATGATGTAAACGGAAAGCTTGTGGTTTGCAGGGATTACCTGGATTATATAAGCCGGACGCTTATAATTGATGATTTCAGAGATCTCCCCAATGGAATCTATTTTGTAAGGTTGATAACTCCCGAAGCCATTTTAGTTCACAAAGTAATCAGGGTAAATAATCAGCTATGAACGAAAAACTGTCACTTACAGAATTACAGCATATCATAAGGGATTCTTTATACCTGGCATTACCTGAAATGTATTGGGTGATCGCGGAAATCTCCGAGATGAAAGAAAACTATAACGGCCACTGTTACCTGGAACTTGTGGAAAAGCTACCTGATGAAATCAATATAAGGTCGAGAATAAGAGCGGTTATATGGAACAATCGTTACAGGTTCATAAAGTCTTATTTTGAGAACGCAGCAGGAGAGTCACTCAGGGATGGTCTAAAGATACTTATAAGGGTAAAGATCGAGTATCATGAGATTTATGGCTTAAGCCTTTTAATTAACGATATCGATCCGGCATTCACAATCGGTGAGATGGCACTCAGGCGTCAGCAGATCCTTAAAAAACTTGAAACGGAGGGTGTACTTACAATGAACAGGGAGCTGGAGTTCCCGGTTGTTCCTCAGAGAATTGCTGTNATATCTTCNGCCAATGCAGCCGGGTACACCGATTTTATGAAGCATCTTAAAGAAAACGGCTTCGGATATGTCTTTTATTCCGCACTTTTTGAAACACCTATGCAGGGAAAAGAGACAGAATCCGGAATTATAAAAGCCCTTGACCGGATAGCCAGCCATATTGACAAATTTGATCTTGCAGTAATTATAAGAGGCGGAGGATCACAGACAGACCTGAGCTGGTTCGATAATTATAATATTGCATATTATATTACCCAGTTCCCTTTGCCTGTAATAACCGGAATAGGCCATGAGAAAGACCTCTCAGTAACTGACATTGTCGCAAACAGGTCTCTAAAAACACCAACCGCTGTAGCCGATTTCCTGATAGGGTGCATGAACGAAACAGATAATCATATTATTGAGCTTAGCAATGAGATAGCTGACAGATCTATGCTAATGGTAAATCAAAGCAAAATGATGATTGAGACAGCCCGATTAAGACTGATTCCTGTTGCAAAGGGACAATTATCATCAAATATTATTGCCCTTAAACGGAAAGAAGAGATTCTGGTCAATGCTCTGAAGAACAGACTAAATCTCCTGGCTAACAAGTTGACCGGATTCGGAAATTCACTGAAGATCCTTGATCCAGTAAATGTTCTTAAAAGGGGGTATACGATTACATCACTAAACGGTAAAATACTTAAGAAATGTGAACAGATTAAAAAAGAAGATGTTCTGGATACGAAATTCAGTGACGGATCAGTCAGAAGCAAGGTGTTAGGTATGTAATTACATTGTAATTACATAATTATTACTCCGCGTAACTCCCCCGAAGGACCGGGGGGCTGTAAAAACTCAGCGTGACTCCGTGGTTAAAAAAATTCTAACTATAATAAACTTTAATTCAAATCAATATGGCAAAAAAAGAGTTTTCATTTAACCAGGCTGTTAATGATATTGAAAAAATACTGGAGGAGATTGAAAGCGGCGAAATGGATGTCGACAGGCTGTCAGTTGAGGTTAAGCGTGCTTCGGAGCTGATAAGGCAATGCCAGAAAAAACTGAAATCAACAGAAGAGGAGATAAACGCAATATTCAAGGATCTTGAATAAAAAACCCGCGGAACAGGTGCCCCGCGGGAATTTACTTTACTACCCTAAACCTAAATCCATGAAAAAAACTCATGTAACCTGAATGGTTACTACCTTTTGTTTGTATAACGTATTAAAGATAAGTAATGTTTCATTTGAATTATCTTTTTTTTTCACAAAAAGCAGCTTTTTTATTAACACTTTATTTCTCCACACCAAGTACATCTTTGAATGCCTTCACGAAAGTCGCTTTTGGCAACGCACCCATTGCCATCTGAGGCTGCCCGGTGGCCGGTACAAACAAAATAGATGGTATGCTTCTGATTCCGAACACGGAGGCAAGTTCCTGTTCCTCCTCAGTATTTACCTTAAAAATATCAAGCTTTCCCTCAAATTCCCTGGCCAGCTCTTCAAGCACAGGGGCCACCATTTTGCATGGGCCGCACCAGTCGGCATAAAAATCAATCACACAAGGCTTTTCACCTTCAAATTTCCACTCCTTGTTCTTTTCATAGTTGAAAACCTTGCTGAGAAATGTCTCCTTTGTCAAGTGTTCTAACATATTATTTCTTATTAGTTATTATCTAAGATCAAGTGTTGTTCATTTAAATACCAATCTTTGTACCATGAATGCATAACCGGTCCAATTTCATTAAAAGTAGTTATTAATTGTAACTTTGTCATCATAAATTAACAAATTGTCACATTCACATATGAATATATGTCTAAATGACAAAATATTTGAGATGCTTTCTGCTATCGTGACTAAAGATAGCATAAAGGCATGGATTATAGGAGGTTATGTCAGGGACCATTTGCTGCACAGAGATCACCCCGAGAAAGATATTGACATAGTTGTAGTTGGAAATGGCATAGACTTCGCGAGAAAGGCTGCAAAAGCAATGGGACCAGGCATTAAGGTATCAATATTCAGGAATTTCGGAACAGCAATGTTCAGGTACGGGGATTATGATTTAGAATTTGTCGGTGCAAGAAAAGAATCATATAACCGTGAATCGAGAAAGCCGGTAGTTACCACCGGCACCTTGGAGGATGATCAGAGAAGGAGAGATTTTACTATCAATGCACTGGCAGTCAGCTTAAACAGGGAGACTTTCGGAGAATTGCTCGATCCATTCAATGGGATAAGTGATCTTAACGCAAAGATAATAAGGACGCCTCTTGATCCTGGCATAACTTTTTCGGACGATCCGCTCCGGATGATGAGGGCTATAAGATTTGCAGTCCAGCTAAATTTCACAATTGAGGAAACCACTTTCAAATCAATTGCCTCCAATGCTGAACGTATTAGAATAGTATCGAAGGAGAGAATAATTGAAGAGCTGAACAAAATAATAATGTGTGACAACCCTTCCAGGGGATTTATTCTCCTTGAAAAATCCGGGCTTCTTAAGATCATTTTCCCGGAGCTTGATAGTCTTAAAGGTGTCGAAAAGAAGGAGGGTAAAGCACATAAGGATAATTTTATTCATTCTGTCAGAGTGCTTGACAATATAAGTAGTAATACTTCAAATATGTGGCTCAGATGGGCGGCTTTGCTTCATGATATAGCAAAACCGGTCACCAAAAAATACGATTCCGAATCGGGATGGTCGTTCCATGGTCATGAATTTCTCGGAGGCAAAATGATACCCGATATTTTCAGGAAGCTTAAGCTTCCGTTAAATGAAAAAATGAAATATGTCAAAAAGCTTGTTGATCTTCATCTGCGGCCGATAGCACTTTCGCAGGAGGTTGTGACAGATTCAGCTGTAAGAAGGCTCCTGTTTGAAGCAGGTGATGATATTGATGACCTTATGCTGCTATGCGAAGCAGATATAACATCCAGAAATGAAGCTACCAGGAAAAAGCATCTGGAGAATTTCGGTCTGGTAAGAAACAAGCTCAGGGAGATAGAGGAAAAGGATGCAGTACGGAACTTTAAACCACCCGTCGATGGAAGCGAGATAATAAGAACTTTCATGATTAAGCCAGGGAGGGAAGTCGGAATTATCAAAAATGCAATAAGAGATGCAATCCTTGACGGGATAATTCCTAACGAACATGAAGCTGCGAGGAAGCTGATGATTGATAAGGGCCAGGAACTTGGATTAACTCCCCAGGATGAGTCACCTGAACCCAATATCCAGTAAAACAGGCAAATGATCACTGAATCCACCGATGTACCTGTACCCGCTGTATGTCGAAAAGGTCGTCATACCAGGATATTTCGGATCATTTCTCAGAAGAAAATCAGGGCTGAATATTCTGAAGTTTTTTGTATCAGCAATTAGTCCGCTGGAACTTTTTAAAAGTCCTTGTGATACAATCACCTGGTCGAGCATCTCCCAGTTGCCCATATACCTGTATGTTCCGAATACACCAGCCGGATGGTGATCTGCAAGATTAAAAAGTATTTGCTCACCTGGAATGCGGCTCTTTAAAAGAGTTGAGATAACAGGATCATCGGCATTGCAGTTAAAGTCTCCAAAAACAATAACTTTCAATAAGTTTCCTGAAACACAGTATAATGAATCAACTGCGTTTCTGACCATTTCTGCAATCTCTTCCCTCATAGGTTCTCCTGCAAGCACCCCTCCCCTTCTTGAAGGCCAGTGATTGATTATCAGATGTATTGTGTCTCCAAGAACAGCACACTTAACGTAAAGAACGCTTCTTGAATGGAATTTATCCTTACTGATTTCCGAAGGTATCCATGCTCTGTGATCGACCACCCTGACAAGGTCTTTCCGGAATATCATACAAACATCAATACCTCTCGGATCAGGCGACTCTTCATGAACAATTCCGTACCCATAATTTGAGAGTGCTGTTCTGTAAACAAGGTCTTCAAGGACTTTCCGGTTCTCGATCTCACATAATCCTACAATCGCCGGAGGATACCATTCACCGCCAGCAATGATGGTCTTATAAACGGAATTTATCTTTTTGAAATATCTGGCACTGTTCCATCTCATTAATCCACCAGGAAGGAATGCATCATCTTCCTTCAGGGTATCGTCAACAGTGTCAAAAAGGTTTTCGGTATTGTAAAACATCAGCCGTACAGGCAAAGAATCGGATCTTTCCTGCGAATATGCCAACACATTTAAAAAAAACATCAGCACAAGCGGGCCGGCCGCTTTCAGTCTGAACTTGTTAAAATGCATTTACCCATCTGTACCTGCGGGCACTTGTTCCGAATTTCACAGCGAGAGAGAACTCATGTGTCCCCAGGCTTTGTTTCCTTATATCTGTTAAAGTGAAGTCGAATGCATATGCGAAATAAAACCTGTCGTATTTCAGGCCCAGCATCATTATAATGGCATCATTTGTCCGCCACGACAGCCCAGCCCAGTAATCATTCTTGTAATAGATGCGGGATGAAATATCAAGCTGAAGGGCTTTAAACAGCATATCCGACGATTTAATAAATGCGGATGGCTCCAGGAGCCAGTTCCCTGATAAAGGTACTTTTACTCCTCCCGTAAGAAAATAGTGGCCAAGCTCTGTGTTGCTGTTGTTTCCATTGTCATTCGAAAAGATAACAGAACCTCTCAACAGATTTGTCATTGCAAATCCTACAAAGTATTTTGCAGTTGCATAACTTACGCCGAAATTAAAATCCGGTATAAATACCGACCTGTCATAGTTGTTCAGGTAAGGATCATCTGGATCATAGATGAGTCCATTAAAATTTATAGCATACTGATAGGCTGTAAGACCTAGTCCGAAGGCCAGGTTCTTCACCTCTTCGTCCTCGCTTTTTCCCAGTGGGATGGTATATGAATAGGCAGCCTGCACACCTGTTCTGTGCATAATGCCGTTATTATCATTAAATACATAACCCCCTACACCTACCTGGCCGCCTCGAGTCGGCCGGACCAGCTTTTTCTTTACTGTAGTCGATTTGGATATATAACTGTTCTTCAATATCCTTGTCTGAAAGCTCAATGCATATGTGCTGGGAGCCTGTGCCATTCCTGTCCATTGTTCCCTGACNGTAAGATTGACAGAAGTATAGCCATCACGTCCCGCNTATGATGGATTAATCAGAAATCCGTTCATTATATACTGGCTGTACATTGGTACCTGCTGAGCTTCGGATATCCCGAAAATAAAGAAGANAACTACAGCTGATATTATACTTCTAAAAGGGCTCATATATTTATAATTCAACATGATATTAATGTCATCTGATTACACTTATTGCTCCTGATCTTGGCTCTGAGCCGTCGTTAAGGTAAAGGATATAGTGATATGAATCAGTGGGAGCAGGTTTCCCTCCTATTGTTCCATTCCATGGATTATCCGACAGGTTCTTAGCACTGAAAATCATCTTACCCCACCTTGTGAAAATGCGGACCTCGGCATCAGGATAAAGATCGATGTTCCTGATTCTCCATTCATCATTAAATCCGTCATTATTTGGTGTGATTACCTGGGGGATAATCAGGCACCCAAACGAATGATTGAATGCTACATTAACAGCAATTGCTTCACTGCAGTTGTTCTTATCAGTTATCACTGCATTATATGTTCCAGGTTCGACTCCAGTGCGGTTTTGACCTGAAAATCCGTCCGACCAGATCACGTTAAACGGTGCTGTGCTGCCTGTAATCGTGAGGACTATTGATCCGTCCTTTGAATCCGGGCACGATGCGGGAGTAACTGATGATTGAATACTTAAGGGCTGAGGTTCAGTGATATTAACTATTTTAGTCTTTATACATCCGTAACTATCTGTGATTGTTACTGTATATGTCCCTGCTGCAAGATCTGTGGCTGTTTCCTTCGTTTGCACCGGGATTGTATTCCATGAAAAGGTATAGGGCTCCAGGCCGCCTGTAACAGTCGCTGTTGCGCTGCCTGTCGTCCCTCCTGAACAAAGAATATTCTCCTGGGAAATGGATACGACAATATCGGAAGCAGGTTGGGAAATTGTAACATTATTTATGGCAGTGCACCCATTTGCATCGGTAACTGTAACAGTATAGGTAGCGGCAGTCAGTCCTGTTGCAGTAGGTGTGGTCTGTATTGGCACTGAGTTCCAGGAATAGGAATAGGGTCCCGTCCCTCCTGTCACTAAAGCAGTCACACTGCCGGTATTCCCTCCAAAACAGCGGACATCTTCTCCTGAAACTGCTACATCAAGAGATGGAGCTTCAGTAACCGTAACCGGTAAACTAAAAAGATCCATTGCAGCATCCCGAACAGTAAAAATATATACTCCGGCAGCTAATGAACCGAATGTTCCTGAAGCTTGAAATGCGCCTCCGTCAATTGAATAAAGATACGGCAGTGTCCCTCCCCATCCCTCAAGTACTACGGCTCCATTATTTCCGCCCTGGCATGATACGTTGNTCTGAGAAAGAATGTGAGCTGTCAGGGGGATCCATGGCTGNGTTATTGTTACCGAAAGGTTGAAAGTACACAGGGCAGCATCTCTTACAGTAATCGTGTAAGTCCCTGCTGCCAGTGAACTGAATGTGCCGGATAGCTGGTAGCTTCCACCATCAAGACTGTATTCATAAGGTAAAGTTCCACCTGATCCGGCGACAGTTAAACTTCCGTCGTTGCCTCCGTAGACAGTCACATCAGTCTGGGATGTAATGCTCCCATTAAGTGCAACACCCGGCTGATTCACAACAGTGTTTGCAACAAAAGTACATCCATGTGAGTCGGTGATAGTTACTGAATAATTTCCTGCCGAAAGGTTGTTTATGTCCTCTGTTGAGGCTCCGTTATTCCAAAGGAATGTATAAGGAGTTGTACCGCCGGTGACTGTCAGATCGCATGCACCTGAATTCCCTCCAAAACAGTTGATATTTGTCACTGCAATGTTCCCAGCAAGTGCTAGTGATGGTTGTAAAATTGTTACAGGTAAAATATAAGTGCACAGGTTGGCATCCCTTACAGTAATGCTATATATACCTGCCAATAACGATCCAAAAGCTCCGGAAGGTTGGAATGTGCCTGAGCCAAGCTGATATTCATAAGGAGTGACTCCACCTGAACCACTTACAGAAACAGTCCCATCATTTCCTCCAAAACATGAGACTGCCGTCTGTGAAGTTACCGATCCACTTACAGCGGCTGTGGGTTCTCCTACATTTACTGCCAGAGTTGCCGTACAATTGTTCGCATCAGTTATTACTACCGAATACAGGCCGGCCGGAACATTAAGAATATCCTCAGTTAAAGCTCCGTTATTCCATGCAAATGAATTCGGTGAGGTTCCCCCTGTTACTGTCAAATTAACTGAACCGGTTGTTCCTCCAAAACACAGAACGTTAACAACAGAAGCTGTTCCGGTAAGAGCTGATGCCGGTTGTGTAACACTTGCAATAACAGTGGTATTGCATCCGTTTGCATCAGTAATTACAACGCTGTAGTTTCCAGCTGGAATATTTATAATGTCTTCAGTTACAGCACCATTATTCCATAAAAAAGTGTAGGGAAAAACGCCGCCTGTTACAGAAAGATCTATCCTTCCGGTGGATCCGCCAAAACAGTTGACATTGGTCACTGAAACTGACCCATTAATTGGTGCAGAAGGCTGGGTTATTGTAAATANCACTGTTCCGGTGCATCCATGACTATCCTGGATTGTGATAATATGATTCCCGGCGGATAACCCGTTAAAAATATTTGAACCCTGCAATGCCCCGGCATTTATCCTGTACTGATAAGGNGCAACCCCGCCTGAAGCGGCAATAGTCACTGATCCGTTGGCCTGTCCNAAACAGACAACATTAGTTTGGGCAGATATTGAACCCGATACCGGATCAGGTTGGCTGATTACAAATTGCAGATCAAATGTGCAAAGAGATGCATCACTGATCCTTATTGTGTGGTTTCCAAGAGAAATTCCTGTAAAGGTCCCGCCTGGCTGGAATGCTCCTCCGTCGAGGGAATATGAATATGGTGCCTGGCCAGTTCCGGAATCTGCTGTCGCAGTTGCTGTACCATCAGAACTCCCATTGCAGGTAATATCTGTTTTTGACGTTATCGAACCGGATAAATTGGAAACTGCAATGTTAAGAAGTACGGAGGAGGTGCATATCGAATTGCTTCCTGCAGAAACAGAAATGCTTCCTGACGGTCCACTCCCCCATCTTACAGTGACATAATTATCCGATGATTTTCCTCCGCCTGTTATCACACCTCCGGTGACTGTCCAGCTTTGATATGCATATAAACCCGTTAGGGAATACGTATTTGTTGAGTTTGAACAGACAACCGTAACTGGATTATTGAAAGCTGGTGTCGGGACAGGTGTGATAGTTACGGTGTCGACAATTGTAGCTTCACATTGTCCTCCAGAAAACAATATATTAGGTTCGCGAATTGTAGTTACTATCGTTCCCTGAACAGCTCCAAGATTCCACCTTACACTTATTCTGCTTGTATCCTGATCACTGCTTAAAATTGTTCCATTTGTAACNATCCAGCTATAACCAGCATCGCTTTTGTAGTTAACCGAATAAGTTTTTATTTCACCTTCACAAGCAAGGGAATGCCTCATTGTCTGATTATTAAAAACGGCACTTGTCTTGTTTATTTTTATTTCCGACGAATCGGCACATCCGTTTCCATCGGTAACAACCAGGCGGATATCATAATAGCCATTTGCCATGGTATTGTTAAAGAACGGAGAAACAAGAATACTTGTGTTTGAAAATTGCAATGAAGGAGGGAAGGGTATTATGACCATAAACGGCTGTGACCCTGCATTGAGTCCTCTCCAGAAATATGAATAATTCCCGTCACCACCCTCAGTTTCTGCATCAAAAAGTGCCAGGGTCGGCGACATGTCGCAAGTACTGAGAGATACGCTGGAGATATCGATCGTCGAAGTAATGTTTATTGTTACATTGCGGGATGAAGAATTTCCATGTTGATCAATTGCTGTCAGGGTTACAGTTTTCTGGCCAAGATCACTGCAGCTGAAAGTGGCAGGAGCAACTGATAGGGAAATATTGCCGCAGTTATCGAAGGTACCATTATCTATATCCGCCGGATCCAAAGTTGCAGTTCCTGCCGATCCAANTACAAGCGTGAACAGTTTGTAATTGATTACAGGTGATATTGTGTCCAGAACTGTTACCTGTGATGNGCATGAAGATGAATTTCCTGAATCGTCAGTACCAATCAGGGTAACGTTAACAGGTGATCCGACATCGGAACAGTTNAAAATAGTTCTNCTGAGATAAATAAACGGTGCGATAGTGCAATTATCTGCCGAACCGTTATTAATATCGGCCGCTGTAACAGATGCTTTTCCGGAAGCATCAAGATAAAGAGTAATGTTTNTGCAAATCATAACGGGAGGTGTCCTGTCCTCAACAGTAACCGTTGCATTACATGTTGATGTTAATCCCTCATTATCAGTTACCGTCAGAATGACAGAATTGGGTCCGATCTGTGAACAGTTGAATGTATTGGGAGATACTGACCTGTTTGCAATGGTTCCATCGGGGTCGAATGAACCACCGTCAACATCTGATCCGCTTATTGTTATGGTGCCATCTTGTCCAAGCTGAANCGATATATTTTTACATACAGCTACGGGAGGCTGAACGGGGTCAAAGCTATTCAGAGCAGCAGCCGGCTTACCAAAGCAGGTTACGAAAATAAGAAAAACAATCAGCCTCAAAGGTTTCAGTGCTTTCTGAGCCGGAGGTTTATTTACAGTTAGTCTGTAAAATCTTAATACAGAGTTCATACAGGTCAGGATCGAGGGTTGATCAAAATTCACGTTTCCAGGTTATCAGACAATTATATTTTAACTGACCAAGATTCTACCGTTTCTCGGGGTATTTTGGTTCAGCGATATAGTAAACGTGAATTTATATGATTTTCATACAAGCAACCCTATCATTTTTACAGGTTTTCAACATATTAACTGAATTTATAAAGAAAACATGTACCTCTTGTATTAAAAATGATGTCAGATGATCACCGCATTACAAGAATACAGCTTATTTTTAAAACGATTTTTTTGCAGAGTATAAAATCTGGATTATATTTGCAGCCTGTTAAGAGTAATTGAGGGCGATTAGCTCAGCTGGTTCAGAGCATCTGCCTTACAAGCAGAGGGTCGGGGGTTCGAATCCCTCATCGCCCACAACATAAAAGCCGGTCCCGCAACTGCGGGATCGGTTTTGTTTTCGAGGGACGTTTTAAGCTTGCTTAAATAAGGACATCGAAAACGAAACAGATAAGCCATGCGCAGCGTGGCAACGGCTTTTTTGTTGTCAGGGTCCACCAAACCGGGATCAGTGAAACTAATCCCTCATCGCCCACAACATAAAAGCCGGTCCCGCAACTGCGGGATCGGTTTTGTTTTCGAGGGACGTTTTAAGCTTGCTTAAATAAGGACATCG
>JGI20214J51650_10000180_pt1 | contig 39445 bp, 30 predicted proteins | sample WetSurMetagenome_FD_51650 | JGI IMG/M metagenome (IMG submission 51650)
TAACGAGAGTCGTTAACCTTATCTGCGAAGGTGTTGGTAAAGACTTCAATAGGAGGAGCCATACGGGTCCATGGACGTCCGAGGTGCTGTTCTGCTTCACGCTGAACGGAGTTGCATTTTGTTGCAGATGCCCATGATGTTTTTGAACTTGTTAAAGATGTGTAACCCCATGTCATCATCCATGCAGCAAAGTTATCAGCGCCACCACCGGTAGCATAAGAAAGGCTGGCATCGTTCCAGTATTCCTGTGCCTGCGTACGGTCGGCGTACAGCACCATTTCCTTGTTGCGATCGTTTGTTGCAATGTTAACGTCATAATAAGTATCGCATAAGCCAAAATTCCCCGGGTCAGCAATAGCAGCTGTGGCTATATCATAAGCCTGTTGGAAATACCATGCGGCATCGTGCCCATCCGGGTCAACGCGGTCACATACAGGATAAGTTGGAATGCTGTTTGGGTTTTTGAGCCACCATGCATATGTCAGATATGCCTTTGAGAGATAAAGGCGTGCAGCTGTTTTGGTCAGGGCACCGGTTAAACGTCCGGCTGCCGGCAAATCATTAACTGCAAGCAGTAGATCAGGGAATATAGCTTTGGTATATACTTCCGGTACGGTATTACGTACAGAAGTACGTACAGGAGAAATGTTGAACGCCAGTTCGCCTGAGCCAAAATCCAAAGGCACACCACCGAAGTTCTGTACAAGATAAAAATAGTAGAATGCGCGGAAGAACCTTGCTTCTGCAATGAGTGAGGCATCAATAGTACCTACTGCTGTAGCATTTTCAATAATACCGTTCGCGGTGTTTATTGCAGGAAATGCATTAGACCAAAGTCCACTGGCATCACTGGCACTTGGAGTAATTATGCCATTGCCGGAAATGTCCATGATTTTAAAGTTACCTGTACCACCACTTGCTCCCCAGGTTGCTTCATCGGTACCGGTGAGACCATTACTGTAGAAGTATGCATCTCCCCACATACGGCGCATGGTGGCATACTCTGCAGTTAATCCACCCATAACGCCATCTTTTGTTTTGAAAAACTCCGGTGTATAAACAGAACGGGGGTTTTCATCCAGAATATCAGTGCACGACGCGAAAAGAAGTAGCGCCATGGCTGTTCCTATAACAGGTTTTATAAATTTACGTTTCATCGTTAATCTTTTTTTAGAATGTCAATTCAAGACCAATCAAGTAATTACGTGTTGCAGGCGTGTTAGTTCCTATTGTCAACAGTCGTTTAAGTGTACCAGACAATGGTACTGCAGCATTTTCGTTACCATATGAGTTAGTTTCCGGATCCATCCCTGATTCCTTCTTGTACGGTGAGAAGAATACAAATGGATTCTGAACAGTTGCATAAAGTCTCATCCTGCTTAAACCAGCGTTTTTAACAAAATTCATCATGGTAAAGTCGTAGCCAAGAGAAATTGTTCTGATCTTGAGATAAGATGCATTGAAATAACCCAGAGTACTTCCATATTTTGGGTTATCACCACCGAGTCCGTTAGGTCTTGGATATTTTGCTTTGGTATTAGACTCTGTCCAGTAATCAACCTTTACGTTATTACCTGATCTTGTATTCAGGTTATCGAGGTAACCGCTTGCTCCATATATTGTACTGTTGATGAGTCCGCCTTCCTTGAAGGTACCAACAATGGTCAGGTCTAATCCCTTATAACCTACGCGGGTATTAAAACCACCCAAAAAGTCGGGTTCCATTGAAAGGATTTGTTTATCAGCATCTGCAATGGCTCTTGTTGGCTTACCATCTGTATCATAAGTACCGGTATATTTAACCTTTATCATACCTACATTTCCACCCGGCTCATAATTTGTAAGATATTGATCGTCTGCCTGCCATAGTCCTACTTTCTTAAAGTCGTAGATACAATCTATAGGATGGCCTACGAACCAATAGTTAGCTTCATCCCTCTTTGATCCTGAGGCGAGCTGCACAAGTTTATTACGGTTAGCGTAAATGTTGATGCCTGCTTCCCATGTCCAGCCATTGTGGTTATCAAGGATCACTCCATTGAGTGAAAATTCGACACCTTTATTTTCTGTCTTACCTATGTTTGCCCAATAGCTTCCAACACCGGATGTGGCAGGAAGGCTAAGCTGCAGGAGGACATCATGAGTGTACATCTGGTAGTACTCAATGGTACCTGACAGACGATTCTTGAAGAGACTGAAATCCACGCCGACATTATATGTCTGAGAGTATTCCCATCCTAATGCAGGATTAGGCAGTTCTGAAACGTACAATCCTTGTGAATAAGACGAACCAAAGTTATATGGACGGGTATTCAACAGACCAAGTGTCTTATATGGGAGAACAGACTGATTAGATGTTTCGCCATAACCTATCCTGAGTTTCAACTGGTCAATCTGGCTGATACCCTTCATAAACGGTTCTTCAGAAATATTCCATCCTGCAGAAACAGCCGGATATGTATGCCATTTATGCCCGGGAGCAAGTCTTGATGAACCATCAGTACGAACTGCTGCGCTGAACATATAACGCCCGGCATATGAATACATTACACGACCCATGTATGATATCAAACCGCTCAACTGATAATCCTGGAGGCTTGGATTGATTGTTTTATCGCCGGTTCCCTGTCCCAGGTTATAGAACTGGAAAGCATCGGAAGGAAGATCTTTTACTGAAATCTGAGAATAGTTGTACTTTGTTTGTTCAGCAGAGTACATTGCTACAACATTCAACTGATGTTTTTCTGCAAAGGTGCGGTCGTAAGTAAGAAGGTTTTCAGCTGTCCAGTGAGTAGTAATAGCGTCGTTGATAGAAGCAATAGAGTTGTTTGAAGGTGTGCCGCTGAATACGCCCATACCTGTATAACTGCCACCGTTAGCCTGTCGGTAGTCAAGACCAAGATTGAGGCGGTATTTTAAACCTTCAATTCCGGGGATTTTTACTTCGCCGTAGAGTGAGTTGTAAGTTCCTAATGTTCTGGTCTGGTCAATATATTTATCACCAAGAGCCTCAAGGGTTTTTCTTGTAGAAACCCATGTCTGACCTGCAGTCTGCTGCTGGTATCTTGTTTTAAGAGTTCCATCGGTGTTATAAATGTTGGCAATAGGCGAGTGATCCAATGCCCAGTATACTGCACCGAGACTGTTGCCGTTACCAATAGTATAGTTGGTATTTGTTGTAAAGCCGATACGGATGCTTTTACCAACCTGTTGGTCAAGAGAACTGCGGATCATATACCGGGTAAAGTCCTGAAGAGGAACTATTGCTTCCTCCCTGTAATAACCGATGCCGAAACTGTAGCTTCCCTGCTGGGTGCCACCTGCTATACCTAAATCGTGGTTTGTAACAAACCCGGTTTTGTACAGAAGCTTCTGCCAATCAGTGTTCACATCGTCAGATTCATCAAGAGTATTTGCATAGGTTTTAGAACCCGCAATACCATTGTTATTTGAATATGTGCGAAGAGCAACGAATTCTGGTCCGCTCATCATTGGATACCTTGCGAAGAGAGTCTCAACACCGGCATAACCAGTATATGTTACCTGTGCTTTCTGTCCAACATATCCTTTATTGGTTGTTATCATTATAACACCGTTGGATCCGCGAGATCCGTAAATAGCTGTTGATGAAGCGTCCTTAAGGATGTCAATGCTCTTGATTGAGCTGGGGCTGATATCGGCGATATTCCCGGAAAAAGGAATTCCATCGATAACAATGAGTGGATCGTTGCTGGCATTCAGCGAGCGGGTACCACGAATACGTATCTGCATTGTGGCACCAGGTTTCGAGTTGGTCTGCGACATGTCAACACCAGAAATACGTCCCTGCAGGGCCTGGGTGATATTGGCAGCTGGAACGTCACGCATTGTTGTCCCGTTGATTGAAGCAACAGATCCTGTGACATCTTTTTTCTTTGCTGTACCATAACCGATTACCACTACCTCATTCAGCCCGGTGGTGACCTCCTTGAGTGAAATACTCAAGGTAGTTTGATTGCCAACAACCACTTCCTGAGATTCGTAACCAATAAAAGAAAAAACAATAATAGAGTTTGTTGAAGAAACATTAATTATAAAAGCACCACCGGCATCTGTAAGAACGCCATTCGTTGTGCCTTTTTCAACAACATTTACTCCGGCCATCGGGGCACCGCTTATATCAACAACGTGTCCCGTGACTTTTGTTTGCTGCAGATTAGATTCCGCCATCAATGGTGCTGTGCTCTGCCATAGCAGAAGCATAGCAATCCCCGAAAGCAGGAAGAGCTTTTTTAAGCATTTTCTGCAAAAAATGCCTTTGGAAGGTTTTTTTTCCATGATTAAGAGTTTAGAGGTTAACAACAATTATTTATAGTAGTTATTAATTACTACTGAATTAAAGTCAGGTTAAACTAGTATGCCAATTTAAAGAAAAAAATTAATAATGCAATCGGTTGCATAATATTATTTTTAAACTACAAAAATGCAAAATCTGATAAATAATTGAAAAAGAGTGACTAAGGATATAATGCAATTTTTTGCAAAAAATAATTGAAGAGTGAAAAAACGTGATATAATGATATCGGGAGCAAATTCATCACTTCTGCTCTTTAAAATGATGCCTTTATTTAAACTGGTGTTTCTTCATTTACAGCCGAGACTTTTTTTAACCGTGAAAATGAATAAATTTGCGGCATGAAGAAGTTGGGGAAAATACATGTAATTTGTTTTGCCTTCTTTCTGTTAACACTATGTGTCAGGGCAGAGGGGAACGCTCATTTTACCCATAATGATCTCCTGAAAAATGATTCAGAAAAAACAGCTCTGTTTTTCTCTCAGGAAAAGACCGAAATTGAGACACCCGGAGAAACTTCTCACATACTTTCATGCGGATCAGGTAATCTGCCCGTCTTTCATATCAAAAAAAGTCAGAAAGAGATCTCACTGGCATTTCTTGAGCCAAAAACCAAAAAGATAAAGTCAAAAGGAATAACACTGCCATATCTTCTTACAATAATTCCAACCATCACTGTCAGTGATATAATTTTCCCTTCGCACTACTTTCTCTAAACATAAGTTCATAAAGTTCATAAAGACTTACATTCAATGAAATGACTTCAATTGTCTTTATGAATTTCCAGGATGCTATCTAAGTGCATGTTTCTGCATTTTTAGTTTATCTGGTCCGATGACCAATTCAGGGGCCGGAAATTATTGTATTATTTAAATATTAAAATCATGGATAAAGGAACTATTATAATAGTATTAATAATAATTGTACTTGTTGTGTTACCACTTGTGCTTCCCGAATATTTGAAAAAAACAAAAGCCGCCAACCAGAAGAAAAGATTAATTGCAAAGTCAAAGAGTGAGGGAATGCAACTCTCTGAGCTGGATGTCTGGGATAATTGCTGTCAGATTGGAATTGATAAAGAGTCAAAACGGCTTATATATTCAAATAAAAATGAAAATAACGGATCTTATGCGATAACCGATCTCTCAGGAATTGGTAAATGCGTAATTGTCAGAGTGAATTCTGATCAAAAAAGCCCTTACGGAGGCTCTTCTCCTTCTTACAGGCTGTACCTGGTATTAACATATGCCGATTCATCAAAGAATGAAAAGGTTCTTGAGTTCTATAATAATGTTTCATTTTCTCCCAATGAAACCGAGTTGTCAAATATCCAAAAATGGTCTGATATTATAAGTTCAAATCTGAACCGTTAACAGACTGAGAGTAATTTGCTAATGTTAGAAGCGCCCGGTCTTTTCCGGGCGCTTCACTAATACCTTACATATTACACAATCAGATCACAAAATGAATAAACATATTTATTGTGAATGGCTGTGACTGAATAAGGGTGGTCTCTGAAAAGGCGCTGTGAGCAAAATCAAATTTTCTGGTATTAACATCAAAATAGTTTTGTGTATTGAATATGTTAATTAAAGCCACTCCACCTTTCAGTGTAGCCCTTCCTATAGAAAAATTGCGGTTAATTGAAACATCGCTTCTGAAATATGTTGGAAGCCTTTTATAATTTCTTTCGATGGGCAGGCGATTACCGCCTGAGGCGTAATCAATGTATGGTCTGCCGGCAGAATAAAGCAATATTGTTCCGAAATTCCATCGGCCGGCTGATACCAGATTTGTCCAGCTTAGCTGGAAAGGCTGATCAGCCGGAGCCGGTATTTCGCTTCCTGCATTTATCTCTGCATAATTTTGCACGCTGTGGCCAACAGACCAGGAGAGCCAGCTGGCATAAATTCTTCCTTTGTATTTAAGGAACAGGTCAACCCCGTATGATTTCCCTTTCCCGGTGACGTAAAAGCTGGCTTTATTATCCTTTGGTCCGGGATTGCCTGTGTTGCTGCCCGGAAAATATTTTGGGAAATCAGAGTGTTCAAGGAATTGAGACAAAAACACATATTCCTGTATCCCTGTAAAAGTTTTATAGTAGACTTCGGCGTCAAGAAGAAATCTTCCTTTTTCAGCAGTGAATCCAGCTATATAATGATTGGAAGCTACAGCAGGGTGGGCCTTCCCGTCTGCCATTACCCAGAAATTTTTGTTATAGCCCGTCTCCTGGCGAGCGTTAACCTGATTGATGAACTGGTAATACCTGCCGGTTGCAACTCTTAGTGAGAAGGTTTCAGAAGCTTTAAAATTTGCAGAAAATCTGGGTTCAGCGTACCATTGCCCGGCATTGTCACAATAGCTTAAACGTATTCCCGGCTTCAGGATAAGTTTGTCTACTATATTCATACGATCCTGAAGAAAGGCAGACATAGTCCATCCTGCCTGGTTCATATTGTCATAAACATAAACCTTTTCAGCATCTTTATGATAGTAGATGGTGTTCTTACGTATAAGTAAGCCAAAGTCGAGCTGATTCAGGTTTGAAATTCTGTAATTATTACGCGACGAGATAAACAGATCCTGTAGCCTGTTATTATTAAAGGTATTAAAAGTGTCAATTATTGATGGAAGATAGGCAGGGTCAATATGAGGTGCGTAAGTGCGGTCAATTGTGGTCGCGTTTGACGAAATGTTTTCGTAGCCTGATGATCCGGCCTGCAGGTTTGAAAAAAATGAACTGTTCCACTGCTTCAGCCAGTTTGCACTGAATCCGTAATTGGTCCACGCGTTCCTGTCGGCAGAAAAAATTATCAGTGAATCGGCTCTCCCGGAGTATTTGTTTGTAAAATTATCTTTACCCCCGTAAGCGCTTATTGAAAAGCTCTCAAAATTATCTGGCCTGAATGTCAGCTTTGCATTGTAGTCGTAGAAATAATACTTTGGGCGGGTTCTGTCAATAATTTTAACAGAGTCCCCACGAAACCATGTCAAACTTCTGTCATAAAGTTTATCTGACAATCCGGTTGTGTAGATGTCAGAATAGGAGCGGCGGGCTGCACCAATAAAGGATATCTTTTTCCCAACAGGTATTTCTGTTGTAATATTGGCACTAAGTAGGTTCAGGTCGCCATATAGTATCGGTCTGGTTTGATTTCCAGTTTTCCCTGTTATATCAACAATACCTGAAACCCTCTCCCCGAAACGTGAATCATATCCTCCTTTATATACCTGCAGGTCCTTAATGACATTAGGATTAACAGCAGAGACTAATCCGTAACAGTGGCTCAGATTATAGAGTACCTGGCCATCGAAGAGCACAAGGTTCTGATCACTCGCACCTCCCCTGATGCTCATACCCTGTGCATTTTCAGTATAGCTAATTCCAGGGACAAGCTGCAGCATTCTGAAAACATCCGTCTCTGTCACCACAGGCAGATCATTTAACCGTGAGGGATCGACAGTGGTTGCAAAGTCAACGTCGTTTCTGAGATCAACCATTTCATTCCTTGTTGCTTTTACCACAATAGTTCCCATGTTCTCTATTCTCCTTTTGAGCCCGAGGTTAAAGTTAGACTGATGGTCACTCATTGTAATAGTGGTATCAAGTGAGTTGTACCCTATATAACTCACCATTAAATGCACCTGGCTTGAATCAATGTTTTTAAAACAAAATGAACCGTTTTCTGTGGTGGAGGCAAAGAGATTTTTGTTATATAAAATGACAGTGGCATATGGCAGGTGTTCTTCCGTAGACCTGTCTGATACACAGCCCATAAGTTGGTAACCTGCACTGTTTCCGGCGTTTCCCTTTTCTGTTATAAGATACCTGTCGTATTTGATCCTGAAATCGAAGCCGGTATCACGCAGGAGATCTGAAATGACCTCTGACGGTGTGTTTCCGGCAACATCTCTGCTTATGGTTACGGAACCAAGCTTTTTTGAGTCAAAAGCGACCTTTATACCAAGCTGTCCTGATATCTTGATCAGGGCTTCAGATAGAGGCATGTTGTTAAACGATAGCCTGTATGTCTGGGCAAAAAGATCTGAACCAAGCAGGAAGGAAATCAGAATGACACAGAGAATTCTCCTTTTATTTCCTGTTACTGATAGATATTTCTCCCTCTTTATCAATTTCATACTCCAGGTTCATAGGTATACAAACTATCTCCAGGGCAGTTTTGAGATCCTTGTTTGTAAAACTGCCTGTAAAATATTCATTTTTCCTCTCTTTACCTATAAATCTTACATTGAACTGGCGTGAAATTTCCCTGAATACCAGGTTAAGTGGTGTATTCTCAAAATAAAATTCACCATTAATCCATCCCGTAACATATTGAAATCTTTCATCTTGGAAACTTTTAATATTCCCATTTATAAGCTCGGCACTTTCCCCAGGCTCAATTACAGCTGACTGGCCGTCTGAGCTAACCATCACCTTTCCGGTGGAACATGTGACTTTGAAAATGTCGTTGCGAGAATAGACGTTGAATGAGGTTCCCAGAACTTTCACTTCACCATTTGATGTAGTGATTATGAAATCTCCGCCTTTCTTTACGTTGAAGAAGCCTTCGCCTTCAAAGGTTAACAATCTCTCTTTTCCGAATCTCCTCTTTTTAAATGACAGGCTGCTTTCTGAATTCAGCTGAATATCTGATCCGTCTGGCAGAATGTACTGTGCGTGTACACCTCTGGAGGAGGATATTTTTGTCTCTGAAAAATTGGATGACAATTGCCATAAGCCAAAAAGAAGAAGGATTCCTGCAGCAACAGATGACACCCACCATATCATCCCGGCTTTTGTGTCCTTAACCTCTAACGGTATCACGGATTTATTTTCAGAAATCCTCTTCTTAAGCTCCTCCAGGGCATCCTCTTTGGTTTTACCACCGGCAACTCTCAGAACGGATGCGCGTGATAATATCTTCTCACCCTGGCTCAAGTTTTTAAATTCGATGTAATCAGAATATTGATTAGTCAGAATCTCCTTCATAATTCAATTATTCTAAATTTTAACATTTAACCGATCCTTTAAAAATGCCATTGCTTTACTCATTCTTTTTTCAATGGCTTTTACAGACAGACCCAGGTTTTCAGCAATCTGATTATAAGTCAGATCATCAAGCCTGTTCATAAGGAACACCGTGCGGTTCTTTTCATCAAGTGCAGCAATCGCTTCCTGCAGCCTGATATCGAAATCATTCATCTCCAGAACATAATCCGGGGGATCTGAGTATTGCGTGGGTTGATAATCAGTAATAAATTTTAAAGCAACTTTTGAATGATCAACAGTGTTAAGAAAAAGGTTCCTGGATATTTTAAACAGCAAAGGACCTATAGTAGCGACTTCAATAAAGTCTCTTTTCTCCCACACTTTGAGAAATGTTTCCTGCGTTATATCTTCAGCTGTCTGCATATCTCCGGTCTTGTAATAAACTGAATTTCTTACCGGGAAATACCAGTCTAAAAATATGCTATCAAACTGAGCCTGATTAATGCCTGACATCCCCGGTTTATTCTTTCAATTTATTTTCAACTCAGATAATATACAGGACAAATTTTATTTACCCTAACGATTAAGTGTTAAAAACATTTGACTTAATAAAAAATACGGGGTTCATAATCCGGTGAATGTGCTTACTAACCCGTCTTCCTTCACATGCAAAGTTAAATAGCTTGCATTTTCGAAGTCATCTTCAAGTGCATCAAGAGTGATGAAATGGGTCATGACAAAATACTGCTCAGACCGATTATGATCATGCCCGGTTACAACAAGATCTATTGAATATTTGTAACATAAATCAATTATGGCTCTGAGCTCTTCCACCAAAATATTTGTGCTGCTGGTGCGGTGTTCCCTGATAAAGTTGACATGGGTTGATACAATGCAATATCTTACATTCTTTCTCTCTTTTTCAAGCAGGCTGGTGACCCACTCAAGCTGCCTGGATCCCAGGGTGCCACTGCCGGTATCAAGGCAAATATAAAGGTCGGTGGCATTGCTGGTATAGACTTTAAATGAATAAGTTGATGAACCGAAATAATCAAAATATGCTTTCCAGCCATCGAAAAAGAGATCGTGGTTGCCGACAACAAAAAATGCAGGTAAACTATTTTTTGTATCAACTACCTGTTTAAACAGATCATAATCTTCCTTGTGTCCTGTAGTCAGATCCCCTACAATAATTATTGCTGATGCACCTGTTGTATTTGCACGGTTCAAAAATGTGGAGAGGTTAACTGTGCCTCCGACATGAGAATCTCCGGCTATCAGAAGAGTATACTCTGTTCCGGCAACTGCTATTGATTGTCTGGGATTGGTCTCATTCCATTTTAACGACTCTTTTACCCGGTCATTTACAGGATTGTTGTTATAAAAAAATCCGGTAATATCAACATCTTCGCATGAGACACAGAAAAATGAGGTCAATAATAAAATGACTCTCACTATTTTATTTATAGCTCCCATATAGCTCCTAATCGGATAAATAAACCAAAATAGTCAACCTTTATATTCAAAAGTCCTGAACTTTTATACCAAAATTCAGAATATAGATTCAGTGATTCATTTAGTCTGTAATCAAACCTGGCATTAATCATTGGATTACTTTCCTGCTGTATAAGGAAATGATCAAAGTCGGTTACTGTAAAAAGCAGATTCAACTTGTTTTCAGGAGGTTTAAGCCTGTAACCGACTGAGTACATGATGTTCCATTCTTCAATAAAGGAGTCCCTGTAATCTATGTTTGACTCTTCGTTGGCAGCCTGATTCCTCATACGATATACTCTCCTGTTAGTTCCCAGAATTAATTTCCAATGGGTAAAAGAAGTACCTGCAAACAAAACCCAGTTTACCTCGCGCAAGTCGGGAGCAAAGGCTGTCCAGGCGTATTCTGCTCCTGCATCAATTATTGTTTTACCCGCCGGTATTTTCGCGCAGGAAGTTATATACCACGAATTAAGAAATACATTTTGAGGCTGGAGAAGGCCAATCTGAAAACCGGCCTCTGCATGCCAGTACTTTTGTTCATAATGAACAAAATCAGAGTATTGAATGTAGAGCCCATCGGATAACACATTGTTACCGAGGTCTATTTGGCTTTCAAGTTGAAATTGGGCGTGAAGCTCTGCGATTGGCCAGCTTAATGTAACAAAGAATAAAAGTTTAATAAACTTTTTCATTGCCAGATTCTTACCAACAATCAAATTTATGAAATATAAAGCCAGATAACTATTTTATTTTTAACAGGAAAATGTAAATAATAGCTCTGAACTGAGACAAAGAGTGCTTTTAGTTTAATAAGTGATTTTTAATTTTCTCCCTTCTCTTCTGTTGCTTCTTTTGCTGCTTTTTTTGTCAGTACACTTAACAAATCAGAAAATTTTGGCAGCACAACTTCCCTGGCAACCGAAATAAGAAGATTTGAAACTGAGAACAATCTTTTAACCCGCATAAATGTAAGTTCCATCTTTGCTTCAATAATCATGCTCTTCATTCTGAGGCGCTCTTTTTCAGTCCTGAAGTCTTCAAATGAAGATATTTCAGAATATTTGCAGTTACTTTTCATCGTCTCCTGTTTTTGGAAATAGCAACCTTACAATGGCCTTAATAACCGGTTTTTCAATTATCTTCTTTTTTAAAACAATGAAGAGTATCAGAATCAGTGTGTAGAAGCCGGCCACACATAAAAATCCAAGTTCATTTGAGCCCAGTAGCGTTGCACAATAATATCCGGCTGCAAGTGAGAGAAACAACAGTATGAAAAACAGCAGGTAACCCATAATCACAATGGTCGCCGTTTTGCTCAGGATCCGTGACAGGTTCTCAGCTATCTGTAGCCTGAGAAGGTCAAACCTAACCTCAATATAATCACGGATATCGTCTTTTACTTTATTGATTTCCTCAATCATTTTATTCAGCCATTAATCATATTGAACCTGAAAGATGCTCAATCTCTCTTTGCAGATCAGAAAGTTTGTCTGCAAGGTCTTTCTTTATGTTATCGGTTTTGCGTGAGGCTTTGTCTTTCAGTGTTTCAAATTCCTTCTCAAGATCTTCAAGTTTGTGTTTTAACTCCTCGCGTGTCTCTTTACCGCTTTTTGGGGCGTACAATAAAGCAATTATTCCTCCTATTGCTGCTCCTGCCAGTAAACCTGTTATAAAAGAACCTGCTGGTTTCATTTCTTTAAGATTTTAATTTTTAAACAGTGATCACCTTAACAAAAATAGATTGAAAATTCCGAACCTTAAAATTAAGGAATATAATTGGCATTTATTTATATGATACTTTTAATGATTCTTATGATTGATGCATCATTAAGCATTGTCAGCAAAGAAGGAAGACATTATGGTTTTCACTTTCGCCTTTTATCCGCAGCTAGTTTGCTCCTGGCAGCTCATCAGGCATTTTACTTAATTGCTGCCTTATACTCCTGTGAAATTGCTTAATAAATTTAGTATGTAACGGAGGGTAAAGCATATTGTCCCGGAATGCAGATTCGCTCTTAAAATAACTGCGGTGAATTATTTTTGTTCCACCTTTACCATTATCATAAAATTGGATAGTCTGTTTGCCTAATGATTTATTGCCATCCAAATAGCTGAACTCCACCAGTTCCTTTATAGGATCGATACTTGTAATCTCAAATGCGGCGGGAATGTTGAATATACCCTTTAGGAGCCTTATATCAAAAAAATATACCTGGCCAGTATCTATTTCAGGCATATGAACGTCGTCTTTATAGGCAACAGAATTGAAACGTTTTGATATCATCAGGCCAAACCTTACAGAGTGACGGTTCCACAATTGGGCAAGATTTACATGCCTGTAAAAGTTCCAGACATCCTGTAACTTGTATTTAAGGTAAAATGTCCGTTCAACAAATTTATAGTCAGATTCGTTATTGGTTTTCTTCCAGCTAGCCTTGATAAGCGAAAAGTCCTGCATCTGATCAATAGATCTTGAAACAATGTACTGCCTTACTTTTCTTTGAGATATCTCATCAAGGTTTATTGTTTTTCTTACTTGTGAAAACCCCGACCCCTGTGAAAATCCCAACACAAAAAGTAAGAGAAACGTGATTCTGATAACCATTTAAAAAATTAATTAATGGATCTAAATATAACAAGAATTAACACATGGCATTAATTAACCCGGTTAATTGTCATAAAAGAGTCAATAAAACAGAACAGAGTATTTTGAAAATATTTTACAGATACTTTAATACAACATTGAGTATCTGTAATCTAACTGAGTTTGTGCTGTAATATTCACCATTTTTTAAAAGGCCAATGTTCTGGCGGTTAATTAAAAGGATGATTGAAATTTTATTTTGCGGAATTACTGTGATGCTCGTTCCGGTAAAACCTGTGTGACCGAATGACCCCTCAGGCGTATTCTTCATGAAAGAATTGGAAGTATCCATCATCCATCCCAGACCGTTGTCATATTTATCTTTTGTAAGAAATAATTTGACTGTTGCCGGTGAGATAAACTGTTTTGAGCCAACCATGCCATTATTCATCAGCATATCAACAATTTTCTGCAAGTCCTCAGCGGTTGAAAACAGTCCTGCCGCGCCCGAGACACCTTTGTTAGCGTACCAGGCATTTCCATCGTTTACCTCTCCCTTTAGTATATATGTCCTCCAGCCATTCCATTGCCCCGGGTTAATATTTTTTACCCTGAAACCCAGTGTTGAGTCATAGACCATCCTTTTCTCATATGGATTACCGGCTGATGTGGCAGCTATTTTTGCATCACACATGTTTTTAAGAGGATTAAAACAAGTATGGTTCATGTTAAGAGGCTGGAAAATATTTACTTTCATGAACTCTTCAAGTGACATGCCTGACACAACCTCAATTATTTCACCAAGAAGATCAAAACCGAGATCGCTATAGTGCCTCTGTGCTCCCACAGGAAACGACAGGGGGAGTTCAGCAATTATTCTGTAACATTCCTGACTGGTTGAAGCCCTGTAATAAAGAGGGTACCACTCACATAAACCAGCCGTATGTGTCAAAAGGTTTCGTATTGTGATCTCTTTCTTATCAGGAGACCCGAAAGCCTTAATATATTTGCAAACCGGGTCTTCCACATTTATCAATCCTCTGTCTACAAGTAGCATTACTGAGGTTGTCGTACCAATAACCTTTGTCAGTGACGCAATATCGAATAGGTGACCGGATGTCATCTTCTCAGGAGCAGGAAGGACATTGTGGTTAAAATCATACTTTTGAGCATAACCATATGCCTTTTCGCAAATAACCTGACCTTCTTTTTTTATAAGTATTACGGCTCCCGGAATTTGGTCTTGGTCAACCTGGCTTTGCAGGATACTGTCTGTTTCAGTAATCAACACTGACTTTTTACATTCAGCAGAAGAACCCTGACAATATGAAATGAGGGGAAATAAAAACAAAATGAATCCGGCAGATAGTCCTTTCTTACGCATGTTTATCTCTCTATTTAGCTTTATAACCGGCTCTCGGACCTATTGTCTTTCGGAGCAGAAGTTCAGTAAAGCCCTCTTTTACAAAATCGTTGAGTTCACCTACCAGCTTAAAGCCAAAACCAAGATATAATCTTATGGCTCTTTTATTGAATGAAGAGACACATATAAACAGGTTAGGTGAAAACTGGTGAACTCTCTCCTCACAGTAATGAAGCAACAATTTTCCAAGACCTCTGCCACGGTAATTTTCGCTTATACAAATCGTCTGGATATACCCTGAAAATGTGCCATTCACCTGGAGAATTACAAAGCCTTCGATATCTTCTCCTTCTTTTATGATATAAACCTCCTTGCCTGCTCCTTCAAATGCTTCACAACATTGGCTGAAATCCATGCCTAAAGTGATCCACGGATCTGTTTTTGACATCATTAATGCACAGTAGCCAAAATGGGCAGGATCTTTTGTGAGGATAATATCGTTATTACCTGTTGCCAGAATTAACTCTTCTTTTTTATTATAAAAAGGAACACAATTGTCAGAAATGCATTGACAAAGATATTCATAAACCCGAAATCAAAACTCAGCAATCTTATAAAACTGACATTAAGGAGCCATGTCAGTAATGAAGAGGAGACACAAGCCACAGGCACCCATCTTTCTTTAAATTTTATTTTGGTGAACAAACCTGTCATATACAATCCAAGCAAGGGCCCGTAAGTGTAACCCGCAATTTTGAAGATAGTGTTGATTATTGCACCATGACTATTCCAGAACGACATGACAATGAGAAACATTACTATGTTTACTCCGATAAGGACTTTCGTTTTTATTTTCTTTTTTTCATAGTGAGGTTTTTCCTCTATATTCATGAAGTCATAACTGAATGCAGTTGTGAGAGCAGCAATGCAGGAGTCGATGCTGGCAAATGTTGATGCGATAACCCCAATGAGGAATGCAACAGTGCCTATCTTGCCAAAATAATTCAGTGTAAGCAGAGGATAAAGTCCGTCAGTGTTAACAAAATGACCATTCTGTTTTACCATATTTATTCCATTCTTTTCGGCATACATATATATGAGTACACCAAGAATCAGGAACATGGACTGGGCAAAAGCAATAAAAAAACTGAAAGTCAATACATTATTTCTTGCATCCCTGGCCCTTTTAATTGTAAGTGTTTTCTGCATCATGCTCTGATCAAGGCCAACCAGTGCCACAGTTATAAGCAACCCGGAGATAAACTGCTTGAAAAAATTCGAGCCGGAATGAACATCCCAATCGAATAATTTAGCGTACGGATGATGAATAACTGCCTGTGAAATTTCATGTACAGAGAGGTTTAACGAGCGTTTTATTGTGAGAATTGAAATGGCTATAACTGAAATCAGGAAAAGTGATTGCAGGGCATCGGTCCAGACTATTGTCTTTACCCCTGACTTGTTTGTGTAAAGCCAGATAAGAACAAGCACAATGATAATGGTTACGAAATAAGGGATATGCATTTTATCAAAAAATGCATATTGTAATATTTTAATTGATAATAATAGTCTCAGCGCAGCTCCAAATGCCTGTGACACCAGGAAGAACAAGGATCCTGTCTTGTAGGAGATATTGCCAAACCTGAATTTAAGATAACTGTAAATTGAAACCAGTTTAAGCCTGTAATAAATGGGAGTAAGCACAAATGCTATGAACAGATACCCTACAATTGAGCCAAGAATGAATTGAAAATAATAAAGATTATTGTTTCCTACATTACCGGGTATAGAGACCAGAGAAACAGCTGATATACCAGAGCCTATCATCCCAAAAGCAACAAGAAACCAAGGTGACGCATGGTCTCCGTCAAAAAACGTTGTATCATGGACACTCCTTGACGCAAAGTGAGATATCACCATTAACAGCGAAAAATAGCATAGAATTATAGCAAATAACAGGAGAGGACTCATCACCTAATAATCAAATCGAAATAAACGTAATAAAAATTCGGGAGATTCATTCATCAGGAGGAATACATTAATGATTACTGACAGAGATAACCTCAGTAAGAATTCCTTCCTGCAGAAGTATAAAATACAAAAAGAGCCCTCCGGGGACGGAAGGGCTCTCTTGCGCTCTTTGATTTTACCTTACCATGAAAAAATTACTTCTTTGTTGCGCTTTTAGTTTCGGTATTCTTTGCTTTCGGAGCCATTTTCTTCTTTGAAACCGGGGCTTTCTTTTCAGCTACAGCAGGAGCCTTCTTCTCAGCTGGAGCAGGAGTTGCCTGTGTAGTCTGTGTTGTTGCCTGTTTTGCCGGTGCACTCTTTGTCTGCGGGGTTGTCTGAGCCATTAAACCTGCACTTAACATAAGTGCTGCTGCTGCAAGAATAATTTGTTTTTTCATCTTTTTTTGTTTTTAAAGGTTTAACCTTGTTTGATGAATCAAAACTACCTCCGCGAACATGAACAAATCATGAATTTTTGAAAAAAGTAAAAGAAAATTCTGAACCTTTTCCCGGCTCGGATTTAACATCGATCTTAATATTATGAAAATCGGCTATGGATTTTGCTATTGCCAGTCCAATGCCGGTACCGTCAGACTCATCGCCCTGCCTGCTTCTGAAACGGGAGAAAAGAGTCTCCATCTTCTCACGGCTCATTCCCCTCCCGGTGTCAGAAATAATTATCCTGGAAATATCGTTTTCAGAGACGGTTGTCACCAATATCTCTCCGCCTTTTGCAGTGTTTTTCACAGAATTATTTATAATGTTGAAAAACATTGAGAAGAGTAATGACCTGTTTGCTGTCTCAATTATGAAACTGCCTGACAACTCCCTTCTAATAGAGATCTTTTTGTTCTCGGCAACAGGTAATATCTCATCACAGACATCATTCAATATTTCGGCAGCAGTAAATGTTTCCTCTTTTAAATACTGACTGCTTTCAATTCTTGCAATCAGCAGCATAGAATTCACAAGTGATGAAAGTCGGGTCAGCGTTGTCAGACTCTCTTCAATTTTTATCTGAACGTTTTCATCCGTGTTACCGTTCATTAGTATGTTTTCCAGTTTGCTCCTTATAATTGAGACCGGTGTCAATAACTCATGCGATATATTGACTGTAATTTCTTTTTCTCTGCTGAATGAAGCGCTGATTTTGTCCATCAGCTCATTCAATGTCTGATTAAGCCGCACAAAATCGGCGGTGGAAGAATTAACAGGACTCTTATCAAACATCTCGGGAGAGGCGGTAGATTTTAACTTCTTAATTATCAGGTTTAAAGGACGGAGGAGATGCCTTGTGTACAGTAAGTCAGAGGCTATGGTTATGCATATAAACAATATAAGGAATACCAGAATTACTTTTTTTGTAGTCTCTTCAGCTGACTTAATGCTTTCTGCACTTTTTCCAATCTCAAGCAGGTAATTCTGACCATGTACTTTAAATGAATAGCTGAGTATTCTGAATTTTATTATCTCTCCCTCAATAATCCTGTCTGTAACCTCAATAAAGTTCCATGTGTTCTTCAGATTTGTTTTTTCAATATTTATGAATTCATTCTTGAGGATATTGTAACTGCCGAAAGATGATACAGAGTCTGAATAGATAAACTGCTCGAGCCCTTTATCTTCAATAAGCTTTATCACTTTTTCACGCTGATGGATAAGCTCTATATCGGTCTGGTATGTATTCACCCGCTCAATAATCTTTGGCAGGAGGAGAATAAACACAACAGTAAATATCAGCCTGGAAATCAGACTGAAAAACGTCATCTTGGTTTGTAATCTGAGGTGTCTCAACCTGTTAATCTTTGTCTGATGAGATCCTGTATCCTATACCCCTGACCGTCTCAAGCCATGTTGCAGGTGCATATGCTGCCAGCTTTCTTCTTATATTCTTTACATGTACATCAATAAAGTTACTGTCATACCTGTCGTCCAGGACATTGCCCCAAATATGTTCATAAAGCTGATGGCGTGTAAGTACCTTGTCCCTGTTAAATGCCAGATACTGAATTAACTCATATTCTTTCCGGGTTATTTCCACCTCCTCTTCCCCAAATAAAATTTTTCTTGACTGTGTCATTAACTGAAACCCACCAATGTGGATCGCCTGCTCATTAACCTGAAATTTTCTTCTGGCCACTGCCTGTATTCTGGAAAGGAGCTCAATCAGAGCAAAGGGTTTTGCCAGATAATCATCTGCCCCGAGATTCAGCCCTTTTACTTTGTCTTCAACAGCACCTCTTGCTGTAACAACAATAATACCTGCTTCATTTCCCGATTCCCTTGCCTCTTTAAGAATGTCAAATCCGTTATAGTCTGGCAACCCGAGATCAAGTAGAATGAAGTCATATAAATTAACGGCGATCTTTTCTGAAGCATCTGTGCCTGTCAATGCAGTCTCACAAAGGAAGTTTTCTTTCTTCAGAAAGGATGCGATTTCTTCAGCCAGGGATCTTTCGTCTTCAACAATAAGTACGTTCATTGTAACAGAAAAGGTTAAGGTTTGATGATCGGGTTTGTTGATCCTTTCGGTTTTCCGGTTCCTTTGGGAATTCTTGATCCTACTGGCCTGACAACTTTTGTCGATTTGGAGTTGTTTACCTTACTGAGGTCCGGATGAGATCCCTTTATCTCCTTGACAGGAATATTTACACCTTTTGTTTCGCCAGGCCCTGTCAGAATTTCTTTATTGACCTCGGATTTATTTGTTGCTGCATGAGTGTTTTTCCCTCCGGCACCACGGCATGAAACCAAAAACAAAAAGATAACAGCCATGAATATCATGCTCTGCACCTCTTTATTATTGGTATATCTTCTCATTTCAACCGATTTCAATAAATATAAAATGCTTATCAAAGATAATTTAAAAAAGATGAAGATTAAATGAAAAGCGTTCTAACTGCTTGTTTTCTGGCATCCTGCGGTGAAAATCATACCCAACATGAAAAAAAATGAAAAACATAATAAAAAAAGTTAAAGTGTATAATTTACATTTAAAAAAATCATTTAACTTGCATCAGTATAATTCGAAAACTGATTAGTCATTTTTTGTGAGGTCACGAATTGTACTATCATGCAAATGAAAAATTAACTCTTGAATAATAACCTGACTAAACTGGAAAAAACATGTTACCTCTCGATTGGATTGTGATTGCCTTGTTTTTACTCTGCCTTGTAGGCATTGTAATCTGGGTGGTAAAAAAAGAAAAGGACACGACTACAGACTATTTTCTCTCCGGAAGGAGTGAAACCTGGCTGGCTGTAGGTGCAGCAATTTTTGCTGCAAATATTGGTTCTGAGCACCTTGTAGGTCTTGCCGGTGCCGGTGCCGAAAGTGGAATGGCCATGGCACACTGGGAAATGCAGGGATGGATGATACTTATCCTTGGATGGGTATTTGTTCCGTTTTATGCGCGCAGCAAAGTATTCACCATGCCTGAATTCCTCCTTAAAAGGTATAATAAAAATACCAGCTCATTTCTTTCAATCATTACACTTATAAGCTACGTGTTGACCAAAGTGTCTGTTACAGCTTTTACTGGTGGTATATTTCTTAAGAGTGTGCTTCAGATAGACTCTATCTGGGGTATTGACTTTTTCTGGATTGCTGCCGTAGGACTGGTACTCCTTACCGGTTTTTTTACAGTACTGGGTGGCATGAAAGGTATAATGAAAATATCTGTTATTCAGACCCCGATACTGCTTGCAGGCGCAATTACTATATTAATCCTTGGACTGCTCAAGCTTGGTGAAGGTGGACTGATTAATGGATGGAATGAAGTTGTCAGATACACGGGAGACAATATGCATCTGACAAGGCCACTGAACGATCCTAAGTTCCCCGGCATTTTCGTTCCCATCGGTGCCGCAATTATTGGCTTCTGGTACTGGTGTACTGACCAGCATATTGTTCAGCGTGCACTTGCAGCAAAAGACATCAGCAATGCAAGAAAAGGAACCATCTTTGCCGGATATCTTAAGATACTTCCTGTTTTTATGTTCCTTATCCCTGGTATGATAGCAGCTGCTTTAAAAGCAAAAGGTGTTATCATGTTCGATGGCAACGATAAAGCTTATGGCACTCTTGTTACCTACCTTCTGCCAACCGGGATAAAAGGTATAGTAATAGTCGGATTCATTGCTGCTCTTATGACCTCTCTGGCTGCTCACTTTAATTCATCAGCCACTTTGTTCACCATTGACTTCTACAAGAATTACAAACCAGAGGCAAGCGAAAAGAAACTTGTAGTTGTAGGCCGTATTGCCACTGTCTCGGTTGTGCTGCTTGGCTTAATCTGGATTCCTATTATGAAGAGCCTTGGAAGCGTATTATATGAGTACCTCCAGAATGTACAGTCACTTATTGCCCCGGCAATTGCAGCTGTATTTATTCTTGGTGTGTTCCATCGTAAGATCACTCCAAAAGCTGGTGAGTGGGGACTTATCACCGGTTTTACAATTGGCATGATCAGGCTGATCCTTATGATATTCAAACCCGACTTTGCAGCCGGTTTCCTTGCAATCAACTGGATTTATTTCTGCATAGCTCTCTTCATATTTGTAATGGCACTTATGTTTGTGATAAGCTATTTCACACCGCAGGCAAGCGAAGCGCAGATAGCAGGACTTACATACTATTCAAGATCAGAGGAACAAATTGCCGAATCAAAGGCCAGCTGGAGCACCTGGGACATTATTTCAACAATTGGAGTAATTGCCCTATGTGCCGCATTCTATATTTATTTCTGGTAAAAACTGACACTACTATTTTTTATCTAATAAAATGAAAAAAGAAAATTTTGAACTATGGTTTGTTACTGGCAGTCAGCACCTGTATGGTGAAGAGACTCTTAAGGCGGTAGCAAATGACTCCAGAAAAATTGCTGAGGCATTTGACAGTGCCGATGGTATTCCAGCAAAGGTGGTATTTAAGCCGGCGCTTACTACATCGGATGCTATAACATCTCTTTGCCTTGAGGCAAATAATGCTCCTCAGTGTGCTGGAATAATTACCTGGATGCATACTTTCTCTCCGGCAAAAATGTGGATATCAGGACTGAGCAAGCTTTGTAAGCCGATGCTTCACCTGCATACCCAGTTTAATCGCGATATTCCATGGAATGATATTGATATGGATTTTATGAACCTGAACCAGTCAGCTCATGGTGACCGTGAATTTGGGTTCATATGCACACGTCTCAGACTTAACCGCAAAGTGGTTACAGGTCACTGGCAGGACAGGGAAACCGTTGCTTCAATAGGAGCATGGGCCCGCGCTGCAATAGGAACAGCCGATGCCAGAAGTATGAAGGTTGCCCGCTTTGGTGACAACATGCGTGATGTTGCTGTTACTGATGGTAACAAGGTGTCTGCACAGGCTGTTCTTGGATATGAAGTGCATGGCTTTGGTGTTGGTGACCTTGTTGCTCATGTACAGAAAATATCTGATAATGAGATCAAGGCGTTGCTTAAAAATTACAGCGATGAGTATCAGGCATCATCGGCCGTTGTATCTTCTCCGGCTGTAAAAGAAGCAGCACGTATTGAACTTGGCATGCGCAGCTTCCTTGAAAAAGGTGGCTTTAAAGCTTTCACAACCACCTTCGAAGATCTTCACGGTCTTGTTCAGCTCCCGGGCCTTGCCGTTCAGAGGCTGATGGCAGATGGTTATGGTTTTGGCGCTGAAGGTGACTGGAAAACAGCTGCCCTGGTAAGAACAATGAAGGTGATGGCTGACGGACTGAATGGCGGTACATCATTCATGGAAGACTATACCTATCATTTTGACCCGAAAAACATGGCAGGTCTTGGTTCTCATATGCTTGAAGTTTGTCCTTCAATTGCAGAGGGCAAGCCTGCGCTTGAGGTTCATCCTCTTGGGATAGGAGGTAAGAGCGATCCGGCACGCCTTGTATTTAAAACAAAAACCGGACAGGCTATCAATGCTTCTCTTATTGATCTTGGTGACAGATTCAGAATGATTCTTAATGTTGTCGATGTTGTTGAGTGCCCTCCAATGCCTAAACTGCCGGTTGCGAGTGTGCTCTGGAAACAAAGGCCTGATCTTAAAAATGCAGCAACTGCCTGGATATATGCCGGTGGAGCTCATCATACCGGATTCTCTCAGGCTCTTACAACTGAACATCTTTCTGATTTCTCAGAAATTTTGGGAATTGAGTGCGTTGTTATTGATGAAAACTTTAATATTAATAACTTTAAGAATGAATTGAGATGGAACGATCTGTATTTCCATCTTAATAAAGGCTTATGATCAAGATATACTCAAAACGTCCTAAACACTTCGTAGCCGTTGATTGCATAATCTTCGGCTACGATATTTCAGAAAAAGAGCTTAAGCTTCTGCTCATAAAACGAAGTTTTGAACCAGCTAAAGGCAAATGGTCATTGTCAGGAGGATTTGTTGAAGAAGGCGAAAGCCTTGACGATGCTGCCAGCAGGGTGCTGAGCAGTCTTACTGGCCTGACTGACCTGTACATGGAGCAGCTTTACACCTATGGCAATGTTGATCGTGACCCGGGTGCCCGGGTTGTTTCAACAGCTTACTACTCTCTTATAGGGATACACGAGATTGATAAGGAAAAACAGGAAAGCAACGGTGCTCACTGGAGATCTATTTCAAGAATCCCTGAACTTATTTTTGACCATAATAAAATGGTTACAGCCGCCCTTGAAGAGCTGCTGCACAAGGTAAAATCACAACCGGTTGGATTTGAACTGCTACCCGAAAAGTTCACTCTGGTGCAACTACAGGAACTGTATGAAGCAGTTTACCAAAGGAAAATTGATAAACGTAACTTCCGAAAGAAGATACTCTCCATGAACCTCCTTGAAAAGCACGATGAGAAAGAAAAAGAAACATCGAAGAAAGGAGCCTATTATTATAGCTTTAATAAGGAGAAATATAACGATTTTACCAAGAGCGGCTTTTTCTTTAATCTCGATGTAACCTGATTAATATCAGTGAGAGATAATAAATAATCCGTATGCTTGAAAAGCTAAAAGAAGATGTCTTCAGGGCTAATGTAAGCCTTGTCGAACACGGTCTTGTCATCTTTACATTCGGCAATGTCAGTGGTATTGACCGCGAAAAAGGACTAATGGTCATTAAGCCGTCAGGAGTTGATTATTCAGACATGGTGCCTGGCGACATGGTTGTTACAGACCTTGATTGTAAGATTATTGAGGGTACGCTTAACCCTTCAACTGATGCACCCACCCACGCGGCCCTTTATAAATTATTTCCGGGAATAGGAGGTGTGGTTCATACACATTCTTCTTATGCCACTGCCTGGGCACAGGCCGGAAAATCAATACCCTGTCTGGGTACAACACATGCCGATTACTTTTATGGGAGCATTCCTGTTACAAGACACCTGACAGAAGAAGAGATTGCAAATAATTACGAGCATAATACAGGTCTTGCTATCGCAGATTGTTTCAGAGACAGAGATCCATTACAGATGCCGGCTGTACTGGTAGTTTCACACGGACCTTTTGCCTGGGGCGAGGACGCTTTCAAGGCTGTGCATAATGCTGTCATCCTTGAAGAGGTGGCCAGGATGGCGGCTATCTCAATCTCAATTTCTCCCGCATCTGACATAGATCAGAAACTCCTTGACAAACACTTCCTTAGAAAACACGGGAAAAACGCCTATTACGGGCAGAAAAAATAATCACGTAAATATGAATACGATGAAAAATATCTTTGCATCAGTGTGCCTGTTTCTCGCATTTTGGGCATCAGCCAACGGGCAGATTACAACAGCAAACAGGATAATCCTTGCCGCTGATAACCCCGGACCTGTTATCAGCAAGGATATTTATGGCCAGTTCTCTGAACATCTGGGAGCATGCATTTATGGCGGTTTGTGGGTGGGCAAAGACTCTCCCATACCTAATAAAGATGGCGTCAGACTTGATGTCCTTAACGCACTTAAAGAAATAAAAATACCAAACCTTCGCTGGCCCGGAGGTTGTTTTGCCGATACCTATCACTGGAAAGATGGCATTGGCCCTCAGTCACAACGAGCGTCTATTGTAAATGTTAACTGGGGCGGTGTGACAGAGGATAACTCATTTGGCACCAATGAATTTATGAACCTCACAGAAGAGCTGGGATGCGACGCTTATATAAGCGGAAACGTCGGATCAGGCGCAGTAAGGGAAATGTCAGAATGGGTTGAATACCTCACTTCGTCAAACGAAAGCCCGGTTACAAACCTCAGAAAACAAAACGGAAGGATTCAACCGTGGAAAGTAAAGTACTTTGCTATTGGAAATGAAACCTGGGGCTGCGGCGGCAATATGACTGCCGATTTTTACGCCAGCCTTTTGAAACAATATTCAACATTCCTTCACGATTATGGCAACACTCCACTTTACAAAGTTGCCTGTGGACCGGGAGGTGATGATTTTAAATGGACAGAGGCACTGATGAAAAACCCGGAAACACGAAGCATGTTCCAGGGAATTTCAGTGCATTATTATTCTGTTGTTGATGGCTGGGACGTCAAGGGTTCTGCCACCGACTTCACAGAGAGGGAATGGTTTGAGACATTCCGCCTGAATTATGACATGGACCGCATACTGAAGAATAATGAAGCTATAATGAACCTTTATGATCCTCAGAACACAAAGGGCATTATCGTTGATGAATGGGGCAACTGGTTCAGAGTTGAACCCGGAACCAACCCTGGATTCCTGTTTCAGCAGAATACTCTCCGTGATGCCATAACAGCCGCTATTCACCTTAATATATTCAATAACCATGCTGAAAGGGTTAAGATGGCGAACCTTGCCCAGATAGCCAATGTGCTGCAGTCACTTGTACTGACTAAAGGTGACAGGATGGTTCTTACCCCTACATATTATGTCTTCCGTATGTTCAGGGTGCACCAGAATGCAAGGCTTATTCCTGTTAATATTAAATGCGAGAATTATACTTTCGGTGATAAGAGCATTCCTGCTGTTTCAGCATCAGCTTCACTGGATGACAACGGTACAATACACATTTCGCTGGCAAACCTGAACCCTTCTCACGAAATCAACCTCAGCTGCATCATCGAGGGCTTTAACCCGGGACAGATGACAGGGGAGGTGCTAACGGCTCCTGAGATGAACTCATATAACTCATTTGAGAATCAAACGGCTGTTAAACCAGCTTCGTTCTCTGCATTCAGGATGAAAGACAAAACCCTTGAGGTATCGTTACCTTCAAAATCAGTTGTAGTAATTGAAATAAAACAAAAGACTAAATAAAAATGAGCAAATATTCAATTGGAGTTGATTTCGGAACTCTCTCAGGAAGAGCTGTTCTTGTAAATGTTGAAACAGGCGAGGAGATCGCGGTTTCTGTGTTTGAATATCCACATGGTGTAATGGATGAGAAACTTCCTGATGGGACGCCTCTTGGCGTTGACTGGGCACTGCAACATCCGAATGACTACATGGATGTTTTTGCAAACACTGTTCCTGATGTATTGAAGAAGACTAATGTTAACGCTTCAGATGTAATAGGAGTGGGAATTGACTTTACTGCCTGCACTATGCTTCCGGTTTATAAAGATGGCAGACCACTCTGCTTCGACAGCAGATTCAGCAGCAATCCAAACGCATGGATAAAACTATGGAAACATCATGCAGCACAGGAAGAAGCTAATATTCTTAATGCAACAGCTGAAAAAAGAGGCGAAACATTTCTTAAACGTTATGGAGGCAAGATATCATCAGAGTGGATGGTGCCAAAGATAATGCAGATTGCTGACGAGGCTCCGGAAATATATAAAGCAGCGGATCGTTTTGTTGAAGCAGCTGACTGGGTAATATGGCAGCTTACAGGAAATGAGACACATAACAGTTGTACCGCCGGCTATAAAGCTATTTGGCATAAGAAAATCGGGTATCCTTCAAAAGATTTTTTCAGGGCATTAAATCCGCTTATGGAAGACCTGCCGGGCGGTAAACTCTCACTTAATGTCACACCTGTGGGTAAAAATGCAGGAGGAATTACAGCCTCAGCGGCTAAACTGACCGGTCTTAAAGAGGGTACTGCAGTTGCCATTGCAAACGTTGATGCCCATGTCTCAGCACCGGCTGTCGGAATAACCTCATCAGGTAAACTCCTTATGATAATGGGAACTTCAACCTGTCACATTCTTCTTGGTGATGAAGAAAAAACAGTTCCGGGAATGTGTGGCGTTGTTGAGGATGGCGTTATAGGCGGTTTCTTTGGTTATGAGGCTGGACAGAGCTGCGTTGGAGATCATTTCCAGTGGTTCGTTGAGAACTGTACACCTGCAGAATATGTTGAGGAAGCAAAATCAAAAGGGAAAGACATACATGCCCTGCTTACTGAAAAGGCTGCTGCACTTAAACCAGGAGAAAGCGGACTGGTGGCACTGGACTGGTGGAACGGAAACAGATCGGTGCTTGTGGATGTTGATCTTACAGGTATGATCCTGGGCATGAATCTGCAAACTAAGCCTGAAGAGATTTACAGGGCCCTGATTGAGGCAACTGCTTATGGGACAAAGATGATTGTTGACACCTTTAAAGAGAACGGTGTTAAAATTGATGAGCTTTATGCATGCGGAGGCATTGCAGAAAAGAATGCATTTGCAATGCAGATTTATTCGGATGTTACAGGCATGGAGATAAAAATATCAGCCAGTCCCCAAGCCCCGGCCCTTGGTTCTGCAATGTTCGGAGCTGTAGCCGCCGGTAAAAAGGCAGGCGGATTCGATACCATCCAGGATGCAGCTGATGTAATGGCAAAGATTAAACCTTTCACATACAAACCTATTCCTGAAAACAGGACCGTATATCAGAAACTTTATGCCGAATATAAAATACTGCATGATTACTTCGGAAGAGGTGCAAATGATGTAATGAAAAGGCTGAAGGATATCAAGAAGGAAGCTAAAGGCTAGAATATTTTTTTTGATTTTACTTTAACAAAATTAAAAAGATGAAGATAATAACCCGGTTTTCACTCATGCTCGTTTTAATTGCTCTGGCATCATGCTCAGGCGCTAAAAAGAGTGACGAGAATTATCCCATCAGACCGGTGCCTTTCACCTCTGTGAAAATGACAGATGATTTCTGGGCGCCGAGAATAAAGAAGAACCATGAAGTGACAATACCAATTGCTTTTGGTTATTGTGAGTCAACAGGCAGGGTTAAAAATTTTGACATTGCTGCAGGAAAAGACACTGGCAGATTTCAGACGTTATATCCTTTTGATGACTCAGACGTTTATAAAATTATTGAAGGCGCGGCTTACTCACTTCAGACATACCCCGATCCAAAGCTTGAGGCTTATATAGACACTTTGGTCAAAAAGATCGGTGCTGCACAGGAGCCTGACGGGTACCTTTACACAAACAGAACCATAGCAGAAAAGCGGGGAGAGAAAGCTCATGAGTGGGCAGGTGACAAACGATGGGTAAATGATCATATCCTTAGCCATGAGCTTTATAATCTTGGTCATCTCTATGAGGCGGCAGTTGCCTATTATCAGGCAACCGGAAAGAGAGAACTGCTTGATATTTCAATAAAATCTGCCGACCTGGTTGACAAGGACATGGGATGGGGTAAGCTTGTAACATATCCGGGACATCAGGTTATTGAAATGGGACTTGTAAAGCTTTACAGAACTACCGGTGAAAAGCGATATCTGAACCTCGCCAAATTTTTTCTTGATGCACGCGGCACACTTCCCGATGGTGAAGAGTATTCTCAATCACATAAAAAAGTAACTGAACAGACCGAAGCAGTTGGCCATGCTGTGAGAGCTACATATATGTACTCAGGGATGGCTGACATTGCTGCTATCCTTAAGGACGAGGCCTATCTGAATGCCATTACAAAAATATGGGAGGATATCGTTTACAGGAAACTCTATGTTACAGGTGGAATAGGGGCCAGCGGAGGCAATGAAGGATTCCAGGAGCCATATAACCTGCCCAACATGTCGGCCTATTGTGAAACATGCGCATCAATAGGCAATATATTTATGAATCAGAGACTTTTCTCGATGCATGGCGAAAGCAAATACTATGATGTGCTTGAGAAGACACTATACAACGGGGCCATATCAGGCGTGAGTCTTAGCGCAGACAGATTCTTTTATCCCAATCCGCTGGAATCAGCCGGACAACATCAGCGCTCACCCTGGTTTGGATGCGCATGCTGCCCGTCAAACATAGCACGGTTTCTTCCAGCTATACCCGGATATATCTATTCTGTTACAGACGAAGACCTTTATGTGAACCTTTTTGCATCCAATACAGCAAACATAGAATTCGGCAGCAATAAGGTTGAGGTTACACAAAAAACCAATTATCCATGGGACGGTAAGGTGATCATGAATGTCAACCCCGGGAAAAACGGAAGGTTCAATCTGATGATACGTATACCGGGATGGGCAAGAAATGAGGCAATACCGGGTGATCTCTACAGGTTTGGAGATAAATCTGACTCAGCATATTCAATCAGTGTCAACGGAAAAGCAGTAAATCCAAGATTAGTTAACGGTTACGCTGTTATAAGTAAGAGATGGAAGAAGGGCGATGTTGTTGAACTCAGCCTTCCTATGCCTGTAAGAACAGTTATGGCAAACGAAAAGGTCAGGGCAGATGAGGGCAAGTATGCTGTACAGCGTGGCCCGTTAATGTTCTGTGCAGAATGGCCCGACAATAACGAAGGGAATATACTGAACCTGGTAATTGATGAAAAGCCTGAGTTTTCACTGGAATACAATTCATCATTGTTAAACGGGACGGAAGTGATCAGAACCAAAGCCCGTCAGGTATCAAAAAATGTAGACGGGACCTTTACACTGGGTAACCCTCAGGATCTTGTAATGATACCTTATTATTTATGGAACAACCGCGGACCAGGTGAAATGCGTGTATGGCTTCCTTTCAGAGAAGAGGGAGCAAGAGCTCTGCCAGCTCCTACAATTGCTTATCTGAGCAAGGTTACTGCCAGCAGGGAAACAAAAACACTTAACTGTGTGAAGGATCAGTATGAGCCAACGGGGTCTTCTGACCAGACATGGCCCTATTATCATTGGTGGCCCCTGAAAGGCTCATGGGAGTGGATAATGTATTCATTTGAAAAACCTGCAACCATCTCTAAAACAAAAATCTACTGGTTTGATGATGCACCTTTTGGCGAATGCAGGATACCTGACGAATACGAACTGTTGTACAGAAATAAGGGAATCTGGCATAAGGTTGATGTAAAATCATCAGCCGGCATAATTAAAGACAACTGGAATATTATTGAATTCACCCCGGTTGTTGCCGATGCTTTAAAACTAAGAGTAAAACTCAAGCCTGATTTTTCAACAGGAATACATGAATGGACTGTAGAATAGGCAGTTACATTATAAAAAAATGATTGATCAAAAAATAATTTAAAACGTTTGCATTAATCAAAAAATGTTTTATCTTGCATTATAATAGAAGTGTAAAAAATACATTTATATAATCGTTATTAAATCAAAATAATCAGGTAGGGGGAATCTAAAATTTAATGTGAGCAGGCATTTTATATAATTAAATCCCGAAAAGTGTAAAAAATACATTAATTAAAGCAGGGAAGGCAAGAGGGGAATGGTTTTTTATTCACTTTTAGGGAGAAAGAGACTCGGAAATATTTTTAAAACCTAGAATAAAACAGTTTAATCCAAAACAACCCTGAGGAATGAAAAATTATCATCGAACAAATCATCTTGCATCAGGAAAGATGTTGGCAGTGCGCCTTGTTTTATTGATGACGTTTTTGGTTGTCCCCTTTGGACAATCCGTCTCAATAGCACGGAATGCTGACAACAACGCTGTTGTGCAAGGTAGCGTTAAAGTGACCGGACTTGTCCAGGATAAGGACGGTGAACCAATTAGTGGTGCTACAGTAGTGGAGGTTGGAACCAGGAATGGTACTTTCACTGGTCCTGACGGAAGATTCAGCATGGATGTATCCGGCCCTGCTTCCGTTTTACGTATTTCCTTTATTGGATATACACCGGTTGAACAGCCGGTTGGCTCAAACACTTCATTCAAAATTACTCTTCTTGAAGATCAGAAGACACTGGATGAGGTTGTGGTAATAGGTTATGGTACACAGCGTAAGGCTGATGTTACCAGCTCTGTTGCAAGTGTCAAGAAAAACGACTTTGTGACTGGAAATATCAAGGATGCTGGTGAGCTTATTAAAGGCAAAGTAGCAGGCCTTATTATTTCAAATGCTTCAGGAGACCCTAACTCATCATCCACTATTCGTCTGCGCGGTATATCAAGCATTTATGCCACCCTTAGTCCGCTTGTTCTTATTGACGGCATTGAAGGTGATCTGGGGACTGTCTCTCCTGATAACATCGTGTCAGTTGACGTTTTGAAAGATGCATCTGCCGCAGCAATTTACGGAACCCGTGGTGCTAACGGGGTTCTCCTTATCACAACCAATTCAGGTAAAAGGAATGAAGCGACAACTGCAACCTATTCAGTTTACGGAACCATTTCTGACTTCTACAAAAAGGCCAGATTCATGACCCCTCATGACACGCGCTTCGGACTTACACAGTTCACAGACCGCGGTTATGACACAGATTGGTTGAGGGCTGTCTCTCAGAAAGGTATGGCTCAGAATCATGACCTTAACATAATGGGAGGAAACAGTAAAACAAGTTATTCTGCAAACGTCTCTTACAGAAATGAGATTGGTACTATCAAAAAATCCAACAATGAAGAGCTGAAGATGCAGTACGACCTGAGTCACTGGATGCTCGACGACAAGTTGAAAATTTCAATGAACCTTGTTAAAGGATTGCATAAAAATAATGTTACAGACGCAAGCAGCGGTGGTATTACAAATATTTACCGTCAGGCAGTGATTCGCAACCCGACCGAACCTATTTATGTTGATGGAGATAAGTCAAAAGGATATTTTGAAGACTTTTCTACATTGCAATACTATAACCCTGTTGCGATGATCAACGAAAACATAGGTGATACAAAGACCGAATGGACACGTATGACCGGAATTGCTACCCTTGAACCTATTAAAGGATGGCAGACAGAACTGAAGGTATCTACCAATCGCTATAATGGCAATACTGAATCTTATACAACACATAATTATTATACCCAGGAAACAGATAATGCTAACGGCACAGCTTACAAAGGAAGTGACTATTCTGAATCAAACCAGCTGGAACTTACCTCAAAGTATGATAAGGTCTTAAATGGTGATCATAGAATCTCTGCCCTGGCAGGTTACAGTTATCAGTACGACATGTATGAGTCAATGTACGCCTCTAACCATGAGTTCCTGACTGATGCATATCTTTACAATAATCTGGGTGGCGGATTAGCATTGACCGGCGGTTCAGATGGTAAACAACGCGCATGGATGGGTAGTCACAAAGAGGACAGTAAGCTAATTGGCTTCTTCGGAAGGTTAAGCTACGGATACAAAGACAAATATAATGTCCTTATGAGCTTGCGTTATGAAGGCTCATCAAAGTTTGGTGAAGATCATAAATGGGGTGCATTCCCTGCAGTATCAGCCGGCTGGACTATCAGCAATGAAGATTTCATGAAAGATTTTTCATGGTTAAATACGCTGAAGCTGCGCGTTGGTTATGGCATCACAGGTGTAATTCCCGGTCAGTCATATCAGTCAATGGTTCTCTGGAACTACAGCGGTTCTTATTATCTGAATTCAAGCGGCAATTGGGACTCACCTCTTGAAATATCTCAAAACCCAAACCCCAAGCTTAAGTGGGAGACAACAGCTGAGCTAAATACTGGTATTGATTTTTCAGTTCTTGACGACCGTCTGAGCGGTTCTGTTGACTACTATGAAAAAGAAACGCGTGATCTTCTTTATAGATACAATGTTCCTTCACCACCAAACCTTTATACAACAACTTTAGCAAATGTCGGTACGTTAAAAAATAAGGGTATTGAAATTGTGATCAATGCTGTTCCTGTTAAGACAAAGGATTTCCAGTACAACATCACCGTTACCGCTTATCATAACGACAATAAGCTGCTAAGCATGTCAAATGACCTGTACCAGACAGATAACCATTTTGATGGTGGGTGGGCAAGCGACCCTGTATCACTACCAACTCAGCGCCTGATGGTTGGTTCCTCATTTGGAAAGTACTATTCTCTTAAAACCAAAGGCCTTTCTGAAAATGGTTTATGGATGGTTCAGAACCCTGAAACCGGCAAATACGAGGAATTCATTGCTGATATGACACAAGTAGACAGCAAATACCGTCAATGGCTTGGCTCTGCAATTCCTAAGATTTATCTGGGCTGGACAAACAATTTCCGCTACAAGAATTTTGACCTTAATATTCAGACAAGTGGTCAGTTTGGCTTTAAGATAGTAAACGAACAACGTATGTTCTACGAAAACAGGTCTATCTCTTATAATCGCCTTAAGTCTGCAGTGGATCCTATACCTGTTGTTGATGAAAACGGCAAATCAACCGGAACTAAATCTGAGATGTCAGCTGCACAGTCACAGACTATCGTGAGCTGGTATTTTGAAAATGGCAGTTTCTTTAAGATTGACCATGTGACATTAGGTTACAATGTAGACGTTGCAAAAATGAGGAACGTCAACAGTATCCGTGTTTATGTTTCAGGTCAGAACCTTCTCTGTCTGACAAAATACAAGGGAATGGACCCGGAACTTACGAACGGTGATCAGTTCTCTCTCGGTGTTGACGGAAGAGATAAATATCCTACCATCCGTTCTATAACGGTGGGTGCAAGTGTTAACTTTAAATAGTGAACAATCATGAAATTAACAGAAAAAATATCAACTATAGCTATAGCAGGCTTATTGGTACTTTCTTCTTCCTGCACCAACCTGGATGAGAAGGTATATAGTGACCTGACTGATAACAACATTAAATTCACTGATGCGGAGATTTCCAGTCTGACCGGTACTGTTTACACCAATTTACGCGATACCTACTGGTCGTGGAATGGTTATTTTGACCAGTGTGAAGAGAGTGGCGATCTTATAATGACTCCTTATCGTATCGGTGTAGGATGGGGTGCCCAGTATATCCTTATGCATAAGCATACTTATAATTCTACTGTGGATCATTTTTATGAAACCTGGTATTTCCCTTATCTTGGAATAGGTTATTGTAATAAGTTACTGGATCTTAAGCAGATAAGAGAAAACAAGGAAACTACCTTTGAAATCCGTGCCATGAGAGCTCTTTTCTATTCCGTTTTGTTCGATTGTTACCGGAATGTACCACTTATAACAACTTCAAAATTGCCTGACGGCTTCCTTCCAACTCAGGAAGAACCAAAGGTTACCTATGATTTCATTGTGTCAGAACTTGACTCTGCAAAACTCTATTTGCCAAAGACTGCCTCTTACGGACGCATGAACTACTATGCTGCCTGTATGACGCTTGCTAAAATGTACCTGAACCACAATGCATGGTTTTATGGCAACACGACTGAAGGCTACACCGATAAAAAATGGTTTACCAAAGCTCTTTCTGAAGTGAATGAGGTAATCGGCTCAGGCAATTATGCACTTGCTGCAAACTATAAAGATCCTTTTATGGCCGATGGTAATAGCTGCAAAGAAATCATTTTTGCAATACCTGCTGATGCCACAAAGGCTGGAGCCGATTATCTGAGCAATAAATGCCTTCATGGCGGTAGCAAAGCAACATTTCTTTTAAAATCAGCCCCCTGGGATGGAAGTTGTGCACTCCCTCAGTTTATTGCAACCTATGATCCTGATGATAAACGGTTGAATGATACATGGCTTATCGGTCAGCAATATTCATACAAGAAGGACGGAGTGGATATCACAATATACCAGTATAACGATTATGTTAAAGCCGGAGCTTCAGGTTTGACAAAGACCGCGATTACAACACCAAATGATGGTGATATAAATTATACGGTTTCAGTTCATAGCATTGACAACCCCGGTGCATATAAACTGGAAGGTGCCCGCTTCTGGAAATTTGAAATTGCTTCAGGTACAGGAGGAACATATGGTGATGATGTTGCTTACTATCGTCTCTCTGATGCTATGTTTATCAAAGCAGAGTGTCTGCTTCGCCTTGGAACTGACAAACAGACAGCCGCTGACCTTGTATCCGCAGTTCGTCTACGTTCATTCCCGACAAACCCTGCAAAAGCAACACGTACTGTTGCACAGCTTGAAGGTGGCAGCATTTATGATTATGGACTGCGAGAAACACAGGTAGACAATGATGGCCATGATGTTGCAAACACTACACATGAAGGAGGCGCTGACATTGAACTCGGAGGTCTTCTCGATGACCTGGCATGGGAATTTGTTGGCGAGCATCATCGCCGTCAGGACCTGATACGCTTTCGTCTCAGTGATGGTTCAAGAAATGTATATAACGGGAAATCACGCTTCTGCTATGATGCATCAAAAGTTCTTCCTGCAAATGATGTTAAGAAAGACATCTACCCGATAAGCCAAACATTCCTGGATGCTAACATCAATCTTGTACAGAACCCGGGATATTAATCGATAGTTTAATATATCCCTAAAAATAAAATCGTATGAAAAAGATATTATTTACAATATGTACTCTTCTTACGGTGTTCGGTTTTACACTGGTTTCCTGTACGGAAGACCCTGTAAGCCAGAAACACACCTATACTGATGAAGAGATAGCTTACAAGCATTATCTTGACTCTATAAGGCACGTAGTTCCTGTGGACTATTTGTTCACCACCGAAGTTGCTGTTCCGGTAAATGCAGGTTACGGTGGCGTAACAGTTGAGTTATGCCCTGATACTGTCAAACTGCTTGAACTGTTTCAATACACTTCAGTTAAGGAGCTTGTGTATGGACTTGGAAAGTTAAGTGGTGGGGTACAGTCGGATTATGACATTAAGTACTACGCCATAAACAACTCAACCAACTATGAATATCCGAATCCATCGACATCGGACTATTTTGGTCATTGGTTTGATAAAAACGGTGACGTTTGTACCTGGGGCGATAATGCAATGCTTTACATTCAAAAAAATGATACTTTCTCACTGAAATATACCATCGGCCTTTACCCTGACCGTTCGGCAATAGGTGATAAGTATACTATTTACCAGGCGATGAAACTTGGAGATTATAGAGTAGGCTTCAAATTTAATGTTACAATTTCATCCAAACCGACAATTCCTGCAACCGAAATGGGCAGAGACACTCTTAAACTGACAGCTGCTGTTAACACAGATTATTCATCTGTCTCAGCAGATCTGGATGTTGCAAAAGCAACAACTGCTATCGGTGCCGCTCCGACATTAACTAACCTCTACGGTATTGATGGCGACGGGTTTATTGAACTGGTGAGTTTTACCGCAGATAACGGATTCTTTTTTGACTCCTCGGCTAACGTATGTAGCTGGGGTGCAGATGGCTGCGCGATTTTCATCAGCTTTGACCAGGCTAATGGCAAGATACTGGTTGGCCAGATGGCAGGAGGTTGTACTGCAGGGCATGTTTATTATGGCAAAATCGGTTTTGTCAATAATGGAAAACTATATGTTGTTGTGGTAAAGTATACTGCTACAGCTTAACTAAACTGTAAAATGAAAATAATAATGGCAAACGGGTTCATGCCATGTTTGCCATTATTTTTAAAAAAGTTGCTAATGATTGAAATTAGAACGAAGAGTTTAATGCATAAGCCAAGGATTCTTGGCTTATGTTTTATTGGATACATTTTTTTGGGACTGCTGATTTTTAACAGCTGCAAAAAAGATGATGAGAAAGAGGCAGTTATGACTTTCTCAAAGGAGGAGATTTCCGTCGACGCAATTGGCGGGGATATTACAGACCGTATCAAATCAGATCAGGATTGGAAAATCATAGACATTGATAAAGATTGGATCACAGCTGATTTGTTCAGCGGAAAGGCAAATGAGCTTACAGTGGTTACTTTTACGATTCAAAAAACCACTGATGCAGCAGAGCGCACTGCAATTGTTACTGTAAAGTCAGGCGCGACAAGGAAAGAGATTACAATAACTCAAAAAAGTTCAGCAGGGTATATTGACCCTTCCACCATTGATGTTAGTAAAATCTATATACCACAGGAATTGAGGAGCAACGACTTTTATTCAAGCTCGAGCGCCTGGTTTTATGGAAGAAGCAAACAGTCAGAACATTTCATCGTATTCTGGGCAAAAGATTATGATGAATATGGCATAATAACCCCTGCAACCTATCCAAATTCAACATACAAGGTTAATATCGATGACCTCCTGGCGAAGGCTGAACAGTTTTATTCAACTGAAGTCAATACCCTTAAGTTCGTGACAGCGGGAGCGTCAAAAACCGACACCTACAAGATGATGATCTTCCTGAATTACCAGACCGACTGGCTGGCTACAGGAGCGGGTTATGATGATGTTATCGGATCGCTGTGGGTCAGCCCAAGTACCTGTCAGCCTGTTGGATCAGTTATTGCACATGAAATCGGACACTGCTTTCAGTACCAGGTTTTTTGTGATCATGGAGGTAACTCGGGATGGCGTTATGGATTTGGCGGCAATGGCGGAAACGCGTTCTGGGAGCAGACCGCTCAGTGGCAGTCATTCCAGAGTTATCCTGATCAGATATTTTCAAATTACTATTTTGCCGATTATGCCAATAGCTGTTACAAATCGACATTCCATGAAGATCCCCGGTATGCCAATTACTTTATTCATTATTACTGGGCTGACAAGCATGGAATTGATTTCATTGGCAGGTTATGGCAACAGTCCGGAGCTAATAGTCAGGAAGATCCGGCACAGGCCTATATGCGCATTGCAGGCATCAACCTTACCCAATATAATGATGAACAGTTCGATTATGCCCGCAAAATGGTTACCTGGGATCTCGATGCCCTCCGTAGTTATGGAAAGGACTACATTGGCACTCAGAAATGTACTCTGAACAAGAATGCTGATGGTTACTGGCAGATTTCTGCCGCAACCTGCATTCAGAATCATGGCTACAATGTAATCCGCCTTAACGTCCCGGCTGCCGGAACAACAATCAGTGCTGACTTCGTTGGCATTGCAGGCGCATCAGGCTACAATGCAGTAAATGTAATGTATGCAGGCTGGAGATACGGTTATGTTGCACTCCTAGCCGACGGCACACGTATCTATAGCGATATGTATTCTGCTTCCTCCGGGACAGCTGATTTTACAGTTCCTGCTAACTGCTCTGACATATGGTTTGTTGTCAGCGGTGCGCCAACAACTTACTGGCCACATGCATGGGACGATAATGCGGCAAATGATGAACAGTGGCCTTACGAGGTGAAGTTTACCAATACAAACATGTATGGCGTAATTGAGTTCACGCCTACAGACCTGCCTCATGACGAATCATTTGTTTATAATGTCTCATTCCCGGCAAGCGCAGCCTCCTATAGTGGAACAACGGTTACAATAGATTTGTCTAAGTTATGCTATGCCTTTATTTTAAACGGCACTGAAATATCAGCTAACATTGGTCAGCCGAACTCTTCCCAAAAGATTAAATTTTATGGTGTGAATAAAGATGGTTCATATTATAATAGTGCAACCGCAAACGGATACGGTCACTGGTTTGATAAAGACGGAAACGTAACTGTATGGTCAAATAGCGGAACAAATATGGTCTATTCTGAATTTGATGCAACTAATTTTGTGTTTACCATTGGTCAGCATCCGGGACGATGCTCTCCGGGCGATGTGTATAAGATTAAACAGGCGATGGTCTATTCGCCATCGACAGGTATTTATTATACGGCTACTTTTGAGTTTAACATCACAATTACTAATTAGCTTTTTGTTTATGGATTAGTTTCCCTGTAATGGGGAATGTCTTTTAGCTTCTCCTTTTTAAAATTTTAAAAAGGAGAAGCTCTTAAGGCAGATCAGCACTCATATTTCAAATGGAAAACCTTAAGAAAAATGCTTACAGGCTGGGTTTACTGCTAATGTTTTTGGCGGCTTTAGGATTCATTACATCATGTGAAACCTTCAGGGCTGATCCCGGAGATGATCCCAGTGATACGGCAAAGGTGGAGAGAGATATATATGCGGTTTTCACTATGGATATCAGGGTGGCTGGCAATGCTTCAATCACATCTAAAGATACTTACCTTGGCTGCAATGTCACTGTTGATGGTCAGGGAATCTTTGATGACTTTAACGGCGGCGGGCAGATTCGTGGGAGAGGAAACTCATCATGGCTATGGTACGACAAGAAGCCTTATCGCATAAAACTTGATGTCTCAACCGGGATACTGGGCTTGAAAAGTAATCGAGACTGGGTTTTGCTGACCAATTACCGCGACCCGACTGACCTGATGACCGCCTTTAGTTTTGAAGTTGCTGATCTTCTGGGCCTTCCGTTTGTAAATAACACCCGTTTTGTTGAGGTGACACTGAATGGTAATTATATTGGCTTGTACCAGTTAACAGAGCAGGTTGAAGTGGCTACCCACAGGGTAAATATAGATGCCACTGACGGAATACTTTTCTGTCTTGATGCTGATGACGGACCTGATCTCAGCCCTTCAGCGGGTGACAACTTCTGGTCGGAGGTCTTTAATCTCCCTTT
>JGI20214J51650_10000181_pt1 | contig 39285 bp, 28 predicted proteins | sample WetSurMetagenome_FD_51650 | JGI IMG/M metagenome (IMG submission 51650)
TTTTTTTTTCTAACCTAAAAACTAACTTTTTATGTCAAAAAAAATTGCATTTTTTGGCTCAATCATGGTTAACCTGAAAAGGTCCAGACCTGTTTTGAGACTAACTACTTTGCTTTTGCTGATCGGAACTACTGTTCTGCTATCTTCTGCAATAATGGCTGAAGATCAGCAAAAAGCCGTGACCGGACGCATTTCTGACCCTAATGGTCTTGCCCTTCCCGGGGTGAATGTTATTGAAAAAGGTACCGTAAATGGCGTGATGTCAGATGCAGACGGAAAATTCAGCCTTAATGTTGCCTCCGCTAATTCAGTTCTTGTGTTTTCATTTATCGGATATGTATCACAGGAAGTGACCGTTGGAACCCAGACTACAATTAATATTTCTCTTGTTGAGAGTGCTACCGCCCTCGATGAAATAGTAGTTGTTGGTTATGGTACCCAGCAGAAAAGAGCAATATCAGGCTCAGTGACCAATGTCACCGAAAAAAGCTTTAATGCCGGTATTACAAGAACCGCTGCTGACTTTATTCAGGGTAAGGTTGCCGGTCTGACAATCACAACTTCAACTGGTGATGTCACTGCAGAACAATCAATGAGGTTAAGAGGTACTTCATCATTAACCGGAAGCAGTGAACCATTCGTTGTAATCGACGGGGTTCCCGGCCTGGGTCTGAGCTCAGTTGCTCCCCAGGACATTGAATCAATAAGCGTACTGAAGGATGCTTCAGCTGCTGCNATTTATGGTTCAAGATCTGCCAGCGGGGTAATTCTGATCACAACTAAAAAAGGTGTCCAGAACAGAACTTCGGTAGACTATAATGTATATGGTGCTATTGACGTTGTCAGCAACCTTCCTGATGTACTGACAGCGGAAGAATATAAAAACTATGCTGCAGAGAACAATATTGATATCAGCGTTTTTGATAAAGGTGCAAATACGAGCTGGTTTGATGAGATAACAAGAACAGGGATNAGCCAGAACCACGATTTATCTGTTTCAGGTGCGGGTGCCAATAACAGTTACAGGGTCTCCGTCTCTTATCTCGATCAGCAGGGCGTTGTGATGGACAACTATCAGAAAAGGCTTAACACAAGATTTTCAGTTTCTCAGAAAGCCCTGAAGGATCGCCTCGATCTTACAATGTCGGGTGGCATCAACCAGAGGGACTATCAGGCTACTTCTACGAATAATTTCGTTCTGGCTTACAATGTGGTTCCAACAATTCCGGTAAAAAATGCAGACGGAACATGGTGGGATTCTGATGAATATGATATGGGTAACCCGGTGAGGAATATGACATACAACAAAGCTCCCCGTAAAACCGGACTATTATATGTTAATGGAAAAGCAAATCTGAGAATTCTGAACGGGCTGACTGTCGGAGTGAACTTTTATAAGGAACGCAATTCTTACGACGCTGGTGATTTTCTGGATTCACGTACCCGTTGGGGAAGAGCATCCAATGGAACAGCATCCCGTTCATCTTCAACAAGCGATAAAAACCTCCTTGAAACTATGTTAAATTATGCCAAAAAATTTGGCAGCCATGATATAAATCTGTTAGGAGGTTATTCTTATGAAGACAACTATTACCAGTCGGCTTTTGCACAAAACAGGTATTTTGTGACAAACCTATTTGGATTTAATAACCTTGGTGCAGGAGAACAGCTGTTAACAGGTGACGTATCATCAAGTGCAAACATGAGTAAACTTATATCATTTTTTGGAAGAATAAATTATTCACTTGCAGACCGTTACATTCTTTCGGCCACATTACGCCGTGACGGCTCCTCAAAATTCGGTCCTAACAATAAGTGGGGTACTTTCCCGTCAGTATCGGCCGCATGGAGAATAATTGATGAACCATTTATGCAAAGTATTAAAGGTGTAGTGGATGAATTAAAACTGAGGGTTGGTTATGGTGTCTCCGGTAATCAGAGTGGTCTGAATCCTTATCAGTCATTATCATTGTATGGCTCTTCGGGTTTATATTATGATAACGGAGCATGGCACACAGCTTATGGTGTAAGTCAGAATCCGAATCCTAACCTGAAATGGGAATCGACAGCTATGTTTAACGTCGGACTTGACTTCAGTGTTTTGGATTCCAGAATCAATGGAACAATCGAATATTACAACAAAGTAACGAACGACCTTCTGTATAATTATTCAGTGCCTGTCCCTCCATATATGTACGCTACAATGCTTGCAAATGTCGGATCGATGGAAAACAAAGGGATTGAACTTACCCTTACGGGAGATGTAATCAGAAAAACCAATCTGAGGTGGACCATATCGGTTAATGCAGCCCATAACGAAAACAAAATAGTTTCGCTTTCAAATGATGAGTTTACTACTTCAGTAATCAAGACAGGAAGCGCCTGGGTAAGGGGTGGATCAACAAATACGACTCACATTATCCAGGAAGGGTATCAGGTAGGTCAGTTCTTTGGTCCGGAATGCCTTGGAATTGATGACGCCGGAAAGTATATTATCAACGACATGATTGACGGTATTGCCGGCTTTACAGTTGCTGACTATACGTACATCGGAAAAGCACAGCCTAAATTAACCTATGGAATCAGTAATAATATTTCATACAAGAATTTAGAGTTATCCTTCTTTATCAGGGGTGTGTTTGGCAATGATGTCCTGAATTTTTCAAAGATGTCCTACGCTAATTTGCAGTGGTTACCCGGAGCAAATGTTTTGAAACCTGCTTTAACAATGGGTTTAAAACAGAGTCCTTTCTATAACAGCTTTTATATCGAGGATGGATCTTTCGCACGCCTGGATAACCTGACTCTTGCCTATTCATTACTGCCGAAAGACTTACTTGGCGTCAGCAGGATAAGGTTTTATGCTACTACCCATAATCTGATCACCATAACCAAATATAAGGGTGTTGATCCGGAGGTACCTATGTCAGGGCTTGATCCGGGTATAGAGGGAAGGGAATATTACCCAAAGACCAGGACCTATATATTGGGCGTTAATCTTACTTTTTAACTTTAAAATTCAATTATTATGAAAAAGTTAACACTATACTTAGCATTGATAATGCTCATGGGGTTATTTACTGTCGGATGTACAAATCTTGATGAAGAGGTATATTCTCAATTACCAATGGATTCATATGGTACAACCACAGCGGAGATAAATTCGTTAATTGCTCCCATTTACACCCGTCTGAGGGATTTTAACTGCGTGGGAAGCCCGGCACCGAAAGAAAATTGTACGGATATGTCAGTTACGCCGACACGCAGAGGCGGTGACTGGTGGGACGGCGGTGCTTACAAGGAGATGACGCAGGGTTCGTGGAGACCGCAAACCAGTGCTGCCATCAGAATATATAATGACAGCTACTCGCGCATAACAAACTTCAACCAGATTATTTATCTTATTGAAAACAGTCCGGCGATAACTGACAAGGTACCATACCTTTGCCAGGTAAGAGCGGCAAGAGCGATGAGGTATATTGAGCTGATCGACTGCTACGGTAATGTACCGCTTGTAACTGACTTTACTGATCTGACCAAGCCGGAAACAAAAACACGTGCGGAAGTCTATGCGTGGGTTATGGCAGAGCTGAACGACATCAAAGACAAAATTAGATCAGATGTTACAGCATCAAGTTATGGAAAGTTTACAAAGGGATCAGTTTACTTTATGCTTGCCAAGATGTATCTGAATGCGACTATATGGAATCCCGCTGGCGGGCCGAAATGGCAGGAGTGCATTGACGCCTGTAATGTAATAATGGGACTTCCTTATTCTCTGGAACCTAACTGGAAAGAGCAGTTCAGCGCCGCCAATGATAATTCAAAAGAGGCTATTCTGGTTGCTGTAAACAGTATTTCGAGCTCATTTCCATCCCGCGGTTATACTCTTCATTATCTCGATCCGAAGGCATTGGGACTTCCCGGAAGCGCAAATAATGGAATCTGTGCAATGGCCGATTACGTCAAATCGTTCGACCCTGATGATAAAAGGTATCTTGGAAGTTTCCTGATCGGTCCGATGCTGGATCCTGCAACCGGACTTGTAATTAAAACTGCCCATGGACGGGATCTGATCCATACCGTTGATATTACAATAAAATACTCAGTGGATGCAGACGGATGGGGCCAGGTGGAACAGGAAGAAGGGGCACGTTGCAATAAGTGGGAATTCAAGAAAGGTGCCACTGCAATGGAAAATGACTGTGCTATTTACAGGCTTGCCGATGTCTACCTTATGAAGGCGGAATGCCTTGTAAGGCTTTCACAGGATAATGTCGAAGCAACTCGCCTTGTAAATGAACTCAGAAAAAGAGCTTTCACCGATCCGGCTAAACTAAAGACCAGTGTGACCCTTGAGGATATCAGACTGGAACGCAGGTTTGAACTGGCATGGGAAAACTGGGGAAGACAGGATATGATCAGATTTGGAACATTTTTAAATCCCATTCCGGTCTGGAGGCCTAAATCACTTCCTGAATTCCGCCTATTATTCCCTATTCCACAAACGGCAATAGATGCAAATCCGAAATTAAAGCAGAATCCTGGTTATTAAAAAAGGTTAAAACTGCAAAAGGATAGTTGCTTTGTTTAAAATGTAATTAATTTTGAGAGGGTGTTTCTAAAGCACCCTCTTAATTCTTTTAAGCAGACCCTTATGTCAGCAATTGTATATCTTATTAAATTCATAAATCAAACCAATTAAGCTAAAATGAAAAAAACTGCGATTTTTGTACTTATGCTGTTACCGTCTATATTTTGCATAGCTCAGGAACAGCCGCGGACAGCCCCTCCTGCCCAGCAAAATCAGGTATACCCTGCCAGGATGACACCACAAATGACAGAGTTTTTTGAACCTGAGGTTAAGATCATTCAGCCAGCCGTACAGCCGGGCATGCCACCTTCTGATGCAATAGTCCTTTTTAATGGTAAAGATGTTAACAAAGAATGGGAAGACAGCAGGGGCAATCCGACCAAATGGATTGTTCAGGACGGTGATCTGGTGTGTGTCAAGGGATCAGGTGTCATACAGACCAAAAGGAAATTCAACGACTTCCAGCTTCATATTGAATGGAAAGCACCGTCAGAGGTAAAAGGCGACGGACAGGGGAGGGGTAACAGCGGAGTTTATCTCCAGGGCCTTTATGAAGTCCAGGTTCTTGATAGTTACGACAACAAGACCTACAGACAGGGTCAGGCAGGTGCTTTATACAAACAATATGCCCCCCTTGTGAATGCGAGCAGAAAACCGGGTGAATGGCAGACCTATGATATTATTTACACTGCACCTCGTTTTGGTGCCGACAGCACGATATATTTCACACCTCCAAGGGTTACCGTTCTCCATAATGGAGTTCTCATACAGAACAATGTCAGCCTCAGAGGACCAACACTTTATGTCGGTATCCCCGAATATTCAGTTAAAAAACATGGGGCAGGACCAATTGTATTGCAGGATCATGGAAATCCGGTTGCCTACAGAAATATCTGGATCAGGGAACTATAAAGTATTTTGTTGCTGGTTGCTTATGATGGTTGTTTTTTCTCCGCACCCCGGACCCGGCACCACGCACCAATGAACATATAAAATATTAATACTTGTTTTCATTCATATTTTATTATTTTTACAGACAAATCCAATCTTTACAACAAATTAAAAATATTCCACAATGAAAGAAAATTCAAAAAAGATTTCACGCCGTGGCTTTATCGGAACAACCGGTGCTGTTGCAGCAGGGCTGACAGTTATCCCCAGCACCGTTGTCAGCGGCTTAGGCCACAAGGCTCCCAGCGACAAGCTTAATATTGCTGTCGTTGGAATCGGAGGCATGGGTAATTCAAACCTCAAAGCAGTCTCTCCAACAGAGAATATTGTTGCTCTCTGCGATGTTGACTGGGGATATTCGAAAAAAGTCTTTGAAGCCAACCCGGGTGCAAAACCTTATTGGGACTGGCGGAAGATGTATGATGAAATGGGTAAATCGATCGACGCAGTGATTGTTGCCACTGCGGACCATTCTCATGCGGTTGTTGCTGCAAACGGAATGACACTTGGNAAACACGTATATGTTCAGAAACCACTGACTCATACNGTTTATGAATCGAGATTGCTTACAAAGCTGGCTGCAAAATATAAAGTTGCAACACAGATGGGTAACCAGGGATCATCAGGGGAAGGTGTGAATCTGACAGTTGAATGGCTGCAGAATGGTGAGATTGGAGAAGTAAGAAAAGTAGAAGCATTTACCGACAGACCTATATGGCCACAGGGATTGAACGTTCCAAAAGGCGAATGGGTACCGGATACACTTAACTGGGATCTCTTTATAGGTCCGGCAAAAATGCGTCCGTACAATAGCCTTTATACTCCATGGAACTGGCGCGGCTGGTGGGACTTTGGTACAGGCGCTCTGGGTGATATGGCCTGCCATATTTTACATCCGGTTTTCAAAGGTTTGAAACTGCAATATCCTATCAAGGCCCAGGGAAGCTCGACGCTGCTTCTGACTGATTGTGCTCCCAATGCCCAGATGGTTAAGCTGGTTTATCCTGCCAGGGTAACCCCTAAAAAGGCTAAAATGACATATCCAGAAGTTGAAGTTATATGGTACGATGGCGGACTTCAGCCTGCAAAACCGACAGGATGGCCGGCAGGAAAGAATATGAATAATGCTGGTGGCGGAGTTATCTTCCATGGGACAAAGGACAAACTTATCTGTGGATGCTATGGCAGAGATCCATGGCTGCTTTCAGGCCGTGTTCCCGTTGCTCCCAAAACAGAACGCAGACTACCGGATAAGGTTACTCATGAAATGGACTGGGTACGCGCTTGTAAAGAGAGTCCGGAATCAAGAGTGATAACCAAGTCTGATTTCTCAGAAGCAGGGCCATTCAATGAAATGGTTGTTATGGGGGTTCTGGCCGTCAGACTTCAGGGTCTTAATAAAGAGCTTGAATGGAACGGTGAAAAAATGGAATTCACCAATATCAATGCTGAGGATAAGGTAAGACTAACTATTTCGGATAATTTCACGATCGTCGATGGAGATCCGAGATTCGACAGGCCGAATATTAATATTGATGCAAGAGCATTTGCCGGCGATATGATCAAACATACATATCGTGCAGGATTTTCTTTGCCTCCAATGCCTGCTTAGTAACTAAATAATTTAAATGATAGAGACGGAAGTAATTCCGTCTCTATCTTATTTTGACTATTAATCAATCCATTTATTATGAAACAGATAAACATAATTCTTTCTTGTGTTCTGGTTATCGGACTGGCAGCATCGTGCGGATCAAAAGGCAAAAAAGCAGAACAGTCAAAAGCTGCCGACGATGGCTGGAAAGTTCTTTTTGACGGCACATCGACTGCCGGATGGAGAGGATACGACACTACTGCATTTCCATCAGGCGGATGGGAAGTGGTTGATGGTACCCTTCACTGCATAGGTTCAGGGGCTGGTGAAGCTGGCGGGGCTGCCGGTGGTGATATCATCTATGATAAGAAGTTCAGCAATTTCGAATTGTCGCTCGAGTGGAAGCTCTCCGAAGGAGGCAACAGCGGTATCTTTATTCTTGGACAGGAAATTCCAGGTGAACCGATTTATATGTCGGCACCAGAAATGCAGATCCTTGATAACCAGAGACACCCTGATGCACAACTGGGAACAAATGGCAACCGTCAGGCTGGTTCACTTTACGATCTCATCCCTGCCAATCCACAGAATACGAAACCTGTCGGCGAATGGAACCAGGTGGGGATCATCTGCTACCAGGGGACTGTTGTTTTCAAGCAGAACGGAGCAAATGTCGTAGAATTCCATCTTTGGACCGATGCATGGAAAAACATGGTGGCAAGTTCAAAATTCAAGGACTGGCCAAACTTTGTCAACCCTGCAAAGGAAGGTTATATAGGCCTCCAGGATCATGGTAATGACGTATGGTTCAGGAATATTAAAATCAAGGAAATGTAAGAATACAAAAAAGGACCTGCTTATGCATGTCCTTTTTTTATTGTATTACGTAGAGCCAGGTCTCAGACCTGGCTCTATAATTATCCACCTAATCCGATTTTGTCAGCAACCACCCGCATCCCCATTATACAATCGGTTATTAATTCATCCAGACTGACACCGAGCATAGCAGCACCTTTCTCAATTACAGTTCTGTCAACACCTGCAGCAAATCTTTTGTCATTCCATTTTTTTCTGACCGACCTGGCTTCCATATCGAGAATACTTTTCGATGGCCTGACTAATGCACTGGTGGCAACCAATCCTGTCAGTTCATCCACGGCATAAATAGTTCTTTCCAGCTTCGACACCGGTTCGACATCAGATGCCAACCCCCATCCATGACTTAATACCGCTCTGATATACTCTTCAGGCCAATTGCTTTCCCTTAGAATTTTTTCAGTCATTTTGCAGTGCTGTTCAGGATATAATTCATAATCAAGATCATGCACCAGACCGATAATTCCCCACTTTTCTTCATCTTCACCTGATTTTCCGGCCATATACCTCATTACAGCTTCCACCGCAAAAGCATGCCTAAGCAGACTTTCTGATTTGTTGTATTTTTTCAGCAGATCGAGGGCCTGTTCATGTGTGGGTATTAATTCACTCATGTATTACTATTGTTTAAGTTTAATAAGGGGATAAGCCTTCATGAAGCTGACCCCCTGAATATTTAATATATACATACCCGGACTCAGAACCGAGGTATTGATAAAAATCTGGTTCTCACCAGTCGTCAAAACCTTTTCTTCAGTGAACATCTGTCTGCCTGCAGTGCTGGTCAGGTTTAGTCTAATTTTTCTATCAGATTTTGAATTTATTATTATGTTCAGATGATCTTTAAAAGGATTTGGAAATACCGATACCGATTCTTCTATTTCGGTATTCTCGACACTTATTTTCAATGTATCATTACTGAGATAATCATCATCATTGTCATATCCGAAAACAGAAATATTGTAAATACCGCTCATATCCATATCTGCTCTCCTTTCGAAATCGACGGTTACTGAATCCTGGAAAGGCAAAAGCACTGTCTTGAAATGCTGAAACACCGGGAACTTATCATTTATAGAATAAGCCAGGTTAAAGCCATTAAGTGTGTCTCTTCCCACATTCAGCACTTTTACAGAAACTATTTCCTGCCCATAGACTTCTTTTTGAACCGGGGTTACAATGCGAGCCACTTCAATATCTTTTTTAATATAGCTTACAATTGCCGAACCGGAAAAGTCAATCAGGTCTATCCAGGCTCCGTCTGCTCCCTGAGAAACAGAATTGTCTTTCTTGTACGACCACTCCATTGTGTTAAGTCCTGCCGGGACCGCTACCTTTTTAACCTCCCAGTTAGTCTCTCCTGATTTCCTTAATATTTCAGCATTGTTCAGCTTAAAAAGGAAATAATCATAATTTGGCTCCGAGGAAACCTTGCTGTAGAACTTAAGGGTATCTGCATGTGAGAAGTATGTTCTCATAATCAATGATGAGGTCGAACTGTGGCTTATAGCTCCTGATCGTGCCGAAATGACACCATCAATTGAGTTGGTTCCTGTAATGGTCCATGGTTTCTTGCTGATGTTTATCCATGGAAACACGTTGAATGTTGACGATTCAAAACTCTCCCTAATTCTGCCAACCCTGAGCACAAAGCTTTTATTTACAATAAAAGGGGAACAGTCAAGTGTCGATATCAATGAGATGAAATCGCCGTATCGAGCAGTCTCAGAAAGTTTAACCGTAACCGGAATATTGGATATCTCTCCGAACTGAAGCACTCCCGATTTGATATTCGGATCGATAATCTCAAGTTCATTTGCATTATTCGTAATAATAAACTGACCTGAGGTACTGCTGCTTCCCAGATTCCTGACCTGAAAAACAAGGTTGAAATTTTCACCCGGGTCAGCTATAAAGTTATTATTCCCATAAGCCGAATCATCAATAATACAGTTTATTATCTCTAATCTGGGTGCATGGACAGTGATGTCAATCTTATACTTCTTTTCACCATTGCTGTCCTTAAGAGTCAGGTCAATAGTTGCAATTCCGAGATCGGGTACGTTCTCGTCAAGAGTCAGCTGTATAACATTGTCAAGGTTAACTTCAGCTCTTCCCGCAAGAGTACCGATATTTGCATTATAATTATCCACCGTAACCCAGGGAGAGGTTGAAGAAATCGCAGCAGTAAGATTTGTGGCACTTGTGAGTCCCAGGTTGCTTATTTTCAGCTTGAGGTAAAAGGTCTCACCAAAATCAGCTCTTCCATTGTTATTCTCTGCAATATCGTTAATACCTGTTGATGAAAGGTTTATGAATTCTTTATTGATATTGGAGAAATAGATTGTCTTCATAAGGGGGATCCTGTTCTGCCCAGTAATAACTACAAGACAGGAATCGTTTGATACACCCGGGAGATCCAGAACAATTGAACCTGAAGGGCTTGCAAATGAAGCATCCCAGAGAGTGTCGAAATGAGAAACGGCTGCATAGGCAAAAGGGTCGATAGATATCGGCCACGACTTTATTCCATTTGGGAGAGTGTCAGGCAGAGAAATATTGAATTTCTGGGGAGTTCCGATAATTGGTATTACACTCGGATCACCCAGAACCTCATATGTTTCCCAGTAATACTTTTTCCTGAGCGACATAGTTGAGCTCACGGCAAGATTTCCGGCAAAATTGATCTGGCCCATAGTTATGTACCAGTCGGAAGGCAGCTCGTTATGAGTATGAAATAACCTGTCGAGCGCACCAAGCCCCGTTTCCGAATACTTCGGATCTGCATTTGGGGTACCCGATCCGACAGCCCAGTTAAAATCCTCATCCCAGTAGGAATCATTAGTACATCCGATAAATCCTATAGCTCCTTTCCCGGTTGACAGAAGCATTTTATTCCCGAATGAAGTTGTATCATTAAACTGTGCAGTCCGGCAAGCATTGCTTATTATAAAAGGATACATGCTCTTGTTGGTCAGATTCTTTATGTCAGGTGATTTTATGTCAATATGAAGCCAACCGGCAGAAGAACCGTGACCGGTATAATTAATAAATGAAAGCCCGTTTGAAATAAGCTTCATTATTGAATCTTTTTTAGTGGATCCTTCAGGATAGTAAAAATGGTACTCCTTTATCTTATTTGCAGCAGTAAGGTAATTCGTAATGCCATATTTAACCTGACCATTCATATAACTGGCATAGCTGGCATCTTTCCCTGCAAAAGACAGTGCATTTTTGTAAAAATTATTTGTGTCAGCGAATTCAAACTTTTCATATTCGATTAGCTTTTTCACAACGGATTTTACCGAAATGGTATCCTTTGCAGGAATCCTTCCAATGAACATATCAGGCAGATAGTCGCCGTTTCCGTCAAATTCTCCATAATACATGTCGGTAACGTTACCTGAGCCTGATCCGTAATATGGTATCTTCAATGCATCTCCTATTAAAAGCAGATATTCAGGAGCGTGCCCTTTACCAGATGCGATGGTGTAAACTTTCGATATTGACTCTTTCAGTTCGGTAAAATTACTTCCTGCCATGCCTGCGCCAAAATATAGAATGTCAAGCCTGTATCCCTTTTGTCGTTTCCACCTGTAAAACGGTTCAAGATACTTCCGGTAAGCAGTGTCCGTAACAATTATCATTCCCACAGGCTGGTCAGAGTAACCGGTTATCAGGTCGGAGGGATTAAAGTTAAGCAGCCCTTTGTCGAATGTCTCATTGAACAGAGCAGATTCGGAACCTGATGATTTGGTATAACTTAAGGGATCTCCTGAAAATACTACTTCAATTTTCATTGCAGTTATCACTTCCAGGGAATTTGATCCGGGGTTGTACATTACTGGTGAGATTATAAGGCTTGACAGGTTCCTGTCTCTTATCTTCCCGAGGGATTCTATTCTTACTGTGTCAGTTTTAATAAGTCCGCGTATTGAATATAATTCCCTGTCGATTACGAATCCTTGTTTCTGAGTATCTTTCTGCTTGGTCTCTCCATGCTGGGAAGGGAACAGAATCCCGTTAAAATCATCTTTTGAAGGATTAATGATTGAAGACTCCACATCTGAAATTCTGATACTGAATTTTGATCCCTCAGGAATCTCAATAAGCCGGCTTAAGACCGGAAGCTCTGGTTTACCGGGATCGGTAGNAAGGGTGTGGCCGGGAGCTGATATCCTGTAAAAAATCCCATTATTATTTGCAAGACTATTTATAGTAACCTCTGATAATCTGTAGTTTATAGTTAGTGAATGATCTCCGGTAACCACATGTTTCTCCTGCAAATCACCATTGAACCGGTATTTGACACTTCTTCCTGTCTGCGCTGAAGCAGAGATACATAAAACCAGGAAGCCAAATAATATTTTTATAAATTTTNTATTCCCTAATTGCATCAATGTTAATTAATTAACACTGTNACCTAAATTCGACCGTAAGTTATTCAAAAATTCAATAAACTAAGATCACATAAAATGAAATTTGATAAACACCTCTATTATATATATTAACAATCATCAGATTGTCTGGTTCAATGCCTACAAAAATTGAACCGGTTTAATCATTCTTAACATTTAATCGACTTTCATAATTAAGCAGATAAACCAAATATTAGTATATTCGGATTTTATAAAATAGCACTACATAGGTATAATCTTCAGTTTATGAAAAATATTACTTACAATTTAATATTTATCGCAATGACTTCTCCGGTTTTTTCCCAGGATCTGCCGGAAGTTGACAGGATCAGCACTTCGGCCGGTGATGTTGAAATGTTTTTTATCGGACACGGATCACTTATGTTCAGGGTCAATGACTTTGTAATACATATTGATCCTGTAAAGAGTTCGGGCAAATATGATACGCTTCCAAAGGCTGACCTGATTCTTGTTACACATGAACACGGTGATCACCTTGATACTGAACTTATTAATCAACTTCGAAAGCAAACAACAGTAATGTTTTGCAACAGTGCTTCAGCTTCCAGGGCTCCATGGGCTCAGGTTATGAAGGCGGGCGATATCAAAACTGCCGGGAATGTAACTATCGAAGCAACACCTGCGTATAATATTGTTAATGAGCGTGCTAAAGGTCAGCCCTTTCATCCTAAGGGAGCCGGCAATGGGTATATCATCAAAATAGGAGACAAGAAATTCTATATTGCAGGAGATACAGAGAATACTCCGGAAATGAAAGCACTCAAAGGAATTGATGTCGCTTTCCTTCCAATGAACCTGCCATATACTATGACTCCGGCAATGGTTGCAGACGCCGCAAAATCNTTCAAACCGAAGATATTGTATCCTTATCATTTCGGCGATACAAATACGGATGAAATTGTAAGTCTGATGAAAGGGACGGAAACGGAAGTAAGAATAAGGAAGCTGAAATAGTTGAAATAAGTTGAAATAGGTTGAAATAGGTTGAAATAAGTTGAAATAGGTTGAAATCATAGATATAGGAAGGAAATATGAAAAGCATAGACAGAAGAAGGTTTCTTAAAACAGGTATTGCAGGGGCTGCAGGATTTGCAATCTCGCCAGCTGTGATTCCGTCAGTCAAACAGAACGCGAATGAGAATATTATTTACAGGACACTCGGCAGAACAGGGATGAAGGTACCGGTAATTTCTTTCGGGGTTATGCGTGCTGATAATCCTGGTTTATGCAAAGCAGCCTATGAGAAAGGGATAAAACTATTTGATACAGCCAATGGTTATCAGAATGGCAACAATGAGACAATGCTTGGGAACATCTTAAAAGATTACCCCAGAAACTCATTTTACCTGGCAACAAAAGTAAAAGCAGCCGGGATGTCGAGGGAAGGTCTGCCGACGGCTGAAACAACGGCTGAAGATTTCCTTTCAAAATTCAATACCAGTCTCTCCAGGCTTCAGATGGATTATGTTGATATTCTGTATGTCCATGATATCAGCAACCCTGAATACCTTGAATACAAACCAATAGTCAATGCCGTCAAACAACTTAAAAAGCAGGGTAAAATCAAATTTATGGGATTCTCAACACACAGGAATGAGGCAATCGTAATTGATGCTGCAGCTNCTAAAAATGACTGGGATGTCATCCTTACATCTTACAATTTTCAGCAGGCATACCGGAAGGAGCTTGATGCTGCTGTTCAAAAAGCAGCAGCGGCGGGTATCGGAATAGTCGCCATGAAAACTCTTGCCGGCGGAGGATTCCTCGACAGGGAGAGAACCAAACCTATGAATACCAGTGCAGCTATTAAATGGGCACTTTCAAACCCTGATATTCATACAACAATTCCTGGAATGACTCAGTTCGACCAGCTCGATCTCAANATTAAACTGCTTTCGGATATTACACTGACCGATGGTGAGAAAAAAGATATCCTTTTAGCCAGCACACAGCCGGGTCTCTTTTGTTCAGGATGTCAGGAATGCATTTCTGAATGCCGTTTAAAACTAGCAGTCCCCGATCTGATGAGAGCATATATGTATGCTTACGGATATTCAGATTCTTCACAGGCATATTCTCTTCTCACAGATATTGGACATGGTCCGGATCCATGCAGTAACTGCGGTGGGAAGTGTAATGTGAAATGTTCCAAAGGTTTTAATGTNCAGGAAAAAATAGCCGATATATCAAGACTTGTTAATGTTCCGGCTGACTTTCTGACTTAATTGATCATTAGAAATAAATCCGAACACCATGCTTAAAAGAAGTTTGATTTTTCTGGCAGCCGGATTCATTTCGGTTGCTTCTGCTGCTCAGGATTTTGTATTTCCTCAGCTGAATGGCTACAAAATAAAGTCGGATTACCCTGTATATCTGCCTGATAACCTGTGGGATTTCATAAACGGAGCGGCAGATAATTATCTTGCAAACGGATTTGTTGATCTGCATGTCGCAGAGTATAAGAAAGGGAAGACTGTAATTAAAGCTGAGGTGTACAGGCACAGCTCGAACACCCTTGCATTCGCTATCTACTCATCGGAACGCTCACCTTCATTCAGGTTCACTAATCTTGGGGCACAGGGATATATCGCCGATGGCTCAATCAATTTCTTCAAAGGCAATTATTATGTTAAGATAAGGACATATTCAAAGAGTGAAAAAGTCCTTCAGGCTGAAGAAGCCCTTGCAAACAGAATTGCAGTTCTTATTCCGGGAGAAGCATCAATGCCTGATATGCTTTCCCTTTTCCCTTCGGAAGGCAAAAAAACAAATGAGGAGACTTTCATCAATGAAAGCGTTCTTGGTCACAGTTTCCTGAATAAGGCATTCAAGACTTCGTACCAGATTGGTAATGATGAATTTTCCGTTTTTATTCTTGATGCCGCTTCTCCCGAAGCTGCAAAAAAGAGTGCAGAGACCTATATTGCTTCCACCGGCATAAGCCCTGTGGAAACAGCTGACAGTAAATTCATGCTGATGGATGGTTATAACGGAACAGTTTTTATTGCGTGGAAAGACAAAAGGATTGTCATTATTTCAGGTCTGGCGAAAGATCAGGCTGACATTGCCGACAGATATATATCTGATATCCTCAAATAAGCGGAGTCGGNCTGTTTGCCATCGCAACCACCGAAAGAAACAACAGCTGAGCCATATCTTCCATTATTTCAGGTTTTATGATTTCCATATTATCCATCGGAATGTGATAATAATTCAGTGATCCGAATGTTGAAAAGCTTAGGGAGGGCACTCCNGCACGTAGAAGGATCGCTGCATCAAGCCGAGGCCTGCCAAGATTTGAGAAAGATCCTGTCACAAGCGTCCGGTGAATATACTTTTTATTCGCTTCTTCAAAGAATGACCATAAAACCGGAAAATCTTTTCCCGCAGCTGCATTTATTCCCTGGCCGATTCCTACTCCGTCCATATTCAGCAAGACAGACTTCTTCAAAGGAAAAATCGGGTCAGCCGCGAAGGCTTTTGACCCGAGCAATCCCTGTTCCTCCGATCCGAAGGCAACNAACATTACCGATCGTTTCAACGGGATCTTGTTTACTGCCAATGCTTTTGCGACTCCCATCATTACCGCCACAGCTGAAGCATTATCGTTTGCACCGGGAATCAGGTCATAACACATTCCAAGGTGATCGAGATGTGCACCAATTATAATTACTTCTTTGCTCAGTTCAGGATCAGAACCTTTCAGTAACCCGATAACATTGCTTCCTTTTCCTTCAGGAAAATGTACCGTGCTCATTTTAATTGTGACAACCTTACCCGTATTGAACGACTGAGGTTTAATCGTTTTATCAATTGTTGCCACTATNTCCCTGTGATCCTTTCCAGTCCCGGAAAAGATGTCCTTCACTACCGAATCGCCAACATGTACATAGATGAATTTTTCGCTGTAAGCATTATTCGGATTTGCAATTGGTCCGTAATTATAAAGCATCCCGATTGCTCCATGTTTAATAGCATTTGCGTGCTTGTACTGATGAAAGGAATATTCGTACCAGGGATTGAATTTGTCTGCACCTGCTGAAGGATTGACAGGAGATTCTCTTTCAATCATAATGATCTTCCCTTTTACATCAATTCCCCTGTAATCGTCGTACCCCAGTTCCGGAGCAGTAATTCCGTATCCGGCGTACACAACCTCCCCGGTTATTTCACCACTCCCCGATGTTGATCCTGGCATGAATTCTGTGATATAATTATATTGTTTCAGAATATTACCGTTTTTGAGAGGAATGTGTAGAGTCAACCCGCAATCGGGTAAAACCATTGTATATGGTACATTGAACCACTGGTACCAGCTTCCATTCTCACCGGAGGGAGAAATTCCCCATTCCGAAAATTCACCTGCCAGCCAATCGGCACAAGCCTGGTATCCTGATGTCCCTGTAAGCCTCCCCTGATACTTCTCATCGCACTGAATTCCGACATATTTAAGAAGGTCGTGACTTGAGATGGAGTGCATGGCATTGACAATGCCGGTTTCTGTTAATTCCTGTGACCGGACCTGGATCAAAACTGAAACCAGGAGCAGGATAATTCCTGTTTTTTTCATTAAGCTGCTGATATAATTTAATAAAGATTGGAATAAATCTTAATGGTTGTCTTCCTCAAGTATTTCTGCAACCAGGTGTTTAAGCTGTGAGTATGAGTTAACGACACGTATATCAGGGTTGTCATCAATTACGTTCTGAGGCGGCCTGTAAAGTATCCCATACTCTGCTTTGCGGAGCATCGAAATATCATTGTAAGAATCACCCAGTGCTATAACCTTGAAGTTCAGATTCTGGAGGGCCTCCACAACCCTTTTCTTTGCTTCAGTCTGGCGTAGATTAAAATCTGTAATATTACCCTCTTTGTCAATTGTAAGATGATGGCAGAAAAGTACTGGCCAGCCGATCTTTTCCAGCAGAGGGTCGGCAAATTCGCGGAAAGTATCAGATACGACTACCATCTGAACACGGCCGTGTAGCCAGTTTACAAAGTCGAGTGCTCCAGGCATCAGCTCAAGCAGAGCAATTACTTTCTGAATGTCTTTTATTGTTATTCCATGCTGTTTCAGAATCTCAAGCCTTCGTTTCATCAGGGCATTATAATCACTGATATCACGCGTTGTAAGATTCAACTCATCAATACCGGTCCATCTTGCAACATTAATCCAGACTTCCGGTACAAGAACTCCCTCAAGGTCACTGCAAAGTATATACATTTCTTACAACAATTAAAAATTAATAATTCTGAATTATGAACTTCTTTAGCGCATCGTAATTATTCTCTAAATATATATATTCTTCGGTTCNGCCTGCAATTTTACGAAGCGATTCGGGAAGTTCCGGCTCAATATTGAGAATACTGATTATTTCATCCAGGAATTTGGCAGGGTGTGCTGTCTCAAGGGAAACGCAGAAGACATTATTGTTTTCATCCGACGGATGTTCCCTGCAATATTTCTGCATACCGGCCCAGGCTACACCACCGTGGGGTTCAAGGATTTTTCCATGTTCTTTATAAATCGAATAGATTGTTTCCCTGGTTTTGCGATCAGAAATTACTGAGGCATAAAAATCCTGCCTCATCCTTGCCAGATCGGGTGACTTATTTATTATACCATTCTCATCCATATTACCTCCATACATAGATATTATCCTTGCAAGATTACTGGGATGACCGACATTCATAGCACTGGATATAGAGTTTCTGGAGGGCCTCACCGGCTTGTATATTCCAGTTTTGAGAAACAAAGGAACTTCATCATTATCATTTGTGGAAATTATAAAGTGTTTGACCGGCAATCCCATGTCCCTGGCAATGAGCCCTCCGGCAAGATTTCCAAAATTACCGCAAGGAACGCTAAAAATAAAATCATCAGTGGTTTTTCCGGATAGCTGTGCCCAGGCCCAGAAATAATAGACTGACTGCGGAAGAAGCCTCCCTATATTAATTGAATTTGCTGAAGAAAGGTTAACCGGCGATAATAATGGATCCATAAAGGCAGCTTTCACAAGTCTCTGGCAATCATCAAATTTCCCATTTATTTCTACTACCTGGATGTTATCATGAAAAGTAGTCATCTGCCTTCTCTGCATGTCCGTAACCTCCCCGGATGGAAACAATATTATGACCCTTATATTTTTCAGTCCGTAAAAAGCATTTGCAACCGCACTACCTGTATCGCCCGATGTTGCTGTAAGAATTGTAATATGCTTCTCCTCCTGACTAAGAAAATGTTGCATTAGTCTTCCCATAAGGAGTGCTGCAAAATCCTTGAACGATGCTGTGGGGCCCTGGTCGAGGCGCATCAGATAATTTCTATCGTACACAAGTTCAAGTGGTATACCAAAAGAATAAATCTCTTTGCATATATTCAGCAAGTCAACACTGCTTATCTCATTTCCGATAATTCTTCCGATGATTTCGGTGGCCAGCTCCGGGTAAGTTAATTCAGTAAGCGCCTCAAGATCATCGGAAGGAATCCTTGGCAGACGAAGAGGCATATAAAGTCCGGCATCCGGTGCAAGTCCCTTAAGAAGTGCTTTTCTGAACGGAACGTGAGGTGCCTTAAGATTAGTGGAATAATATTGAGTTCCTTCCTCCAATGCTTCAGGTGCTAAACATTAACAACTCTCATTATGTCGGCAAAAACCCCGGCGGCAGTTACATCAGCGCCTGCACCATATCCCTTTATCACCATAGGAAGCTCACGGTATCTTTCGGTTGTAAGCAAAACAATATTGTTGCTGCCTTCAAGGTCAAAAGTGGGGTGGGAAGAATCGACAGAAATAAGTTCAACTCTTGCTTTTCCGCGATCCATTGATGCGAAAAACCGCCATTTCTTATCCTGTTCTACCAGAGCTTTCCTCTGTTCTTCGAATTCGTCATCATATTCCCTTACTTTTTTGTAGAAGCTTTCAAGACTACCCTCAAAACACTCTTCAGGGAGAAANCTGTTGACCACAACATCTTCTTTTTCAATTTTATAACCTGCTTCACGTGAAAGTATGAGTATTTTCCTGACTACGTCTATCCCACTCAGGTCGATCCGGGGATCTGGTTCTGAGATACCTTTTTCCTTAGCAATCCTGATGGTTTTGCTCAGCGGCATATCAGGACCAAGAGTGTTGAAAATGAAATTCAGGGTTCCTGAAAGCACTGCCTCTATTTTAAGAATCTTATCACCGCTGACAACAAGATCCTGGATAGTTTTTATTATCGGAAGTCCCGCACCGACAGTAGTTTCGTACATGAAACGGACACCTCTTTCACTGGCTATTGATTTAAGGAGATGATAATATGAGTATTCGGAGGAGCATGCGATCTTACTTGCCGTAACTACGGATACATACTTCTGAAGCGCTTCCAGGTACGTAGTTGCTACTCTGGCGTCGGCTGTGCAATCGATAAATACTGAGTTCCTCAGATTAAGCTTTGTGATCTTACTTATGAATACATCAATATCACTTTTTTCTCCTTTGGTATTCAGGACTTCTTTACAGGATTCCAGGGAGATCGGTTTGTTTTCCAGAAGCATCTTCCTTGAATTTGTAATTCCCAGGAGATTAATATTCAAATTATGCTCCTTCAGAAGTGTCTCACTCTGTTTATTAAGCTGAGCAATCAGGCTCGATCCGACAAATCCTGTGCCTGCCAGAAACAGATGAAGCTCTTTGTTTTTTGAAAGAAAAAAGCCGTCATGAATTACATTTAGTGCCTTCTTCAGGCTCTCGTTTCTGATCACCACCGAAATATTCAGTTCAGATGATCCCTGGGCAGTGGCAATTACATTTATGCCGTTTTGTCCCAGCGATCTGAAAAGAGTTGCTGAGATTCCCGGGGTATTCTTCATCCTTTCACCAACAATAGCAATTATAGAAAGATCTCTCTCAATAACTATTTTAAGTTCCTTTTTGAAAGTTATCTCCCTCTCAAACTCCTGATTTATAGACTCAACAGCCTTTCTAGTATCGGGCGGATTAACCGCAAAAGTGATTGAATATTCTGACGAAGCCTGCGTAATAAGAATTATATTGACATTTCGCTTAGCCAGTGATCCAAATAACCTCATGGAAGTTCCGGTCACCCCAACCATCGAAGGTCCCTGAAGTGTTATAAGATCTATCCGGTCGATGGATGAGATTCCCTTTATAGGACTTCTGCTGCCATTGGATGACTTATCGCTTATAAGTGTTCCTTTTGCATCGGGATTGAAGGAATTCCTCACAAGAACAGGGATAAGCTTTTTATATACAGGCCGAAGGGTAGGAGTGTAGATAACTTTAGCCCCGAAGTGAGATAGTTCAATAGCTTCCGAATAGGTTAAAGAAGAAATTGCATAAGCTTTATCGACTTTTCTGGGATCGGCTGTCATAAAACCGTCAGTATCGGTCCAGATTTCAAGGATCTCTGCATTTACTGCCGCGGCAATTATAGCAGCTGTGTAATCTGATCCGCCTCTTCCCAGTGTTGTTGGTTCATTCCCGGAGGTGCTTGAAATAAATCCTGGTACAATCAGAAGTTTGTTCTTTTTCTGCAGCTTCTTTCTGATAAGTGCATTTGTTATTTCAAAATCAACATTTGCATTCCCGAAGCTATTGTCGGTTTTTATTATTTCCCTTGCATCGACAAGCAGGGAATTTTCAAAAAAAGCAGATATTATTATCGAGGAGACTCTCTCTCCCGTGCTGAGAGCCTTGTCGAGAGAGTACTTGCTAAGCTCCCGGAGAAGGTACAATCCACTCAGCGTCTCTCCAAGATCCTGAAAAATAGTATCAATCTTCGAAAGTGCCGATTTCAGGGAATCTCCCTCAAGTAGCTCACGGCAAACAGTGTGATGCTTGTTTATCAGATCTGACAGTCCGGACCTATACCCGGCATCGTGGGCCGCTGCCGTCTCGCAAATGTTTTTCAATGTATCGGTCACACCCTGCAGTGCCGAAACCACCAGAACAAGCGGTATGGGTTCAGATGCAATGATTTTCTTTACCGTTCTGATCCTTTCTGAATTGCCGACGGAGGATCCTCCAAATTTCAGGACCTTCATAAATGAAACTAATTAATAAATCGAGGTGCAAAAATAATAAAAAACAGGGATATCGCTTAATTCTATATGATTATTAAAATATCAGGCTATTTGGTGAATTTTATCAAGATATCAATACAAATAGATTAATAAATATCTGACAGGAAAGATTTACCACGGAGTCACACTGAATTGATACAGAGTTACACCGAGTCTTAATGAATTACTCTCCATGGAACTCCGTATTAACTCTGTGAGACTACGTGTTAAAGGATCTTTTTTTATTACGCAGGCATGTTTCAATCAACTGGCAGATGCTTTCTCCAATCTCTTAAGTATTGAGAAAATAAACGTAGCGGAAAGGAGACAGCAAATAATAAATACAAGCCAAAGGGTGCTCAATGAAACCTTATCCCAGAGAAGCGTTCCTACAAAAAGGAGCTTGTTCCCGATTGCTGTTGCCAGCAGCCAGCCGCCCTGCATCAGTCCCTGGAATCGCGATGGAGCAACTTTTGAAACAAATGATAATCCCATCGGGCTAAGAAATAACTCTGCAATCGTCAGAACCAGATAGCTGCTCATAAGCCAGTATGGTGAAACCCTGTCGCTGTCAGTAACCGGAACTCCTGCAAGCGAATGTGGAGATGGCGCTCCTATTGAAGCTATCAGGATTATAATAAATCCAACCGCAGCAATTGTCATCCCGATTCCGATCTTCTTTGGCGTTGAAGGCTCAATACCTTTTTTATTCATCCATGCAAATACTGCCATAACCGGAAAAGTTAGCGCAACAATAAACAAAGGATTGAACGATTGAAAAATCTCAGGAGCAATTGAATTCAGCTTACCGAATGGTGTGAGGTTTTTACTGAGTAAGGTTGTAAAGTCAAAACCTGTTAGAAAGAAAGAAGCTACCCAAAATGAGATCAGGAATAAAACTCCTCCGATAATCCTTGTTTTTCTTTTTAAATCTTTATATAAAAGGAGTATTATCCCGGCAATTGAACCTATTACAGCAAGCATCGAAGGCAAGGTAAAAAAGAGGTTAGTTAAAGGTCCGACCTGCTTTGCAGTATAATCCCTGGCAAAAAGTGTAAGGGTAAGGCCATTCTGATGAAACGACATCCAGAAGAAGACCACAACAATAAAAACCAGTACTAGAGCCGTAATACGGGCTCTCTCTTCCTTACGTGATGATAGGAATATCCAGGTAATAAATGCTGCAAAAAGCCCGAAGGCAAACCCTGTTGCCCAGTCAATCTGGTCAAGAAGCTGAAGGACGGAAGCAGTGATTCCCATCGCTGCTACTGCGGCAATAAGTGGTACAGGTTTGAAATCGACTTTTTCCGATGCTGAAGCTGAAACCTTTACTTCCTTATTTGGGAGCAGTTTGTTAAAAATTATGTAAACCAGCAAGGAAATCACCATTGCAACTGCAGCAATGCCAAAGGCGTAATTGTAGCCTTTGGAGAAAACATCAAGGTAGTTGTGGGCGAATACCGACAGATCGGTAACAGGCCCTGACATATTAACCTTATCGGCAAGCTGTTGAAAAACTCCGGTGTCGGTAAGCGTTCCGTTAATATATTGATGACAGAGGGAAGGTAGACTTCCGTCGTGAGTGAATCCGTTGGTTTTAAGCCACCAGTTTCGCATACCGTTTGCAGCATAGGGAGCAAAAAAGGCACCTACATTTATTCCCATGTAAAAAATCATAAAAGCAGTATCTCTCAGTTTGGAGTACTTCGGATCATCGTACATCTGTCCTACTACTGCCTGAAGGTTTCCCTTGAAAAGCCCGTTCCCGAGAGCAATTGTCATAAGGCCGGCAACAGTGATTGTAAGCGACATCCCGGGGACAGCCATTATTACATATCCCGCAAACATTATTATGATGCCGGCAAGTATTACAAGTTTATATTTTTTTGTTGAATCAGCAAGAATGCCGCCCAGCAGCGCAAGTGCATATATGCCGAAATAGAACCAGCTGTAGATACCTCCTGCCTTTTCTGCCGTGAGGCCGAATTTGGCTTGCAGGAAAAGAACCAGAATAGCCATCATTGTATAAAAGCCGAACCTTTCTCCCATATTTGAGAAAAACGCTACCAGCAGACCCTTTGGATGATTTTTTAACATATAATTCCGTATTAATATTTATAAAATGAAAAGCCTTTTCTAAGCAAGTTATGCAGTTTATTTATCAGGTTATAAGATCATGTTAATATGATCTGAAACAAATATATTAATCTTTTTCAATAGTGGTCGACTACGGGAAAAAGATTCTTCGCTTCGCTCAGAATGACAAACATTTAGTGAGGTAGGGGGGAGGTGGTTGGAGGCAAGGCCTCCAACCACCTCCGCATCAAAAACCCAAATAACTGTCATTCTGAGCAGAACGAAGTGAAGCGAAGAATCTCATTCCCAATTAAGATATTGTCATTTCGATAATTAATCTTTTTAACAATTGAACAAAAAGATATAATATTGTCACTTCTTATGTAAAACTTCAGATAAAAACTGAATGAAAAGACCACAAATATCAGCAGCCCTGATTATCCTGGTCCTGATCCTTTCCGGGTGCGAAAAACAATTCATTCAGCAGCCCGTTCCGGTTTATCCTACTCACGAACCTCCCTATGCAGATCTCGAAAAGCAGATAAGGGAAAAGTATGATTACAGAGCTGTATTTACATGGGATCAATACTATGAACTTTTGACCGAGCTTTCAAAAGATAAATACATTGTTCTTCCACTCGATGAAATGAGAAAAACATACAACGACTCCAAAGTTGTAATAGGATTACGTCATGATATTGACATGAATCCGTTTAAAGCCCTTGAAATGGCTGATATTGAAAAAGATTTCGGGTTCCTGGCTACATATTTTATACTTCCCACTGCCGATTATTACGGATATCTTTATAAAACCGGATTGACNAGATGNAAAGGACTTGACTCACTTATNGCGGATCTGCATGACTATGGAGCAGAAATAGGTATCCATAATGATATGCTTACTGCAATGATTGATTATGGCTTTGACCCGNTCATTTTCAACAAAAATGAGNTTGCCTTTATCAAATCACTTGGTATCCGGGTTTCAGGCACTGCGTCGCACGGATCTCCAATCGCCAAGAAAACTGTACCAAATTACCAGATATTCAGCGATTTTGCAAAAAGCGATTCTGTTTTATANGAAGGGAAGAAATACCCGATCGGAAAAAACAGTTTAAAAGAATTCGGATTTGAATATGAAGCCTATTTTTTGAATTTCAATTATTATTATTCTGAATCAGGCGGTAAATGGAATGATGATAAAGGATTTTCAGGCATCCTGTCGGATCTTGAAAAAAGTTCGCCGGGTGACAGGATCCAGATTCTGACACATCCTGATTGGTGGGGAAGAAAGAACAATTAGAATAATTGAGATTGATTGCTTATTTTTAGAAACCAGAATTAAATAATCCGGCTTCGAAATGAAAATATTCACTACCCGTCAGGTAAAAGAGATCGATAATTACACCATAATTAACGAGCCGGTTTCCTCTGCAGACCTTATGGAAAGAGCTGCAGATCAGTTGCTGAAATGGTATGTGAGAAATTTTGACAGATCAGGAAGAGTTTTGATTTTTACCGGTCCCGGAAATAATGGAGGTGACGGACTTGCCCTTGCAAGATTGTTGTCAGCTAACAGATTCNATACAGAAGTTTTTTTTGTCAATACCTCAGGTAATACATCGGATGACTGGAAACATAATTTTCAGAGGCTGGAAAAAGAAACCACAGTTCTCTTCAATACTATCGAAAGTATCGAACATTTCCCTTTATTAAACAATGATGATGTTGTCATTGATGCAATCTTCGGTTCGGGCCTTTCCCGTCCTGTTGAAGGTCTTGCGGGCCTTGTAATAAATAAACTGAATCAGGTAGAAAATGTTATAGTTTCAATTGATATACCGTCGGGACTCTACGGGGAGGATAATAGTTTAAATAAGGGCGGAAATATAATTCAGGCTGATTTTACGCTGAGCTTTGAATTCCCGAAGCTTGCCTTCATGTTTGCTGAAAACGCTGGTTTTACAGGTGAATGGCAGATACTTCCGATTGGTCTTAGTCCCGTTGCAATAAGGAATACGCAAACGCCATATATTATTCTTGAAAAAGATTATGTTTTTTCATTGTTGAAGAAAAGGGGAAAATTTGATCATAAGGGAAAATTCGGACATGGACTTCTCGTTGCTGGTTCATACGGAAAGATGGGTGCTTCGGTTTTAGGCGCCAGGGCTGCNCTGAAAACCGGTATTGGTCTGGTTTCGTGCCATATCCCNGGTTCGGGTTATCAGATAATTCAAACCGCTCTGCCGGAAGCTATGGNACAAGTTGACAAGAATGAATTACACATTACAGATATCGGAACCGTTGATAAGTTTGATGCGGTGGGAATAGGACCGGGAACCGGAACCGATCCTGATACTCAAAAAGCACTTCATTCTATTCTCACTGACGGAATTAAACCGTTGGTTTTAGATGCCGATGCAATAAATATTCTGGGTTTGAACAAGGAGTGGCTTAGCGAATTACCACCAGAAACGATCCTGACTCCTCATATAAGGGAATTTGAAAGGCTGGTTGGGAAATGTGATAATAGTTTTATCAGAATGAAGAAACTGACAGAATTTGCAGTTAAACACAACTGTATTGTTGTTCTTAAAGGTGCTCACACTTCAATAGCATCGCCCGATGGAAAAATCGTTTTCAACAGTACCGGAAATCCTGGTATGGCAACCGCCGGGAGCGGTGATGTTCTGACAGGGATGATACTTTCACTGCTTGCACAGGACTATTCACCGGTGAATGCTGCTGTGACAGGGGTATACCTCCATGGTCTTGCAGGTGACATAGCTGGATCAAAATCGTGTTATGAATCTATTATTGCGACAGATATAATTGACAATATCGGAAATGCGTTTATAAGGATAAGAAATGGTATCTGAGTACAATCTAAATATGAAATTAACTATGCAAAAATGTCATAAGCTGATTTATCTGGTTGTTTTAGCGTTGGGTGCCGCATCATGCTCCATGAATAAAAGTCTCACAGGTTCAAAAGCCATTATTGGTCCTCTTTCAGAAAAAACAGTTGTCTCAGAGGGAAGCCTCGTATACGGGCTGCCTCTTACCGTTATTGACATCGAAATTGAAACTGAACGGGTAGTTGAAAAACCTGGTCCGTATTCGCGGTTTGCCGCCGACCTGCTCGGATTGACCGATGTTATTAAATCGGAAAACGAGCTCTGGACAATAACGGGAATAACTCTCCGCACTCATGAGGAGCCTGATCCGGAACAGTTTTATGTAATTGAAGCAAGCAATTTTTTCCAGACAAATGTACTTGCAATCAGGAAATCAGGATTAATAATGGACCTGAATCCGGAACTTTATAATTCCTTAGGTGATATGGATCAGAATTCCCGGAAAGATAAAATCCGTCCAGGTATATCTGATCTTGGTTCAGATGAGTATTTTCAATCCAGGAAAGATACCCTTTACAGGATTGTAAACGTCGACACTGCTTTTGTCAGGATTCCATATCTTGTCGAAAAGAAGCAGAAGCTTTCAATTGACCAGCTTGCAGCTAAAGCTGCCGCCAGGCTAATGGAATTAAGGGACGGGAAACATCTTATTCTGACCGGTGAGACCAATCTTTTTCCCCAGGACGAAGCCGCGATTAAAGAAATGAACCGGCTTGAAAAAGAATACACGGAACTATTTACCGGTAAAATTGTGAAAGACAAGCAAAGATTCAGTTACAGCATAATTCCGCATAAGAACGAATCAGGCAGTAAAGTAACCGTATGCAGGTTTTCTGATTCCGTTGGGGTTATTGAGCCGGGTGACAAATCAGGGTTGCCGGTTAATCTTGAATTTATTCCTGAGATGAATACCAGGAATCTTAACATTATTTATGGTAAATCGGGATCTGCAACTTCCCAGAAATATGATAAATTGTTTTACAGGGTTCCTGATGTTGTAAACGTAAGGGTTACTATCGGTAATGAGGTCCGTGGTATATCGAGAAAACTAATTTATCAGTTTGGCGAAATTATCAGACTGCCGGCAAATTACATTATAGGAAAGTAATTACATTGTAATTACATGCACCNGACGCCTNCTATTCTATCTTCCCTTTAAAAGTACTCTGATAATCTTCCCATTTCCTTGTTTCGTACGCTTTGTCGGCAAAATATGAAAGGAGCATCTCCATCTCTTTTGGCTGTCTGAATCCTGGAACAGGTGAGACCTGAAACTTGTCATTCTGTTTTGTGAGAAATACTACCGTTGGGTATGATAACTGTCCATTAAGAAGGGCTAAGGCGAGCTGATGAGTTTTACCGGCTTTCCCGTCGTTGATAAAAGTCTGACCAAGAAAACTGATGCTCTCCTTTCCTTCTGCATCAAACTTGACAGGATAGAACCGGGTATTTAAAATTTCGGCAATTACTGAGTTTGTAAAAGTCTCCTGATCCATTTTTTTACACCAGCCGCACCAGTCGGTATAAGTATCGATGAACAATGGACGAAATGATTGATTGCTGAGCTTTTCAGCTTCCTGGATAGTATACCATTTTACGGCTTTATTTTCCTGGGAATATGATGAAAAAGTCAGAATAATAAGTAATATCAGCGTGAATACCTTTTTCATAGAATTTATTTAAGTATTATGTATGACACTTTTTGTGCAAAATAAATACTTTACATAAAACCAATGTAAAATAATCTTAAATATCACCTGTATAACGTGAAAAGAGTGTTTTAGGATCAATTAAACCAGTTTTTTTACAGATTTACGTAAAAATATTTTTCTACATTTACCGGTCCTTTAACGAACCTAATTAAATTTTATGGAAACAATTACAAATACTTTGCGCGACTCAAAAATCGCACGCTGGTCCGCCTTAGCCGTGGTATCATTTACAATGCTTTGCGGTTATTACCTGACTGATGTTATGGCTCCTCTTAAAGGCTTGCTGGAAGGCCAGCTTAATTGGAACAGTTCGGAATTCGGATTTTTCACAAGTGCATATGGGTGGTTCAATGTTTTCCTGTTGATGCTTATAGTCGGAGGTATAATCCTCGATAAAATGGGCGTCAGGTTCACAGGACTGATGGCTGCATCAATAATGGTGGCTGGAACATTCCTGAAATATTTTGCAGTTTCAACTCATACTCTGGATGGTCAGATGTGGCATATCCTGTGGTTTGATGTGAAAGCACAGGTTTTTCTGGCCGCCCTGGGTTTTGCAATATTTGGTGTCGGTGTAGAAATTGCAGGAATCACGGTTTCCAAAATTATTGTAAAATGGTTCAAAGGGAAAGAAATGGCCCTGGCAATGGGTTTAGAGATGGCAACTGCAAGAATGGGAACTGCCCTGGCTCTTTCAACCTCTGTCCCCATTGCAAAAGGATTCAATAGTGTTTCCGCACCTATCCTTGTTTGTCTGATCATGTTATGCATAGGCCTGATATCTTTCTTTATCTATACTTTTATGGATAAGAAGCTGGATGCCTCACAGGCTGCCTTTAACAAGGCAACAAATGTTGTGGATAATGAGGAAGCTTTTCGCGTCAGAGATATCCTTAAAATTATTACAAATAAGGGCTGGTGGTATTTAGCTATACTTTGTGTCTTGTTTTATTCCGCTGTATTTCCATTCCTTAAATACGCTACCGACCTTATGGTTCAGAAATTCCATATTAATGAAGACTGGGCCGGAATAATTCCCGCCATGCTTCCTTTCGGNACTATTCTGCTCACTCCGCTATTTGGTAATATGTACGACAGGAAAGGTAAAGGTGCTTCTATAATGATACTGGGTGCAATACTTCTGATTTTCGTCCATATTATATTTACAATACCTTTTCTTAATTACTGGGTGATTGCAATTCTTCTGATCCTGGTGCTGGGAATCGGATTTTCCCTGGTACCCTCTGCAATGTGGCCTTCTGTTCCCAAGATCATACCTGAAAAGCAACTTGGAACTGCTTATTCCCTTGTCTTCTGGGTTCAGAACTGGGGTCTTATGGGTGTACCTGCTTTAATTGGATGGGTTTTGAATAAATATTGTTTCATAGGTTATTTTGCTGTTGCCGGAACAGGATTTGTTACTACCCAGGGAGCCCATATTTCGCAGGTTGTTACGGATAATCAGAAAAGCTACAATATAAATGAAGTAGGGTTGATAAGCAGAAAAAACATTGATCAGACAATTGCGCAGTTCATCAAATCGGATGATGGCAAAATAAGCGCAATTATCACNACTTCAAACGACACNATCAGTTCAGGTTTTATTTCAAAGAAATCCCTAAAAAAAGCTGTAAATAAGCAGGAATTAAAAGTTACCCAGTATTTCTATAATGAAAGTGAACAGATAGAGAGCTTCNTAGACACTGATGGNAGGACTGTATCAAAGTTCAATAATGTGTTTTCATTTTATAACTATACCCGCCCGATGATGATATTTACTGGACTTGGTTTGCTGGCTCTCCTCTTTGCATTTCTTCTCAAGTCTGAAGATAAAAAGAAAGGTTACGGACTGGAATTGCCAAATATTAAAAAAGAAAATCTGTAAATATGAAGAATCCGGAATTTGAAAAATCGAAAATATTCAACTACAACGAATCAATTGAATACTCCGAAGGAGCAATAGTCAGTAAGACAGTATTGAAAAAGGAGACCGGAAATATATCTCTTTTTGCTTTTGCAAAGGGAGAGGCGCTCAGCGAGCATACTGCACCATTCGATGCAATGATTCAGGTCGTTGATGGAAAAGGTGAAATTATAATAGGAGGGAAGTCATTTATTCTTGAAGCGGGTCAGACAATTATAATGCCTGCCAGTGTTCCCCACGCAGTAATTGCGGTTGAAAGATTCAAGATGGTACTGACAATGATTAAAAGCAACTAAATGGGTCGGGGTATGAGGTACGTGGTGTAAGGAAGACCGGATTTTGGATTTTCCCATACGCCGTACCCCGTACCCCGGACCATATTTATGCCATCTTGATAAGTATCGACTTGATAGTATCGGTTACATCCTCCTCCTCATCGACACATCTTTCAAGTATCTCAAGAATTTTATTGTTCTTCAGAAGTTCTGCTGCATCCTGTTCTTTTTCAAACAGCTCGGCTACAGCAACAAAATAATAATCATCTGCTTTGTGTTCAATGTCCTTTACCTTGTCGCAGGCTTCAGTGATCTCTTTCTTATTCGCTGCGGCATCATTAAGGCAGTGAATGCAGATCGTTATCTCTTTGGCAGCTTCGACGATCATTTCTGCCATCTCTTTATACACCGGCATAAGATGTTTTGGCTTATATAGGCATATTCTTCTTCCTATACCGTTTATTGAATCCACTACATTATCAATATTTGCAATGAGTTCATGTATGTCCTCCCTGTCAAAGGGGGTTATGAACGATTTGTTCAACTGCTTATATGTGGTGTCAGTTATCTGATCGCCGATGTGCTCCACCTCCTTAATCTGCTGATAAATCCTTTCATGATCCTCTATATCGGTGCTTGACAGCAGCTCCTTAAGAAGGTCAGCGGCCTTCGCAAGGTTTCGAGCATCTTCTTCAAAAAGCGGATAAAAGGAATGATCCTTCGGAACAAAAAACTTAAGAAACTTGTCTATATTCATATATGTGATTTTTTATTTCAAATCGAACCTATTTTGACCAGACTGAATAGATAATACATTGCAGCACCTATTAATCCTGAAACCGGGATTGTGAATATCCATGCCCAGAATATTTTAGTCGTTACTCCCCATTTAACGGCTGAAACACCTTTTCGTGAACCGACACCGATGATTGCTCCTGTTATTGTATGAGTAGTGCTTACCGGAATGCCAAAATGAGTTGCCCCAAAAAGTGTTAATGCACCTGCAGTCTCAGCACAGAATCCCTCAAATGGTTTCAATTTCGTTATTTTTTGTCCCATAGTTTTAACAATTCTCCACCCACCGAATAATGTTCCCAGGGCAATTGCGGTCTGGCAGGATAAAATAACCCACATTGGGGGTCTTGAAGCATCTTTTGTCGTAATACCATACACGATAAGTGCTATCCATATTATCCCCATCGATTTCTGGGCATCATTGCCACCATGGCCAAGACTGAAAGCAGCAGCCGACACAAGCTGTAAACGTCTGAAATGCTTGTCCACCCCAAATGGTGTATGGTTCCTTGCCAGAAACTGTACAATTGTGGATATAATAAATCCGAATATCATCCCCAGTAAAGGAGATATTACAATGAAAGCCACAATTTTAATAACGCCCCCTGTGATTATTGACCCCGGACCAGAACTGACAAGGGCTGCTCCCACTAATCCACCGACAAGAGTGTGTGAAGAACTGGATGGTAATCCCCACCACCAGGTAAGCAAATTCCATATTATCGCTGCAACAAGAGCTGCTCCAATAACCGTAAGATTCAGAACGTCAGGATCAACTACACCTTTGCCGATTGTGGTCGCTACTTTAAGCGGGAAAACGGTAAATGCTATAAAATTAAAGAATGCAGCCATTGAAACTGCTGCCAGGGGTGAGAGAACTTTTGTAGAAACAACAGTTGCTATAGAATTTGCCGAATCGTGGAATCCGTTTATAAAATCGAATATAAGAACCAATCCGACAATAATATAGAGAGTAGTCATTTAAAGTAAATTAGGAATGTAAATCGGATCTGGCACTGTGAAATTACTGCCCCTGAAGGAAATTAGCCTCGAATTCATGAATGTCTGATATTTTGATCAGGTGCCCAAAATTATAAAAATAATTGTACTTTTATAATGTAATCAATTTAAAATTTTAAAGGTTTATAATATGAACGATATAAGAAAGCTCGAACCAAAAGAGGTATGGGACTATTTCAATGAAATCACACAGATCCCAAGGCCTTCAAAAAAGGAAAAGAAGATTGCAGAATTTGTTGTCAGATTTGCTAAAGAACATGGTCTTGAAGCAATAGTTGACAAGGTTGGTAATGTTATTGTTAGGAAAAAAGCCACGAAGGGTCTGGAGAATCGCAAGGGTGTAATTCTCCAGACACATCTCGATATGGTTCCCCAGAAAAACAGCGATAAGAAGCATGATTTTGAGAAGGATCCGATTGAAACAATTATTGATGGAGAATGGGTAAAGGCAAATGGTACCACTCTTGGTTCCGATAACGGGATAGGAGTCTCTGCTGCGCTGGCAGTACTTGCCTCAAAGAATCTTCCCCATGGCCCTCTGGAAGCTCTCTTTACAATTGATGAGGAAACCGGAATGACAGGAGCATTCGGCTTGAAGAAAGGACTTCTGCATGGAGATATTCTTATGAATCTTGATTCTGAAGATGAGGGAGAATTATATGTCGGATGTGCTGGCGGAATTGATGTGAGCGCGGCCAGGAAATATGCTGAGGAAAAATCTCCAAAGGGAATGACAGCCTATCGTGTTACTGCAAAAGGACTTAAGGGAGGACATTCCGGTGTCGATATAGCTCTGGCCAGGGCTAACTCAAATAAAATTATGTTCAGATTCCTGATGCAGGCTGAATCTGATTTCAAAATCAGGCTTGCGGAGGCAGCAGGTGGAGACCTTCGAAATGCTATTCCCCGCGAATCCTATTCAGTTCTCCTTGTTCCAGGGTCTAAAGAAAAGGAATTTGAGAAATTTGTAAAAGGGTACGATAAAATGTACAAAGCAGAATTTGCTGAAACTGAACCGACTATCTCTTTTACATGCAAAAAGACCGACTTACCAGAAAAGGTTATGAATAAGGACGATCAGTTTAAAATAATCCGTGCCGTGTTCGCCTGTCCGAATGGTGTACAAAGGATGAGTCAGGCTATGAAGGGACTTGTTGAGACGTCGAACAATCTTGCNATAGTGAAATGCAGNGGTGGAAAATTTGAAGCTCATAACCTCACCCGCAGTTCTGTTGACTCTTCCAAGGTTTCAACAGCGTGGAAAATTGCTGCGGTATTTCATCTGATCGAAGCTAAAGTCACACTGGCAGGCAGTTATCCAGGATGGAAACCTAATATGGNTTCCCCTATTTTAAAGACAATGAGTGGTATTTATCAGAAACTTTACGGTAAGATTCCTGAAATCAAAGCAATTCATGCGGGTCTTGAATGCGGATTGCTGGGAGGGGTTTATCCGAACCTCGATATGATTTCATTCGGGCCCACGATAAAATATCCTCATAGTCCGGATGAGAAAGTACATATCACTTCAGTAAAAAAGTTTTATGATTTTTTGTGCGANACTCTGAAGCAGATTCCGCCAAAATAAGNCTTGGAGCAATNGGCAAAGGATGTAATACTCCCTGCCAATTACCTCAGCTAAGTGACCTTTATCTCGATCAGCAAATCATCCTTCATTACGTTTGAGTTCGGCTTTGCATGAATTCTGATGATCTGCCCGTTCACCGGCGACTGGATTTCATTTTGCATNTTCATCGCTTCCAGGATAAGAAGGGGTTCTCCCCGAAGGACATTTGCCCCTTCCCGGACAAGCACGTCGATAATCTTACCAGGCATCGGAGCCTTCAGAGATTCTTGTTCATTTTTTCCCCTGCCCGAACTCAAAACCTTCATCCTTTGCATGGAGAATGGCGTCTCAACTGTAAAAATATAACTGATGTCGTTAAAGAGAATCTCATATCTGTTCTGCCTGGACCTTACTATCTCGACCGGATATTTTCTGTTTTTCCATAAAATATAGGTCCCATACTTTTCATCAGACTTAAGTTTTACCTCATACTCCCTTTTCCCGATTCTTATTGAGTGCTTTAAGGGTTGTGAGAAACAAAACCTCTTGTTTTCAGATGAAAGTGCATATAATTTCCTTATTCCCAATTTATCAGCTTTCATTGATCATTGATTTTAAAACTGATTAATTCTTTTGTTAAGCAACCACGGACTCATCTCNCTGCTGTTTTCCGAATCGACCGGAATACTGTTGTCCATNAGGTTTTCCTCCGCAAACATCTTTGTGGCAAGCCAGGCGGCAAGCATCTCCTCATATTCACTGTTCAGGTAGAATTTATCCAGATCCTTTTCAATAAATGCGGTTGTGAAGCTTCCGTCAATGAATTTTGGATTGCGCACAAGCATTCTGAAAAATGGGAGTGTTGTCTTGACACCCTTGATCCAAACCTTGTCGAGAGCCAGTTTACAGTTTCTTAATGCATCCTTCCGGTTCGTTCCCTTTACAATAAGCTTCGCGATCATTGAGTCATAGCTGGATACTATTGCTGAACCTGCTTGAACACCTGTATCTACCCTGATAAAGTGATCTGTTGGCAGGTTCAGTTTTTCAATTTTTCCCGGATCCGGGGCAAATCCCGACTGAACATCCTCTGCATTTATCCTGCACTCGATTGACCATCCCTCCAGTTTAATATCCTCCTGCCGCAGTTTAAGCGCTTCATTGTTGGCTATCCGGATCTGNTGCTCAATCAGATCAATGCCGGTAATGATCTCAGTAACAGGATGTTCTACCTGAATCCTTGTGTTCATTTCCATGAAATAGAAGTTCTTCTCCGAATCAAGAAGAAATTCTACCGTACCTGCTGANTAATATTTGACTGCCTTGGCTATCTGAACTGCTGTTTTGCCCATTACGCCCCTGAGATAATCATCAAGGGCTGATGAAGGGGCCTCTTCAAGCAGTTTTTGATGCTTTCTCTGAATAGAACATTCCCTTTCTCCAAGATGGATCACATTCCCTTTCTTGTCCCCAAGAATTTGAAATTCTATGTGTTTAGGGTTTTCGATATACTTTTCTATGAACACCGAAGGATCATTAAATGCTTTTTCAGCCTCTTTGCTGGCAATGATAAACATCTTCTCCATTTCATCTGCCTTACGGACAATCCTCATACCCCTTCCTCCGCCTCCTGAAGCAGCTTTGATAATTACAGGGTATCCTATTTTTTCAGCTATTATGACCGCTTCTTCCTCATTTCCGATATTACCTTCGCTGCCCATAGCCATCGGAATATTCAATGACATGGCAATTTTTCGTGCAATTGTTTTATTTCCCATCTTATAAATAGCATCGGGGGACGGGCCAATAAAGACAATATTTTTATCAATGCATTTCTGGGCAAAATATGCGTTTTCAGCAAGGAATCCATAGCCTGGGTGGATTGCATCAGATTTAGTCTTCAGCGCAATATCAATGAGCATATCAATATTCAGGAAAACAGGAATCTCGGATGTATCCTCGGTATTGTCATAAACCACATCCGCCTGAGAAACATACATGGCATTTGGTTCAGCTGAAGTCTGTACGACTACAGTTTGAATATTCATTTCTCTGGCAGTTCTGATAATCCGGACTGCTATCTCTCCCCGGTTTGCAATAAGTATACGTTTGATTTTCATAATGGCATGTTTCCATGTTTCCGGGCCGGAACTTTAACCCATTTATTATTGAGGGCAGTAAATGCGGAGATTATTTTTTTTCTGGTGACAGCGGGATCAATAACTTCATCGATATATCCGCTCTCATCAGCAATAAAGGGATTTGCGACCTTGTCACGGTATTTCTTTACCAGCTCTTTCTTAAGTTCAGAAGGATTTTTTGAACCGGCGAGTTCCTTCCTGTATAGGATGGCAACTGCACCATCGGGTCCCATTACAGCAATTTCTGCAGTGGGCCAGGCAAAATTGAAGTCTCCGCCAAGGTTTTTGCTGTTCATAACAATAAATGCTCCGCCATAAGCTTTTCTCAGGATAACAGTTATTTTCGGTACAGTGGCTTCACTGTATGCGAAGAGCATTTTTGCCCCATGTCTTATTATTCCTGAATGCTCCTGATCGACTCCCGGGAGAAAACCAGGCACATCCTCTAGGGTAAGAAGAGGAATGTTAAATGCATCGCAGAACCTTATGAATCTGGCACCTTTTGTTGATGAATCGATATCCAGAACTCCTGCAAGCACTTTAGGCTGGTTGGCAACCACACCGATTGTTTTTCCCTTAAGCCTTGCGAGGCCTGTAACAATGTTCGCTGCAAAGAGCTCGGATGTTTCAAAAAAGCTGTTTTTATCGACGATCTGATGTATTACTTCTTTAACATCGTAGGCTTTATTAGGATCGTCAGGTATAATATCCCTGAGCTTCGGGTTAACATCGGGAACTGCTCCATCATCGCCAACCACAGGCGGGTTTTCGACATTGTTCGAGGGAAGATACGAAAGGAATTTCTTAAGAGCCAGTATAGTGTTTTCTTCATCGTCATAAATCATGTGAGCAACGCCGCTTTTGCGAGCATGCACTTCGGCACCCCCAAGCTGATCAGACGAAACCTCTTCATTAAGGACTTCCTTAACAACATTAGGCCCGGTCACGAACATGTAACTCGTATGGTTCGTCATGAAGACGAAATCGGTCAGGGCAGGTGAATATACTGCACCTCCGGCAGCTGGTCCCATGATCACTGAAATCTGTGGAATTATACCGGAAGATTGAATGATGTTATGAAATATGGAGGCGTATCCGCTAAGACTTGCAACACCTTCCTGAATTCTGGCTCCGCCTGAATCGATAAGACCAATTATCGGAGAACCCATTTTTAAAGCCATCTCCTGAATCTTGGCTATCTTTTTTGCATGTATAATACCCAGCGATCCCCCCATTATTGTAAAATCCTGTGCATATGCAAAGACAAGGCGTCCGTTAACCTTTCCATGACCGACTATCACTCCGTCGCCAAATGACTTTTCGACTTTCCCAAACTCTACAGGCTGTGCAGCAGGAGTAACGAATGTATATATCTCTTCAAATGATCCTGCATCAAAAAGGAGGTTAATTCTCTCAAATGCAGTAAGCTTGCCCTTAGAATGCTGTTTTTCGGCCTGTTGTGGACTATATTGCTTTTTCAGAGCCTCCTGCCGTTCAATAAATGCCTTATAGTGTTTACCTGATAAATCCATATCCTTTGTATAATATTAATTTATAGGAAGATGACAGTAACAAAAACTTGATGTTTTGCAATTTCAGGCCATTTTAAGGCTTCAAAAATAGCTATTATCAGGGTAATTCCAAATAAATCTTTCGACTGTAAATGATGCCTTTAATATATTATACTACTAATCAGATTTTTAATGACNATCATTTTTCGACCAGGTTATTTTAACTTCGAAGGTTTAAACAACCCCTCTTCGATCGATCCCAGCATTCCGGCCCTGAGCATATAATCGCCTGCTATATTTAGTTTTTTAATCCTTTCTTCTGAAACAACCGGGAAATGATGCAAGGCTTCGATCTTATCTCCAATAAATTCGAGATCTTCATCGGTGATTGCCCAGTTTCGTTTGTCAAGTGAAGTCAGATTAAATGGCAGCGAGTATGATCTCAGAGACTTCTCACCATGGATATTGAAGAAGAAATCAAAATATGACATTATCAATTCCCTCAGTGACCGATAGACCGGTTCCCTGAACCGCAGAGTAGTGAAATTTGATTTTGCAACTGCTCCCCAGTTTCTCCCTTCCCTGAATACAGCTATGACATGGTCATCATCGTTAAATGCTTTCATATCCACAATCAGGGGTTTATAACCAATGAAATTAAGCGCTGCTGCCGCAAACAGAGCCCCCTCAAAACAGTGGGCCGAAAGCTTTCTGATAACCCATCTGGGCGATCGGCATTCGTATGCAGGATTATATGCGATGGAATCCAGAAATACCTGAATCGACCATGGATCTTTGAATCTTTTTAAAAACTCCTTTTCTTCGTTCGTCCAGCTAATTTCAGAATACGGTTTACCCATAGCAATAATTAAATGTAGTTTTTCTTTATTTCCTTGTGCCTTATGCCAGTCTCCTGATGCCTGACGCCTTAAGAGGTCATGTAAGTTTATTGATGATTTCCTGCATCCGCGGATACTGTTCCTCCATACTTTCAAGCAACCTTAACTGCGAACGTGTCCGCTGAATGTTATGATTCTTATTGTGAATACGGTAATATTTATCGCCTTCAATATAGTCGGCGAGAAAACGCAGGGCCTGTTCGTATGTCATCAGCAGCGGCGCGAAAGCAAGATACTCTTTTTCGATCGTATTAAGTGTATTTCTTGTTTCAGAAAGGTATCCTTCGGCGTAAGCCCTGAACAGGTTAAGGTCCATTTTTACCTTCGACAGGTCAGTCTCATCTTCTGCAGCGCTGTTTGCCCCTGTTCGTATCGCATCCCCAAAATCGGAATGAAAATATCCTGGCATAACCGTATCGAGGTCGATAAGGCAGAGTGACTTGCCGTTTATATCAAAAAGAATATTGTTGAATTTCGTATCATTATGTGTGATCCTGACAGGGACTTTGCCCTCCCTCCCAAGTTTCTGAATGATCTTCATTTCCTCAGCCCTTTTTAATATGGAGTCAGTCTCACTGATTGTTTCTTTAACTCTTCCGGCGGGATCATTCATTAATGAACTAATAAAGCTGTCAATTCTCTTTTCTACATCGTGGAATGATGGAATAGTCTCATTAAGCGGTTTTCCGGGCAGATCTGCCAGTAAAGCCTGAAAGCGACCAATAGCTCTGCCTCCCTCGAAAGCTTTGTCCTCGCTGTCGACAATATCATAGGAGATGTTATCCGGTATAAAAATGAACATCCTCCAAAAGTTACCCTCTTCATCCACAATCCAGCTTTTATGATTTTTTGCCGGAACCACTGTAAGGCACTCCCTCTTAACATCAGATCCAGGGATCAGGAGAAGTTTCTGATGCATATGA
>JGI20214J51650_10000182_pt1 | contig 39106 bp, 45 predicted proteins | sample WetSurMetagenome_FD_51650 | JGI IMG/M metagenome (IMG submission 51650)
AAATATCCGAATGTCCCAGCAGCATCTGCACCACGCGCAAGTCCGCGCCGTGGTTGAGCAAGTGTGTGGCGAAGGCGTGGCGCAGGGTGTGCGGGGACAGCGGTTTGTGCAGGCCGCCCTCTCTTGCGTGCTTTTTGATGAGATACCAGAACATCTGCCGCGTCATGCCTTCGCCGCGATGGGTGACGAACAGCGCATCGGTCAGCTTGCCCAGAAGCAAGGCAGGACGGGCTTCTGCGAGGTATTTCCTGACCCAGTCCAGCGCTTCTTCGCCCAGCGGCACCAGACGTTCCTTGCTGCCTTTGCCCATCACCCGCGTCACACCCATATCGAGACTTACCTGTGCAACGCTCAGGCCGACCAGTTCCGAAACGCGCAAGCCGCTCGCATACAGCACTTCCAGCATGGTGCGGTCGCGCATGCCGAGCGGCGTATCGATATCGGGTGCATTCAAAAGCAGCTCGACATCTTCCTCGGTGAGGCTCTTGGGCAGACTGCGCGGCAGCTTGGGCGTGGCGATCTGCAGGGTCGGATCGATGGTGATCCTGTTCTGCCGCAACAGGTAGCGGAACAGGCGCTTGAGGCTGGAGATGGCGCGCGAGGTGGAGGTGGCTTTGGCTTTTTCGCCGCTGACCAGATGCGCGAGAAAGCCCTGTATGTCGGCGTGCGTGGCGGCTTGCAATCCGCATCCGCGCTGCTTTTGCAGCCATTCAGCGAATTTGTTCAGGTCGCGGCGGTAACTTTCCAGGGTGTTGCGGGAGAGGCCGTCTTCAAGCCACAGCGCGTCGCTGAATTCGTCGAGGAGGTCGGTGTCGGTCATCAATACTCCCTTCTCCCGCAGGCGGGAGAAGGGGCGGGGATGAGGGACTGCATACTTACGCATAGTGTCGCTACGAAGCGCCACCCCTCACCCCAACCCCTCTCCCGCTTGCGGGAGAGGGGCTCTAAGCCATGGCAACCAGAAAGCTGCCTGAAATTGATTATTTCATTCCGTTGCATCATGACTTTTCATGGTCCAGCAACCAGCGCTTGATGTCGAGCGACTCGCCTTCTGCGTGCTGCATGAACCCGCCCAGGCCATTTTTTCCCACTACTCGGTGGCAAGGAATGACGACGGGAATCGGGTTATTGCCGCAGGCCTGTCCCACCGCCTGCNCGCTTGAGCCGATCCGCTTTGAAAGTTCGCCATAGGTCAGCGTCTGTCCGCACGGGATGGCCTGCATGGCCCGCCAGACTTTGTGCTGGTGCGGGGTTCCCTCCGGCTTGAGCGGCAAGTTAAAACGATAGCCTGCATCGCTCAGATAAGCTTCGAGCTGAGCGCACACTTTCTTTGCCAACGCACTGCGCGGGGCCGACGACCTGGTGTTCGTTGGCAAAAATTCAATGCCCAGCAACACATCATCCGTGCAACGGATGCCAAGTTTCCCGAACGGCGCGGCAATGATTGCTTGATAGTCCATGCGGACATGATAGCCCAAATAAAAACGGGAGCCGAGGCTCCCGTTTTCCGTATTACATAAAACCGCTGCTTACGCTTCGACCTTGCGTGCAGCCAGCTTTTCCTTGATACGTGCCGACTTGCCGGAACGGTCGCGCAGGTAGTACAGCTTGGCGCGGCGCACGTCGCCGCGACGCTTCACTTCGATGCTGGCGATGCTCGGGGAGTAGGTCTGGAAAGTACGTTCCACGCCTTCGCCGGAGGAGACCTTGCGCACGATGAAGCTGGAGTTCAGCCCCTTGTTGCGCTTGGCGATAACGACACCCTCAAAAGCCTGGGTACGTTTCTTTTCGCCTTCGACCACGTTTACGCCGACCACAACTGTGTCGCCGGGTGCGAAATTGGGGATGGTCTTGTTCAGACGCGCGATTTCTTCTTTTTCAAGAATGCCGATCAGATTCATTTTGTTTCCTCTTCTTGTGCGGAAGCTTGTTCCTGCTGGTACTCTGCCAGTAGCCGAGCTTCCTGTTTAGTCAACTGGCGTGATGCCAGCAAATCCGGGCGACGTTCCGCAGTCCTGCCTAATGCCTGCTTCAATCGCCACTTCTCTATCTCGGCGTGGTGCCCGGACATCAATACTTCCGGGATCGCCTCGCCGTTATAAACCTCGGGCCGGGTGTAGTGGGGGCAATCCAGCAGGCCTTGTACGAAGGAATCCTGCTGCGCCGATGCGTCGTCGCCCAGTACACCGGGGATCTGCCGCACCACACTGTCCATCACCACCATTGCCGCCAGCTCGCCGCCGGACAACACATAATCGCCGATGGAAAGCTCTTCATCCACTTGCTGGCGCAACAGGCGCTCATCCACGCCTTCGTAACGACTCGCCAACAGTATCAATCCTTCATCCCGCGCCAGCAGTTTCATCACCACTTCATGGGTGAGTTGCCTGCCCTGCGGCGAGAGGTGGATCACGCAACTTTTTGCTTTGCCGCTGGCGGCCTGCGCTGCTTTCGCTGCGCAGATTGCCTTTTCCAGCGGTTCCGCCAACATTACCATCCCTGGGCCCCCGCCGTAGGGACGGTCATCGATGGTGCGGTAGTTGTCGGTCGTGAAATCCCGCGGATTCCACGTCTGCAACTCAAACCTGCCCTGCTCTGCCGCCCGTCGCGTCACACCGTATTTGGTGAGCGCGTCGAACATCTCCGGAAACAGCGTGACTACGTCGAACCTCATTTGAGGTAATCCGCCTGCCAATCCACCCGGATCATCTTGTCTTTCAGGCTCACCTGCTTGATGACGCTGTCAATAAACGGGATCAATTTCTCGCTGCCCTCACCCTTGACCACCAGCACGTCGTTGGCGCCGGTCTCCAGCAGCGAATCCACAATTCCGAACGATTCGCCCGACAGATTCTCCACCGACAATCCGATCAAGTCCGACCAGTAATACTCGCCTTCCGGCTGTTCCGGCAGACTGTCGCGTGGAACCGCGATCAACATACCTTTGCATTTCTCGGCTGCCGTGCGGTCGACGATGCCCTGCAATTTTGCGATCAGTACCTTGCCGCCATGCACGTTCGCTTCCAGAACTTCCAGCGGACGCCAGGCTTGCTCGTTGCCTACATACCATGTGCCGTAGTCGAGCAGGCTGTCCAGATACTCGGTAAAGGTCTGAACCTTCACCCAACCCTGTATGCCCTGCGCCGCGACCACTTTCCCCATGATGACCATGGGGCTTGCCTCGTTAACACTCATCACGTTTCACCTCGTTTGTCCCCTCTCCCTCCGGGGGAAGGTTTCACCCGCGAGGAGTAGGCCGTGGTTGTAAGGGGCTAAAGCCCCAACAACACACGCACGGTTGGGGGAAACGTATGACCGTTAGACCTTGGCTGCTGCACCGGCTTTTTTGACCAGACGGCCCACGGTCTCGCTCAACTGTGCACCCTTTTCTTGCCAATGCGTCACGCGATCCAGCTGGATACGCAGACCTTCGGCGCCTTCAGCGGCCAGCGGGTTGTAGAAACCGATACGTTCGATGAAACGACCATCACGACGATTGCGGGAATCCGCCACCACCACGTTGTAGAACGGGCGATTCTTCGCGCCGCCACGAGAAAGACGAATGACTACCATAATGATTACCCAATAATTTTAATTTCGGCCAATGCCAAAAGGGCGCGAATTCTACGATACCTTGCCAATCTCTGGCAAGGACTGTTTTGACAGGAAAATCCCCGGGGGATCAGCGGTGCAGGATGGCTTCCAGCACGAACTGGGTGCCAAGATAGGCCAGCACCAGGAATCCGAAGCCACTCATGGTCCAGCGCACTGCCGTGTGACCGCGCCAGCCATAAAAGCGATGCCCCATCAACAATACGGCAAATACTCCCCAGGAGAGCATCCCGAACAGCACTTTGTGGCTGAATTGCCAGGGATGGCCGAATATCTTCTCGGAGAATAACATTCCGGATGCTATGGTTATGCTCAAGAGCACAAAGCCCACGCCTATCACGCGAAACAATAACGACTCCATGGTCAGCAGCGGCGGCAAATTGCGCAGCACCCTGGGCATCTGGGCGTGATGCAGGCGCTTTTCGACCAGCGAGATCAGCCCTGCATGCAATGCGGCGATAGTGAACAGGCTATAGGCCAGCATAGCGCCCAGGACATGGGTATCGAACAGGCCGGATGCCGGCTGGGACAGGATGCGCACATCCGGAAAGATCGCCGGCAATGCCGTACTGACGGCAGCCAGCGGCAATACCAGGGTCTGCAGGCTGGACACGGGATAGAAGTAGCGTGCAAGCCAATATATCAGCACGGTCAGCCACAGGATCAGCGACAGCGCATAGACCAGGCCCAGATTCAACGCGCCCCATATAAATAGAGTGTCGTACAGCAGCCAGCCATGCAGTGCCAGAGGCACGACGACTGCAAAGCCCAATGCGCCTCTATTCTGCTGTTCTGCATTGCCCGCCGCCTGGGCACGCCAGAACAGAATGGCCAATATGGAATATAGGGCAAACGTGAGCAGATGGAGAGCTTGGTTCGACATGGGGAGTGCAGATGTTTTAGACTGTGCGGATTCTACAGGAAGCGCCACCCAAGTGTCTGCACCGGCGCGGACTGAAACTTTCAGGATTTGAATCATGTTGGATAACCTTACACAACGCTTCACCGGCATCGTCAAGAATCTGCGCGGCCAGGCGCGACTGACAGAAAGCAACATTCAGGACGCCTTGCGCGAGGTTCGCCTCGCCCTGCTGGAGGCCGATGTCGCTCTGCCGGTCGTCAAAGACTTCATCGCCAAGGTAAAGGAAGCCGCGCTGGGACAGGAAGTCATCGGCAACCTGCAACCGGGGCAGGCGCTGATCGGCGTGGTGAACCGCGAATTGACCAAACTGATGGGCGAGCACAACGATGCGCTCAACCTGACTGCCGTGCCGCCCGCCGTGATACTGATGGCCGGCCTGCAGGGCGCGGGCAAGACCACCAGCAGCGGCAAGCTGGCCAAATTGCTGCGCGAACAGAACAAGAAGAAGGTGTTGCTGGTGAGTTGCGACGTGTATCGTCCCGCCGCGATCGAACAGTTGCGCACGCTGGCACAGCAACTCGACATAGATTTCTTCCCTTCCGATATCAGCCAGAAGCCGCTGGACATTGCGCTCGCCGCCCTCGACTGGGCACGCAAACACCACCATGAAGTTCTGATCGTAGACACCGCCGGCCGCCTCGCCGTGGACGAAGCGATGATGATGGAGATCAAGGATCTGCATGCCGCATTGAAACCGATCGAAACACTGTTCGTGGTCGACGCAATGACCGGCCAGGACGCGGTGAACACCGCCAAGGCCTTCGGCGATGCGCTGCCGCTGACCGGCATCATCCTCACCAAGCTGGACGGCGACGCGCGCGGCGGTGCCGCCCTGTCGGTACGGCAGATCACCGGCAAGCCGATCAAGTTCGTCGGTGTCAGCGAGAAGCCGAACGGCCTCGAAGCATTTCACCCCGAGCGCATGGCACAGCGCATCCTCGGCATGGGCGACGTGCTGTCGCTGCTGGAAGAAGCGCAACGCAATGTGGATCACGTTGAGGCGGCCAAGCTGGCAAAAAAGGTACAAAGCGGCAAAGGCTTCGACCTCAACGATTTCAAGATGCAGATCGTGCAGATGAGAAAGATGGGCGGCATGTCCGCACTGATGGACAAGCTGCCCGCCCAACTTTCCAAAGCGGCCGCGGGAGCCAATGTCGACGAGCGCCAGATCAACCGCACCGAAGGCATCATCAACTCGATGACCCCGTTCGAGCGCACCCACCCCGAACTCATCAAAGCCTCGCGCAAGCGCCGCATCGCGGCAGGCGCGGGCGTGCAGGTGATGCACGTGAACCAGTTGCTGAACCAGTTCGAACAATCTCAGAAGATGATGAAGATGTTCAGCAGCAAGGGCGGCATGGCGAAGATGATGCGCGGCATGGCAGGCAAGTTCCCGGGAATGCGTTAACCGATTAATTGATATTCCCTCTCCCGCCTGCGGGAGAGGGAATCAAGATTGCGACTCACCATCAATACAGGATCGTTATGACAATCAAAGCCATCATTTTCGACGTGGACGGCACGCTCGCCGATACCGAAGACGCACACCGCATCGCGTTCAACAAGGCGTTTGCCGAGAACGGGCTGGACTGGAACTGGGACGTGGCACTGTACGACAAGCTGCTGAAAGTGACGGGCGGCAAGGAGCGCATCAAGCACTACGTCGAAAGTTACCTGCCCGGCTTTGCCAAACCGTCCGACTATGACGGCTTCGTCAAGCACCTGCATGTGGTGAAGACCGGCCATTACACCGCGATGCTGCGCAATGGACTGATCCCGCTGCGCCCCGGCATCAAGCAACTCATCGGCGATGCACACAAGGCCGGCCTGAAGCTGGCCATCGCCACCACCACTTCGCCGGAGAATGTCGCCGCCCTGCTGGAGATCGGGCTGGACAAGGACTGGGCGAAGCATTTCGACGCCATCGGCTGCGGCGACATCGTGCCGAACAAGAAGCCCGCACCGGACATCTACAACTGGGTGCTCAACGAACTCAAGCTCGCACCGCAGGATTGCATCGCGCTGGAAGACTCCAACAACGGCCTGCGCTCGGCGCTGGCGGCCGGCATCAAGACCTACGTCACCACCAACCCCTACACGCACCGCCAGGATTTCGCAGAAGCGGCGGCAGTGTTCGACGACTTGAGCGACCTCGCGAATTTCTACCGGGTCACCGGCCTGCACATTTAGGCAGTTCGGGCGGTTTCCTGCTAATCTTGCGGACAATTCAATTGTCCGCAACCCATCATGCAAAGCTATTTAAAACGTATTCTCACTGCCCGCGTCTATGACGTGGCCATCGAATCGCCGCTTGAACTTGCCCCCAGTCTCTCTGCGCGCATCGGCAACAACGTGCTGCTCAAACGCGAAGACATGCAGCCCGTGTTCTCGTTCAAGCTGCGCGGCGCGTACAACAAGATGGCGCAGCTCACGCCCGAGCAACTCAAGCGCGGCGTGATCACGGCATCGGCGGGCAACCATGCACAGGGCGTGGCGCTCAGTGCGCATCGCATGGGTTGCAAGGCGGTCATCGTGATGCCGACCACGACCCCGCAGGTCAAGATCGATGCCGTGCGCCATTTCGGCCAGCGCTCCGTCGAGATCGTGCTACATGGCGACAGTTACAACGATGCCTACGGACATGCGCTGGAACTGGAGAAGGAAAAGAAACTGACCTTCGTGCACCCGTTCGACGATCCCGATGTGATCGCCGGTCAGGGCACCATCGGCATGGAGATACTGCGCCAGCATCAGGCGCCGATCCACGCCATCTTCTGCGCCATCGGCGGCGGCGGATTGATCGCGGGCGTGGCCGCCTACGTCAAGCAGGTTCGCCCGGACATCAAGGTCATCGGGGTACAGACCACCGATTCGGATGCCATGTACCGTTCGCTGAAAGCCAAAAAGCGCGTGCAGCTGAGCGACGTCGGCCTGTTCGCGGACGGAACCGCGGTCAAGCTGGCAGGCGAAGAGACGCTGCGCATCTGCAGGAAATATGTGGATGAGATCGTGCTGGTGGATACCGACGCGGTGTGCGCGGCCATCAAGGACGTGTTCCAGGATACGCGTTCCATTCTTGAGCCTTCCGGTGCGCTCGCGGTTGCCGGCGCCAAGCTCTACGCCAAGCGCGAACAACTCAAAGGCGAAACGCTGGCCACTGTCTGCAGCGGCGCCAACATGAACTTCGACCGCCTGCGTTTCGTCGCCGAACGTGCCGAGATCGGTGAAAGGCGCGAGGCGATCCTCGCGGTCACGATCCCGGAAACACCCGGCAGTTTCCGCAAATTCTGCTCATTGCTCGGCAAACGCAACATCACCGAATTCAACTACCGCTATGCCGACCCAAAGGCGGCGCATGTATTCGTCGGCATCCAGGTCAAGGACCAGTCGGAAACCACCGATCTGGTGGACAGGCTGCAACGCAGCAAGCTGCCCACGCTCGACCTTTCCGACAACGAAATGGCCAAGTTGCACCTGCGCCATCTGGTGGGCGGCCACGCCCCCGAGGCCAAGAACGAGATCCTGTTCCGTTTCGAATTCCCGGAACGCCCCGGCGCACTGATGAACTTCCTCAACAGCATGGACCATAACTGGAACATCTCGCTGTTCCACTACCGCAATCACGGCGCGGATTACGGTCGCGTGCTGGTCGGCATGCAGGTACCGCGCACCGACAAGAAGGCGCTCAAGACCTTCCTCGACACCTTGGGCTACCGTTACTGGGATGAAAGCGACAATCCGGCCTACCGGCTGTTTTTAGGGTGATCCCGGGTGAGCACGGATTCCTTCCGTGAATTCGTACCGGAGCAACTCGCCGCTCTTGAAAAGCTGTGCTGCAAACGCATGTTTGGCGGCCATGGCCTTTACTCCGGCGAGGTGTTTTTCGGCATCCTTTTCGATGGCAGGCTGTACTTCAAGACAAATCCGGATACCTTGCCGGATTACCTGACCGTTGAAGCCTCCGCATTCGCCCCCTCGAAAAAACAGGTTTTAAAGAATTACCGCGAAGTTCCGGTAGAGATACTGGAAGATGCCATGCAATTAACGTCGTGGGCACGAAAGGCGGCGCGCTGATGAACATCCAAGCTAGGAAGCAGGCCCTCCGGCAAAGTATAATCGCCGCCCGCGAAAAGTTGCCCGTTGCCGAGCGCTTGCGCCTGAGCCGTGCCGTTGTTGAATCTATCCGCGACCTGCCGGTCTACCGGCAGGCGCGGACGGTACTGGGTTACCTGAATTTCGGTGCAGAATTGACTGCCGAACTGTGGGTATCGCAGGCGCTGGCCGACGGCAAACAGGTGTTGCTGCCGCGGGTGAACCGCGCCAGCAGGCATCTGGACTTATATCGGGTGCAAGATTTGGAGCATGATGTAGCACCCGGTTCATGGGGTATACGTGAGCCGGTTGCGGAGCGCTGTATAAAAGAAGAAGCGCCGGGAACGGTGGATTTCATCCTGTTACCCGGTGTCGCGTTCACCCGCGAGGGCGGGCGTTTGGGATACGGCGGCGGCTTTTACGACAAGCTGCTGGCGCAGATGCCGCATCGGCCAGCCTTGGTTGCCGGCGCATTCGCACTGCAGGTAGTGCAGGAGATTCCGCAGGAAAACACCGACCGCAAAATAGAGTGGCTGGTGACGGAAGACGAAACGATACGTTGTAACTTTGGGAGAGAGTAAAGATGGCAACGCAACAACCCGATATCGACCCGCAAGAAACGCAAGAGTGGCTGGATGCGCTCCAGTCAGTGCTCGAAAAGGAAGGCGCGGAACGCGCCCACTTCCTGATGGACCAATTGATCCATCACGCACGCATGGCCGGCGACGATATGCCGATCAGCGCAACCACACCCTATCTCAACACGATCCCGCTGGACAAGGAAGAGCGTTCCGCCGGCAACATGGAACTGGAACACCGCATCCGCGCCTTGACGCGCTGGAATGCGATGGCCATCGTGATGAATGCCAACAAGACTTCGTCGGAACTGGGCGGGCACATCGCCAGTTTCGCGTCGGCGGCAACTTTGTATGACGTAGGCTTCAACCATTTCTTCCACGGCAAGACCGCCGATCACGGCGGCGACCTGGTGTATTTCCAGGGCCACTCCTCGCCCGGCATCTATGCCCGCGCCTACATCGAAGGCCGCATCAGCGAAGAACAAATGTACAAGTTCCGCCAGGAAGTGGACGGAGGCGGCCTTCCTTCCTATCCGCACCCCTGGCTGATGCCGAATTTCTGGCAATTCCCCACCGTATCCATGGGCCTCGGCCCGTTGATGGCCATTTATCAGGCGCGCTTCATGCGCTATCTGCAACACCGCGAACTCGCCCCGACCGAGGGCCGCAAGGTGTGGGCCTTCCTCGGCGACGGCGAAACCGACGAACCCGAATCGCTGGGCGCGATCTCGATGGCAGGGCGCGAACAGCTCGACAACCTGATCTTCGTCATCAACTGCAACTTGCAGCGCCTGGACGGCCCGGTGCGCGGCAACGGCAAGATCATTCAGGAACTGGAAGGCGTGTTCCGCGGCGCAGGCTGGAACGTCATCAAGGTCATCTGGGGCCGCTGGTGGGATCGCCTGCTGGTCAAGGACAAGACCGGTTTGCTGCTGAAGCGCATGGAAGAAGTGGTCGACGGCGAATACCAGACCTACAAATCCAAGGACGGCGCGTATGTACGCCAGCATTTCTTCGGCAAATATCCGGAATTGCTGGAACTGGTGGCCGACATGTCCGACGACGATATCTGGCGCCTGAACCGCGGCGGCCACGATCCGTTCAAGATGTTCGCCGCTTACGCGGCAGCCAGCAAGCACAAGGGACAACCGACCGTGATCCTGGCCAAGACGGTGAAGGGTTACGGCATGGGGGAATCGGGCGAAGCGCAAAACCCGACTCACCAGCAAAAAAAGATGGGCGAAGATGCGCTGCGCAAATTCCGCGACCGCTTCAACATCCCGGTCACCGACGAACAATTGCCCAATCTGCCCTTTGTACGCCCAGCCGAAGACAGCCAGGAGATGAAGTACCTGCGCGAACGCGGCGCCGCTTTGGGCACCCTCCCGGCCCGCAATCCGGTCACCGATGCGTTGCAGATTCCCGACCTGTCCGCCTTCGACGCCCTGCTTAAAGACAGCGAAGGCCGCGAATTCTCGACCACCATGGCCTTCGTGCGCATGCTCAGCGTGCTGGTGAAAGACAAGAACATCGGCAAGAAGATCGTGCCTATCGTGCCCGACGAATCACGCACTTTCGGCATGGAAGGCATGTTCCGCCAGCTCGGGATCTTCTCGCAGGTCGGCCAACTGTACACGCCCGAGGACGCGGAACAACTCATGTTCTACAAGGAATCGTCGTCCGGGCAGATCCTGCAGGAAGGCATCAACGAAGCAGGCGGCATGGCCGACTGGATCGCGGCGGCGACTTCCTATGCAAACCACGGCACGGCGATGATCCCGTTCTACATCTACTACTCGATGTTCGGCTTCCAGCGCGTGGGCGACATGGCCTGGGCGGCGGGCGACTTGCGCTCGCGCGGCTTCCTTGTCGGCGGCACGGCCGGGCGCACCACCTTGAATGGCGAGGGATTGCAACACCAAGATGGACACAGCCACCTCATGGCTGCCACCATCCCCAATTGTGTGTCTTACGACCCGACCTTCGCCTACGAACTGGCCGTGATCGTGCATGACGGCATGCGCCGCATGTACCATAACCAGGAAGACGTGTTCTATTACCTCACGGTGATGAACGAGAACTATACCCATCCGGCCATGCCCAAGGGCGCCGAAGAGGGCATCATCAAAGGCATGTATAAGCTCAGTGAAGGGGCAAAGGGGAAGGGGGAAGGGAAAAAGCCCCGCGTCCAGCTCTTGGGTAGCGGAACCATTTTGCGCGAAGTGATCGCGGCGGCTGAGTTGCTGTCCAAAGACTTTGGCGTATCCGCCGACGTGTGGAGCGTGACCAGCTATAACGAGCTGCGCCGCGAAGGCATCGATTGCGAACGCTGGAACACCCTGCACCCGGAAGCCAAACCGCGCGTCAGTTACGTCGAGCAATGCCTGGATGCCAAGATTCCCGTGATCTCGGCAACGGACTACATCCGTTCTTATTCCGACCAGATCCGTCCGTTCGTCAAGGCGCGTTACAAGACGCTGGGCACGGACGGATTCGGCCGCTCGGATACGCGCAAGAAATTGCGCGGCTTCTTTGAAGTGGATCGCCATTACGTCGCCATCGCCGCATTGAAGGCGCTGGCAGACGAGGGCACGCTCCCCGCGAGCGAGGTGAGCAAGGCGATCAAGCTCTACAAGATCAATCCGGACAAACCGAACCCGACGACGGTTTAAGGCAAGGGGAACAACGTGGCCGAAATCAAGAATGTGTTAGTGCCGGACATCGGCAATTTCAAGGATGTGAGCGTCATCGAAGTCTCGGTGAAGACTGGCGACAAGGTATCCGCAGAACAGTCCCTCATTTCGCTGGAGACCGACAAGGCGACCATCGATGTGCCTGCGCCGTTCGCCGGCGTGGTGAAGGATGTAAAAGTGAAGGCGGGCGACAAGGTGTCGGAAGGCACATTGATCGTGACGATCGAGGCGAGCGGTGAAGCAGCGGCACAGGCAGTGGCCCCGGCTGCGGCAGCACCTGTGCAGGCAGCCGCACCTGCAGCTCCCGTCGCGCCCGCAACTCCGGCTCCCGCGAAACCCGCGGCTGTCGCGGCAGCAATTTCAGCCGCCCCGATGGCGGCTCCTGCGTCCGGCAGCGCACATGCCAGCCCGTCCATCCGCCGCTTTGCCCGCGAACTGGGCGTGAATCTGACTCAGGTAGGCGGCAGCGGCGAGAAAGGCCGCGTGACCAAGGACGACGTGCAGAACTTCGTCAAGAGATCGCTGGCGCAACCGGCCGGCGGCAGCGGCCTGCAAGTGCTGGAAATGCCGGCGGTGGATTTCGCCAAGTATGGTGCGATAGAAACCAAACCGCTGTCCCGCATCAAGAAGATATCCGGCGCCAACCTGCACCGCAACTGGGTGACCATTCCGCACGTGACCCAGTTCGAGGAAGCCGACATCAGCGAGATGGAGGCCTTCCGCAAGGAACTGGGTCTGGAATACGCAAAAGAAAACTTCAAGATCACGCCGCTCGCCTTCATGCTCAAGGCCGCCGCGATCACCCTGAAACACTTCCCCGATTTCAATGCGTCGCTGGATGCCAGCGGCGAGAATCTGGTGCTGAAGAAATACATCCATATTGGCGTTGCCGTGGATACGCCGGACGGCTTGATGGTGCCGGTGATACGCGATGTGGACCAGAAAGGCATCGTGCAGTTGGCGAAGGAACTGGGCGAAGTCAGCGCCAAGGCGCGCGAGAAGAAAATCACGGCCGCGGACATGCAGGGCGGCTGCTTTACGATCTCCAGCCTGGGCGGCATCGGCGGCACTTCGTTCACACCCATCATCAATGCGCCCGAAGTCGCCATCCTCGGCGTGTCGCGCTCCAGCATGAAACCGGTCTGGAAGGACGGCGAGTTCGTGCCGCGCCTGATGTTGCCGCTGTCGCTGTCCTACGATCACCGCGTGATCGACGGCGCAGCCGGCGCGCGCTTCACCACTTATCTGGCGCATGTGTTGTCCGACATGCGCAGGCTGGCGCTGTAATCCGGTGAGCACCTCTCCCATCGGCATCCTGGGCGGCACCTTCGATCCCATTCACAATGGGCATCTGCGTATCGCACAGGAGGCGCTGGAACAGTGCGGTATGGCGCAGGTGCGTTTCGTTCCCTGCGGCACGCCGCCGCATCGCCCGACGCCGAGCGCTCCGGCCAAATCGCGCTGGGAGATGGTGCGTCTGGCCCTGAACGGCCATTCCGATTTTCTGGTCGATGTACGCGAAGTGTTCCGTACCGATCCCTGCTACACGGTGGATACACTGGCGGGTTTGCGCGCCGAACTCGGCCCGCAACAGCCGCTGTGTCTGATTCTGGGCGGCGATGCCTTTTTGCAGCTGCATACCTGGCATGAATGGAAACGCTTGTTCGAGCTGGCCCATATCGTGGTGTTGCAGCGTGCCGGCGGTCCGCCGCTGGGCAATGCGATGCTCAAGGCGGATGCCGCGTTGCAGGCCGAATATCAGACGCGCCTAGCCCCGGGTGCGGGTGCGTTGCACGAGACCCCCAGCGGCGCGATCTTCGTCGCCGACATGCCCGCCCTGGAAATTTCCTCCACCGACATCCGCCGCCGCTGTGCGGAAGGAAAAAGCGCCCGTTTTCTGGTGCCGGATGTCGTCACCAATTACATCAACACTCACGAACTTTACCGTCAATGCTAAACACTGAAGAAAAAACCCAAGCCGTCGTCTCCGCACTGGAAGACGTCAAAGCGCTCGACATCACCGTCATCGACACCAGCAAGCTGAGCCCCCTGTTCGAGCGCATGGTGGTCGCCAGCGCGCAGTCCACGCGTCAAACCAAGGCGCTGGCGAGCAGCGTGGTGGTAAAGCTCAAAGCGCTGGGCGAGACGGTCAACAGCACCGAAGGAGAAGACAGCGGCGAATGGGTGCTGGTCGATCTGGGCGAAGTGATCGTGCACATCATGCAGCCCGCGGTGCGTGCCTACTACAACCTGGAAGAACTGTGGAGCGTGCATCCCAAACAGCGCGCGATTTCAGGGAAATGAAACTGTTGATCCTGGCGGTGGGCAATAAGATGCCCGCCTGGATCACCGAAGGTTTCAACGAATACACCAAGCGCATGCCTCGCGAAGCGACGATCTCACTGATCGAGATCAAACCGGAATCGCGCAACAGCGGCAAGACGGCTACACAGATCATGGAAGCCGAGGCGCAACGTATCCGCGCCCTCCTGCCCAACGGCGCCCTGTGCATCGCGCTCGACGAGCGCGGGGCCACGCCTACCACCAAACAGCTCAGCCAGCAGATGCAGGACTGGATGCAACGCGGATGCGATGTCGCTTTCATCATCGGCGGCGCGGACGGCTTGCACGAATCCGTCAAACGCCTGGCACAGCAACTGATGGCGCTTTCCGCACTTACCCTGCCGCACGGCATGGTACGCGTGTTGCTGGCCGAGCAACTGTATCGGGCACACAGCCTGCTGCACAATCATCCCTACCATCGCGAATAGCCCGGTTTTTTGGGCTATCCTTGTTGCCATGAGTAAACACCAGCGCATCTACCTCGCCTCGCAAAGCCCTCGCCGACGGGAATTGCTCAAGCAGATCGGCATCCATTACGACATGCTGCTGTTGCGCAGCGATCCGCGGCGCAAGGTCAGCGTCGACGAGACACCGCATGACGGCGAAATGCCGCTTGATTACGTGCAGCGCGTATGCCGTGACAAGGCACGCGCCGGGTGGGAAACCCTGAAATTGCGCAATTTGCCGCTGCTCCCGGTGCTGGCGGCGGATACCACCGTCACGCTAGACGGCAGGATCATCGGCAAACCCGACGATAACGAGCACGCCGCGGAAATATTGCGCATGCTTTCCGGGACGCAGCATCAGGTGCTGACCGCGGTGGCAATGGCATTCGGGGAACGTCTTGAAATACGCCTGTCGACGACAACCATCGTGTTCGACACGCTGAACGAAGAGCGCATTCGCCGTTATCTGCTCACCGGAGAGGCTCACGACAAAGCGGGCGCCTATGGCATCCAGGGGCACGCAGGCGCCTTCGTAAAACGCATCGAGGGCAGCTACACCGGCGTGATGGGACTGCCGCTGTTCGAAACGGTAGAATTGCTGAAACTATTCGGATATCCCGCACCATGACTGAAGAGATCTTGATCAATGTCACCCCGCAGGAAACGCGCGTCGCGGTGATGCAACAGGGGGTCGTGCAGGAACTGCACATCGAACGCGGCAGCCAGCGCGGCTTGGTGAGCAACGTCTACGTCGGCAAAGTGAAAAGGGTGTTGCCCGGCATGCAGTCGGCGTTCATCGATATCGGCCTTGAGCGGTCCGCCTTCCTGCACGTCGCCGACATCTGGGAGAACCGCGCCAGCGGCGAGGCTGCCGCAAAGCCCATCGAAAAGGTATTGTTCGAGGGACAGAGCCTGCTGGTACAAGTCATCAAGGACCCCATCGGTACGAAGGGCGCGCGACTCTCGACGCAACTGAGCTTTGCAGGGCGCATGCTGGTCTATCTGCCGCAGGAAGCGCATATCGGCGTCTCGCAGCGCATCGAAAACGAGGAGGAACGCGAAGCCTTGCGTGCCAGGCTGCAACAGGTTCTGCCCGCCGATCACAAGGGCGGGTACATCATCCGCACCATGGCGGAATCCGCGTCCGACAGTGAATTGCGTGCCGACGTTGCTTACCTGGACAAGCTGTGGGGCAATCTTCAAGCAAAATCCCAGCGGATGGCGGCGCCCGAACTGCTGTACAAGGAACTGGACATCAGCCTGCGCGTGTTGCGCGATTTCGTGGATGAAGAGACCGGGCGCGTCCTCGTCGATTCCCGCGAGACGCACGAGCGCATGATGGCTTTCGCCACCGATTACATTGCCACCGCCGTGTCCAAGCTGGAACACTATCTAGGGGCCCGCCCGCTGTTCGACATGTACAGCGTGGAAGAGGAGATCGAGCGTGCACTTTCACGCCGTGTGGACCTGAAATCGGGCGGTTACCTCATCATCGACCAGACCGAGGCCCTGACCACCGTCGACGTCAACACCGGCGGATTCGTCGGCGGGCGCAATTTCGACGACACCATCTTCAAGACCAATCTGGAAGCCGCGCAGGTCATCGCACGGCAACTGCGGCTGCGCAACCTGGGCGGCATCATCATCTGCGACTTCATCGACATGGACACGACAGAACACCGCGATGCCGTGCTGGATGAATTCAAGAAGATGCTGGCGCACGACCACACTCGCATCAGCGTAAACGGTTTTTCCTCGCTCGGCCTGGTGGAGATGACGCGCAAGCGCACCCGTGAAAGCCTGGCTCATGTGCTGTGCGAGCCCTGCCCGACCTGCCAGGGACGCGGCGAAGTGAAGACCGCCCAGACCGTATGCTACGAGATCCTGCGCGAGATCGTGCGCGAAGCACGCCAGTTCAACGCCCGCGAATACCGCATCCTCGGTTCGCAGCAGGTCATCGACCTGTTCCTGGACGAGGAATCGCAAAGCCTCGCCATGCTTTCCGATTTCATCGGCAAGCCCGTCTCCCTGCAGGTGGAAACGCTCTACTCTCAGGAACAGTACGACGTCATCCTGATGTAGCCTCTGGCGTAATTCGCCGGCAACGGCAAACCGGAGGAAGCCGGTGCAACCTGCCATTTATTTCCACAAAGGCCGGCCGGCGCGGTCCCTGATCTGCGTTTTCCAGGAATCGCGCACGCTCTGCATCGCCTCGGGCGGGATCAAAACAAACCCCAGATTCTGGGCGATCAGGTTTCCCTTGCGGAATGTCCAGTCGAAATATTTCAATGTCTCCTCGGTTCCCGACGCCTCTGCCGGACTACGGGAAACAACAATGTAGGTGGCAGTAGCGAGAGGCCAACTTTCAGCGCCAGTCTGATCGGTCAACGATTGATTGAACCCGTTGGATACGCTCCATTCCGCGTTCTTCGCCGCTGCAATAAACGATGCCTGATTCGGGCTGACATATTTGCCGTCGCGATTGCGCATCTTTACAAAGTTCATGTGCCGCTGCTGCACCACAGCGGGATCGAGGTAGCCGATGGAATTTGGCGTATTTCCGATTTTTCTTGCCAGATTATCGCCACCGTCAATGCCTTCCCCCACTTTCCAGGCTACCGCTGTTGCCGCACCCATGGCGGTTTTCCATTCACCGCTGACCTTGGACAAATAATCGGTCAAGACAAAAGTGCTGCCCGAGTTATCCGAGCGATGTACCACGCTGATCGCATCGTCGGGCAACGCCAGCCCTGGGTTGAGTGCAGCGATCGCCGGATCGTTCCAGCGGCTGATTTTGCCAAGATATATATCCGCCAAAGTTGCACCGTCCAATTGCAGCTGCCCATCGCTTATTCTCTTGATGTTTACCACTGGAACGACACCCCCGATCAATGCGGGAAATTGCATCAACCGGCCTTTTTCCAGTTCTTCGAGCGTCAATGGCTTGTCAGTCGCCCCAAAGTCGGCCTTGCCAGACGAAATCGCTTCCACGCCTTTGCCGGACCCTTGCGCAAAATACGCCAGTGCCGATCCGGTTTCAGCCTTGTATTGCTTGCCCCATTCCTGATAGACCTGTTTTGGAAAAGTGGCTCCTACGCCAAAAATAACGCCGGCCTGTGCCTGATTTAACATCAGCGCCAGGATAAAAACAGCGTTCAAGCTGATCCAGGCTTTGTTCCTCTTCATCGATTTCTCCTTATTTCAAACACAAACAAATTCCTCAATCGGCCGGCCGCGCAGCCTCGTATGGCAGCCGTCACCGGATATTTTGGCGGCTTGCCTGGAATCGAAAACAAGAGACCGTGCAAATCCTGCCGAACGCTCAGGTAAGCGGAAATACCGGGTTATTTCAGGGTAAGGAGAATGACAAGAGAGATGCAGAAGTCTTGCGCGGAAATTCGCGCGATTGTATCTGGTGATCCCGCTGTCATAGCGCCGAAGCCCCTTAGACCGGTAATTTTGCGTCCTAGTCTTTTGACTAGTTTGCCTTTTGCAGATTTTGTACAAAGCTTGTTGCCAAGCCCGAAACTATTGTTACAGGTGCCTGACAAGACTCCGAGGGAAACATATTTGCGTCAAGAATCCCGAAAATACCCAAACCGTGTCAATGATGACACTGAAACAAAATAAGGGAATCTTGCCTGACCAACCTGCCAGACTGAAAAGGCCGGCTTGTCGCCGGCCTTTTTCCTGAGCCATCTCTGGCTTGGATAATTACTTCTTAACGCCGTTGACTGCAGCCTTCAAGGTAGCACCAGCCTTGAATGCGGGCTGCTTGGAAGCCTTGATCTTAATGGCGGCGCCAGTGGACGGGTTACGGCCGTTGCGAGCTGCACGCTTGCGGACCTCGAATGTTCCGAAGCCTACCAACGCAACGTTGTCGCCCTTCTTCAGGGTAGCGGTGATGATTTCAATCAGGGCAGCGATATTGCGGTCAGCGTCAGCCTTGCTGCTGTCTGTCTTGGTTGCCAGTGCGTCGATCAGTTCTTTACGGTTCATGCGTTTTTGCTCCTTGGTTGCGGTTGAAGTACCGGGTACGGATTGTTGAGGATATTTCACTCGTTGGCAAGTGGTTGGATCCCAATTACCCTGCAAAATCTCCTGTCAGACCTTGATTCGCGTTTGCAGGCCTTGTTTGAGACCAAGCCCGCAACCAACTCAAGTCGGCCTTATTCTACTACTACGTTTGCGATTTGCCGGTCTTCGCATTGAGTCGAGGCCGTGTCTTTGCGTTTCTCAGCCAGCCGGGCGATAGCGCTGAATCTGTCCACGAGGCCGTTCTTTGCAAAATGGTCGATGATGAACAACGGGATCAGTGTGTCCGGCTCCCACAACCCCTGGAACCTGAGCGTACTTCCGTGCGGGTTCGGCTGGATGTCCCAGCTTCCCCGAAACTCTTTCGAATCGCCCGACAGTTGCATGAAGGAGATACCCTCATAGGGTTTTTCCATATATTCCATGATCGAATGGAGGTGCACGTGAAAAAACAGGACATGCTCCTCCGCCGTACGTTCAACCCTTACCCTGTTTGCGGTTTCACGATAGGCAACGGATTCAACCACACCCGGCAGGTTCTTTGCTGCTTCATAATCGGTCAGGTAAAGGTAAGCGGCACATTTCGTCAACGGGGTATCGAAACTGGCGATGAAGGTATACAGGTTGCCGGCCCTTTTCACATCCACCTGCAAACCCGGGTATTGAGTATCCGGCCAGGCCGTGGTGCTGGTCATCAATAGCCACCCGAAAAGGATTCGCTTCATCATGTATCCCTTATAAGGAATCTTTGTGACGCGAGCATGACACGGCAATTTAAAGTATCAGGCCAGCAAGTTCTCCGGCTCCATCTTGCTACCCGTGATCGCCACGACTTTGTGGCGGGATTGCCCGCCTTGTTTTAGCTCGACCTGTCGCAGCGGAACGCCGAAGGATTCGGCGATGAATTTCAGGAGCGCTTCGTTGGCACGGCCTTCAATCGGTGGTGCGGCAAGGCGGATCTTCAGGGCAACGCCATGCAAACCGGCCACTTCGGTACGTTTTGCGCCGGGCTGGACATGCAGGGTCAGGGTGAGCACGTCGCCGTTGCGGCGATACCAGACACTCACAGCAATCTCATCACGGCCTGTTCCAGTCCGCCTATCGGCACGATGAGGATAAGCTGGCAGACAAGGAGCAGCACCAGCACCGAGAGATCGACATTGCCTACCGGCGGTATGCGGCGGCGCAAAGGTTGCACGAAAGGACGGTTGACCGCGCCCAGCATCGGCGCAAGCGGCGTATGCGGATTGACCCAGGACAGGAGCGCTTCCGTGATCAACGTGGCCATGAGCAGGTAAAAACTGATCTTCAGCAACTTGACCGCTGTCCACAGCAGCAATCCCGGCAGGGGGAACGTTTCGAAGGCGTAACCCTGCAGCCACAGGAAGGCGCAGAGATAGGCAAATTCGACCAGGAACGCCAGCAGCAGCGTTGCAGTGTCAAGACCCATGACCCTTGGAATGTAGCGGCGCGCGCGCAGCACAACGAAGTCCGTCAGCGCCATCAGGAAATCGCCTATGGGGTTGCGCATCGGTGCCTGCAGCCATACCGCATGGAAACGGAACAGCAGAATGGCCGCGAAAGGTTGCACCAGTGCATCGAGCAAAAACGACAGTGTCTCACCCAGCATCAGGCATCCTTCCCGAGTTCGTCGCCCATTTCCCTGGAGCGCGCCGCTGCCGCATGGATGGCGGCGACGATGTCCATCTTCACCTGGTTCTTCTCCATGCTGAGCAATGCACGTTCGGTCGTGCCGTTCCTGGAAGTCACACGTTCGCGCAGAGTAGCGACATCTTCCTGGCTGCTGTCCGCCAGTTTGCTGGCACCGAGGAAGGTATCCAGCACCAGTTGCCGCGCCTGCGTTTCGTCCAGCCCCAACTCATAGGCCGCCTGCTGCATCGCCTCGATGAAATAGAACACATACGCCGGACCGCTGCCGGAAATGGCCGTCACCGCATCCAGCATCTCCTCGTCTTCTATCCATAACGTGCTGCCCACTGCGGAAAGAATCGACTCTGCGCGCTGGCATTGCTCCGGTTTCACCGCCGGCATCGCGTAGAGGGCAGTGACGCCGCAGCGAATGAGCGCGGGCGTATTGGGCATGCAGCGCACGATGTTCTGTGTCCCCATCCAGCGCGCCATGTCCTGAGTGCGGATACCCGCAGCGATGGAAATGACGAGCTGCCCGTCAATGAGGGGGGCAAGCTGCCGGGCAATTTCCTGCAGCTGTTGCGGCTTGACTGCCAGGATCACCGCCTCGCCGTGCGCCACCGCGGCCGCCATCTCCATCGTTGCCCTGACCCCGAATTCATTGTGCAGCTCCGCACATTTTTCCTCGCCCACCTCAACGACGTGCATCTTGGAAGGCGAATAGCCGCGCTTGATCAGTCCGCCGATCAATGCCTTTGCCATGTTGCCGCCGCCGATGAATGTAATCTTCATTTGCTTTCTCCGTCACGGGTATGGCAAATAGCCATACCTGATAATGCAATTTGCCCCACCCGTTCCCGCACCCTCTGATAAAACTACTAGCCATCTGACCAGACTGTCAAACAACGCCAGCCAAGTCATTGGTTACCCCGGAGGGAGCACCAAAGGCAGACAATCCACTGTCCAGCAAGCTGGACGTGGAATTGACGCAGGGGCCAAACGTATCGTTACGCGAAATTTTTTCCCCTTTGGCCGAATATCGCCGTGCCGATCCGCACGATGGTAGCACCCTCCCTGATGGCCGCGGGATAGTCGTGCGACATGCCCATCGACAGGGTATCCAGAGACATGCCCTGCGAGTTCAGTTTTTCGAGCAACATCCGCATCCTTGCAAAAGGTGCGCGCTGCTCCATTTCGCCCGCCACGGGAGCCGGTATCGTCATCAGCCCGCGCAACCTGATATGCGGCAAGTTCACAAGCTGTTGCGCCAGAGGTAACGCCTCTTCGGGTGTTACACCGCTCTTGCTCTCTTCTTCGCTCACGTTCACTTGCAGACAAATATTCAGCGGCGGCAGATTTGAAGGTCGCTGTGCCGATAGCCGCTCGGCGATCTTCAGCCGGTCCACACTGTGCACCCACGCAAAGCTCTCGGCGATGGCGCGCGTCTTGTTGCTCTGGATGGGACCGATGAAATGCCACTCCAGCGGCAAATCGCGCAACGCATCGATCTTCTCCAATGCTTCCTGCAGATAGTTCTCGCCGAAAGCGGTCTGCCCGCCACTGTATGCCTCGCGCACGGCCATTGCGGAAAAGGTCTTGCTGACGGCCAGCAAACTGACATCCGTCACATTCCGTTGTGCCGCTCTGGCGGCTTGGGCAATGGCTGCGCGGGTCGCTTGCAAGTTGGAGAGGATTGCAGTCATAATCGGCCGAGTCGTCGTTATCCGACGCAGTTTAATACACTCAGGATTATATATGGATATCACCGAACTGCTCGCCTTCGGCGTGAAGAACAAAGCTTCCGACCTGCACCTTTCCGCGGGTTTGCCACCGATGATCCGCGTACACGGCGATATGCGCCGCATCAACCTGCCCGCCATGGATCACAAGGAAGTCCACGCCATGGTGTACGACATCATGAACGACGGGCAGCGCAAACACTATGAAGAGAACAAGGAAGTCGATTTCTCGTTCGAGGTGCCGAACCTGGCGCGTTTCCGCGTCAATGCCTTCATCCAGAATCGCGGCGCGGGCGCTGTGATGCGTACCATTCCTTCCAAGATACTGACGCTGGAAGACCTCAAGTGCCCGCCGATCTTCAAGGACATCTCGGAGTTCCCGCGCGGCATGGTGCTGGTGACCGGTCCCACCGGTTCCGGTAAATCGACCACGCTGGCCGCGATGGTGAACCACATCAACGAGAACGAGATGGGCCACATCCTGACCGTGGAAGACCCGATCGAATTCGTGCACGAATCGAAGAAGTCGCTGGTCAACCAGCGCGAAGTCGGCCCGCATACGCTGTCGTTCAACAACGCGCTGCGTTCCGCATTGCGCGAAGACCCGGATGTGATCCTCGTCGGCGAAATGCGCGACCTGGAAACCATCCGTCTGGCGATGACGGCCGCTGAAACCGGCCACCTGGTCTTCGGCACGCTGCACACGAGCTCGGCTGCCAAAACCATCGACCGTATCATCGACGTGTTCCCCGCCGACGAAAAGGAAATGGTGCGCGCGATGCTGTCCGAATCTTTGCGTGCGGTGATCTCGCAGACACTGCTCAAAACCAAGGACGGCACAGGCCGCGTTGCGGCACATGAGATCATGATCTGCACCCCGGCCATCCGCAACCTGATCCGCGAAGCAAAAGTGCCGCAGATGTATTCCGCCATCCAGACCGGCGGCAACATCGGCATGCAGACGCTGGATCAGTGCCTGAGCGATATGGTGAAACGCAACCTTGTGGCTTCTGCAGAAGCGCGCGGGAAAGCAGTGAACAAGGATCTTTTCCCGGGCTAATCCCCCTCTCATTCAAGAGTCATAGCTGTTTCAGGAGTTCATCATGGAAAGAGACCAGGCTACCGAGCTAGTTCACAATCTTTTGCGCGGGATGGTCTCGCAAAAGGCATCCGACCTGTTCATCACTTCCGGCTTCCCGCCCGCATTCAAGGTGGACGGCAAGATGACGCCCGTTTCCAGCCAGGCGCTGACATCGCAGCACACCCAGGAACTGGCGCGCAGCATCATGAACGACCGCCAGGCTGCCGAATTCGAATCGACCCACGAGTGCAATTTCGCCATCAGCCCGCCCGGCATCGGGCGCTTCCGCGTCAACGTGTTCATGCAGCAGCAGCGCGTCGGCATGGTGCTGCGTACCATCACCACCAGGATCCCCACTTTTCAGGAGCTGGGACTGCCGGACGTCCTGAAGGATGTGGTGATGACCAAGCGCGGCCTGGTGATCCTGGTCGGCGGAACCGGCTCCGGTAAATCCTCCTCGCTGGCTGCCATGCTCGGCCACCGCAACCACAACAGCTACGGCCACATCATCACCATCGAGGACCCGGTTGAGTTTGTGCATGACCACGACAAGTGCATCGTCACCCACCGCGAAGTGGGCGTAGATACCGAAAACTGGCACGCCGCGCTGAAAAATACCTTGCGCCAGGCACCGGACGTGATCCTGATCGGCGAGATCCGCGATCGCGAGACCATGGAATACGCAGTGGCTTTCGCCGAGACCGGACACTTGTGCATGGCCACACTGCATGCCAACAGCGCCAACCAGGCACTCGACCGCATCATCAACTTCTTCCCGGAAGAGCGGCGCGAACAATTGCTGATGGACCTGTCGCTCAACATCAAGGCGCTCATCTCGCAACGCCTGATCCCAAAGCGCGACGGCAAGGGCCGCGCTGCCGCCTTCGAGATCCTGCTCAACTCGCCGCTGATCGCCGACCTCATTTTCAAGGGCAATGTGCACGAGATCAAGGAAGTCATGTCCAAGTCGCGCGAACTCGGCATGCAGACTTTCGACCAGGCACTCTTTGTACTGCATGAAGGCGGCGCCATCAGCTACGAGGAAGCGCTCAAGAATGCCGACTCCGTGAACGACCTGCGGCTGAAGATCAAACTGGAAGGCCAGGCCACCAAGGACAGGGACGTGATGAGCGGACTGGATAATCTGCGGATGACCTGAAGCGTTGCGCTTGCATTCCCGAACTGTTGCGCCGCTTCTGCCGGCTTACCGCCGTGTTGACGCTTTCACACTTTTCTCCAGCCACGCGTCGCATGACCACTGACCGCGGCTCAGCATCAGCAGCACACCCAGCAACATTCCCCAGGCTATGTGCTGAAACATCCCGGCCTCGCTCAAGCCGGAAGAATAGGAATAGGCCGCAACCGCATTGAGGATGAACAGTCCTGCTGCGGCAAAACGTCCGAACAATCCCAGTACCAGCAACACCGGCAAGGCCAGCTCGCCGCCGGCAGCCATGTACGCAGCGACATCGGATGGAAGCAACGGCACCTGGTAGACATCGCTGAACAGGTACAGTGTGCTGTCCCAGTTCTGTATCTTGGTCAGGCCGGATTTGAAAAAGACATTCGCAAGATAGAGCCTCAGGCCAAAGTCCATCAGCGGCGCCAGATATTCCGGCAGATGCGAAGCGGTGTAGTAATGCCTCATCAGGCGTGCCAGCGGGGTCATGCTATCGCTCCCACGTTGAAAGTCGTAAAGACGTTTTGCGCCACCAGCTTCAGCAGCGTTGCCTGCAAGTCGAAGCCGGGATTCAGTGCCAGCGTTTCGGCAGTTGCATCGCCCAGCGAGATTCCGGCTTGTACGCGTTCCAGCCAAATAGCCTCCGCTTCTGTCAGTTCGCTGACCCGGACAATGTCATCCTTGCGGCTGACCAGCACGTAGCGCGGCCCGCCATCCAGATCGATATGAAAATCTTCGGGTGCGCCGGGCTGATGGGCATGCCAGATCGCAGCGACAGGATAAGGGGAGCGCACCACGCGGCAAGAAGGGTGGGTATGCAAAACCAGATCCGAATATCGCTCGGGCGAAACTTGCGCCAGCTTGTCGATGTCCAGCGCAATCCCGTCATCCACAAAATAGGCGACATGGCATGCCCATTCCAATATCGCCACATCTGCCAGATAAACCAGTTCCTTCGCCGGTTCGAAGGTCGCAACAAAGTCGGCCAACTCCGAACCGAAGTGATGCAGGTTCGCACTGCAGGAGGGATGTTGCTCGATGTATCGTTTGGCCAGGAAGCGGAAGAACTCATCGCCGACCAGCAGCTTGATGACCGGATACGCGCCCGCCAATGCATCGTGCAGATTGCCGCGGTAATTGTTGCGATAGACCGCGATCGCAGTTTCGGCGGAATAATTTGCATATGCCCGGTCTATCTGCAGCGATGGCATTTCGCCACGTACGATGGCATGCACAAACTGGGTGAAGTCATCATTCAGCATGACATTCCTCCAATGCCTCCAGGCGCTGTTGGGCCTTTTCCGCCTCCCCCATCAGTACGGCAAGTTCGGGGATATCGGTATCCCATTCGATCAGCGTGGGGCGCGGGCCAATATGCCGCAACACGGATTCATACAACGCCCATACTTCCGGATAGATCGGGTGGTCGTGCGTATCCACCAGGCAGCCGTCGCGCATACTGTATCCGGCCAGGTGGTATTCCTTCACGGCAGCGGCAGGTATGGTTTTGATGAATGCGTCGGCATCCACACCGAGGTTGCGCACATTCACGTACAGGTTCTCCACATCGAACAGGATGCCGCAGCCGGTACGCTTCGTTAATTCTGCGAGGAATTCACCCTCGGTCATTTCGCTGTGCGAAAAAGACAGATAGCTGGACAGGTTTTCCACCAGCAATTGGCGCTGCAATCTTTCCTGCACCTGCGCCACGCGCTGTGCGACATGGTCCAGCGCTTCACGGGTATACGGGAATGGCAGCAGGTCGTTGATCACCATGCCGCCAGCTGCATTCCAGCACAGATGCTCTGATACGGCAGCGGGTTGCACGTCGGCGCATAGTCGCGCCAGCGCTGACAAATGACCTTCATCGAGAGGTGCTGTCGAAGCCAGCCCCATGCCGACGCCATGCAGGCTGACGGGATAATGTTCACGCACCTTGAGCAGGGTATGCAGCGGTGCACCGCCGCCGAAAAAATTCTCGCTATGGACCTCGACCCAGCCCAGCGCGGGCGAGTTTTCCAGGACCTCACGGTAATGAGGTGCCCGCAAGCCGATACCTACGGCAGACGGCAATATATTGCTTGCGGGCTTGCTCATTACATCGTCTTCAACATGCCGCCGGCGATCTTGTCGCAAGTTCCTTTGGGAACAGCGACGAAGTCCATCGGGTCGTTGTTCTTGGTGGCCTGGCCTGCGCAGGAATGCGCGCTCTTGTTGCTGGAGCAATCGTTCTTGCCTGCCTTGGCGATCCCGAAGCATTGCTCCATATCCATTTTCTTGTCGGCGGCGCTCGCGGTGCCTGCCAGTCCGAGTGCCAACAGACCACCGATCGCCAACGACAACATCTTTTGCTTTTCCATTTTGATACTCCTTTTGCGGGTTGATGAAATTGATTGATAAAGTTCTTCCAACGATGTTCGGGCCGGATTCCGAATTCCGATACACAGCATCCCTCCCTCGCACCGATTGATTCGAACAGACCGGGATTTTGGTTACACGACCGACGAAAATATTTTCAATCGGCTTCCAAGTTGAACCGGTCCGCCCTGCTTTTATTGGTACAACACGGGAAACTGTTTGCGCAATTGCTCCAGCTTGGGCATGTCGTTGAAAACGATGTATGGCTGGTAGGGATGCAAGGCGAGATAGTTCTGGTGATGCTCTTCGGCAGGATAGAACTGCTGCAGCGGCACCACTTGGGTGACGATGGGCGCGGAATAAACATGCTCGGCAGTGAGTCTGCCGATATAGCTTTGTGCGGCCTGTTGTTGCCCGGTACTGGTATAAAAGATCGCGGAACGATATTGGCTGCCGGTATCCGGCCCCTGGCGGTTCAATTCGGTGGGGTCGTGCGCCACGCTGAAGAACACCTGCAGCAATTGCTGGTAAGTCACCCGCGCCGGATCGAAGCGAACCTGCACCGATTCCGCGTGTCCGGTATCGCCCTCGCTCACCATCTCATAATGTGCCGTGGACGCAGCGCCGCCGGCATACCCGGACACGACATTGGTCACACCTTTGACATGCTTGAACACCGCGTCCACGCCCCAGAAGCAACCTCCCGCAAACACTGCCGTCTGTTCGACGGGTGCAGCGTTTGCATGCGGCACGATTGCCAGGCTGAGCACGAAAAAGATGCAGCCGGGCAAATAGCGGGCGATGTCTTTGATGGATATCATGGTGAGACTCCTTTTGATCTAGCCGAAGGTAAAGGCAAACGCCTCCGCGTCGCCATCCAGAAATTCAATGCGGAAGGTCAGGTCCCTGATCTTTCCGCTTTGTCGCACGAGCTGGTACAGACGTTGTTCCTGTATCACCCCATAGCCTTCGGCATCGGTGTCTGCCCCGTGGTCCTTGCCGGGTGTTCTTCCATCCAGGGTGATTTTGAAACGCACCGGCTTGCCGCTGTGCGAGCCCAATACCAGATGCAAATCGCGCCCCCGATAGCGATAACTGATGGTTCCTTTGCCCGGCCGCAGCAGCGCAGATTCCGGACCGACCAGCCATGAGCCGCTCAGCGCCCATTGATCCGGCTCGATCACATGCGGGATGCTGTAGCGCGCCGGCATATCGCGTTTGATAGCCTCGGGCGACGAAAAATTCTGCTGGCGCTGATAACCGAGGTACGTTTCCGGAGATCGCTCCATGTCCGTCGCTGCTGCCGTCGCGCCTGTTCCCGCGACCTGCACCAGATCATCGTTCACAGCCACGTCCTGATGCGCCTCCTTGAGCAGGCTCTGGATCATCAACTCGGTTTCCTGATACGCGCCTTCGCCGAAATGCTGGTGGCGTATGCGCCCCTGGGCATCGATCAGGTAATGCGCGGGCCAGTATTCGTTCCGGAACGCGTTCCAGATCGCGTATTCGTTGTCGATCGCCACGGGATATTTAACACCCAGTTCGCGCACAGCCTGTTCGACGTTGTGCAAGTCTTTCTCGAAAGCGAACTCCGGTGCATGCACGCCGACGATGACCAGACCTTGGGCCCGATATTTCTCGTCCCATGCCTTGAGGTACGGCAAGGTGCGCAGGCAGTTGATACAGGAGTAAGTCCAGAAGTCCACCAGCACGACCTTGCCGCGCAATGCATCCCGGCCCAATGCCGGCGAATTCAGCCATTGTGTCGCGCCATTCAGCGGCGGTGTCATGCGCGCATCGGCAACTTCGGTCGCGTCGGAGCGCGGCGCCAGGTTCTCGATCAGACGCTGCTCGACCGCCGCGGTACTGGCTGAAGTCAGCTGTGCCAGGAAACGTGTATCCCAGCCGAATGCGATCACGACGATGCCCGCCACCACCGTCACACCCAGCACGCGCCGCAGCCATTCTTCGACGCCGAAGCTGCGTTTCATCCAGCCGATCACGCGGCCGCTGGCCAGCAATGCCACCCCCAGCGAGGTCGCCGCACCGGCGGCGAATACCAGCAACAGCAATGCGCTGTGCAGATTCGCGCCGTTCAATGCCGCACCCGCCAGCACCAGGCCCAGTATCGGCCCGGCACAGGGCGCCCACAGGAAGCCGACTGCCACGCCCAGCAGCAGCGAACCCTTGATGCTGCCCTGCCGGTCAGCGCGTTGCTGCAGTCGCCCGCCCAATACAACGAAGGGGCGCATCATGCGTTCCGACCATGACGGGAAGATCAAAGCCAGTCCCAGCAGCAGCAACAGCAGCATCGCCGCATAGCGCCCGTATTGGTTCACCTCGACCAGCCAGGCGCCGCCCACGGCGGCCAAACTGGCCAGCACGGTGAAGGTCGCCGCCATGCCGAGCAGGATTGGCAGGCCGGAACGGCGGAACGATCGCTCCGAGCGTGCAAACACAAAGGGCAGCACCGGCAGCACGCAAGGACTCAGAATGGTGAGGACGCCGCCGAGATAAGCGAGCAGGAAGATCAGCATGATGTTTGTTCCTTGTGCCTGGGATTATTTGGGTCTGGGCACAAAGCGCAGCGCCACGGTATTCATGCAATAGCGCAACCCGGTCGGTTGCGGGCCGTCATCGAATACATGGCCGAGATGCGAATCGCACAGGGCGCAGCGCACTTCGGTGCGTGTCATGCCGAACATGCGATCCGTGATATTGCGCACGTTCTCCGCCGCGATAGGTTGCCAGAAACTGGGCCAGCCGGTGCCGGAGTCGTATTTGGCGGCGGCATCGAACAATGCGTTGTCGCAACACACACAGCGATACAAACCGGGCTCGTGCCTGTCGTAGCCGGGTTGGGAAAAAGCCCGCTCTGTGCCCTGTTGGCGCGTCACTTCGTAAGCCAGCGGCGAAAGGCGTTGCTTCCACTCGGCATCCTTGTTCACCTTGGCGAGGATGGCATGCCCGAGCGGCTTGCCCTCATCCGAATACTGCATGACGGTCACCTTGTCTGCGGGAGTTCCGGCATTTGAACGCGCCGAAAAGGACATGGCGAGGCCGGATAAAGCCATTAAGAATTGTCTGCGTTGCATGATGTTGCCTCCTGTGAAGACGGGCAAACCCCAAATCGTCACGATTCACCCTGACCGTAAGTTCGTACGCATTCGAATAAAAGTTACATCAAGTTGCAGTGATCCCCGGATAGCGGATATGGAACGGGCCTACGGCACAAAAGGAGGCGTACGCCCGACCAACGCTTCTGCCAATCGCAATTCCTCATCCGTATGGTTGGGCCTGGATAAACGCGGTACGTCATGTATGCACTGGCCGGGTTGACCCTGACCATAGATATAGAGCGGCTTGTCGTGGTGTGCGGAAATGACGGTCTCCTTGCTTGCTGCATCGTTGTTTGCGACGACATCTACCTCGCCATAGCAATTGCAGAAGTAGGTCTTCTCCGGCCCCGCTTCCAGATAGACCCCGGTGCCGCGTATCCCGATAGTGGCTGCCGGCGTTTCGATACGCATCCCCTTGTTGCGCGACACCGAGAGCAGCTTGCCCGCCAACAGCCTCAAGCCCCCGATCAACAGCGAGCCGGCCTCATCATTCTCTTTGGGCTGAATCACCAGATGGCTGCCGCCGCGCAGCAGCATCGCATGATCGCCGACAACGAATACAAGCTCGCTGCCGATCCCGGTCTTCACCGTGTCGTTGGGCCCGATGCGCGTGTTGGCATCCACCCGGTTGCCGTTCACCCAAGCCTTCCCGGTCACACGATATACAGAACGCGTGGCAGGCATTTTGGGCGGCGGAACAAAGGAGGCGGCGAAGGCTTTCACTGCGGGCAGCAGCGTAGCCAGCATGCCGGCCGCGACGCCCTGCAGCATTCGCCTGCGTTGCGGGCTGGTCGTTTCACGATCCTGGTTTTGCTTCATTAACTCTCCCATCAGTTCTTATCCGTCGCCGCTTTCATTTTCATCAAGTCCCTTTCCATTGTAACTTTGCGGTTCGACTTGTCGCTTTTGGATTTCTTTTTTTCTGTCGAGTTCTGGCTCATGACATCTTTGTCCACAGTGTCTTTGGGCATGGTCATGGAATTCTGCGCAAATGCAAAGCCGCTTGATGCGGCCAGGCAGAGTGCGAGCGATATGCAAGAAAATCTGTTCATTTGAATCTCCTTTTTCGAATTGATGGCATCATCGCAAATGATTTGATATTGTGGCTACGACCCTCACGGAACATCTGCGCTGCCGGATTCGGACAGCGACGAAATAAGGTTACATAAAAAATCTACGGTACCCGGATGGCAGATCGGAATGACAATCTGGAAGGATTAATGAGGGAGTCCCTGGCCGGAGACCAGCGTGCCTACGCCGCGTTGTTGCAGGAAACCACGCGCCTGCTGCGCCCCTTCCTTGCCAAGCGCCTGAATATCGCCAGTGAGGTGGACGACCTGATGCAGGAGATCCTGATCTCCATCCACAAAGCCCGCCATACCTACGACGGCAACCGTCCTTACAAACCCTGGGTCTATGCGATCGCCAAATTCCGCCTGCAGGATCACCTGCGCACCCATTATTCTGACCAGCTGCGCCATGCCCTCGATTTCGACGAACTCGAGGAATATTTGCTTGAGCCTGTAACCGAATCGCTGATGAGTTACGAATCTATCAGCGGGGAGGTGGACAAGCTTCCCGACAAACAGGCGATGATCCTGCGCTTCCTGCACCAGGACGGTTACACCGCCAGGGAAGTGGCAGAGAAGACCGGCATGACCGAATCTGCGGTCAAGGTCGCGGCGCACCGCGCCTACAAGGTATTGAGAAAGAAGCTGGAAAGATAATGGCAAATATCGACGATCTCGTAGCAACACTCGCACAAGATGCGGCAACAGTAAAACCTGCGCCGCACCCGTTCTTGCTGTGCTTCCAATGGATGGGCGCTGCGGCGATCTACCTAGCGCTTGCGCTGGCGATCTCCGGACCGCGCCCGGACCTGCTTGACCGCTTCCACCATGCCTGGTTCGTCGCCGAGATCGTTGCGCTGCTCGGCGTGTTCATCGTCACCTCGCTCAGCACCGCCCTGCTGGCGTTTCCAGACCTGCACCAGAAGCGCCGCCTGGCCTTCGCACCCATCGCCGCGTTCACGCTTTTTTTGGGTGTCCTGTTTCTTGCGTGGCGGGCCGATGCACCGCCCTCGCCGTTGCCGGTACACAGCTTCGAGTGCACGCTAAGCATCGCGCTGATGACGCTGCTGCCCGCGGCATGGGCGTTCTATTCCCTGCGCAGATTTGCCAGCACACACTACCGGCTCGCCGGCAGCGCGGCCCTGCTCTCCGCTTTCAGCGTGGGGGCCCTGTGGCTGAGACTGCACGAAGATACAGACTCCATTGCGCATCTCGTCGAGTGGCACTACCTGCCCATGCTCGTCATCGGGCTGGCAGGCCTGTGGCTGGGGAAAGTGCTGTTGAAATGGTGAGCGCCGGAATCACCTGAATAGTCAGCGATTTGTGCCGCACATCGGGCCGCCGCCCCCCAAAATCCCCATGGCCGGCAAAAAAATACAACCTTTCAGGTGCATTTAGATTTGTCCAATGCCTTCCATACCTGTACATTGGGGCCTTAAGCTATATGGCTGGCGTGGTAATGACCCTATGAAAGAAATCCTGCAATACCTGAAAGCGCACGGCGAACGGCTCGATACCGACATCGCCGAAGCGACAGGCATCTCGCTTGCCAAGGTGCGGCTCCATCTGTCGGAACTGGCTGCCAAAGGCGAGATCATGGTGTGCCATTCGACCAAGTTCGAGAAGGGCAAAAAGATCGAGGGTATCAGTTGCCGCCTGGCCGGGTTCATTCCTCCGGCAGCACCCGGCCGAAAATCGAAGTCGCAGCTGAAGTTGTCATAATTCTCCGCACCACCTTTCCCTGCTGTCATTACTGCTCCACCTTGTATGGTTTTCCGGCGTAGCGGTTCCTGCGGCCGGTACATGAGCAAACGTGTCCTGATATAGTTATATCAACTTTCAGCCGGCCAGCAGCCATGCCCAAACATACCACTCCCGATCACGCACGGCTTGACCGCGTCGTTGCCGAAGCGCGCAAGCAGCGCGAACTGCGCGAGGCCGGATACCGCGAACGGGCGCTCAAACTGTTCCCCTGGATCTGCGGACGCTGCGGACGCGAGTTTTCCGGCGCCCGCCTGCGCGAGCTGACCGTGCATCACAAAGACCACAACCACGACAACAACCCGCTGGACGGAAGCAACTGGGAGTTGCTCTGCCTGTACTGCCACGATAACGAACACTCGCGCGTGATGGACGAGGTGGTCAGGGACAGGAGCTCGGAAAAGCAGGGTGCAGCCACCCATAACCCCTTCGCGGACCTCAAGTCGCTGCTGAACAAGAAATAGGTTTCCCCCAGTTACTGCCCGTTCGCTTCTTCCCCCAGCCCCCGTACGGCTACGCGCATTTCTTGCCTGCATTTCGGACCCAACCCGGGATTGTCGACAAAAACTTTTTCTCGCCAATGGCCTACGTATTTGCGCCTAGGGTGCCGATAACTACATCTGTATATAATCAGTCCATGTAACTTTTCTTCCATTTCCGTCAGCTGAACTAGCTCATGACCCCATCCCTGCTCACAAATGCGGAACTGTATCGCTGCGCTTTTGAGGGGATGTGTGATCCGATCCTGCTGCTCAAGGACGGTCGTTTCGTGGACTGCAACGCTGCCACCCTGAAAATGCTCGGGGGCATCGCCAAATCCGGGCTCGTCAATCGTACCCCCGACGAACTCTCGCCCGCGCACCAACCCGATGGCCGCGCCTCCGCCGATAAGGCCGAAGCGATGATCGCAACCACCCTGCGGGACGGCTTCCAGCGATTCGAATGGATGCATGCGCGCGCCGACGGCTCCGAGTTCCTTGTTGAAGTATCGCTGACCCCGATCACGGTCGGCGGCGACGTGGTTCTGCTCACCCTCTGGCGCGACATCACCGAGCGCAAACAGGCCGAGAGGTTCGAACAGTTTCGCAGCCATGTGCTGGAACTGCTGGCCGGCGATCAGCCGCTCCCCGTTATTCTTGAAGCCATCGTGCGGGGAGTGGAACAGCTCGATCCCGCAATGCTTTGCAGTATTCTGTTGCTGGACAAAGATGGAAAACACCTGAAAACCGGAGCAGCGCCCGGCCTGCCCGATTTCTACAACAGGGCCATCGAGAGCGTCGAGATCGGCGTTGGCGTGGGTTCCTGCGGAACGGCTGCGTTCACCGGAGAACGCGTCATCGTGGACGACATCGCATCGCATCCCTATTGGGCCCCCTTCACCGAACTCGCGTCTCGGGCCGCATTGGGCGCCTGCTGGTCGCAGCCTATCCGCAGCTCCACGGGCCAGGTTCTGGGGACTTTCGCCATCTATCACCGTGAAGCCCACAGACCGGCGGAATCCGACCTGCACCTGATCGAGCAAACGGCACACCTCGCCAGCATCGCCATCGAGCGCAGCGTCGCAGCGGAAAAATTGCGCGACAGCGAGGCCCACTATCGCCTGCTCACGGAAGATGCACTGGATGTGATCTGGAAGACGGACAGCGATCTTCGCATCACCTATATCAGCCCCGCGGATGAACGTCTCAGGGACTACAAGGCGGATGAAGTGGTCGGTCATCATGTCTTCGAATTGTTCACCGACGAAGGAATCGCAACGGTCAAGGAAATCATGCGCCAGAGGAAGGCTATCGCATCGCCGGCAGCCCGGGCGGATTTCATCAATTTCGAGGCACAGCATCGCTGCAAGGATGGCAGGGTGATATGGGGAGAGATTTTCTCCACCGCCGTGTTAGACAAACAGGGAACGGTCACCGGATATCACGGCATCACCCGGGAGATCAGCAAACGCAAGCAAATGGAAGAACAAGTGCGCCAGCTCGCGTTCCATGACTCGCTCACCAACCTGCCGAACCGTCGCCTGCTTTACGACCGCCTGAAGCAGTCCATGGTTGCCGGCAAGCGCAGCGGCCGCTATAACGCGGTGATGTTTCTGGACCTAGACAACTTCAAACCGCTGAATGACGCGCACGGACATGAGGCGGGCGATTTGCTGTTGATCATCGCGGCGGATCGCCTGAAAAGATCGATCCGCGAAATCGACACCGTTGCGCGCTTCGGCGGCGATGAGTTCGTTGTGGTGCTCAACGAGCTGGATGCGGACAAGGCCGCTTCCACAGCGCAGGCAGCCAAAGTTGCCGAAAAGATCCGGGCCGCTTTATGCGCACCCTACTTGCTGACCATCAGCAAGGACGGGAAAACGGACATCGTGGTCGAGCATCGCTGCACGGTCAGCATCGGCGTGGTTGTGTTCATCGACCACGAAGTGAGTCAGGACGACATCCTCAATTGGGCTGATGCGACGATGTATCTGGCCAAAGAGCAAGGACGCAACATGATCTGCTTCTTCGAAGGAGATGTCTGAGCATCCGCGCCACATTTTTCGGTTTACCTGTAAGGATGCGCAGATCAAGTCCGTTCGTCATGAACGCTGTCGAAGGTCACCGCGAACGGAGGGCTTAAGCGCTGCGTCCCTGGGTCGGTTCCGGCGCATATGCTTTCACCGCCTGCATCGACCATTCCCACAAGCGCTGCGCCAGTTGCTGGTCCAGTGCCTGCGCCGCTGCCGTCGCCGCAATGCAATTGCTGAAATATCGTCCCGTCACTTTTTCCACTTCGGGTGAAGTCGCCAGATACACGGACGTGCGTGCGCCTGTGGCCGCCGAGTCCCCTTGCATGCTGAAAGCCGCGTGCAGCAGCTTGGTGCCGACCATGCCCGGATGCAGGCTGTTCGAAGTCAGCCAGGGTGCGCGCCGCGCAAGCTCGTTTGCAAACAGCATATTGGCCAGTTTGGAATCGGCATAAGCCTGATAGCCGTCGAAATTTTTTCCGCCGTTCATGTTCTCGAACACGAGATGCCCGTTCTTGTGCACCATCGAGCTGACCGTAACCACGCGCGGTGCCTCCGACTTCTTCAACAGCGGCAACAGCAGGCTGGTAAGCAGGAAATGCGCAAGATGATTCACCGCCAGCGTCATCTCGAACCCGTCGCGCGAAGCCTTGCGCTCGGTCATATAGACGCCGGCATTGTTGATCAGCACATCCAGCCGCGGCAGTCGCGCGGACAGATCCTGCGCCATGCGCGCCACGGCTGCCAGATCGCCCAGATCGGCGCAGGCTGTTTCCAATGGAGCATTGGGCGCAACGGCATGCACGGCATCCATGGCACTCCTCGCCTTTTTCTGGTTGCGCCCATGCAGTACCAGTTCATGTCCCTGCCTCGCCAGTGCCTTCGCAGTCTCCAGACCGATGCCGTCGGTCGCCCCGGTGATGAGTATCGTCTTCATCGCTAATTCATGATCTCGAAATTGGTGTAATCGCCATCCGTCGGATCGATATCGACTCGCTCCACCTGTGCCAGTTGCGGGCCGCGCTGGGCCCAGCTCACGATCGCGTCGACCGCACCGGGATCGCCGTGTACCACGGCCTCCACCGTCCCGTTGCTGCGGTTACGCACCCAGCCGGAAATCGCCAGACGCTGTGCTTCGTTCTGCATCGACTGGCGGAAAAACACGCCTTGCACACGACCATGGATCACAAGGTGCAATGTTTTCAGGTTGGAAGAAGACTGCTTGGCCATATCGGTACTCCTGCAATTGGGTCATCCTAGCAGCCGGCGAAAAGAATTCAAACAGCATCCGAATCACGTATTGATAATCCCGTTCCGCAGGCGCATGCTTTGATTTCGTCAACGATGGCTTCCCGAGGAGCACATCATGAACAAGGTTATTACGCTGCTATTGTCCGGCCTGTTCTTGATTGCCGGGGCGTGTCTGGCTGCATCTGCACCAGTGGTGGTCGTGCTCAATGTCGACGGGGCGATCAGTCCCGGTACAGCCGACTATGTCGTGCGCGGCCTGAAGACAGCCGCCGAGAAATCCGCTGAACTGGTCGTGCTGAAGATGGACACGCCGGGCGGACTGGATACTTCCATGCGCCAGATCATCAAGCAGATCATCGCTTCGCCGGTTCCCGTTGTTGCTTTTGTCTCACCCGACGGCGCCAGGGCGGCGAGCGCCGGAACCTATATCCTGTACGCCAGCCATATTTCCGCGATGGCGCCCGCCACCAACCTGGGCGCGGCCACGCCCGTCATGATCGGCATCGGCGGCCTGCCGGGACCGGGCGACCAAGCGCAAAAGGACGACAAGGCAAAACCGGCGTCCGCCGTTGCGGCCGCGCCGCTTTCCGCCATGGAACACAAACTGGTCAATGATTCCTCCGCGTACATCCGCAGCTTGGCGCAGATGCGCGGCCGCAATGTCGAGTGGGCGGAACAGGCGGTGCGGCAAGCCGTGAGCCTGACCGCGGCCGAAGCCCTGAAGCTCAAGGTCATCGATGTGATCGCCGACGACACACCCGACCTGCTGCGTAAACTGGATGGGCGCAAAGTGAAAGTGCTGAATGAAGAGCGCACGCTGAGCGTGGCCGGAGCAGGCGTCGTCACACTGGAGCCGGACTGGCGGAACCGCGTGCTGTCTGCCATCGCGGATCCGAGTCTGGCCTATTTGCTGATGCTCGCGGGCGTCCTCGGGATCTTTTTCGAGTTCTCCAATCCGGGTTTCATCCTGCCGGGCGTTATCGGCGCCATTTCGCTGCTGCTCGCACTGTTCGCCTTTCAGGTGCTGCCGGTCAACTATGTCGGACTGGTACTCATCCTGCTCGGGATCGCCTTCATAACTGCAGAAGCGTTCGTGCCCAGCTTCGGGATACTCGGCATCGGCGGCATCGCCTCATTCGTGTTCGGCTCGGTGATGCTGATCGATACCGATGTTTCTGGATATGGCGTTCCGTGGTCGGTGATCTTGCCGGTGGCATTCGCCTGCGCGCTGTTCATCTTCTTTGCAGTCGGCATGGCACTCAAGGCGCGAAGTCGCCCTGTCGTTAGCGGCCGGGAGGAGTTGATCGGAGGTATCGGCGAAGTACTGGAAGACTTCGACGGCAAGGACGGCTGGGCACAAATGCACGGTGAACGCTGGCGCATCGCAAGCAAGCAGCCGTTGAGCCAAGGACAACGCGTCAGGGTCGTTCGCATGAACGGGCTGATCCTGGAGGTGGAGCCGGAAAGACACATATGAATGACCAAGTAAACACACTGAACAAGTCCCCTCACCCTCGGTCCCTCCCCCGGAGGGGGAGGGATGCCAAGCCCCTCTCCCGAAGGGAGAGGGAGAGAAACAGACTTAATCATTTTTTGCTGATACTTTCGACAAGGAGAATGACATGGACCTGAATTTGAGTTTTGGCGTTGTTGTATTACTGCTCGCCTTGCTGGCGTTCTCAAGCCTGAAGATATTTCGCGAATATGAGCGCGGCGTTGTCTTTATGCTGGGACGTTTCTGGAAGGTGAAAGGACCAGGACTGATCGTCCTCATCCCCGGTATTCAACAAGTGGTGAGGGTCGATCTCCGGACGATCGTACTCGAGGTGCCGACCCAGGATGTGATCTCGCGCGACAACGTTTCGGTGAAAGTCAGCGCAGTGGTATATCTGCGCGTCATCGACCCGCAAAAAGCGATCATCCAGGTCGAGAACTACCTCAATGCCACCAGCCAACTGGCACAGACCATGTTGCGCTCGGTACTGGGCAAGCATCAGCTGGACGACATGCTGGCAGAGCGGGAAAAGTTGAACAAAGACATACAGGAAGCGCTGGATGCGCAGACCGATTCATGGGGGATCAAGGTCGCCAACGTCGAGATCAAACAGGTCGACCTGACCGAATCCATGATACGGGCCATCGCCAGACAGGCCGAGGCGGAACGCGAACGGCGTGCAAAAGTCATTCATGCCGAGGGCGAATTGCAGGCTTCGGAAAAATTGTTCCAGGCAGCCAAGATACTGGCGCAGGAACCGCAGGCGATCCAGTTGCGTTATCTGGAAACCCTGACAGTGATCGGCGCGGACAAGAATACGACCATCGTATTCCCCCTCCCCATGGATCTGGTGGCGCCTTTCCTGAACAAACTCAAATAGGTTCATCCGAGTTTTGTATAGGTAACTAAAGTGAGATCGGGCGATGGACGTCTTACTAGCAGAACCTGCTGCTTACCTGCTTGTGGGATATGCCGAGTGTTCCCCCACCCCAGCCCTCCCCCGGCGGGAGAGGGAGTTAAAGCGGAGAGGTTTGGGGTTTAGTCCCTCCCACCGGGGGATAACCAGCGACTTGGCTGGCGTTGTTGGCCAGCCTAGTCGAATGGCTATAACCAATGACTTGCCGCTTCAGCGGCTTAGTCAGATGGCTAGTAGTTTTATCAGTAGTTCCATC
>JGI20214J51650_10000185_pt1 | contig 38943 bp, 28 predicted proteins | sample WetSurMetagenome_FD_51650 | JGI IMG/M metagenome (IMG submission 51650)
GAACGGCAGGCTTGTTTTTGACGCAATGGAAATGAAGACCCCGATTCTTCCCCGCCTCACCTGCCCGCTGCCCATCATGTACGACGACGTTCCCGCGCGGTGGCGCCACGATCCGGTGGTGTCGGCCGTTGTGAAGGCGGGCGCGCGTCTCGGGCTGTACTCCGTCGTTTCGGGCGAACAGGCGGGCAGGCAAAGGGCAACGCACCGCGATCACGTGGTGCCCCTGTTGAACGCGGAAGGCTTCATTGAAGGCGGGAGCGTTTCAGACGCGCCCATGGTGATGGTCCCGGACTCGGATAACGTCCTCGACGTGGTCGGCTCTCTTAAAAGGGAAAACACCGGCAGGCTCGTGGCGGTGCGCACGGATTCCGGCGCCGGTGCGCACGACCGCGTTCTGTGGCTCGCCCAAAACGGCATCGAAGTGATACACCTCGCGTTCGACATGCACGGGCAAGAAATAAAGTCGGACAAACCGAGGCACATGCGCGACGCGATCCGCCAGGCGCACGGGGCCCTCGTTAAGGCATGCATCCGCGACGAGGTCACGCTCGTCGCTTCCGGCGGAATCGGCCTGCCGGAGCACATGGCGAAGGCCATCATCTGCGGGGCCGACCTCGTGGCCATAGACGTTCCGCTCATCATCGCGCTCGAATGCCGTTTATGCGGCGAATGCGCGCGAGGGGAATGGTGCCAGGTGGATCTGGCGCACGTCGACGAAGCATACGCGGTTCGCCGGATAAACAACCTCATGGGATCGTGGCACAGCCAGCTCCTCGAGATGCTCGGCGCCATGGGGATACGCGAGGCGCGGCGCCTGCGGGGCGAGACCGGGCGCTGCATGTTCTTTGAGGACCTCGAGGCCGCGGCGTTCGGGAGAATTTTCGGAAAACGAAAAGACGCGATGGCAAAAGTATGAAAAAAACCCACCGCAGAGACACAGAGAGCGCCGAGAAGACGACGAATGGTAAAATGCAAATAGCGGGTTCACTTTTTTTCTCTGCGTCCTCTGCGTCTCTGCGGTGAGTTTTGATTTCTTTTAATCAAGGTTTTTAGCATATGGCAACGGCAACCAAAACACATCCCCAGACCCCGGAAGATTTCTCGGCCCACCCCGATTTCGCCGAGGTGTCTCGCACCGTGCGCCAGGCGCTGCCGCGCTACCGCAACGAGATAGGCAAGTACAGCATCCACCGCTCGTCGGCATGCGTTTCGTGCGGGAAATGCGTTGAGATATGCCAGCACGGCGTGCACAGCCGCCCCGCCGGGTACCGGCAAGTGCTCCGGCCCTTCGACTACCGCTGCATCGGGCCGGAGTGCGAGAAAACCGGCCGCTTTTGCATCACCAACTGCCCGCAGCGCGCGCTTTCCCTTTCGGAAAGCCCCGTGTTCGCGACGCTCGGCGACCGCCGCTGGACGCCCGATCTGCTTTCGTCCAACTGGTTCATGGCCGAGACGGGCAAACGGCCGCCCTCGTTCCTCGAAAGCGAGACGGGTGCGTCGGGCGGCGGGTTCGACAGGATTCGGTTCGTTTTCCCCGACAAGATTCCGCCCGGACTCCGGCGCGAGGATATCAGCACGAAGCTTCCGCTCAACAAGCGCAAGAACGACCGGCGGCCCAAGATTACCATCGACGTCCCGTGGTACGGCGGCGGCATGTCGTTCGGTTCCACCAACATTCGCGCCCAGCTGGGCAAGGTGCGGGCCGCACGCGCCTGGAACACCTTCTCCTGCACCGGCGAAGGCGGGTATCCCGACCGTTTTATCCCCTACAAAGACAACATGATCACCCAGGTGGCCACGGGCCTGTTCGGGGTGCGCGAGGAGACCATCCAGCGCGCCCGCATCGTGGAGTTCAAGTACGCGCAGGGCGCCAAACCGGGCCTGGGCGGACACCTGCTGGGCGACAAGAACACGCCCGCGGTGGCGGCGATGCGCGAGGCGGTCGTGGGAACCTCGCTGTTCTCGCCTTTCCCGTTCCACAGCGTCTACTCCATAGAAGACCACAAGAAACACCTCGACTGGATAGGGCACGTCAACCGCACGACCCTCTTGTCGGCCAAAGTGTCAACGCCCAACGACGTGGAGATGGTGGCCGTTGGGGCCTACTGCGCGGGCGCGCACATCGTGCACATGGACGGGAGCTACGGCGGCACGGGCGCTTCGCCCAATATCGCCAAGAAGAACATCGCAATGCCCATAGAATACGCGATAAGCAACGTGCACCAGTTCCTCGTGAACGAGGGCGTGCGCGACGAGGTCACGCTCATCGTATCCGGCGGCATTAGAAACCCGTGGGACATCGCAAAGGCAATCGCCATGGGAGCCGACGGCATCGTCATCGGCACGGCGGAGCTGGTATCGTTCGGGTGCATACGTTGCGGCTGCTGCGAAAGCGGCCGCGGGTGCCCGCGCGGCATCTGCACGACCGACTCCGAGCTGCTCGAAATGCTTACGGTGGAGTGGTGCACGCAGCGGCTGGTGAACCTCTACGGCGCATTTCGGGAAATACTCGTCGACATTCTTTACAGGCTGGGAATCGAATCGGTGACCGCGCTCCGCGGCCGAACCGATGTGCTGATGCATTTGGATTATGAAGGGAAGTAAAGCTTCCGTTTCGCCTCACCCCATCACCCCGCCCTTCGGGCACCCCTCTTCCCCTCTCCACGAGTGGAGAGGGGAAGAGGGGCAGGGGGGAGAAGGGGTGAGGCGAGAGAGAAGCACGAGTGGTGAAACCGGAAAAACAAAATGACCAGCAACCATAGAGCATATATCGACCGCGCCGCGGCGTACATCCGGGGGCGTGAAGGGCTGCGGCCCTCGGGCGAGTGGTTTGCAAAACCCCAGGAAGCGGAGGGCGGGTGCGGCGTCACCGGATTCGCCTGCACCATTCCGGTGCGCGGCAAGCACATCTACGAGCCCAGCATCCAGATGCGCAACCGGGGGAACGGAAAGGGCGGCGGCATCGCGGCCTGCGGTCTGGTGCCCGATGACCTCGGCGTGTCGCGCAAACAGCTTGCGGAAGACTACATTTTGCAGGTCGCCCTCCTCGACCCCTCGGCACAGGCCGAGGTGGAGAAGGAGTTCATCGAGCCGTTTTTCGACGTGCACCAGGGCGGGACGATCCCCACGGTCAAGGACCATCGCGACGTGCCCCTGCTCGAAGTGAAGCCGCCCGACGTGGCGCGATATTTCGTGAGGGCCAAGTCCGGCGTTCTCGAAAAATTCGCCGCCGAGAAAAAGCTGGCAGGCCTTGACCAACGCGAACTTGAGGACGAGTTCGTCTACCAGAACTCCGCCAAACTCAACAACCGGTTCTACGCGTCGCTGGGCGACAAGCGGGCGTTCGTACTGTCGCACGCCCGAAACCTCATCATCCTCAAGGTGGTGGGTTACGCGGAGGCGGTGGTGCAGTACTACTGCATGGAAAACTCCCGCGCGCACGTGTGGATCGCGCACCAGCGATACCCTACGCGCGGCCGCGTGTGGCACCCGGGCGGCTGCCATCCCTTTATCGGCATGAACGAGGCGCTCGTGCACAACGGCGATTTCGCCAATTACGTTTCGGTATGCGAGTATCTGGCGCAGCGCAACTTGTTTCCGCAGTTCCTGACGGACACCGAAGCGTCGATCATGCTGTTCGATCTGATGAACCGCGTATACAAGTACCCGGTGGAATACATCATCGAATCGCTCGCGCCGACAACCGAGCTCGACTTCGACCGCCTGCCCGCCGAGAAGCAACGCGTCTACCGCGAGCTGCAGGCGACCCAGATACACGCCTCGCCCGACGGCCCGTGGTTCTTCATCATCGCGCGCAACCTCGACAAGCGGGGGTTCCAGCTCCTCGGCATCACCGACACCGCGATGCTGCGGCCGCAGGTGTTCGCGCTTTCGGAGGGCGAGGTGTCCATCGGCCTCATCTGCTCCGAAAAGCAGGCGATAGACGCGACCCTGGCCAGCCTGCACGCCGAAGACCCGCGTTTTTCTCCCATTGCCGACAAATACTGGAACGCGCGCGGCGGGAGCTCAACCGACGGCGGCGCCTTTTTGCTCAACGTGGTGCCGCAGGGAAACGGCAACGGCCACGCGCCCGACTACAAGCTCGCCGTGACCAACAAGTTCGGCGCGCCGGTCGCAACGCGGCAGGGGCAAAAGCCCTGCGATCTTTCCAAGCCCGCCGCCGCGCCGCACACGGCCGGGGCGGATAGGGACCGAATCGTGAGGCTGGCAGCCGAGGGCGACGCTTCGGCGTTGTACGGATTCCTGCGCGACGCCGCGGGAAAGACCGAGTACGACGGGTTCCGTTTCTGCGTGAACGAGATCGCCGAGCAGACCGCGTCCGCAAACCCGCGCCTGGGCCTGGACGCGCTCACGCTCGCGCTTGACAGGCGGTATCCGACCGGGTCCAAGAAGCGCAGCTCGGTTGTGGCGATTTGCCGTCTCGGGCTCGAAACTATATTCGAAAAGCAGCCGCTGTTCGGCCGGGAATCGACGTCCGCGTTCCGAAGAATAACTTGGGACTCGCGTGCCGCGCTGCGCGGCCCGGAGCCGCACGAGGCCACGCTGCTCATAGACGCGCGAGGGTTTTCCGCGGAAGGCGACGATTGCGACGCCTATCTCGCCGTGGACGCGTTCAAGCTCGGCTGGCGCCACATCGTCCACTACAATTCGCGCGGAACGCGCTTTCACGCCACGGGCTTCGGTCCGGCGACCGACGGCCTGCGCATCGACTGCTACGACAATCCCGGCGACTACCTCGCGTCGGGAATCGACGGGCTGGAAGCCTACGTCCATTGCAACGCCCAGGACCAGTTGTGCCAGATATCCAAGCGCGGCAAGGTGGCCGTGTTCGGCGACGTGGGCCAGACGTTTTTATACGGCGCGAAGGGCGGCGACATCTACGTTCTCGGCAACGCGGCCGGCCGTCCCATGATAAACGCCGTGGGCAGGCCCAAAGTCGTGATAAACGGCACGGCGCTGGATTTCCTCGCCGAGTCGTTCATGGCGGGGAATCCGCTGGCCGGCGGAGGGTTCGCAATAGTCAATGGACTGCGGGTCGAGGACGACGGAAGCGTCCTCCCGCTCGAACTGCCGTATCCGGGGAGCAACCTCCTGTCGCTGGCCTCGGGCGGCGCGATTTACGTGCGCGATCCGAAGCGCACCCTGGTGAACGAGCAGCTCAACGGGGGCGTGTTCGGCAGGTTCACCACCGAAGACTGGAAGCTCATACTGCCGTTCTTGACGGAAAACGAACGGCTGTTCGACATACGCATCGAGCGCGACCTGCTCACCGTCGACGGCGAGATCCGCAAGCCGGCAAAGGTGTACCGGAAGGTGATGCCCAGGGGCAAGGCAACCCGGGAAGAGCTGGAAGAAGTGGGAGAATGAAGAATTCACCGCGGAGACGCAGAGAGCGCAGAGAAAAAAAGTGAGTGGTGAAGAGAAAAAAACATGACAACCGCAACCGTTAGTGCCGTTCGGTCAACCAAGGAGCCCGGACCAGCTTCCAAAGAGCCGGTGGGCGCGGTGCTCGTGTGCGGCGGAGGCATCGCCGGCATTCAGGCGGCGCTCGACCTTTCCGCCGCGGGGTTCTACGTGTACCTCGTGGAGGAGAGCCCCACCATCGGCGGGACCATGGCGCGGCTCGACAAGACGTTCCCCACGGGTGACTGCGCCACGTGCATCATTTCGCCCAAGGTAGTGGCGTGCATGCGCGATCTCAACATAGAAGTGATGACCATGTCGCAGGTCGTCAAACTCGACGGCGAGGCGGGGAATTTCAGCGCGACGGTCTCCACCCGGCCCCGGGGCGTCAACCTTGACAAATGCACGGGCTGCGGCGACTGCGTCGAGCATTGCCCGGTGCGCAATTATCCCAAGGAGGTCGCGCCGTTCGCCCCTTCCGCGCCCCGTCGGGCGGCCGACGCGGAAACGCTCGAATCGATTCTCTCGAAATATCCCGCCGAACGCTCGTCGCTCATTCCCATCTTGCAAGACATATCCGAAAAGGCCGGGTACCTGCCGCGTCCCATGCTCGAGCTGCTGTCGGTGAGACTTTCCGTGCCGCTGTCGGAAATCCTTCGCGTGGCGAGCTTCTACAACGGTTTCAGCCTTGCGCCGGTGGGAAAACACGTGATAGAAATCTGCCTCGGCACCGCCTGCTTCGTGCGCGGATCGGGACTGCTCATGGAGCGGCTGGAGCAGGAGCTGGGGATCAAGGAAGGCGGTACCGACAAAACGGGTACCTTCACGCTCAAGAGCGTGCGGTGCATAGGCTGCTGCGCGCTCGCGCCCGCCATGCGCATCGACGGCGTGACCTACGGCAAGGTGAAACTTGACAAGGTAACCGAGATACTCAAGCGGTTCTCATGAGAATCACATCCGAAAAAGACCTCGACGCCCTCGCGAAAAGCGGGGCCCAAACGCTGGCCCCGGGCCGCGTGAAGATAATGATAGGCTCGGCGAGCTGCGGCATAGGCGCGGGCGCAAGGGCGGTGGAAGAGGCGGCGATCAAGGCCGTGCGCGATTCCTCGCTCGACGCGGCCGTGTGCCGCACCGGCTGCGTCGGGTTTTGCCAGCGTGAGCCGCTGGTCGACGTGATGGTGCCGGGCTTTCCGCGCGTGTGCTACGGCGACATGACCCCGACGAAAATATCGAGCCTGATATCCTCTCTCGCAAAGACCAAGGAGCCGCCCTCCGCGGGTGCGCTGTACCGGTACGAAGCCGAAGAGAACGTGGCCCAGGGAACGAGCGCGAGCTATCCCGAGCCGCTCAACGGCCTCGGCGCGGTGCCCGAGCGCGGGAAGCTGGACTTCTTCGGCAAGCAGCGGCGCGTGATACTCCGCAATTGCGGCACCATCGATCCTCTGCGGATCGAGGAGGCGGTGGCGCGGGGCGCCTACCGAGGAGCGCTTGCGGCGGTAACGCGGCACACGCCGAAGCAAATCGTCGAAAAGATGCTCGGCTCCGGCCTGCGCGGCCGCGGCGGCGCGGGGTTTCCCACGGCGCGCAAATGGGAGACGGCCCTCAAACAGGATAGCGACGTCAAATACATGATATGCAACGCCGACGAGGGCGATCCCGGCGCGTTCATGGACAGAAGCATCATGGAGGGCGATCCTCATGCCCTGCTCGAAGGGCTCATGATAGGCGCGTTCGCCATCGGCGCGCACAAGGCGTTCGTCTACGTGCGCTCCGAATATCCGCTCGCCGTGACCACCCTGCAGCACGCCATCGGCCAGGCGCGTGAATACGGCATCCTGGGCGACAGCGTATTCGGATCGGGATATCCGCTCGACGTGGAGATACGAAAGGGCGCGGGCGCGTTCGTGTGCGGCGAGGAGACGGCCCTCATCGCGTCCATAGAGGGCCGCGCCGGCGAGCCGCGTCCCCGTCCGCCGTTCCCTGCCGTCAAGGGACTGTGGGACAGGCCCACGGTGATAAACAACGTAAAGACGCTTTCGAGCATCGGCCCCATTTTCTCACGCGGCGAGGCGTGGTACGCCGAGAGCGGGACCGAAAACAACCGCGGGACCACGGTGTTTTCCATCGTGGGCGCGGTGAAGAACACCGGGCTTGTTGAGGTGCCGCTGGGCATCACGCTGTCCGAAATGGTGAACGTCATCGGCGGCGGCCCGCGAGGCAAGCGGCCCGTCAAGGCGGTCCAGACCGGCGGCCCGTCGGGCGGATGCATTCCCGCGTCGCTGTTCGATCTGCCCGTCGACTACGAGAAACTGGGCCAGGTGGGCGCCATGATGGGATCGGGCGGGATGATCGTGGTGGACGAATCCACCTGCATCGTCGATCTCGCGCGGTACTTCGTGTCGTTCACGGCCGAGGAGTCGTGCGGCAAGTGCGCGCCCTGCCGCGAGGGCACCAAGCAGATGCTCCACCTTCTCACGCGGATGTGCGAGGGAAAGGCCTCCGCCGAAGATCTCGTCGCGCTCGAGAACCTCGCCGCGACGGTCAAGTCGGCGTCGCTGTGCGGGCTGGGCCAGACCGCCCCCAACCCGGTGCTCACGGCCCTGCGTCATTTCCGGAGCGAATTCGAAGCCCATATCCGCGACGGGAAATGCGCGGCCGGCGTATGCCGGAACCTTATAACGGTGAAAATAAACGCGGCCGCCTGCACCGGCTGCGGCGCGTGCAAGAAGGTCTGCGGCGTTGGCGCCGTTGCGGGAACGCCGAAAAAGGCCCATTCGATAAACGGAAAACAGTGCATCAAGTGCGGCGCGTGCAGGAACGTGTGCGCGTTCGACGCCGTTGTCTGCGAATAGGAACGTGGTTCGTCATGGATAAAAACACACAGCCGGCCGCTCCCGACCGCGTGAACGTCACCATCGACGGAAAGACGTCGAGCTTTCCCGCGGGCACCATGGTGCTCGACGCGGCGCGTCAGATGGGGATTTCCATCCCCACGCTGTGCTCGTACCGGGGCATGTCGCCCTACGGCGCGTGCAGGGTGTGCATCGTGGAGATGGAGACCCCGCGCGGCCCGCGGCAGATAGCGTCGTGCAATTATCCGGTTGAAAACGGGATGACGGTCCGCACCGACACGCCGGCCGTCCGCGACAGCCGCCGCACAATACTGCAGCTCCTGCTCGCGCAGGCGCCCGATTCCAAACCGCTGGCCGAGTTCGCGGCAGCCCACGGCGTTTCCGCCTCTTCCTTTGCAAAGGCGAAAAGCGGCGAATGCATCCTGTGCGGCCTGTGCGTGCGCGTGTGCAACGACCTCATGGGACGCGGGGCAATAAGCATGTTCGGCCGCGGCTCCAAGCGCGAGGTGCGGCCGGCCTACGGCGAGCTCACGAGCCAGTGCCAGGTGTGCGGCGCCTGCGATTACGTGTGCCCCACCGGCGCAATCAACCTCAAGAAGATATCCGCGCGGCCCGCACGAAAACACGCCACCGCGTTCAACCAGTACCTGGAGGCGCGGCCCACCATCGACTTCGCGCACCCGCAGGCGGTGCCGCGGGTCCCGGCCATAGACCCGGCATCGTGCGTAAAATTGACGACCGGCGAATGCGGGCTGTGCGCCGAGGTGTGCGGCGCCGGCGCGATCGAATACGACCGGAAGGAGACCGTGCGGGAGCTCGAGGTGGGGGCGGTGCTGCTCACCCCCGGCTTCTCGGCCTTCGATCCGTCGCGGCGCCTGGAATTCGGATCGTCCTACGACGCCAACGTGATAACCAACCTGCAGTTCGAGCGGATTCTCTCCGCCGCGGGGCCCACGCAGGGCCACGTGCGCCGTCCCTCCGACCACGCGACCCCCAACAGGATTGCGTTTGTCCAGTGTGTCGGATCGCGCGACGCCCTGCGCGGCAACGACTACTGTTCCTCGGTGTGCTGCATGGCCGCCACCAAGGAGGCCATTCTGGCGAAACAGCACGAGCCCGGCGCCGAGGTCACCGTGTATTACATGGACATGCGGGCCTTCGGCAAGGACTTCGACCGGTATTACAACCGCGCAAAGGAAATGGGGATTTCGTACGTCCGTTGCCGTCCGTCGTCGGTGGAAGAGGACGCGGCAAGCAAGAACCTCCGCATCACCTATATCGACGGCGACAACAAGAGCGTCACGGCCGAGCACGATCTCGTGGTGCTTTCGCTCGGGCTCGAGCCCAGCGCCACGCTCCGGCAGCAGGTGGACCGGTTCAACGTCATGCTCAACAACTGGGGATTCGTGGCCACGCGCGAGCTTTCCCCCTTGGAAACGTCGCGGCCGGGCGTGTTCGTGGGCGGAGCGCTCTCCGAGCCCAAGGACATCCCCGACACGGTGATGCAAGCGTCGGCCGTGGCCGGAAAAGCCATGGAACTCCTCGCGCCGGCGCGCGGATCGCGCGTGAAGACCAAGCTGTATCCGCCCGAGCGCGACGTCACCGACGAGCCCCCGCGCATCGGCGTGTTCATCTGCCACTGCGGCAGCAACATCGCGTCCGTGGTGGACGTCGAGGCCGTTGTCCAGCGCGCGCGCACCATGCCCTACGTGGTGCTTGCCGAGCGCAACGTATACACCTGCGCCGACGATACGCAGGACCAGATGAAGGAAAAGATAATCAAACACCGGCTCAACCGCGTGATCGTGGCGTCGTGCACGCCCCGCACGCACGAGGCGATATTCCGCGACACCCTGCGCGACGCAGGCCTCAATCCCTACCTTCTTGAGATGGCCAACATCCGCGACCAGTGCTCGTGGGTGCACGGCGGGGAGCCGGACAAGGCGACCGAAAAGGCCAAGGACCTGGTGCGCATGACCGTGGGCCGCACCGCGGCGCTTTGTCCTTTGCCGGAGTCCACGGTGCCGGTGAAGGGCGCGGCGCTCGTGATAGGCGGCGGGCTTGCCGGCATGACCGCGGCGCTGGCCATCGCCGACCAGGGTTATCCCGTGCATCTTGTCGAAAAGGAGGCCGCGCTCGGCGGCATGGCCGCGAGGGTCGGCGTCACGCTCGACGGTGCATCGGTGGCCGGGCACGTCGCGAAACTCGCGGAAAAAGTGAAAAACCACAAGCGCATCACGCTCCACCTCGGCTCGCGCGTCACGAAGGTAGACGGCCACGTGGGCGATTTCGAATCCGACGTCCTCACCGGCGCCGCCACGGTGCGCGTGGAACACGGCGTCGTGATAGTGGCCAGCGGCGGCCGGGAGTTCAGGCCTTCGTCCTATGGCTATGGAACGAGCGACAAGGTCATCACCCAGCTCGAACTCTCCGAGCGCCTTGCAAACGACGGACTCTCGCTTCCCGACAAGCCCGTCATCGCCATGATTCAGTGCGTGGAGCAGCGTAACGACGAGCGTCCGTATTGCAGCAGGGTGTGCTGCACCTCGGCCGTAAAAAACGCGCTGCTCCTCAAGAAGAAACATCCGCAGGCGAAAATCGTGGTGCTGTATCGCGAGATGCGCACCTACGGGTTCCGCGAGGCCGCCTACAAGGAAGCGCGCGACAAAGGCGTACTGTTCGTCCGCTACGACGACGCGGAGCCGCCGCAGATCATCGGGACGAACCCCCTGTCGCTGCGGGCGACCGACAAGGTACTGGGGCGCGAGATTCGCATGAACCCCGACCTGCTCGTGCTCGCCGCTCCCATCGTGGCGCGCGACGACCGCCAGGAGCTCTCCGAGCTCCTTCGCGTGCCGCTCAACGCCGACGGGTTCTTCCTCGAGGCGCACGTTAAATTGCGCCCCGTGGATTTCGCGAGCGAAGGCCTTTTTTTGTGCGGCACCGCGCACGCGCCCAAGTTCGCGGGCGAGATCATTTCCCAGGCCAGCGCCGTGGCGGGCAGGGCCGCGTCGATTCTCTCTCGTAAAGTGATGCCCGTGGGCGCGCAGATCGCGTGGGTGGACCCGGACAAGTGCGTGGCCTGCATGACCTGCGTGCACGTGTGCCCGTACCTGGCCCCGCAGATTGGCAGGGACAACAAGGCCGAGGTGCAGGCGGCCGTGTGCATGGGCTGCGGAAGCTGCACGGCCGCGTGCCCGGCAAAGGCGATTTCGCTGCACCACTATCTCGACGCGCAGATACTCGGCGCGATAGACTGCCTGCTGGCCGGAACGGTCGCCCCGGAACCAGCCGAACCGGCGTATCTTGAACGGGTGGGCGTGGCGCAGCCGAGGTGGAAAAAAAGCTGAAGAAGAATCTCCGCAAAGACGCGGAGGACGCAGAGAAGACAAAAAGAGAGTTCAAAAGCGGAACGCAAAGAGTCTGTTGTAACGATTTTTTAGTTTTCTCTGCGCTCTTCGCGTCTCCGCGGTGAAGTATTCATATGGGAAAAATGACAATGGACAAAGAACCCGTCATTCTCGCCTTCTGCTGCCACTACTGCGCGTATGCCGCCGCCGACATGGCCGGCTCCATGCGGCTTTCCTACCCGTCCAATATTCGGGTGCTGCGGTTCCCGTGCACGGGCAAGATAGAGGAGAATCACATCCTCGCGGCGTTCGAGCGCGGGGTCGACGGCGTGATGGTGGCGGGCTGCCTCGAGGGCGGCTGCCATTTCCTCGAAGGCAACCTCCGCGCGCGCAGGCGCGTGGAACGCGTCAAGAGGATGCTTGGCGAAATAGGAATAGAGCCCCAGCGCCTCGAAATGTTCAATCTGTCGTCCGCCGAGGGGCCGCGCTTCGCGCAGATCGCGAAGGAAATGGCGCAGCGCGTCGCGCCGCTGGGCAAAAGCCCGCTTTCGAAGTCGGAGGCCGAGGTGGAACGGGGGATAGGCGACATGCAGGTTGAGGCGATGGCCGAAATACAGGGAGGGTCCAAATGATAGTTGCAGACCGGAAGAAGATTCCCGAAATACGGGACATGGTAAAGGACCACGACCGTGTGCTTATGGTTGGGTGCGGAACGTGCGTGACCGTGTGCCTCGCCGGGGGCGAGCGCGAGACCGGCATCATGGGCTCGGCGCTCCGCATGTCGCTCAAGCTCGCCGGACGCGGAAAAACGGTGGTCGACGAATGCACCATAGAGCGGCAATGCGAGGACGCCTTCATCGACGTGCTTGCCCAGCGCGTCGACCAGTACGACGCCGTCGTGTCGCTCGGCTGCGGCGCGGGCGTGCAGGCGCTTGCCGAACGGTTCCCGGGCAAGGCCGTGTATCCCGGCCTCAACACGCAGTTTATGGGCATCCTCGAGTCGCAGGGCGTGTGGACCGAGAAATGCGCGGGGTGCGGCGCGTGCAGGCTTGGGCAGTACTTCGGCATCTGCCCGCTCACGCGGTGCTCCAAGCGCCAGCTCAACGGCCCGTGCGGGAGCTCTCGCAACGGAAAGTGCGAGGTGAGCGAGAACACCGACTGCGCATGGCAGCTCATCTACGACAGGGCCAAGGCCATGGGGAAGGCCTCGATGCTTGCGTCCGTCGCGGCGGCGCAGGACTGGTCGTCTTCGAACGACGGCGGCGTCCGGAAAGTGGTCCGTGAAGACCAGTGCATCGCGGGCATGGGGCCAAAAGCATAAACAAAGACTCACCGCAGAGACACAGAGGACACGGAGAAGAACAATATGATTAACAAAAGCGACAAAAGGAAGCCTGCGTCAATTCAATTTTTCTCTGTGCTCTCTGTGTCTCTGTGGTGAATTGATTTTGAGGCAACTGATAAACCATGGGGTGCCAATGAATAAAGCGAACTCGAGCGTGATTGTCGTTGAAGAACTCGACCCGGCCTTCCGCGAGGAAGTGGCGCTTTTGCCGGGCGGCGAGAACATAAGGAAATGCTATGCGTGCGGCACGTGCGCGGCGGGGTGTCCCGTCACCAGCGTCGACGACGGGTATAATTGCCGCACCATTATCCGCAAGGTTTTGTACGGCATGCGCGAAGAAGTGCTGAGCTCGAAGGAAATCTGGCTTTGCGCGATGTGTTACCGGTGTTATGCGCGATGCCCGCAGCAGGTGAACTTCACCGACATCATGCGGGCGCTCCGCCACATGGCGGTGCGCGACGGTTACGCGCCCGCGGAGATGCTCGCGAAAGAAGACGAGGTCGACAAAAAGGCGCAGACCTTGAGACGCGATCTCGTGAAGGCCGCTACGGCGGCAAAGAAGAAAAAGAGATAGGGGCCGGATACGCCCCACTCCATCACCCCCGACCCCTCTTCCCCTCTCCACTTGTGGAGAGGGGAAGAGGGGTGGCCCGCAGGGCCGGGGAGTTGAGGTGAGGCGAGAACCGGGCCGATAATTGTCAACAGAGAACTAAAAATGACGACACACAAGAAGGCTATGGTTATAGGCGGCGGCGTTGCCGGCATTCAGGCCGCGCTCGATCTCGCCGACATGGGCGTGGAGACGTTCCTCGTGGAGAGCGAGCCGTCCATCGGCGGCCGGATGGCCCAACTCGACAAGACGTTCCCCACCAACGACTGCGCCATGTGCATCCTGTCGCCGAAGCTTGTCCAGGCCGGAGATCACCCCTATATAAACATTCTGAGCAACAGCGTGGTGACCGGAATTTCCGGGACGCCGCCGAACCTTACGGTGTCGGTCGTCAAGAAGCCCCGCTACGTTGACGAGGACAAGTGCACCGGCTGCGGCATCTGCGTCGCCAAATGCCCCACAAAGGTGCCCGACCCCTACAACAAGGGCCTGTCGCAGACAAAGGCGATCAGGATTCCTTTTCCGCAGGCCGTTCCGGCCGTGGCGGTCATCGATCCGTCGAAATGCCTCTATCTGAGAAAAGGCACGTGCCGGCTGTGCGAAAAATCGTGCGGAACCAACGCAATCGATTTCTCCCAGAAGGAAGAGACCCTGGCCATCGAGGTGGGTTCGGTCATTCTCGCCAGCGGCACAAAGGAGTTCGACGCGAAGCTCAAGGCCGAATACGGCTACGGCGTGTTTCCCAACGTGGTCACTTCAATAGAGTACGAACGGCTGCTGAGCGCCTCGGGCCCGACGGCCGGCCACATCGTGCGCCCATCCGACAAGAAGGAGCCGAAAAAAATCGCCATACTCCAGTGCGTGGGCTCGCGCGACATCGCGGCCGGCAACGAGCACTGTTCGGCCATATGCTGCATGCAGGCCGCAAAGGACGCCATCATCACCCAGGAACACCTGCCCAAGGCGAAGACCACCATTTTCTACATGGACATCCGGGCCTACGGGAAGGGCTTCGACAGGTTCGTCGACAAGGCGAAGGACCGCCACGACACAACCTTTGTAAACGGCAGAATCGCCTCGGTCGAAAGCAATCCGGAAACGAACGATCTTGACATACAATACATCACCCGGGACGGGAAGACGCGGTCGGCGCGGTTCGATCTCCTGGTGCTGTCGGTGGGCATACAGCCGTCGCAGGCGTCGATGAACACCGCATCGAGCCTGTCGGTCGCACTCGACAAGTCCGGCTTCGTGCGCATCGGCGAAATGGAGCCGGTGACGACAAGCAGGCGGGGCGTGTTCGTATGCGGAAGCGTGAGCGGGCCCAAAGACATCCCCGAATCGGTGATTGAGGCGAGCGGCGCGGCCTCGGCCGCCGCTTCGGCGCTGGGCGGGCTTGCGGTGAAGGAAATAAAGGCCGAGGTTCCGCCGCAGAAGGAACTGCGCGGCGAACCGCCGAGGATAGGCGTGTATGTCTGCCGCTGCGGCATAAACATCGCCTCGGTGGTCGACGTTCCGGCGGTGGTGAAATACGCCTCGGCGCTCCCCGGCGTGAAGTTCGCGGGCGAGCTCATGTTCTCATGCGCGCAGGACTCGCAGAAGGCCATTCGCGCCGCCATAGAACGGCACGGGCTCAACCGCCTGGTGGTGGCGGCATGCACGCCGCGCACGCACGAGCCGCTCTTCCAGAAGACCCTCGAAAGCGCCGGCGTCAACCCGTACCTTTTCGAGTTCGCCAACATCCGCGAACATTGCTCCTGGGTGCACCAGAAGGAACCCGCAAAGGCAACCGCCAAGGCGTGCGACCTCGTCCGCGCAGCCGCGGCAAAAGTCAGGCTTTCGGTGCCGCTGTACAAGAAGAGCATGGGCGTGAACAAGGGGGCGCTTGTCTTGGGCGGCGGGCTGGCAGGAATGACGGCCGCAATCGACCTGGCCGACCAGAACTACGCGGTCACCCTCGTTGAGAAGGAATCGGGTCTCGGCGGCAACCTGCTGCACGTGCACAGCACGCTTTCCGGCGAGGCCACGGCGCCGCGGCTCGAAGCGCTCGTGAACAAGGTGAGGGGCCATCAAAATATCCGGACGTTCACCGGGGCCACGGTGAGAAGCATTTCCGGCTACGTGGGCAATTTCAAGACCGAACTCAATGGCGGCCACGTCTTCGAGCACGGCGTCGTGGTGGTGGCCACCGGTGCCGCCCAACACGAGCCCGCCGAGTACTCCTACGGCAAGGACAAGCGCGTCGTCACGCAGCGGCAGTTCGAGCAATTGTTGCATGACGGGGAAACCGCCTCTCACACCGCCGGGCCGGAAATCGGGAACCTCAAATCCGTCGTGATGATACAGTGCGTCGGCTCCCGCGAAGGCGCGCGCGACTTCTGCAGCAGGGTGTGCTGTTCCAACGCGCTCAAGAACGCCATCGAGGCAAAACGGCTCAATCCCGCGCTGTCGGTATACGTTCTGTTCCGCGACATCAGGAGCTACGGGCTGCGGGAGAAATACTATCGCCTTGCCAGGGACAAGGGAGTGATTTTCATCCGGTACGACAAAGATAAAAAGCCCTTTGTGACGATAAAGGATCAAACGCTGTCGGTATCGGTCCGCGACGACATCCTCGGGAAGGACGTCTCCATACGTCCCGACCTGCTGGTGCTCAGCACCGGCATCACGGCCAATCCCGACAACAAGGCCCTGTCGCGGTTCCTCAAGGTGCCGCTCGAACAGGACGGGTTCTTCCTTGAAGCGCACGTCAAGCTGCGGCCGGTCGACTTCGCAACCGACGGCGTGTTCGTGGCCGGTCTCGCGCATTATCCAAAGGACATCGGCGAGACCGTGGCGCAGGCGCGCGCCGCGGCGGGCCGCGCCGCCACGGTGCTTTCGAAGAAGGCGCTCGAATCCGAGGGGAAAATATCGATTGTCCGAACCGAGTTGTGCAGCGGGTGCGGCGCGTGCCAGGCCGTGTGCGCCTACAAGGCCATAGAGGTCGATACGGCGCGCAACGTCGCGGTCGTCAACGAGGCGTTGTGCAAGGGTTGCGGCGCCTGCGCGGCGTCGTGCCGGGCCGGGGCGGTGGATTTGAGCGGGTTCAAAAACGAGCAGATTCTGAGCGTGTTGAGCACCATATAACAAGGATTCACCGCAGAGGCGCGGAGATCGCAGAGAAGAAAAATGAAGATAAAGACGAAATAAAATGGAAAATATTTTCAAATTTCATTTTTCTCTGCGCCCTCCGCGTCTCTGCGGTGAGTCTTTGTTTTTTTAAGGAGATCAAGCTTGACCAAACCGTCCCAGACCTACGAACCCACCATCGTGGCGTTTCTGTGCAACTGGTGCTCCTACGCGGGCGCCGATCTTGCGGGCGTGAGCAGGCTCCAGTACCCGGCCAACGTTCGCGTGATACGCGTTCCGTGCTCGGGGCGCGTTGACCCCCTGTACATCATCAAGGCCCTGCAGCAGGGCGCCGACGGCGTTCTCGTTTCGGGGTGCCATCCCGGCGACTGCCATTACATATCGGGCAACCTGGTGGCGCGCAGGAAGTTCGCCATGCTCAAGAATTTTCTGGAGTATCTCGGAATAGAGCCGGCCCGTGTTCAATTTTCGTGGGTGTCGGCTTCCGAAGGCCAGCGGTTCGCCTCGCTCGTGGAGAAGGTGGTGAACGACGTGAAAAAGCTCAATGCGGCGCCGAAATTCCCGCGGCAGCGGAAGGCCGTCGCGGTCGCCTGATATACGGGAGCAACCGGAAAAGAAGGAACGATGGTGGATACCGAAAAGAAAATGAAGGCCGCGGCGAAAAAGCTCCTGTCGGAGGGGAAAGTCGACGTCGTCGTGGGCTTCTGCAAAGGCAGCAGGAAGAACGCCTCGCGGCCCTTTTTCGCGAAAAGCGCGGCCGACGCCGAGTTGCTGGTGTGGGACGGGTTTTGCACCGCGAACCTCGCGGCGTTTTTGCCCCGGCTCTTCGAAAGACCCGCGCGGCCCAAAGACGGTTGGAAACCGCCGCGCGTGGCGCTCACCGCGAAAGGCTGCGACGGCCGCTCGATTGCCGGGCTCGTGCGTGAGAACCAGGTGCCGAGGGCGAATCTCGTTATCATCGGCATGCCGTGCGAGGGAATGCTCGCCGTTCAAAAGAGCGGCTCCGCGAAGAAAAACGAAACCGCCCGCGCATGCGTGGAATGCGTTTCCCCCGAAGCCGCCGACGCCGACGTTCGCATTGAAGGAACCTCGCGGAAACCCGCCAAGGCCTCCTACGGACGCGTAAAGGCATTTGCCGCAAAATCGGCGGCGGAACGGTGGAAGGCGTTTACCAAAGAGATATCGCGGTGCATACGGTGCAACGCCTGCCGCGAGGCGTGCCCCAACTGCTACTGCAAGGTATGCTTTGCCGATCAGCGCAAACCCTCGTGGGTGTCTCCGGCAAACGAGCTTTCCGAAACCGTCGCGTTCCATATGGGGCGGATGTTCCACCAGGCGGGGCGTTGCGTTGAATGCGACGCGTGCGTGAACGCCTGTCCCATGGGCATAGACCTGCGGCTGTTCACCCAGAAGCTCGCCGCGGACGCCGTGGAGTTGTTCGGCTTCGCGCCCGGCGTTTCGGGCGGCGACGTGCCCATGCTCCATACGTTTACCCAGGACGACACCGAGCGATTCATCACCGACCCCGAGGAGAAATAAGTGGCAACGGTCGCGCTTGACAGGAAAAACAGTAAGAAGCTCACCGCCGCGCTGCTCCGGCTCGGCAGGGTGCGCGGTCCGGTGAAGGACGAGACCGGCGTCGTGCTCGGCGACCTCACTTCAAAGTCCGACCCCGTGCTCGAGTACCAGAACTTCACGCTGCCCGCCAAGCGGGAGTTCTTTCCCCAATGCGAGGCGGTGGCGAAATTCGAGGGGGACAACGTGCGCGAAGCCGCCGACGGCGACCGCGCGGCCGTGGTCTTCGGCATCCGTCCGTGCGACGCGCTCGCGCTGTCGCATGTGGAAAGGGTATTCTGCGACGAAAAATACGCCGACCCGTATTTCCGGGGACGCAGGGACGCGGCCCTGGTGATTTCGCTCGCGTGCGACAAGGCCGGGCCTTCCTGCTTCTGCACGTCGGCGGGCGGCGGGCCGGCCTCGGCAAAAGGCGCCGACATCCTTTCCTCCAACATCGGTACGGCGCTTCTCTTCGACTCCGTGACGGCAAAAGGGGAAAGTTTCCTCAAGAAGAACAAGGGCCTGTTCCGGAAGCCCACCGCGGCGGAGCTCACGAAGAGGGAAAAGCAGGCGGCCGACGTTTCGAGGCGGATGAAGGCCGTGGACACGGCCGCGGCCGTCAAGTCCCTTGCCGCGGGCAGGCCCGCGGCTTTTTGGGAAGGGATTTCCGAGACCTGCCTTTCCTGCGGAGCGTGCACGTTTTTGTGTCCCACCTGCCACTGCTTCGACCTTCGCGACGACATCGGGACCGGGGCGAGACTGCGCGTTCACGACGCGTGCATGTTCGCGACGTTCGTCACCGAGGCCTCGGGCCACAACCCGCGCGCGAGGAAAGGGGAGCGCATGCGCCAGCGCGTGATGCACAAGTTTTCCTACGCTCCCGAGAACTACGACACCGTGTTCTGCGTGGGGTGCGGCCGCTGCGTGGAGGCCTGCCCCAGCAACATAGACATCCGCGAGACACTCGCCGGGGTGACCGAATGAGCCGGACAGCCAATCCCTACGTTCCGTACAAGGTCCGCATCGAGAAAGTGACCGTGGAAAACGACGAGCGCGATCTCAAGACCTTTCGCCTTGCGTTTTGCGACCCTTCCGACGGCGCCGCCTTTTCGCACCGGTGCGGCCAGTTCGCCATGCTGCACGTTCCCGGCGCGGGCGAAATTCCCATCGGCATAGCCTCGTCGCCGCTCGACAAGGGCTACGTGGAATTCACGGTGAAGCGATACCCAACGGGCTCCGTCACCACCGCCCTGCACGATCTCTCGGACGGCGACACCATCGGCCTTCGCGGGCCGCTGGGCAACGGCTTCCCGCTCGACGCGCTCAAGGGCAAAAACCTCCTCGTCGTGGGCGGCGGGTTCGCGTTCACCACGCTCAGGGCCGCCATCCGCTACCTGCTGCACGATTCGGTCCGCAAGGACTACGGCGACATCACGATTATCTACGGCGCGCGGAGTCCCGGCGAACTGCTGTACAAGCAGGAGCTTGCCGAATGGCAAAAACGCTCCGACGTGCAAACCCACATCACCGTCGACAAGGGAGACGCGTCGTGGAAGGGCCGCGAAGGGTTCGTCCCGGCAGTGGTCTCGCAGGTGGCGCCCTCCCCGGCGAACGCCCACTGCATCGTGTGCGGCCCGCCCATCATGCTCAAGTTCACCATGCCCCCGCTTCTCACGCTCGGGTTCGCCCCCGAGGCCATCATCACCTCCCAGGAACGCAGGATGAGCTGCGGCATAGGGAAGTGCGGCCGCTGCAACATCGGGCCCAAGTACGTGTGCAAGGACGGCCCCGTGTTCACCTACGCGCAGATGATGGAGATGGAAAAGCGCGGGGAATAATGTTCCTCGGCAATACCTTCTCCCGCGATTTTCGAACCAGACTGGTAGCCTTGGTGTTAGTGCAACCTGCGCCTGACAATCCGGCCTTTTCTCAAGCTTGAGCAAAAGCCCCGCGCTCGCCATATTCTGGCTTGACAACAAGCTCGACAATTCCTATATTCTCCAACGAGGCCATCGCATATGTGGACGACGGATGCGGGAAAGCGGGGGAAGGTTTGAGCGTCTGTAAATAATCTTTCCTTATACGCTCACCCGGCACGCGAAAAAAGCAATTACCTATCAGTAGAGCATGCTTGAGCTGGCGGCCGAAGTGCAACCCGGCCCCGAGATCGACCGAGGAGTGAGCAAGCGCTTCGAAGCCGCCCGCAAGCTGCACGTGGAAGTGCGGAACCAACTCGGAAAGTTCATCGACACGCTTTCAAAGGTACACAAGGTACTCATATGACCGACATCGTCTCGCGTGAAGAAGCCATCGCCACGCGCATCCTCACGATCCGCAACAAACGGATCATGCTGGACCGCGCTCTCGCCCCGCTCTACGGCGTCACACCGGCAACCTCAACAAGGCGGTAAAACGGAACAGCGAACGCTTTCCCGGCGACTTCATGTTCCATCTGACCAAGGATGAGACCGAGGCTTTAAGATTCCAATTTGGAAGCTTAAAACAGGGAGGACATTTCAAGTACCTGCCGTACGCGTTCACCGAACAGGGCGTCTCCATGCTCTCCGCCGTGCTCAACTCGCCCAAGGCCGTCGATATCAGCATCCGTATCATGCGCGCGTTTGTAAAACTTAGGATGATTCTTTCGACCAATGACGCGCTACGCCATCGAAGGATTGGAGCGGCGCACGAACAGGAACGAACGGGACATTCAGCTTGCAATAAAGGCCATTCAGTCGATCCTGACCCCTCCGGACCCGCCGAAGAAAAAATTCAAGATAGGATTCGGACCGCCCGACAAGGCGAACTGAACGCCTTCGGTACAACGACAAATTGCGGTAGCCGACCGTTTCGATGAGTTCGTGCGTGTGTTCCGAAACGTTTCCGGCAGCGGTACGGATACTTCCGGCAGGTGACCCGCTCGTCCATCGATAAGTTTCTCAAAATCCCGCGGCGGGTCGATTCCCCGCCGCCGTACCTTTGGTTCGCCAATCGGACGGCAAACAGTGACGCGGATTATTTCCACAAAGATAAAGAATAACCGGTTATTAAGCGGGCGGTTAAAACGTATTCTTTGTCTTTCCGGAAAGCAATAACCTGATGAACAGAGAGCCTTCCGTGATCGAGTTCCCGTGTCGCTTATCCGCCCTTATCGTTTTGCTTTGCATGGTTTCACTCAATGCAAAGACCGCGACAAGACAGGGCGTCGCTTCCAATCTGCTTGTCGGAAAGGCTACGCTCTCACAAATCAAACAGACGCTTCCCGCTTTTGAGGCCGCGCTCACGCCCTATTTCCAGAATCGCGCCGGAATAAAGGGCACGCAATCGGGTCCGGTTGCCCCTCCTTCCGATGCCGACTTGTTCGCCATCGCACGGCATTGGAACCTTCTTTCACCTTCATTCAAGGAGCTTTATGCATTGGGCATCGGCATACCGGCGGGATGGAAAATGTACGTTTCGCCCGGAAACAACTTCGAGATATGGTATGATACGACGGGGCATGAGCCGGTCGACGCCGCCGACGCGTTCGGCTACGACAAATCCGACTGGCGCAACAGGCAGCACGTTCCCAATGGCGTACCCGATTATGTCGACGAGGTCGCCTATGCGGCCGACAGCGCCTGGTCCATGGAAATAGACGGGTTCGGCTTTGTCAAGCCTTTGCCGTTGGTCGATGCCGACCACCCGTCGTCGAGGTACAAGATATGCATCCGGAAAATGACGGGCTATGATGCGACAACTTACGGTTACACGTGGCCGTCGGGCAACGCCGCCGGGGGAATGGGCATTCGTTCCTACACGGAAATTCGAAGCGAATGGAACGGCTCGGGCTTTAACCGTACTTTGGACGGTATCGACTACGATTACGGAACACACCCGGAAAAGGCTGTCGGTGTCACCTGTTGCCACGAATTCTTTCATGGCGTGCAGTTTGCCATGACGAGGCAATACTCCGTGGATTACAACGGAGATATGTTTCTCGACGGTTTCCCCAGTTCCTGGCTTGAGGGGACTGCCGTGCTGATGGAAGGGCTCGGGTTTGAATATGCGCACGATTACATTCAATACGTGTCGATCTTCTTCGATAACCCGACAGCGCCGATTTTCGTGTGGACTACCGACAACTCCACGGTTCTCTATATGAACGGTTTAACGACTCATTACCTTTACGAGTTTGCCTACCCCTCTCCGAAGATAGACTTCGTGAAGGACATGGAATTCAATAATTATCAGCAGTCCATCCGGTTCAAGCCCAATCTCGATAAGTCGTCGACCGCGGCGGGTCGTTCATGGGCGGATATCCTGGGTAATTTTTACGCGGCAAGCTATTACACCGGAACACGCGCGGTGCCCGGACGGTTCATCAAGGATGCTCCATTGATTGTTCATGAATGGACGTACTCCGGCGACAGTCTAAGCCCGTCCGGCGCCGTCACCAAATCGGTAAACCCGTTCGGCATGAACACATTCTCATATGTCAGGAAAGCGAGCGACAACGCCATCCTCGCTTTGGGTTTTGTCGGCGACACTATCGCGTCCGGCGATACCGACACGAATGCGGTATGGAGCGTCCGTTGCATTCTCAAGAAGGATTCCACGCCGGCTCACGATTCCATTGTCGCAATCCCGCTTTCCTCGAAAGGGACGGGATCGGCTGTCATTACGGGTTGGAATTCATTTACCGAGGCTCTTGTTATAGCCGCGAACGCACGGTATGACACCGCCCGGACCGCGACCCTGGAATTTTTGGCCTGCGGCGTAACGCTGCGCAAAGGAGCTACGGCCGTCTATTCGTCGGGCGAGCCGGCAACCGCGCCCAACGCAACGGTCTCGGTATATGCTCTTGCCGATCTGCCGTGTACATTAACAATTACGCAAGCCCGGATTTCCACGGTCGAGTTACAGGCGGCCATTAGGGACAGTCTCATTCAGGTTGGATCGGTATACGACGTCGAATTTCCACTCTCATGGACGCACGGCGCGACACTGCAACTTTCCATTTCGGAGTCACGCGGGGGAGTCCACACGATAGCCGCCGCCCATCACGTCTCGGATTCGTCCGTCGCGATCTGCGGCTACAACGCCGCAACCGACACATGGTCTCCCTGCGCTACCATTACCGGGCATGGGGATTCCGCAAACGGAACCTGGCAGTGCACGCCGTTCGGCCCCGGGTTGTACGGTCTTTTCGTCCGTGCATTTACCATGGATACCGCCACGCCGTTTGTCGCGTATCCAAATCCGGTGCGGCTTTCGACGAAGGGAAAGCTTCTTTTTCGCGGGAAAAGCCTTCTTGAAGTGTGGGTCTACACCATTAACGGCACCCTCATCGCGCATGACGTGAAAGGACAAAACGATCAACCGCGCTCGTTTTCGGAATCCGCCTACGGCTTCGACTGGCTCTTGCGCAACGCGGCGGGAGCGGTGGTGTCTCCGGGGGTTTACTATGCGGTGGTCGGGTATGAGGATTTTTCGACAAAAGGCATGAAGAAACAAGCGCGGAAAATATTCGTGCTTCCTTGACATCAGCAAACCCTCGACCGAGTTCCCCAAAACCCGGCGGCGGATCGATTGATCCGCCGCCGTACCTTTGTTCGTCAATCGGACGAAAAATAGCGGCCCGGACTATTTCCACACAAATTGCGCGGTGAACATCTTCGCGTCCGCTTTCACCGTTGCCACGTAGCATCCCGGCCTCAGACGTACGCCGTTTTCGAGTCTGCCGTCCCATTCGAACTGACGCACCTGCGCGCCGGCCGGCGGCTTGAACGAATACAGGCATTTGCCGGACACATCGAACACGCGGAATTCCTTCATGACCGCGTTGGCCGGCATGGCGATCTTGAGTATGCCCTTGAGGATGCAAAGCATGAAGGATTTGAGCTTGGCCCGCAGCGTTGGGGAGTTTCCGGGTGCCTGGGCGTCAAGCTTGTAGGCGTTTTGCATCTGGCTTTCCATGCTCTCGTCGCTGTTCACCGGCTGCGGGGTGATGGCCAAAAACGCGGTGTATTTCGACAGCACCTGATAGGTGAGGGACAGTTCGACGATGGTTTCCTTGTACTGGTCCGTCGTCCCTTCTTCGATGGAGAGTTCCTCGATGAGTTCCCGCGCCCATACCTGAGGCAGCATGACGTTCATGTTCTCTCCCGAAGCAAAGACCACGGTCTTCTTGATTTCGACGGGGCTCCCCGCGCAATCGCCCGTTACCGTCACCACCGCGCTGCCGCCGGTAGAGTATCTGCCGTACACCTCCACCGGACGGCCCACGAACAGGTTCGCGCCCGAAGGCATCACGATGAAATCCGCGCCCGCCGAGCCGAAGTCCACGGTAATGTTCTTGAGCTGTGGCGTCTCGATTTTCTGCCAGGCGGCGTCGACGAACGGCGTCACGGCTTCGGTCTGGGTTATCACGGTTCCGTATCCGCCGTTGCCCGTGTTCGCGGCTTCGTCTATGAGGTAGCGGTTGATGCTGTTTCCGCACCCGAACGTGAATACCGTGGGATTCGACGGATGGCTGCGTATCGCGGCGATGATCGCTTCTTCATTGGTCACGAATCCGTCGGTGAGAAAGACATAGTAGCGCTCGCGTCCGCTCGTCTGGGGCGTGGCGAGCGCCGCGTTCACGCCCGCGAGAAGATCGGTCCCTCCCGTGGACGCCAGCCCGTTGATGAAGGTCTTTGCGGTCGCGACGTTCGCCGCGCTCGCGTCCACGGCGTTCGCGTCGCCGAACGCCCAGTACTGCGACGTGTTGAAGGCGAGCACCGCGAGCCTGTCGGTGGGAAGGAGCCGGCCGAGGATGGATTGGCAGATTTCTTTTTCCTTGTCAAGGGGCCATCCGGCCTGCGAGCCCGATATGTCCACGAGGAGGACGATATCAAGATCGGGCCTCGTCCCCTTGAAAAGCGAGGTGTCGGGGAATATGTTCATGGCGAAATGTCCCACGCCGCTTGCGGTGTCGTAATACGATGCAAGGGTGAAATCGCGGTCGGACGCGCCGCGGCTGAACCGCAACACGAAGTCGCGGTTCGGATACGTGGTTTGCGACAGGAGCATGCCGCCGCAGGAATACGGCCGTTCCACCTTGTCTTCTTGTTTCATGACCCCCCGGTCTTCGAGCGTCTGCCTCATGACGTCAAGACCGCCGGTCATGAAAGGGTGCGTGGGCGAAGTGAGCCCCGTTATGGGATAGCCGGTCTGGATGAGCACGTTGATCTGTATGGTCTGGCCGTCGCGGTTTTCCGGAGGGTTCCACAGCGTTCCGGAAGAGGGCACGTAGGGCTGTCCAGCGCTCTGGTACCGCTCGCCGATCATGGTGGGTACGGCGAGCTCGAACACGCCGTTGTCGTATTTGAGCGGCACGACGAGGCCGATCCGCACGTACGCCGAATCGCCCTGTTTGATGTTGGCGAGGTGCTGCTGGAAAATGTTTGGTTTGGTCTGGGTCAAGAGCGCGCCGCTTCCGCCCGCCTGCACCACGGAATCGTATTTGGCCTGCGCCTCCTCCTTGCGGTAGATTTTCGCTTGGTACAGGCTGTCGCGGTACTCCATGGCCATGGAGTGCACGCTGCCCATGTTCGGAAGCGGGAACACGTACGCGATGTCCTTGATGTTGCCGAACGTGTTGACGAAAAGCTGGGTGAGCTGGATGTAGGCCAGTCCGTCGGTGATCACCACGTTGTACAGGGAGCGCTCCGGCGACAGGGAGTAACTCTGCCTGGTCACCGAATCGGTGAGCACGCACACCGGCCCCTTGATTGAGTCGAGCGACTGGGCGCGACAGGGCAGCCATGCCAAGCAGACGACCAGAACCGCGCCGATGAGGAAATGTGCCTTTTTTCCCGGCAAGCCTTTTGTAAACATACGCTCCTCCTTGTGGTGACCGATTGACGAAACGTTACAGCCGCTTTGCGCGTGGGTCAAACCGACCTCACACACCTTCACCAATATACCAACCAGGGATACTGTGTGCCACGACCGGCGGCAAAAAGTGTTTTCTGGGAGAAAATTCCGGTGGCGCGCGCTCCCGCCGCGGCCGGGAGAACCGGGAGAAGAGATAAGGCGAGCACCGAGGAGTGGACGTATGTTCGACGGGAAAAACGCCGAGGTGAAATCAAACTCGCCGTCAATGATGCATAAAAAAGGGAGCGGGTTTGTCCCGCTCCCGTTCCGTATCTTACCGAAAAGAGTTTTCTACCAGCCTATGGCCACCGCGATCCACTGAATATGATCCAGGCCCATGAACGCCTGATGATCTCCGTTGTCGTCATAGGGAAATCCGTAGCAGTAATCGTTGATCGAACGGCGATGACACCACCGCGAGAAGAAATTGGCGGGCGTTTCTTCGTAAAAATAGGGAAAATCTTCGTACCCCCAGTTATGCCAGTCGATTCCGTGCGGCGTCATGTGAGCGACGTGCCGGTTCATGGCGGCCGACCACCACGGTGATCCGCCGACCGACACCTGCCACGTCGGTTTTCCGAGCGTATCCTTACCCGTACACGCAAAAATGCTCCATGCCGTAGGCGCGAGAGCCGGCATGGGGCCGGGATCGCCGGCGGCATTGGGGTAAACATGCTGTGTCGTCCACGTAGGATCTTTCACGTAATTTTTGACGACCGAATCCTGATACCGTTTAAAGTAATCCGCGTACTTCTGATTGGTGTTGAAATAGCTGGTCGGGCAGGTATGGGGTGCCCAGATGTTCGCGAAATCCCGCGTGGCGAGATGGGTGAACTCCTGCGGCACCTCGTTGATGTACTCGGCGAATTTCGACTCGCGCGTCTGGAAGAACAGCTCGTATGAGTCGCCCATGACGGTGTCCCTTCCGTTGGTGGTTTTGATCCGGAAGGTTATCGGAAGTCTCCACCCGTCGACGCGTGTTGAGTTGCCCAGCCAGTTGGTGCCGCCGGAATTCACTTCCAGGAAGTCGAAATACCGCCGGTTGGAGTCGCCGGGCGCGATGTAAATGTACATCCGTTCTCCCTGGAGCGGCTTCCTGTTATTGGTGGAAAACGCGGTGCCGGTCTGTCCGTTCCCAAGCGCCCCGGAACTCCAACTGATCTTGCTGTCCGGCCATTTGCCGTTCGTCCGGTTCAAAAAGACATACTGCGGGGTCGAGCCCGGCCTCGGATAGGTGCTTGTGTCGCCCCAGAATGCCGCAAGGTCGCCGTTCCACGTGTTGTTTTTTGTCAGCACGAAATCGTTCTGGCCTTCAAGCGCATCTATTGCCTTGACGCCGATGGTGTAACCCGGTTCGGTAGCGTGAATGGTGTCCACCACCGCGGCGAGCTTTTCCAACCGGGTCTGATATCCGGGGGCGCTCTGTACGACTTCCCCGGTGGAGTGGTACGGAGAGGGCCGTATTTTTAGGACGGTGGATGTCCCGTTTATGGTCACCCTAAGCAGGTAAAATTGAGAAGAAACGCCCCGCAGGTCGATTCCGACCGAATAGTTCCCTTTGGAAAGGGGCTTATTCAGCACCTCTCGCACGAAACGGCCGGACAAGTCGTACATGCCCATTTTTACAACGGCGTTGCCTGCCGGTAGGCTGAACCGGACTTTCCCGTCCTTGTAAACGGGCTGCAACAGAGATTTGGCCGATGCAAGGCCGTTATTGGGTACGATGGTTTGTACGTTACAGGTTCCGGTTCCCAGATGATAGCGGCCGTTCTGGTCGGTTATTCCCAGATACGGCGCCGTTGCCCAATAGCCGTTGTCGTGGGTTGTCACGCTGAGCCTGACTACGGTATGGGTGAGGGGGGCTCCGCTTGGATCCGTAACCGTTCCGCACAGGTTGACGGTCTGGGATGAAACCGTCCCCGCGAGAAATGCCGCCATCAGTAGCGGTACAGAAACTTTTTTCATTGCATCCTCCAGCCTTTTAATAGTGAGTGGGACTTTAAACGCTTTTTCCGGGAATCGGCACCAGTTCGCGACGGAATTGCAACTGGCGCAAAACCGTTTTGCTACGTAACCAAATATGGGGGATAAATCTGAAGCAGGCGTATGCGGTATGCTTAAACCCGTGCGCCGTATCCGCATCCGTTTCCCCCCGGCGGCGCGGACTTTGCTTAACGGTTTAAGCATAATATAAATATTTTTACGTATCCTCGCACGTAAAAAACGGGCGGCAACAGGCGATGCTTTTCTAATACGCGCGGATGCCCGCTATCGTCCGGGCTCCCTACGGTTGCTTCCGTATCTCCACCAGCACCGAATCCAGTCTCGCGCTGAACTTTCTCGCGCCGAGAGAGCTCAGGTGGTCCATGTCGTAGGCATCCTCGTCGGTGTAGTCGTGGTTGCCTTCGCGGTAGGCGTCGTAGAACCAGCAGTTGTCGGTCGTGTCGGCAAGCGTTTGCAGATCCTGAATAACCATCCTTCCGTTTTCCCACGACGGCCCGTAACGGGTAAAAAACCCCGTGTTTTTATACGCGGGGCTTTCGGGCGTCACCACCAGAAGGCACTTGATGTTGCGGCCCCTGCAGGTATCGATAAACGCCTTGAGGTGCGACATGTTTCGCGTGTAATCGTACGACGAGGTGGTCCAGTCCATAGCGTACATGGTTTCGGGGTATTCGCCGCCCCAGCCGTTCCCGGGCGAATGGAAAACGCCGAGGGTGTCGAGATCGGACATTTCCGGCCCGGGGGCCTTGACGAGGAGCGGCACGAAATTTCTAGGCAACCCGGTTTTCCAGTAGTCGTGATGGAGATCGTACTGGTGCCCCTTGCCGTTGATGATGCCGCCGTTCCAGGATTGTTCGAAGTATTCCGGATAGTTGAGGCAGCCGATGAGCACGTCGAGCACCAGGAGCTTTACGCGCGGGCAATGATTTAACAGATAGTTCTCCAGGATGGTGAACATTGTGGAAATCATGCAATCGTTGAACGCGAGGTTGTATATCCTGTTGTGGGGCATATACGTCGGATCGATCGCGTGGCACAGGTGGGACGATCCCGCGGAGACTATTTCGAACGAGTCCTTGTAGAGCCAAAACGAATGCATGCGTCGCGCGAAAAAGTCCTGTCCCTGGTACAGCGGCGGATCGTTGTAATACCCGAGACTGTCGAGATCGAGCGAATCGGGATTGGCGTCGGGGGAGAGGGGAGGGGATATCCAGAGACCGGGGTCTTCCACCACCGTTCCTTCCACCACCTTGCGATACGCCGAATCGACAAGGTCTACCAGGTAAATCGTATGCGCCTCTTCGCTCGCGTTTCGCGCGCCGGACACCGCGTAGCGCTCGACGTTCGACCACTTGGGATAGTCCCACGAATATTCCGCCGCGGGATGTCTCAACCAGGAAAGTACCGTTCCGGAATAGTCGGCGACAAACAGGTACTCATGCACACCGTACGCGTCGCCGGTAAGCGAGCTGCCCTGGGGCGCGCCGAAATCCAGAAACAGGCAGCGGTCGTTCCATGTGGGGCCTGGGCACATGGAAACATTGCATACCTGTGACTGTCCTTCACCGGTTTTGCCGTTTTGGGGATATTTGAAAAGCTGCCGCACCTCGCCGGTCTCCATGTCCTGCATGAGCAATTTGGTAAACCCGGTGACGCAGTATCTGCCGTTTGCGGAAATGCCGTCGTGAAAACTTCCGTTGAAAAGGAATGCGGCCGCCTGCCCCGCCGGAATGCCGTCGTTAACCGCGATTTTGCTCGTAGTCGTAAAACTCCATTGCGACGACGCATTGTCTATGGATGAATTGGTGTAAACGAGGTAGGTCGCCAGGGATACGGGATCGACCCACCAGCGGGGAGAGAATGCCGGGCCCGATGCGACCCGTACCGGTGGAAGGTTCCGTGCGTCCAGCCGGCGGACATAGATCGACGACGCGTCGCCGAACCCGGTTCCCCGGGTGGCATAGGCGACGAAACGCCCGTCCGGCGAAATCGCCGGCGAATACACGTTCGTCGAATCCTCGAACTCGTATACCTGCGGCGTCGCTTCCGCGAAGTCGACAAAGCACAGGGTGCGGAGGTTGCGCGTAACGTTGACGAATACAAGCCTTGCCTGCGACGTGCCGAGAAACGACGGCGCGTCGGCCGAGACCAGCGAAACGGAATTCGGCGTGACGCTCGAAACAGCGTCGATATAATGTCCTTCCGCAATGACGCCCCGCGCGCAGCGGAAGCCTATGTATTCGGTGCGTATGGCATGCGACGTGGCGTAGGTGGCGCTGCGGCGGGACGGCCTGAGGCTCAAGAATCCATGACTGAACGCGCCGCCTTTCACCACGCGCTCGTAATTGGCGTTGGAATATCTGCATCCCAGCGAGTTCTCTATCGAGTCGCCGGTGTAAAATCCCTTCCAGTCGTTGACCCATTCGAACACGTTACCCGCCATGTCGTACAGGCCGAAACCGTTTGCCGCCTTCGTCGCCACCGGCCTGGATGTTCCGCCCGCGTTGAACGAATACCACGCATACCCGCCCGCGGTCGCGGTGTCGGCAAGATGCGGAAAGGGAATCGAGGACGTTCCTTCCCGCGCCGCGTATTCCCATTCCGCCTCGGTGGGCAGCCGGTAGCCGTCACGGTCGTAATGGATCACAAGCCCCGTAAGGTTGTATACGCTTCCGGCCGACGTTTGCGGCGCGCCGGAATAGGAATACACCGTGTCGAGACTTTCCAGCTTGCTTTTCGCGTTGCAGAACAGGATCGCGTCGAACCAGGATACGTAATAGACCGGATAATCGTCGCCCTGCCCGAACGTGGAAAAATCTCCCAGCGGAAAGGCGCCGGTCACCCGGGCATACTCTTGTTGCGTTACCTCGGTGGTGTCCAGCCAATATGAATAGGAAAACGAACTCCTTACCGCTGGCTTTTCGTCGGACCCCGCCGACGAATCCGCCGCGCCCTGCAAAAAGCTTTTCCCCGCGGCATCGATTTTCTTCATTCCGGGATGAACCGCCGTCTCCGGATCGCCGGGCTCATTGATTTTTGTCGAGCATGAAAAAAGAACTGTCGTAGACAGGATTGCCGAAACGGCACAAAATACGGCGCGTTTCTTCATGCCGGGTTCATTCGACTGCCGCATGTATCCTCCGGGGTCATGTTATACGCACAAGCGAGCGGACGGTTCACATGTCAACCGTGGGGAAGGCCGGCTTGACGGAAGAAATTAGGTCTTTTGTAAGATATAACATTTTAGGCCGCGCGATAACATGTTTTTTTGGAACCCATGCCGGTTTCATGACGCGGAGTGGGAAAACGGGGGGGACGCCTGGGTCGAAAAACGCTACACTTCCGCCGTGTTCCAGAAATCGTAGAAATTGAACCATTCGTACGGCTTCGCCTTCACCGTCTGTTCGAGAATCCCCACGTAGCGTTCGACGGCGGTAAAAATGAATTTGTCCCTGTTTTCGGGAGTGATGCCTTCAAAGAGGATGGGAGCGTAGCCTTTGAAGACGTATTTTCTGAGGCCCGATTTCGTCACCACGATGGGAATCACGGGCGCTCCGGTGGCGGCCGCGATTGCAAACGGCCCGAGCGGAAACGGCACGTCTTCACCAAGAAAATTGTGTTTCTGCGTCTTTTGTCCCGGTACGGCGCGGTCGCCGTGCATGCACACCAGCCCGTTCTCCCGCAGAGCGTTGCGCACCGCGATCACCAGGTCGAGTCCTCCTTCGCCCACCGGAATAACGTTTATCCTGCGGTTGTTAAGCGCCTTGCCGAACAACTTTTTCATCTCGGGTTTTTCGGAATCCATCATCAGGTAGTGTATCGGCGCGCCGAGACGATCCGACAGAAGGTTCCCCGCGATTTCCCAGTTTCCGACGTGCGCGCCGAGCAAAATGGCGCCCCGTCCTTGCGCGAGGGCCGCCGTGATGAAGTCTTCGCGGTGCGATTCGAACCTGAAAAAATTCGTCCGTCCGCTGAGGAACGCGTATTTGTCGATAAGGCTCATCCCGAAGGAGAAACAATGCCCAAAGCGGTGCGCGAGGGAATCGCCCATGCCGAGATGGGAGCGAAGGGCCCGCACGGCGGCCGCGGATTTTTTGTCGAACAGGGCATAATACAGCGATACGAAAACAAGGAGCGCGTAGGCGGGCGCGACGCCGAACAGGGAAACGAGCTTGACGAATATCCCGGTGCCGGTAGCGCTGCCCCTTGACGTGCCGTCCCATGCCGGGGAGGAGGTCATGGGGCAGCGGGGAGTTTGGTCCCGGGCCAGCGACTCAGGAACCTCTCGATGGAGTTCTGCCTGCGTTGCGGATCGGTTTCCAGCGCAAGGTACGAATCGAACAACGCCCGCGCCTGCTGCTTGTCGGGAGCGACGGTCGAATACAGCATCGCGAGCTCCAGCGCCGAGAGCGTGGCCGCAAGTCTGGAATTAGGATCGGCCGCGCCGGGACCGCCGGCCTTTGCGTTCCGCGCCGCCGCGTACAGGTCCAGTTCGCGTTTGTAATGGAGCGCGGCGGTTTTAAGGTCTTTTTGCTCCGTCGCGATGCGGGCGATCATATAGTTGTCCACGGGAACGGCGGAGTCTATGGAAAGCGCTTTTTCGAAGTACTTCCGGGCCAGGGTGGGGTTCTTAAGCTCGTAGTAGGCGAGAAATCCGAGGTTGTGATACGCCGTGAAATTCTTTGGATCCGCCTCCGCGGATTTCTCGTAGGCCGCCTGCGCCGACGGAAAGTCTTTTTTCTCGGTATAGATGCGCGCCAGATTCAAATAATTTTCGGGCGCGCCCGGCGACGCCTTGATGGCCGCGAGAATGCATGACTGGGCCGAATCCAGGAACGCCGGGGAACGTTCCTTTGCGTACCGGTTGAAGAAGTAGGCGGCTAGCGCGTCGAGGATGCGGCCGCGTTCCTGCGGGGTTCGCGCGGCCGCAAGCGCGGCCCGCGCCTGGTCGATGTTGAATGCCGGCGCCAGGTTCTTGCCGAGGTCCGCCGACGGCCGCGGTGAGCCGAAATAGGGGTGGCCGGCGTTTGCCGCGATGACGGCGACGGCCCAGAGTACGAACGCGAGAGGGTAGAACACCAGGTCTCGATTTACAAACGACATTTTCATCGGAGTACCTTGTAAATCGCGGTGGGGGGATTGTCAAGGGCGTACACCATCTGGAACCTGTTCTGGAAATTCGTGAGGACCGGATACAGGTATTCCCGCGTCGTGCCCGTCCAGGCGAAATTGTCGAAAATGACGTATGCGACGTTCGCGTCGTCTATCGTTTTCATGATTTTGTTGATGTCGTGCGAATACGGATACATGACGCCCTGATGTTTCGAGCGGACGAAAAACAGTTCGACCTTCCTGTTCATGACCACGGCGCCGGGAGGCGTGTTGGTTCGTATCCAGTCGGCGCAGCTGTAGAAATTTTTCCAGTCCGGGCCGAGCGCCTGTTCTCGTTTTGCGTAGGCGATTTGGAAATTGACATTCGACAGCACAATGAGAATCGCGGCGATCCATACGGTCGACCTGTTGAGCCACGATGGGTGCGCGCAAGGCGGGGCGATGGCCGCGAACCTGTCGCGCGGCTTGTTTCCTTTTTGATCGTAGACGAGAGCGACGAAGCCTTCGATGCCGAAAAGCAGGAAAAAATACAAAAACGGAATGACTCCCGCCACGAAACGCTCGCTTGACCATTGCGTCTGCCACATGAGGATGATGCCGAAATACATGAATACATACAATGACAGGAATTTCATGGGCCCGAACAAGCCGCGCACCCATCCCGCGAGAATGAAAATGAGGCATGCCGCGGTGATGATGAACCGCGCTCCGTCCGGGGTGGCCGGGGGCAGCGATATAAGAGAGCGTTGCAGGATGATTGAACCGTATGCCTGGATATTCTGTAGGACGCGCTGCGCCATTTCCCCGGCGGTGACGAAGCCCGCCTCGGGATCATAGGAGTTCCGCAGAACGATGTGGATGAAATAACCGCCGCCCGCCTTCGTGGCCAAGTGGAACGCCGCCACGGTGACCACGAGCACGACGGCGTGGGCTATCATGTACCGGTACCGTTTCGCCAGCAGGTTCGTGAGCAGCCAAGACGCGCTGAACGCAAGACCGATGCTCCGGCAATGCAGCGGGAACACCGATATCACGATGGAGAGCCAGAACAGCCAGCGGTTGTTCGGCCTGGCGACGCTGAGTTCGTAGAGGTACAACGCGAGGAGCGAGAACAACACAAAGGGAGCTTCGCTCATGAGGCTGGAACTGAACTGCGCGAGCGTCGCGCACGCGGCGCACAGCGCTACAAGCGGCAGCAAGAGATTTTTCGAATACAGCCTGAAGAGATAATACGCCAGCAGCGTTATCAGGGCGCCGATGAGTGATTGAACGATTTTGGCCGCCAAAATGCTGGGCGAAAAAATCTGGATAAACGCCAACATGAGCGGGAACACGATGGGCGTTGATTTTTCCGCGGGTAAATCCGGATGCTGGAGCTTGTGGTATCCCTTCCCGTCGTGGATCGCTTTCCCCAGCAGGTAAAAGCACGCGTCGTCGCCGTTGGTCGACAGGTCGGGCGTGAACTGCCAGGCGAGCAATGCGAGCTGGGCGATAATAATAATTCTCACCCAGCCCGACTGTGAAAGCCCGGTAAAACGCCGCGCGTGCTTGTGCTCCGCTTGTGTGACGGGGATGCCCTTTTTATTTTGTGCAGTGCGAATATGCATTTGCGATATGCTTACAGCATTTTCGTGAAGAAATACCACGCCCTGCGGGCGTGGTGCACAATGTTACGCTCAAGCGCTGACGCGCTTGTCTTTGATTTCGGGGGTTATACCCCCTCATCAAAGCCACGGCCTATGGCCGTGGTTCTTTACTCATCGGCTAAAAATATAAGGTGATAGCCCGGTACGTTAGAGGAAAATGAATGCAAAGGTTTCTTGAAGGCCGCGTTTACGCCGCCGCGGCAAAGACTTTTGTCCAATTTGACTGAGAACAAGGAAAACTGTATTTTCTCTGGCGCGTTAATCCCGTACCCCCGTTCCTTGCCGAGAGGTGCCTGGGTGAAGGGATGACGTTCCCGTGAGCCGTGTCGGACTTCTTGCCGGAAAGCGATTCATGAACGATACAAACAGAACCCGCGGTTTCGGGGTGTTCGAAAAGTTCCTTTCCTCACGACGGGCGCGCGTGGCCGACAAACTCATTCCCCGCGTCCTTCGGAAGGGTTCGCTCCTCGACATCGGATGCGGCCCGTATCCGTATTTCCTCACCCATTCCGAATTCAACGTCAAGGTCGGTATCGACCAGGAATGCGGAAACGCCGGTGAAAATCCGGAGGGCATCACGATTCGGCAATGGGACGTCGGCAAAAACCGCACGCTCCCCTTCGATAACGGGTTTTTCGACGCGGTGACGATGCTCGCGGTGATCGAGCATCTCCAATTCGATGCCCTCGTTTCCATTCTGGATGAAATCCACCGGGTTATGAAACCCGGCGGCTGCCTGATTATGACCAGCCCCTCGTTTTGGACGCCCCCGCTTTTGTTCGCGCTCTCTCGGATCGGCCTCATCAGCAAACTCGAAATCGACGATCACAAGCACGCGTATTCCCTTAAGGAATTGTCTCGCGTCATCGGGAAATCCCTTTTCTCCTCGGGCTCCCGCGTCATGGGGTATTTTGAATGCGGAATGAACATGTGGGCGCGCGTGACGAAATAATGTCTCCATCGCGGCGTTCTCCAACGACGGCGACCGAGGCTTTACGGTATACTCTCGCTACGACGAGGACGCTCGATCCGGTTGTAAACTTGAAAAAAGGGGGCGACGTTATGCGAAGGCCGTGTACGGTGATGTTCTGGATTTCTCTGGTCCTGTCGTCGTTCATTGTCCGGGCGCAGATGGGGACCGGCTTGGTGGCGCAATACCACTGCGATGAGGGACGGGACACCGTGCTCCACGACAGCGGGCCGTACGGGAACAACATCACGCTTCACAATGTAACATGGGCGGCGGGCAAGAGCGGCTTTTGCCTCTCGTTCAACGGAACCACCGGCTACGGCGTGACGGCGGCTTTGTCGGGCTCGTCGCTTGATTTCGGCACCGGCGATTGGACGGTCGCGCTGTGGATAAACACCACCTCGCCGTCAAACAGCGGCCACAAGGAGAATATTCTTTCAAAGGGAGATCCATTCAATACCGGCGTCACGCTTTCGATAGAACACGGCGTCACGTTCGCGTGCGTGGGGAGCACCGCAACGGCGGGTTTCAACTGGTCGATAAAACCGGTAAACGACGGGGGCTGGCATTATTACGTGTGCGCCAGGAAATCGGGGATCGTTTCGGTATACGACGATACCGTGCTTGTAAACAGCTATTCGTATCAGGGAAGCGTTACCGTTGCGTCGGCATTGTACCTGGGAAGGCACGGAACCGGGAGCAGTGAGTATTATAACGGCATGCTCGACGAGATTTCCCTGTATTCGCGTGCGCTGTCGGCCTCCGAAATCGGCGCGGACTTTAGGGCCATGAATCCCGCGAACCGGCCCGTGCTGATTCATGTCCCCTCTCCCACTGAAAATCGTCAGCCGGCGTTTACCTGGCATCCTGCCGCCGGGGTGGGTTCGTATACCATCAACATCGACACGAGCAGGCAATTTGAGTCGCCTCTGATACACATTCCGGTAAGCGATACCGCGTTTGCTCCTTTCCTGCCGCTTCCGCTCGACACGGTATACTGGTTCGTCACGTGCAATGATACGCCCGGAGGAAGATCAAACGTTGATTCCGTCATCATCGTTCCGCGCGATCCTTTTCCTACGGTACTGATTCCGGTTACGCCGGATCCGACCGTTGAGAGAAGGCCGCGGCTTGCCTGGCACGGGGTTTCCGTCGCTCATCTGTATACGTTGGTCATCGATGACGACATAACGTTTTCATCGCCGATTGTCTCCATCCAGCTCGGCGACACATCGTTCGTGCCGCTGAGCGATTTGCCTCTCGGTACGATATATTGGAAAGTCAAGTCGGACACGAGCCTCGGATATTCCCCGCCGAGTTCGTTCACCGTTCAGCCGGATTCAATTCCCCTATTGTACAAATTCAACGGAGCAACGCTGCAGCAAACCAAGCCCACGTTTGCATGGCATCCGGTGAGCAACGCGACTTCCTATGTTCTGCAAATCGATACGGCTGTCGGCTTTTCATCGCCGGTATATATCATACCGACCGCCGACACCGCGTTCATGCCGAGCACCGACCTTTCCCGCGGAACCGCGTACTACTGGAGAGTTTCGTGCGGCAGGAACGCGACACTCTTCTCGCCGGCGGACACGGTGAGGGTCGCGAGAGCCAACGATGTAATTGCAGGCAAGAAAATCGGACGTGCCGGCGCCGACGCTTCCATTCGCCTGATTCGACGCGGCGGCTCACGATGCCTGTCGGTGAGAATTCCCGAAACAACGGGGCGCGTTCTTGTAACGCTGCTGTCGGTTTCGGGGAGAACGCTTTTTTGCGCGGAAATGCAAAGCAGGCAATCGCTGGGCATTCCGCTGCAATCGGCAATGACCAGCGGTGTTTATATCGTTCGGGTCGCGGCGGGCGCAAAGGCATACTCCTCGACGATGTTTTTGGATAAATGACAAGTAAGACGGGAGAGTATCTGGAACGGTTACGGGAAACGTCTCGGCATATCTCCCGGCCGGCGAAGTTCGGCCCTCAGGGAATAAGCTGAAGCCTGTACATGCCCGTTGAACCGTTCACGCAGGAGAACACCTTTGCGAACACCGGGAAGCCTGCCGAGGCGGGAACGGTGATCGTATCGCCGGAGGGCGCCGATACCGGGGCCGCGACGCTTCTGCCGAGCGAATCGAACAGCCGCAACGTATCGCATGCGTCAAAATATGCGAGGCAGAGCCTTCCGCCCAAAGCGGAGGAAATCAGGTACACGTCGGTGTCGGCGGCCCCGGAAATCATGCCGTACAGCGGCGCCTCGCCGAGCGAGTCGGCGAGGGCGAAGGTTCCGTTGGGCTCCTGTTCGCGCGCGGCGGTGGTAAAGGCTATGGTGTCCTCCGCGGGATCGAGCGTGGCCCCGGCGGTTGAATGAAGTGCCGATTTGAGGGTGAACGAATAGGTCGTGTTTCCGTCGAGCATGTCGAGAAAAGACAGTGTGATGGTGTCGCGCGTGGAGTTGAGGAGAACGGTATAGGAAGCGGCGACGGCGGGTGAAAAATTGAAATCGATTGAGGTATCGGAAATGGGGGACGACAGGGCAAGATTAAGCGTGGGGGCCGGAGAAATGGGTTGGCTGGCGTCTTCGACCCAGGTGAGGGTGAGGGGTGAGGGTGGCGGGGGGAGATCGTAGGCGCAACCCGTCATTAGAAAGACGGCAAGTACCGGAATCGTTTTGAACGCAAAAAAACAAGATCGAGGATGGCGTGGAGTTCGATGATAAGCGCAATTCATATTAATACCATTTTGCGTTTAAGACGACAGCCGATAGTCGTCATCGGCCCGCAACCGGTCGAAGTATAAGTATAAAAGGAATGAGTCGCGAGTGACAAGGATTTTTCCACCACCCCGACGGGCAAAGCATCAGGTCGACTTAGCCTGTAAAAAATTCTGTGTAAATGGAATACGTAATATAACCATTTACGCAGGAGGAGATGATGGCGATACGTACGGAGTTGATCGATGAGTTGCTTAAGGATTACAAGAACCCCGAAGATCTTGTAGGCGAGAACGGACTGCTGAAGCATCTGACAAAGGCGCTTGTAGAACGAGCGC
>JGI20214J51650_10000187_pt1 | contig 38706 bp, 36 predicted proteins | sample WetSurMetagenome_FD_51650 | JGI IMG/M metagenome (IMG submission 51650)
CTCCCTTACAGTATTTTCATATTTAAAAAGAAATAAAGAGACTATTATTGCAATTGTTGCTGCTGCACTTAAGCCGATCACCGAAAGCCTGAAGATTTTCTGACCGGTTGTTAATTTTTTAACAATGTTTTTTCGTGCAAAACCGGCTGATACAGGTTTCAGTCTCAGTTTCTGGATCTGCTCAAAGCTTTTTCTTTTGGATTCATCATGGCTGATAATCTCATTCAATTCAGATTTCTGTCCCGGACTAAGATCATTCTCGAGATTAGCAATGCATAAGTATTCAAATTGTTCTTCTGAAAGGCTCCCGGCAGATTTGCCAAGTAATTTCTTCCCAGTGAAAGCCAGATCCGGCGGATTAAGCATCACTGAAGTGAGTCCGTTCAATTCCTCATTCAGGTCGGGATTCTCAAGCAGAAAAGCCTTAAGCTCCTCAACCTGTAATTCACTCAGGTTGCCATCGAGAAAATCGGTGAACCAGATTTCATAGTTCGATCTGTCAGGCTTCATACTTAGATCACAGTTTCAATTTTCACTATAAAATTCTTAAGGGCCACTCTTCCGCGGTAAATATTGATCTTGACCTGGGCTTCTGTCAATCCGGTAATTTCTCCAATTTCTTTATAGCTATAGCCTTCGTAATCGCGTAAAAGAACCAGCGACTTCTGGTTTTCAGGCAGACGTTCAAGCGCCATATGTAGAATTTCATTCAGGTCGCTGTATTGCGATTCTGAAATTAAATCATAATTATCATGATCTTCCAGGGGTGTCATCCTGTTTTCTTTCCGTATAATATCAATCATTGTGCGGTATGCAGTTGTGAATAACCATGATTTAACTACCGGATATCCAATTTCGGTNACATTTCTCCATAGTTTTTCATAGCTGTCCTGCACAATATCATTTGCCCGTTCCTCATCCTTAAGATTTGTCCGGATGAATCGGTAAACGGAATCAGAATACTCTTCAACAGATCTGTTATATTCCTTTACTGTCATAAAACGATTTACAGTATAAAGACGGAAGAAACCGGGAATAGTTACAAGGGGATTATAAAATGTCGTAGGGGTGTAGCTTGCTACACCCCTACGATCATCAAAATACTATACAGTTTTAGTTAGTTGACCTGATACACCCTGACCCAGTCGACCTCCATTGTGGTCATTCCGCTGATGGGTTTATCGAGACCTCCGGCAAGGAGTACATACATTGGTTCCTGCGGGATATTCGATGTCTGCCTGAAGATCTCCACACCGTTTATCTTCCAGACGAGCTTATCCTGGGTCCATTCGAGAGAGTATATATAAAAATCGTTTGCGTAGCGCGGACCTATTGAGCTTTTCGAGAAGCGGCCCGGATCTGCAACAAAATCTGTCCAGACTTTATTATTCGATGTCCGGCAGATATCAATATGAGGTGTGCTCTTGTCCGCAAGCATCCAGAAATTATTTCTTGCTGCCGGGTTCCCAAGTTTAATCTTGGCTGAGAATACTCCGTACTTTTGCCTGAAGCTTTTTCCTGAATTGATAAGCCCTGTAGTATATCCGAATTCCCTGGTGATGAATCCTGTTGTTGGCGACCATACTTTTCCTGTTATTCTCTGGGGCTTAGTGTGGATCTTAAGAAGGCTGTTACGGATCTCGAAATTATCCTTTTCAGTATATGAATGCAGATCGTTCTCTACTGAATAATTGTCTTTCAGAAGCTTATCGCCCCAGTAAAAATTTGTAAGCCATCTTTTTGTATCGAGCCTGTCTCCTTCAAAATCATCAGCAAATGTTAGCTCTTTGGTTTTAAGCACATCAAATTTATTCAAATCCTTTACCTTAAAATACCAGATGATATCCTCATTCTTCTTAAGCTTTTCATATTCCCGGAGATCCTTAAACTCTTCGGTCTTCTCAAATCTTTTTGAATCGAGCAGATAGTTTTTCTTTTCTTTAAATAATGGCGTGGCCACATAATCTTTCAGCTCATTATACCTTGCAAGCCTTGCTGAACCGTCAATATTCAGGAAATTTGCATATTCCTTTGATGATTTGAATTTATAAAACTCCCGGATGTCGAGACTCTCTTTCTGACGGTTGTATTCAAGCAGCTTTTTAAACTCTTCAGTATCTTTGAATGTTATCGGCCTCATGTTCTTTTTTGCAAGGAACTCGGCACTTTTAATGAATTTGTCAAGCTCCTCGAATCTCTGTACAGTCTTTGATTTTGCGACACTGGAGGGAGATTTAACGAAAGCCTTTATCTCCGGATCTGATTTAAGTGATTTAAATTCAAGGAATCTCCTGTATTCATCTGAGTCCTTGAATGTAATAGGTTTCATTTTTTGCTTCTGCCTGAAGGCATTTGATTTAATGAAACTCTCAAGTTCCTCAAAATCCCTGATTTTCTGAGATCCGTCAAGATCCCTGAATCTTTTAAGCATTGTGCCTGAGATAGTTTTGAAATACATCAGAAGATCCTTTGCCTTCTGGAGCGACAGGAACTCTTTTTCTTTAATAAATTCTTCTGAGCCTTTATACTTCAGCGATTCGATTTCCTTTCTTTTCTGAACAAAAGAAGAGGAGTTTACCAGGTCGTGAAGTTTTGTATATTTTGCGAGCAGATCGGATTTTGTAAAAGCCTGAAGTTTTTCGAATTCATCAACAAGTGCTTTTTCAGCCTGTTCGATCTTTGATGTAGAGGGGATCAATCCAAGTAGAAGTCTGAGACTTGACATTGTAAAAAGGTTTTAAACAATCGGTTAAAGATATATAAACTTGTATAATAACGGTCGGGAGCCTCAATTATTTGATCGGCAGGGAGAAATTCGGATACACTTCTTATCTCTTGCTTTTTTGTACAAGCTGACTGCACCGGTAATCAGTATCGATCTTTTCTTAAATCCCTGACGGCCTTTGCTCCTGCCTGCCATCAGGCAGTGTTAATGGATTTCGACTTTTTAACAGCCTCTACGGAACCCCAGTAGTTTTTCAGGACTTTTGCCGGCAAAAAAATTTCCTGCAAAAGTTTGCTTTTCTTAAAAACAGTTTTTAGCTTTGACTAACCGTTCATTCAAAAAAGATTGATATTGTTTTATGTCTGACGAAACTGTTGTCGTAAAATGTCACCGCGAACATCAAAGCAGTACAAAGAAATAAGGGAAGAAAAGATAACCCTGATAATGGAAACAGCTCTTAAGCATTTCGCCAATGAAGGCTATTATTCAACTACAATAAATCATATTGCAAGGCATGCAGGTATTTCAAAAGGACTGATGTACAATTATTTTGAAAGCAAGGAATCTCTTTTAAAGGCTATAATGCACAAATCAATAGCCGAGGTGCTTAACTACTTTGACATCGACAGGGACGGATACCTTTCTGAAGATGAATTTGAATTCTTTATCAGAAAAATAAATTTAATCTTAAAGGAAAAACGCTCATTCTGGCGGTTATTATTCCAGCTTCTGATGCAGAATGATGTCAGGGCGCAGTTTCTGAAATCGTTTGCCGGAAATGATTCCGGAGAGGAGCCCGAAACTCTCCCCGGACCAGACCTTCCTGTATCGCAGATTATGAATATCATCTCGGATTACTTCATAAGAAGAAAAGATAGGATGGGCCCAGGGTATGATCCCGATATTGAGTTAAAAATGTTTCTGATAACAATGAAAGGATATGCTTTGACAAGCATATATCAGGATGATGAGGATGAGAACAGCGAAAAAGCTTTAAACAGAATAATTGAGATTTATAAATAGAAAATCTATGAAAAGCAGGCCCACTGTAATATTTTTTCTCTTGATACAGGTATTATCACCTGTCCTCCTTACTGCCCAGCAACTCACTGCAACGGAAATTGTCAGAAAAACCGATGAAAAACTCAATGGCGAAATGACCGGGTATAGTGTCATGTCAATGACAATAATCAGGCCCACATGGCAAAGAACAGTTGAGTTCAGATCGTGGTCGAGGGAGGATGACTATGCACTTACATTAATTACTGCCCCGGCACGTGAAAAAGGACAGACTTTCCTGAAGCGGAAAAACGAAATGTGGAGCTGGAATCCTTCCATAAACAGACTAATCAAGCTTCCGCCTTCAATGATGTCGCAGGGCTGGATGGGATCGGACTACACGAACGATGATATTCTCAGGGAATCATCGGTGGTGGAAGATTATACCCATACTATCGAAGGAGAAGAGGAAATTGACGGCCGGATGTGCTACAAAATCAGACTGCTTGCTAAAGAAGACGCCGGTGTTCTCTGGGGCAGGCAGCTGTGGTGGGTGGATAAAAAGGAATTTATTGCACTTAAGGCTGAACTATTTGATGAGGATGGGATGCTTGTAAGGACTGAATACGGGAAGGAGCTGAAAACCCTTGACGGAAGGCTGCTGCCTACCATTATTGAACTGATCCCTGCAGAAAATCCGGGTAACAAAACGGTTTTAAGGATTATTGAATTGAAGTTCAATATTAAACTTGAAGAGAGTTTCTTTTCACAACAGAATATGAAAACGGTGAGATAAAGGTGCTTTAAACTTATAGAGATGACCGATTCCCAGCTTGCATGGAAAAACCTCTGGCGCAACAGAAAAAGGACTGTAATTACAGCCGCTTCAATATTCTTTGCTGTCTTTTTTGCTCTTCTTATGCGATCATTCCAGCTTGGGGCATACGACAGGATGTTCAGGAATATTATTGAATCCTATACGGGATATCTTCAGATACAGCACCGCGATTATTTTGATGAGCCCATAATTGACAACAGCTTTGAACTGACCCCCCGTGTAACAGAAAAAATCTATTCTGATCCAAATGTAAATACATTGGTCCCCCGGCTGGAATCATTTGCTCTTGCAGCCGATGAGAGCCGGACCCAGGGTGTTATGGTTCTCGGAATCGATCCTGAGGGCGAAGAAAAGGTAACCGGGCTTAAAAGTAAACTTGTAAAGTACAAATTAACACCTGAATCGATAGCTGCATTGAAGAGAAGCTCTATTCCCGACAGGACGAAGAAATTGCTAGATGTTTTCTTGAATGAATCATATTCAAGTGAGGGGAGATTGATGCTCGATTTGAATATCAGCCAGGATGATTCCGCTGACATCCTCCCTGTTCTGCGCAGAAGCGCTTCTTTCAGGAACGAATATCTAGACATAAATGAGACCGACGGGGCATTAATTGGCAACGGACTCTCCGATTATCTTAAAGCGGAGATTGGTGACACAATAGTGCTTGTCGGCCAGGGTTATCACGGGACTTCAGCAGCGGGGAAATTTGTCGTTAGGGGAATTGTCCGGTTACCGGCTCCGGATATTGACAACATTATTGTTTATCTTCCGATAACAGGGGCACAGGAGCTGTTCGCCGCTCCATCAATGGTCACATCAGCAGTACTTAAGCTGGTTAATAATGATGATGAAAATGTGCTACAGACCGGGAATAATATCAGTAAGCAACTGGAACAGCCTCTTGCTATCCGGACCTGGCATGAAATGAATGCACTTCTTATTAACCAGCTTGAAGCAGACAACAGAAGCGGGATGATCATGATAGGCATACTTTACCTGGTGATAGCTTTTGGCGTCTTTGGCACCGTACTCATGATGATAGCCGAAAGAAAGAGGGAATTCGGAATGCTGGTCTCAATTGGCATGAGGAAAAGAAAACTTGCAAAAATCGTCTCACTCGAAATGGTGCTGATAGGAATCCTTGGGCTGGCTGCTGGTGTTGTTGCATCCCTCCCTTTTGTTTTTTATGGGAATTCCCATCCTATAAGATTTACAGGGGAAATGGGACGTATGTACAGTGATTATGGTTTTGAACCGGTAATGCCAACCCTGCTGCCCGATACCTATTATCTGTCGCAGATTGTGGTGGTCCTGATAATTCTTCTTGTCGCCATTCTGTTCTGCGTCCGTAAGATATTCAGAATAAATGTAATAAATGCACTAAGAGCGTAAACTGACTGAACAATGATCACAGAAATAGCCTGGAAAAATGTCTGGCGGAACAAGTCAAGAAGCCTGATCGTCATTACAGCAGTCGCGATAGGTGTTTTTGCCGGAGTGTTTTCAATAGCCGCGATGAACAGCTCCATAGTCCAGAGGATTGATGCAGCTGTTAATGAAGAGCTGTCGCATATCCAGATAAACAACAAAGATTTCAGAAGCAGCTCCGATATTCAGAATATAATCCGGGATTACCCGTCGCTGATTACAGTTCTGGATTCAACCCCCGGTGTGATCAATACAACCGGTAGAATTGTGATAAGGGGCATTGCCTCCACGGCTTCAAAAAGTACAGGAGTGGAAATAAACGGGATCGATGTTGAGAAAGAAAAAAGGATATTCACCCTGAAAGATAAGCTTATACCCGGCACCGGAAGCTTTTTCGGAGCACCGACGAAATTCAATTCAGTTTTTGTTGGGGAAAAACTTGCCAAAGAGCTGAATATAATCAGGTATACTCTTACGCAGGATGCATTTTTAAAACTGGAATCAGAAGGAATCCCTTCTGCAGTGATTACAAAGCTGGAATCATTGCGTGATCAGAAGTTTCCGACTGATAAGAAGTTTTCAGTTGCTGTTGAAAATATTCTGGCTTCATCCGAAAAAAACAAATTCATATATAAAATAAAAGAAGCCGCCTGGTCATACCGGGAAGGCTCAAAAATAATCCTCTCCTTTCTCGATATAAATAACAACCAGACTGGTGCAGCGTTCCGTGTATGCGGAATTTTCAGGACCAATAACGATATGTTTGAATCACTGTCAGTATTTGTGCCAGTCAATGAGCTGAGAAGCCTTACAGGGATGACGGAAGGCTCTTATCACCGGGTGATTGCAAAGCTGGAAAATAATGATCTGACTGATAAGATAACCCCAACGCTGAGGGAATCTCTTCCGGGATTTGAAGTTCTTAGCTGGAAGGAGATACAACCCGACCTGGCAATGCTGGCCGACATGATGCAGCAGATCTATGGGATCTTTATGGGTATCATCCTTGCAGCACTTGCTTTCGGTATTGTAAATACAATGCTTATGGCAGTCCTTGAACGTACAAGGGAAATCGGAATGCTTGCTGCAATTGGGATGAACAGGCGGAAGATCTTTTCAATGATCATGCTCGAATCGGTCTTCCTTTCGATAGTGGGAGGTATAATTGGAATGATTATAAGCGGGGCAGTAATTGCCTCAACAGCAAAACATGGCATTAACCTGGTTAAATATTCAGAAGGGATGGAAGCAATAGGCTATTCCGCTCACCTTTTCCCGACCATAGGTGTTCAGTTCTTCATCACAACGACTATTCTGATTGTGCTTACCGGTATCCTTTCATCAATCTATCCGGCGCGAAAAGCCCTGAAGTTGAATCCTGTTGAAGCGATCAGGGGAGAATAAACAATAAAAATCTAAAATCATGGCAGTAGTCCAGATCAATAATGTATACAAAGCTTATCACGATACGGAAGTAGAAGTGAAAGCTATAAACGGTGTCACTCTAAGCTTTGAAAAGGGCGACTTTGCAGTTGTGGTCGGACCATCAGGTTCGGGAAAAACCACTCTCCTCAACCTTATCGGTGGACTCGACCAGCCAACAGGAGGTGAAATCCTTGTTGCGGGACATCGTCTCTCTGAGCTTCGTCCGTCAGAGCTGATCGATTTCCGGATGGAACATGTGGGATTTGTTTTTCAGTCATACAACCTGATTCCTGTCCTTACTGCAGCAGAAAATGTAAGCTTTATAATGAATCTTCAGAAATGGCCGAAGGAGAAAAGAAAAGTCAGAACTGATGAGCTTCTCAGTTCTGTAGGTCTATCTGACAGGCATAACAGCCGGCCATCGCAGCTTTCGGGAGGCCAGCAGCAGAGAGTTGCCGTAGCCAGAGCCCTGGCAACTCATCCTGAGTTTATCCTTGCAGATGAGCCAACTGCAAATCTCGATTCAAAATCGGCAGAGTCATTGCTGGATATAATGGAGAAGCTTAACCATGAGGAGCAAATGACTTTTATCTTTTCCACACATGATATCAGGGTGATGAAAAGAGCTCACAGGGTGATAACCCTTGAGGACGGCAAAGTTATTTCTGATGAATTAAGTTTTTAAGTCATTATGAGAAGGGTTTGCATATCATATATATTCATAATCCTCACCACTGCCCTTATTTCCCAGGAGAAAGTCAGACCATTTACACTAAGCGGTTACGTTACGACAATGCAAAGCGTTATGTTTGATTCTCTTTCAGGGCCCTTTATTAATGAAAACCTGTTACACAACAGACTCAATTTCAAAGGATATATTAACCAAAATATATCATTTGCTGCTGAGTTCAGAAACAGGCTGTTCACGGGCGACCTGGTGAGGCTCGGGAAATACTATTCCGGTCTGATAGGACAGGATCCTGGAATGGTTGATATGTCATGGAATATCCTCGACAGGCAGTCTTTCCTTTTAAATACAACAGTCGACCGGTTGTGGTTTGACCTTCATTACAACAGATTCCAGATGACAGTCGGAAGGCAGCGGATTAACTGGGGCCAGACACTTGTCTGGAATCCGAATGACATCTTCAATGCATATTCTTTTTTTGATTTTGATTATGTCGAGCGACCCGGAAGCGACGCTGTCCGACTGCAATATTTCCCATCTTCATCCTCTGCTTTTGAAATTGCGGTCAAGGCCGACGATGAAAACGATATCACAGCTGCAGCATTGTACAGGTTCAACAGATGGGGATACGATTTCCAGTTTCTTGGAGGTTTTGTGAACGGAGAGGATGTAGTTATAGGTGCCGGTTGGTCAGGCGCCATAGGAAGCATATCATTCAGGGGCGAAGCCTCGTGGTTTGACCAGTATGAAGATTTCCCGGGAGATGAAAGCACTATACTGATAACGACGGGATTTGACAAGATACTCAAGGATAATTCGATGGCGCAGGTTCAGGTTATGTATTGCAGCAATCCTCTCGTACTGAATAATTTCAACAGCTTTTATTCGGGCAATCTCTCATCAAAGGATCTCGCTTTTTCAAGATTCTCAGCCTTCGGACAATACACCTGGGCTGTGACTCCCCTGTTTAACCTGTCGCTTTCAGCAATGTTGTTCCCCGATCTCGAAGGATATTTTGCCGGACCCTCAATCGATTACTCGCTTGCTGAAAATATAGATTTCTCAATCATCTGGCAGCATTTCAATGCAGTTATGAACGGAGAAAAATCGCGTATCAACCTGGGTTTTCTAAGGCTTAAATACAGTTTCTGAAAAATTCATACTTTTACCGCTTCTAAAATTTACGGATCAAAATGGCACTTGTACATGAATTTGAGCGAAGCGGCAACTGGTTATTCAAAAGAAGAAGCTGGCTCCCTGCAGCATTTATAGCATTAGGAATAATTATCCTGTACCTGACCAACAGGCAGGCAATTCTGTTCAACATGACAGAAGAGTTGATTTTTCTCGGAGTAAGTCTTTTCGGAGAAGCCATCAGAATATTTACAGTCGGATACGCTCCGAAAAATACATCTGGCCGTAATACAGCAGCCGGTCAGATCGCAGATGAACTGAATACAACCGGAATATATTCACAACTCCGTCACCCGCTTTATACAGGCAACTTTTTTATGTGGCTCGGACCAGTTCTTTTTGTGAGGACATCCGTCTTTTTAGTTTTTTTTATTCTGGTATACTGGCTCTACTATGAAAGGATAATGTTTGCAGAGGAACAGTTTCTCCGCAGGAAATTCGGAGAGATATATGATAAATATTCTGAAAAAGTAAGAGCGGTTATTCCCCGTTTCAGAGGATACATCAAACCAGCACTTCCTTTCTCCGTTGCAAGTGTGCTTAAGCGCGAATACAACAGCTTCGTGAATATCTTTATAATATTTGTTCTCCTCGACCTTTTCAGGAACTATTTCCTGTCCGAAAGAATATATCTGACACCGATGTGGATATATATCGGCATTCCGGCAGGACTTATCTGGATAATAATAAGGCTGATCTTCAAAAAGACCAGCCTCCTTAATGATGATGACAGATAACAATTTACTTAATCCCTGCTTCCGCCGGTAAATATCATTATGTAATAAAGCAATGTGGCAAGCGATCCCAGTGCCGCCACAACATATGTATATGCAGCCCATTTGAGTGCATCCTGTGCTTTATCATGATTCATTGATGAAGTAATGCCCGTATTTTCAAGCCATACCAGAGCACGCCTGCTTGCATTGATCTCAACAGGCAGTGTAACAAAGCTGAAAACAGTTGTGAAAGCAAACAGTATTATGCCTGCAAGCAAAAGAGCCGGGAATGTATTCATGAGTATAACACCTGCCAGAAGGACCCATTGGACCCATTTTGAGGCAAAACTTACAGGAGGAACAAGCTTTGATCTTAAGTTAAGAAAGGCGTAAGCTGTCGAATGCTGAACAGCATGTCCGGTTTCGTGGGCTGCAACAGCAGCAGCAGCAATGCTCCTGCTGTTATAAACATCCTGACTCAGATTTATCGTTTTCTTGTCGGGGTTATAATGATCAGTAAGCTGACCCTGGACACACTCCACCCTGACATCATAAATGCCATTGTCTCTCAGCATTTTTTCAGCGACATCACGTCCTGTCAATCCACCGTCGGTCGGGATCTTTGAATATTTTTTAAATTTTGACTTTAAAACAGCGCTTACTATCCAGCTGAGGATCATGAAAACACCGAAAATCAGCCAGATATTCATATTTACATGTTGAGGTTCCATCTTTTTATTATTTTAAATTATCTTCTTTAGCTCCAAAAGACCTGCCAAAACCCTTTTTACCGGTCGATTCGGTCATTTTGTCATACCCGGCAAAAATAATCAATCTTTATTGTAACAAACAGATGAAATTATCAATTGTTATCTTTGCTTTATGATAAAGGCACTGAACAGATTCCTGACAATACTTTTTTCTCTTCCGGTTCACTTTTACAGGTATGCCATTTCTCCTTTGCTGAGGCCATCCTGTCGTCATGTGCCATCCTGTTCGCAATATGCCCTTGATGCATTAAAACTGTATGGACCGGCAACTGGATCTGTGATGGCAATGAACAGGATTCTGCGTTGCAGGCCGGGTGGTACACATGGTTATGATCCTGTGCCACTGTACAGGTTTAAAAGGTACGGGATCTTATTGCGCTATAGAAAATGCAGCCGCTTAAAGCGGAGTTGATATTACGGATTGCGGATTATGGATTTCGGATTTGTAAATCCGTAATCGAAAATCCGGAATCCGAAATCAGAAGTTCAGCTCATCCTTCAGCTGCCTGAACCCGGAACGGCTTACCGGCAGTTTGTCGCCCGACTGAAGAACAGCCACATGATTCTCTTTTCCATAAGGTTCAATGCGCTTTATCTCCTGAACCCTGACGATATATGACCGGTGAATTCTGACAAAATCTGTCTTTGAAAGATTATCTTCATAGAACTTCATCGTTTGCTGTTTAAGGGCTTTTCCGCCTGAATGATGTATCATTACATAATCATCCTGGGCTTCGACATACCTTATCTGATCGACAGGGATCAGGCTGATCGCATTACCCTTCCGTACTATGATCCTGTTGACCGGAGAAACAGGATCAGGCTTTTTTGACAATATCTGGCTGGCTGGTTCTTTGTTTCCTGACCCCGATTGAATCTTGTCAGCCGCTTTCTTTACAGCATCAAGGAACCGGCGTTTCTGGAAAGGTTTCAGAAGGTAGTCCACAGCATTCAGCTCAAAAGCTCTAATAGCAAACTGATCATAAGCTGTTGTGAAAATTATCTCCGGCTTCTCGGTAAGCACCTCAACAAGCTCAATCCCCGTGAGCCTTGGCATTTGTATATCTAGGAAAACAAGGTCGGGTTTCAGTGAAGAGATTGTTTTCAGTCCCGTAAAACCGTCAGCACATTCAGCAATAACCTCAATATAGTCAAGCTCCTGAAGGTAAAACTTGATTATGTCCCTTGCAGGGGCTTCGTCCTCAATTATAACGGTTCTGATCTTTTCCATCTTCAATATGTTAATGACCATTCATCATATTCCTTGTAAATCGCCCCTAAATCCCCTGAAGGNGACTTCCAAAAACTTTCTTAATAAAACCCCCTTTAGGGGGAAGGGGGCAAAACAATTGTGATTGGGATTGAGAAAAGTCNGATATTCAACCTCAAGTCGTATGTTTTGAAACAAATTTAGATTATTTCGCTGAATTCAGACCTCGGCAGGGATAAAAAGTGAAACAGTATAGATCCCGTTTTCCTTGGTTGACCTGATGGATGCCCTGTTACCGAAAAAAAGGTCAAGCCGTCGGGAGACATTTATCAACCCTGTCCCGGTGCCTTTCGCCGACGTTGTTGTCTGATCATAATTATTGCTGATCACTATTTCGAGATATCCGTTATTGCATGAGACTTTAGTCCTGATGTTTACGCTTTCAGTACTCTCATAGACACCGTGCTTTATTGCATTTTCATAAAGCGGCTGAAGGATCATTACGGGCATTTTAATATCAAGGCATTTTTCAGAAATACTCTCCTCAGTAAACAATCTGTCGCCAAAACGAACTTTTTCGATCTCAAGATACAATCTCAGGTTTTCGAGCTCGCTTCTCAGGGTAACAGGCTGTTCATCCTTTTTTGAAAGTGCATACCTCATGAATTCCGACAGTTTGATTACCATATCCCTTGCTTTTTCAGGGTTTGTTATTGTGAGCGAGCTTACTGAATTAAGGCTGTTGAACAGAAAATGCGGATTGATCTGTGAACGGAGCATTTTAAGTTCGGTCTCCTTGACCAGACTCTCGAGCTTTGCCTCCTTTACATTCTTTTCGGACAAATTATAAAGGCTGACAAACAGGTAATAGGCAAGTATGATCAGGCCGTACATAAAAACCCCGGTACCTACACGGTAAGGGAAAGTAGCCTCCCAGTAAGCCGGGTAATCGTTTACCTTTGGCAAAATCGCCTGTACAAAATATTTTGTTATCACTACCCAGAGCACCACTGAAAGCGCTCCACTGAATACAAGGTTGGCAATTTCAGAAAGGCTCCTGCTCTTTGCGGCATTGAAATATCTGAATGGATACCACAACGACAAACCTATGCCGGAGTAAATTGCCATTGAAACAATCCCGTCGGGAATGGCAGAGACTGAAAAACTTCCGTATGAATAATAATAGAGCAGAAGCTGGCCTGCGGTTATAAAGAACCAGGCCAGCCACCAGACAATAAGCCTTACCCTGTTTGAAAGTACCGGATGCTTCATGAAAGCCTGAAAGATTAGTAGCTTTTCACTTCACCGCCGCCAAAAACAACCGCTCCCCTTATAAGCAGATGTTTTGAGGGATCAACTGTCCTTCCGGGGATTAATTTCCGGGAGTCGCTGAAGCCGCCAAGTACCGGTGTGACCTCAATAGTAATATGCCAGTCGTCCGGTACAATAAGCGTAGCACCACCGAATACACATGCAATTTCAAGTTCCGAAACACCGGTGGCGAGATTTGCCTTTGTGAGATCCAGTTCGATGCCGCCAAAAACAGCTGTCACCTTTCCCCCTTTGAAGTTCTGTGAAACAATCTGACGTTCTCCGCCGCTGAAAACATTCACATAGTCTATATAATCATCTCCAGCTACTCCTTTTGTTGAAACTGCATTCCAACCCCGCCGCCGCGATACGATAAAAATTATACCGACAATAATAAATATTGAAGGCCAGAACATATTGTACATATGAAAAGTCTCCCTGAATAGCAGCGGGATCATGAAAAACCCCCCTACTGCCATGACAATAATGCCTCCGGTCTTTTCACTTGCTCCGAGGGTCATAACAAGCCCTATAGCTACCAGGAGCATCGGCCAGCTGAATATCACGTTATCAATGAATTCGGGAAAAAACCCTGTATTTCTTATTACAAGGAACAAACCAGCAAGGACCAGTACGACACCAATCAGAGTCCGGTTACTTGTAAGGTGATGACGTTCATTTCCCGTTCCCTGGGGTTCTTCATTTAAGCGCTGACGCTCATCTCTGAATTCTCCTTTTGTTTCCATAGTTGTAAATTTAATTTGAAATTAATTGATTTTGCTTTTTCTTTTAATCAGAGAGGACACAATAAAGCCAAGTCCCACAAGTATTATTACAGCGGGCCAGTAAATTGTCTTTACAATCTCAGGCAGGTCATAGTCCCTGTTCTCCATAAAAAACCATATTCCGATTGAAATGAGCACCAAACCCCCGGTAAACTGAAGGTTGAGAAGAAGCAGGGCACCCACGAAAACCATTGCTGTCTCCCATGTGAAGTAGTCTTTAACCCCGCCCAGACCAAGCATATCATTTGTGGCAACAAGCAGAGCAAGGCCCAGGACAATTAAGAACAAACCGAATCCGACCTGCGGGTGATGTTCGTAATGTTTTTTCAGGAAATGATCTCTGTTTTTCATGACATTTTAATTAACTGTTTCAAAAATACATTTTAAAAGATACAGCGGTTAATGAAAATCGGTAAGCTGCGGTAAAAAACCGGCAGAAGGTCTTTTTAGGCATTAAATGTTACTTTTTTGTTGATAATTTTTTTAATTGAAGAAGGATTTATATTTTTGCAGACCAAATTTCAGAATGATGCCGGGATTGTTTGCAATACCAATAAGTGGAATCAAAGCCGGACATCACATATTTGAATTTGAGATTAATAAGTCGTTTTTTGACCTGTTTGATGAGTCGGAAATAAAAGCGGGGGAACTTATTGCTGTTACAGAGCTCGTTAAGAGCAATACGCATCTTGACCTTGTTATTAAGATCGCAGGAAAAGTAAGGGTGTCCTGCGACAGATGCCTCGAGATGTTTGATCAGACTGTCGGAAGTGAGAACCGGCTGTTTGTTAAATTCGGTAATAATATTGAAGAGAGCGATCCGGAGATTGTAACGCTTGCTCCTGATGAAAATGAACTTGATCTGAAGCAGTATTTTTACGAATATATTCATCTTTCGCTTCCGATACGGAGAATACACCCCGATGATGCAAACGGGAAAAGCACCTGTGATCCTGTTATGCTTCAGAAGCTCAAAGAGCACCTGGTTGAAAACGAAAAAACTGATGATCCCAGATGGGAAGAATTAAGGAAATTGATGAACAATAATTAAAAAAGAGTAAAATGGCACATCCCAAACACAAACATTCGAAGACCAGAAGAGATAAGCGCAGAACACACTACAAGGCTACGCCTCCCACGGTAGGTACATGTTCCAACTGCGGGTCTTCAGTACAGTATCACAGGGTATGTCCTGAGTGCGGGTTTTACAGAGGCAGGCTTGTCATTGAGAAAAAGGCAACCGCCTGATAATTTAAATCAACCCGAATCGCTATGAATATAGGAATAGATGTCATGGGCGGTGATTATGCACCCTATGCTGTTATTGAGGGTGCAGTTGATTCTCTCAAGCACCTTTCTCCGGATGATACACTTGTCCTGCTTGGTGACAAGACCTCCATCCTCAGGAAGCTTGATGAAATGAAGATATCCTCTTCATTCTTCAAAATAATACCGACGACGGAAGTGATCGAAATGGGCGATCATCCTGCCAAGGCGTTTTCCCAGAAAAAGGATTCAAGCATTGCTGTAGGTTTCGGAATGCTGAAAGACAAATCCCTTGACGGATTTTGCAGTGCAGGAAATACTGGTGCTATGCTCGTTGGAGCCAGCTATACAGTTAATGTCATCCCGGGTGTATTCAGACCTGCACTTGCAACAATTCTTCCCTGTATCGACGGACGTGATTCCGTTATACTCGATGTCGGTCTGAACCCCGACAGCAAACCTGATGTACTCCTTCAGTATGGTATTCTGGGAAGCATTTACGCAAATTTTGTACTGGGGAAAAAAGATCCTACAGTGGGGCTTTTAAATATAGGAGAAGAGGAAACAAAGGGCACCTCAGCTGTCAAGGCGGCTTATGAACTTATGAAGGAGTATCCAGGCCTGAACTTTAAGGGAAATGTCGAAGGACATGCCCTTTTTCATGAAGATATTACTGATGTTGTCGTGTGCGACGGTTTTGTTGGCAACATCGTTCTTAAACAGGCAGAGTCAATCTATTCAATCTCGAAAAAACTTAATATCTCTAACGCGTTTTTTGACCGTCTGAATTTTGAAAATATCGGAGGGACCCCAATAGTTGGAATAAATGCCAATGTTGTTATCGGACATGGTATTTCGGAACGCAAGGCCATTATGAACATGGTCCTTCAGACCAGGGCGGTTGTAAGGGCTAACCTCGCACAAAAGATAATAGAAGCAATCTGATTATGGGCAAAATTAGAGCTGTCATTACCGGAATCCATGCCTGGGTTCCGGAATACAGGCTAACCAATACTGAACTCTCAAGAATGGTCGACACTTCCGACGAATGGATAATGCAACGGGTCGGAATTAAAGAGAGAAGAATCCTCAAGGAAGAAGGGCTTGGCAGCTCAGATCTGGGAGAAAAGGCCGTAAAAGGACTCCTTGAAAAGACAAATACATCCCCGGACGAAATCGAACTTCTTATCTGCGCTACTGTCACTCCCGATATGGCATTTCCGGCAACTGCAAATATAATTTCCGAAAAGGCAGGAATAAAGAATGCTTTCAGCTTTGATATGAATGCTGCCTGTTCAGGGTTCCTTTTTGCCCTGCAGACAGGCGCCTCCTTTATTGAGACCGGGAAATACAAAAAAGTTATTGTTGTCGGCGCCGATAAAATGTCGTCAATTACNGATTATACTGACCGTACCAGCTGTCCGCTCTTCGGCGATGCTTCCGGAGCTGTCCTTCTTGAACCCGGGAATGGGGATTATGGCATTATGGATCACATTTTTTACACCGACGGATCAGGACAGAAATACCTGCATATGAAAGCCGGAGGTTCGGTAAAACCTGCTTCTCATGAAACTGTCGATGCCCGTGAACACTATATTTACCAGGAGGGCCAGAGTGTATTCAAATTTGCCGTTGTAAACATGGCCAATGTTGCTGCAGAGATTATGGAACGCAATAAGCTCAAAGCAGACGATATAGCATGGCTTGTTCCGCATCAGGCGAACCTCAGAATAATAGATGCTACCGGAAGAAGAATGGGCCTTTCCCCGGAAAAGGTAATGATAAATATCCAGAATTACGGGAATACAACCACTGCCACTATTCCATTATGTCTCTGGGAATATGAAAAGCAGCTTAATAAAGGAGATAAGCTTATTCTTGCTGCATTCGGTGGTGGATTTACATGGGGATCGATATACCTGAAGTGGGCATACGACCCGGTATAAATTTTATTTTTCCCTGCAATAGTTTTTATGTTTGTGAGTTATTATGTTTGTAAGTACAATTCTGCGAAAACATGGGAAAATTCAATGAAACAGACAACGCCACAATTAATCTAATCAGTAACGGCACTGAGATCACAGGAGATGTCAAATCGAACGGCGATATCAGGATTGACGGACTGCTGACTGGGAACCTTACAACAAAAGGGAAAGTAGTAATAGGACCTACCGGTAAAGTTAAAGGAGAGGTTTACTGTAAAAACTCTGAAGTTTCCGGTGCGGTTGATGGAAAAATTTGTGTCAGCCAGTTGCTTACCCTTAAAACGGATTCAAAAATATCGGGAGATATTTTAACTTTCAAGCTTTCAATTGAGCCTGGAGCTAAGTTTACGGGTAACTGCAAAATGAGTGAAAGCGAAAATAATGACGGAACCTCTTTCGCAAAACCAAAAGAACCGGAAAAAACCTCCGGAAAGTAAGGAAAATAAAGGCCTTCGGGATTTCGGAAAATACTCAACCCTGGCATTCCAGATGATTGTCATAATCGGTGTCATGACATGGTGCGGTGTAAAGCTTGATAAAGTTCTCGGATTATCAACCCCTGTTTTTACAATAATTCTTTCACTTCTTGGTGTATTTGCCGGTATTTATACCGCGATAAAAGATTTTATCAAATGATCGCTATCCCCAGTGGTTTTTAGAAAATACTCAATCGGACTTCTGCTTCTGGACCTCCTCCTCCTGTCTGCCGGATACCTGCTTGTTACCTTTACCTCAATTAATCTTCGTTTCAACGAAATCGTAATGCTGACTCTCAGCTTTTCAGTACTTATCCTTTTATCATTATATGTTTTCAGCAGAGGGTTGAAAAAGGAGCCCGAAGGTCAGACAATGCATATTTTGGTTGCGGTTTCAGTTAAAATGCTTCTTGAAATGGTACTCGCGCTAATCTGGTTTTTTATTGCTAAAAAAACTTTCACCTCCTCGATTTTATTGTTTTTTGTACTATATTTAGCCTTCTCTCTGTATTCAATTATTTTAATGTTGAATACACTGAGAACTAAATCTTTATGAAACCTTACCAACTTCAGAATGCGATTTTTCAAAACTCTTTTATCCTCTCTGATTATTTTAATGTTCTCATTCCCCCTGTCAGCCCAGGAGGAGCACGGAACAGCTGTCGCAGAGGAAGAATTTAAACCTGGTCCATTTATTCTTGAGCATATTGCCGATTCACATGAATGGCATATCCTGACAAAGAAGGACGGTGAAAGTCTGGCTATTTACCTCCCTGTCATTCTTGTTTCAAAAGAGAAAGGTATTGATGTTTTTTCTTCAAGAAAACTTGCACATGGAAAGCAATATAAAGGGTACAGATTGGAAGAAGAGGGGGATCTGAAAGGAAAGATTGTAAATGTGAAGGAAGACGGGACGGCAGATGAAGAAATTCTCCCGCTTGATTTCTCAATCACCAAAGCTGTTGTGGGATTATTGTTTTCGGTGCTGTTTGCTCTCTGGCTCTTTTTATCATTATCCCGTTCGTACAGAAAAACCGGAATAAGCCATCCCAAAGGAATCCAGAGCTTCCTCGAACCAATTATTCTGTTTGTGCGTGATGATATAGCAATTGCAAATATAGGAGAACATAAATATGAAAAATATATGCCGTACCTGCTTACGGTTTTCTTTTTCATTCTGTTCAATAATTTAATAGGTCTGATTCCTTTCCCGCCTCCGTTTGGAGCCAATGTAACAGGTAATATTGCTGTCACCCTGGTTCTGGCACTTTGCACATTTTTTATTACCCAGTTCAGCGGTAACAAGAACTACTGGAAGCATATATTTGCGACACCAGGTGTACCGTTTTGGCTGCTGCCTGTCATGATCCCGGTCGAGCTCATAGGGATAATCTCAAAGCCTTTTGCACTCATGATCCGACTCTTTGCCAATATTACCGCCGGACACATAATCGTTTTAAGCCTGGTCAGCCTTATTTTTATTTTCAAATCGCTGATGGTGGCTCCAGTTTCAATAGCTTTCGTAATTTTCATGGATTGCCTCGAGCTTCTTGTGGCATTCCTTCAGGCATATGTTTTTACATTATTGTCAGCTCTTTTCATAAGCATGGCAATTAAGGAAGAACATCATTAGTTATTATTATTAATTAAAAACCAGTTATTATGACAGGTACAATGGCAGCAGTTGGAGCAGGTCTTGCAGTTATAGGGGCAGGCCTTGGCATCGGAAGAATCGGCGGATCGGCAATGGACGCTATAGCACGTCAGCCTGAAGCCAGTTCGAAGATACAGTTGAACATGATCGTTGCTGCAGCCCTTATTGAAGGAGCTGCTCTTTTTGCAATCGTGGTTGCTCTGATTGCCGAGTAAAGAAACGGAGGCACTGCAACGGTTGGTTGCAGCGCCTCTTTTAACAGAACATTAAATTCAAAGATATGGTCTTATTAATGAACAGTCTGGTTTCTCCTGCAATAGGGCTGGTATTCTGGACAACAATCATTTTCCTCCTCTTTTTTTTCATCCTGAAGAAATTTGCCTGGAAACCCATATTAAATGCGGTAAAGGCAAGGGATGAAATGATAAAAGGATCACTTGCCTCTGCAGAAAAGGCACGTAAAGAAATGGCAAAGCTACAGAGTGATAATGAGGCGATCCTTAAGAAAGCAAGGGAAGAGCGCGAAGGGATCCTGAAGGAAGCCAGGGATGTACGCGATAAACTGATTGCGGAAGCCAAGGGAAGAGCCTCCGAGGAAGCGGATAAACTGGTAGAAAAAGCTAGAGCAGGCATTGAAAGAGAAAAGGCAATTGCCCTTGCCGATATACGGGAACAAGTGGCGAACCTTTCGGTCGATATCGCTTCAAAGCTCCTGGGTGAAAGGCTGAAGCAGACCGGGGAGCAGCAGAAGCTGATTGACAACTACCTGAAAGATGTTGATTTCAATAAGAACTAAACAGTTTTCCGATTAATGAACGAAAGCAGAATATCAGTTAGGTACGCGAAAGCCCTTTTCCGGTCGGCACTTGAAAAAAACATCCTCGGCAGGGTGAACCAGGATATGGATCTGGTCCTGAGTGTTTGCATGATCCCGGAACTAAAGGAACTCCTTGGCAATCCGGTTATAAGACCCTCAAAAAAAACAGAGGTTCTTCATGGTGTTCTTGCAAAGGAACTTCATCCTCTTTCCCTTTCGCTCATTGACCTTGTCATTAAAAACGGCAGGGAAAGGTACATTCCTGCAATTGCCAGGGTGTTTGTTCATGATACGAAGGAACATAACGGTATAACAGAATCAGTAATTACAACCGCAGTAAAAATTGATCCGGAAATCAGAAATCAGGTTTCAGCCCTTATTGAGAAAATATTCAAAACCAAAGTTGACCTTAAGGAAAATATCGATGAATTGATAATCGGTGGATTCATCCTGAAAGTTGAAGACAACTATATTGATGCCAGCATCAGGAATAAGCTGAGGAAAATCAGAACTGAACTTACCACCGGATAATATGTACAGAAGGATTTAAACCTAGAAAACAGGATATTATAAGTATTTAAAATATGGCAAATATTAAACCAGCAGAAGTTTCAAAAATTCTCAGACAGCAGCTTGAAGGTATCCAGACCGGTGCAGAACTCGAAGAAGTCGGTACAGTTCTGGAGGTTGGTGATGGAATTGCCCGTATTTACGGACTTTCAAATGCCGAATCAAATGAGCTGATTGAGTTTGAAAATGGGATAGAAGCAATTGTGCTTAATCTTGAAGAAGATAATATCGGAGCAGTGCTGCTTGGCCCGACAGAAGAGATAAACGAAGGAGACATTGTAAAACGAACAGGAAGAATTGCTTCGATAGGTGTGGGTGAAGGATTGCTAGGAAGGATCGTAACGCCTACAGGTCAGCCGCTCGATGGTAAGGGACCCATCGAAGGGGAACTTTTTAATCTGCCTTTTGAAAGAAAAGCCCCGGGTGTAATCTTCCGTCAGCCTGTTAAACAGCCTCTCCAGACGGGTCTGAAAGCTATCGACGCAATGATACCTATCGGAAGAGGTCAGCGCGAATTGATCATCGGCGACAGGCAGACAGGGAAAACAGCTATTGCAGTCGATACAATAATAAACCAGCGCAGCAATTTCGAAAAGGGCAAACCGGTTTACTGCATCTATGTAGGAATAGGCCAAAAAGGCTCAACGGTTGCCAATATCGCTAAAATACTCGAAGAACATGGGGCAATGGAATATACTGTAATTGTCCTGGCAACTGCATCCGACCCTGCCGCTTCACAGTTCTATGCACCTTTCGCCGGAGCAGCCATAGGAGAATTCTTCCGCGATACCGGGCGTGATGCACTTATTATTTATGATGACCTGTCGAAGCAGGCGGTATCATACAGGGAAGTATCGCTTTTGCTGCGGCGTCCCCCTGGCCGTGAAGCATACCCGGGTGATGTGTTCTATCTTCACTCACGGCTTCTGGAAAGAGCCGCCAAAATAATTGAATCCGATGAAGTGGCCAGACAGATGAATGATATTCCTGAAGCGATCCGTCATCTTGTTAAAGGCGGGGGGTCTCTTACCGCGCTTCCGATTATCGAAACTCAGGCAGGCGACGTGGCAGCATATATCCCGACAAACGTTATTTCAATCACCGATGGTCAGATCTTCCTTGAGACAAGTCTCTTTAACTCAGGAGTTCGTCCGGCTATCAACGTTGGTATATCGGTTTCGAGAGTGGGTGGCAATGCCCAGGTAAAGGCGATGAAAAAAATTGCCGGGACCCTGAAAGTAGACCAGGCTCAGTACCGGGAACTTGAGGCCTTTTCCAAATTCGGCTCCGATCTTGACGCTTCAACACTGGCAATCCTGAACAAGGGAGCCAAAAACGTAGAGATTTTGAAACAGAGGCAGTATGCCCCGATGCCGGTCGAAAAGCAGATTGCAATAATATACTGTGGAACAACAGGATTACTTAAAGATGTTCCTGTTTTAAAAGTCAAAGAATTCGAGGTCGAATTCCTCGAATATCTCGATCTGAAACACAGGGATATTCTGGACCAGCTGAGTCAGGGAATCCTCAATAATAATATAACTGATATTCTCGAAAAGACAGCTTCTGAACTTGTGAAAAAATACAAGTCCTGAGCCATCGCGGGAAAACTGAATTAACAGATCTTAAATGCCCAACCTAAAAGCTATAAGGATAAGGATCGCCTCGGTGAAATCGACACGGCAGATAACCTCTGCCATGAAGATGGTTTCTGCCGCGAAGCTGCGGAAAGCCCAGGATAAAATTGTCAGGCTGAGGCCTTATGCAAATAAACTCCATGAGATCCTTGTAAATCTCTCCCAGAGCCTTGCAGATTCTGAAATGGAAAATGTATACGGCAGGAAAACTTCTCCGGAAAAGATCCTGATAGTTGTTGTAACTTCAAACAGGGGTCTTTGCGGTGCATTTAATTCGAATGTTATCAAAGAAGCAAGAAGAATTATCGCCGATAATTACTATGATCAGTATAAAAAAGGCAATGTAAGATTTCTTACAATCGGGAAAAAGGGCTTTGATTATCTCAGGAAACAGAAGTTCAATATTGCAGGAGAGAATAATGACCTTCTTAATGAACTCACATTTGAAAAAACTGCGGAGATTGCCCAAAAGGTCATGAACAGTTTTGTTACGGGTGAATTTGACAGGATAGAGATCATTTATAACCGTTTCAAGAATGCAGCTGTCCAGCAGCTTACGAGGGAGCTGTTTCTTCCTGTTGAGTCAGCCCCGGAAACAGGAAAAGCATCAGTTGCTGCCGACTATATTTATGAACCCGACAAGGAAGCCATAATAAGGGAGCTTATACCGAAATCGCTTAAAATTCAGTTTTACAAGGCAGTGCTCGATTCGTTCGTTTCAGAAAACGGGGCAAGAATGACAGCCATGCACAAGGCTACGGATAACGCAAATATTATGGTCAACGAGCTGACGCTTCAGTATAACAAGGCTAGACAGGCATCAATTACAAATCAGATCCTTGAAGTTGTCAGCGGGGCAGAAGCTTTGAAAGGATAAGAATTGACATATATTTTTGAAAGGAATATGTATAATCAACCGGCACTAAAGAAAATTATCAACTCGTCATTGGTCAATATTTCGTACAATACTGAATCGGAAAGACTGATCGACCCGGTGAAATACGTCCTTTCCATCGGGGGTAAACGGTTGCGTCCGGTTCTGGCTTTAATGGCCTGCAACCTTTTCAGTGACCAGATCGATGATGCAGTGGTGCCTGTAACCGGACTTGAGATCTTTCATAACTTTACTCTTGTCCATGATGATATTATGGACAAAGCTTCGGTCAGGAGAGGATTTCAGACTGTTCACAGCAAGTGGGGCCTTAACCAGTCGATCCTGTCAGGCGATGTAATGGCATTCATTACAAATGAATGTTTTCTGCAGTCTCCTTCACACCTCCTTCAGAAGATATTCCGTATTTTCAACAAAGCTGCAATTGAAGTATGTGTCGGGCAGCAGATTGATATGGATTTCGAAAAGGCAATCATTGTATCCCAGAATGAATATCTGAGGATGATTGAGCTCAAAACTGCTGTCCTCATCGCAGCTTCTGTAAAAATAGGAGCTCTGTTTGGCGGTGCTGATGATAAAGAAGCAGAAATAATGTATGACTTCGGCAGGAACCTGGGGCTTGCCTTCCAGATACAGGATGATATCCTCGACACTTACGGCGACGTGAAAGTCTTTGGAAAGGTTTCGGGAGGAGATATTGCAGCCGGAAAGAAGACATTTCTGTATGTTAAAGCTATGGAAATAGCAGCTTCGGACCTGAGAAAAAGGCTTCAGGAATTATATTCATCTGAAACATCTGATACTGAAGCCAAGATTAAAAATGTGACAGAGATTTATGATCATCTGAATATTAAGTTTATTTCCGAAAACCTTGCCACTGAATATCTCAAGACTGCATTGAGTTTTCTTGAGAAGGCAGGTGTACCACAGGAAAGAAAGGAAGAGCTGATACAGATGACAGGTTCGCTTTCAGGGCGCGACCGTTAGTTTATTGACCAGTGAAGGGACATTTTATAAACATCTATAATAATTCGGATTTATGGCAAAGAATATTGGAAAAATAAGCCAGATCATCGGACCGGTGGTTGACGTAATATTTGACAGGCAGGGATTTGAAATGCCTGATATCTATGATGCTCTGGAGATTACAAGGAATGATGGATCGGTACTTGTCGTGGAGTGCCAGCAGCACATCGGTGAAAATACTGTCAGGACGGTAGCCATGGATTCAACCGACGGACTGCGAAGAGGGATGGAAGTAGTTGCTACAGNAGCACCTATTACAATGCCAATCGGGGAACAGATTAAAGGACGTCTTATGAACGTGACCGGTATGGCAATTGATGGCATTGGAACCCTGGATAAGAAAGGAGGATACCCTATTCACCGGAAACCCCCCAGATACGAGGATCTCTCGACCGAAAAAGAGGTTCTTTATACTGGTATCAAAGTAATCGACCTTATTGAACCCTATTCCAAAGGAGGAAAAATTGGCCTGTTCGGCGGAGCAGGCGTCGGAAAAACAGTTGTTATCCTTGAGCTTATAAACAATATTGCAAAAGCATATTCAGGACTCTCTGTTTTTGCAGGTGTCGGCGAGAGAACAAGGGAAGGCAATGACCTTCTTCGTGAGATGCTCGAAGCAGGAGTTATAAACTACGGACCGGATTTTCTTGAAAACATGACCTCAGGAGGCTGGGACCTTTCAAAGGTCGATATGGCTTCTTTGAAGGAATCAAAGCTTGCACTTGTGTTCGGCCAGATGAATGAACCTCCCGGAGCAAGAGCCCGGGTTGCACTTTCAGGTCTTTCGGTTGCCGAACATTTCAGAGATGGCGACGGGAAAAGTGGAGGAAGGGATATCCTTTTCTTTATGGATAACGTCTTCCGTTTTACACAGGCAGGTTCCGAGGTATCCGCACTTCTTGGCCGTATGCCTTCAGCAGTCGGATATCAGCCTACACTTTCAACCGAGATGGGTATAATGCAGGAACGAATTACATCAACACGCCATGGATCAATAACATCCGTTCAGGCTGTATATGTTCCGGCTGATGACCTTACTGATCCTGCACCTGCAACTACCTTTGCGCACCTCGATGCAACAACCGTTCTTAGCCGCAAGATCTCTGAGCTTGGTATTTATCCTGCTGTCGATCCCCTCGACTCGACATCAAGGATTCTGTCAGCCGATATCGTCGGGGAGGCACATTACAACTGTGCACAGAGGGTGAAGGAAGTGCTTCAGCGATATAATGAGCTTCAGGATATAATCGCAATCCTTGGTATGGATGAGCTTTCGGAAGAAGACAAGCTGGTAGTACACCGGGCCAGAAGAGTGCAGAGATTCCTCTCTCAGCCATTCCATGTAGCCGAACAGTTCACAGGTATCAAGGGAGCCCTTGTTTCGATAGAAGATACAATAAAGGGATTCAATATGATACTCGATGGCAAGGTTGATCAGTATCCCGAATCGGCATTTATGCTTGTCGGGACTATCGAAGACGCAATTGAAAAGGGGGAAAAGATTCTCGCCCAGTCAAAATAATTTTGTTACAGGTTGCGGGTTACAAATTGCAGGTTAATAACATGCAACATGCAACAAGCAACACTCAACTTCAGTTAACTTTTTGGAATGAAAATCGAAATAATAACCCCCGACAAAAAGATTTATGAGGGGGAAATCAAATCAGTAAGGGTTCCCGGCAAAAAGGGCTCATTTCAGGTACTGAAGGACCACGCACCCATAATTTCAACNCTCGAAAACGGGCCAGTTATTATTATTGATCAGGCTAACATCGAAACTGTCTTTGAGATCAACGGCGGTGTGATTGAAGTCAAGGCTAACAAGGTAATTCTTCTCGCCGAATCGGTGAGATAAGGTCAATAGCCGATGACTAACGAGGAATTCCGGAAACATGCGCATGAACTGGTCGAATGGATGGCCGGTTACATGGATAATGTAGAAAAATACCCTGTAAAATCACAAGTAAAGCCGGGAGAAATATTTAACCAGCTGCCCGATAATCCTCCGGCAAAGCCGGAATCTTTCGATCTGTTCATGGAAGATCTCGGTAAAATAATAATGCCTGGCATTTCACACTGGCAGAGCCCGAATTTCTTCGCATATTTCCCTGCGAATACCAGCCCTCCATCCATTCTGGCTGAAATGATTATTTCAACCCTGAGTGCCCAGTGCATGATATGGGAAACATCTCCTGCGGCTGCTGAACTGGAGGAGAAAATGATGATCTGGCTCAGGGATCTGATAAAGCTTCCAAAGAATTTCGAGGGTGTTATCCAGGATACAGCCTCCACTTCAACTCTGGCAGCTATCCTTACGGCACGGGAAAAATCGACCGATTTCAGGATTAATGATGAAGGCGGGGTCAATTCAGTCACTTTAAGGGTCTATTGCTCCGAACAGGCTCATTCATCGGCGGAGAAAGCTGTAAAAATCAGCGGTATCGGAAAGAAAAACCTTGTAAAGATACCGGTGAGAAAAGACTTTACAATGGATATCCAGAAGCTGAGGGAAGCTATTGAAAGCGACAAAAAGGCCGGATTCAGACCCTCTTGCGTTATAGCTACACTGGGGACAACAGGCACCACTGCTGTTGACCCTCTGAAGGCAATAGGAAAGATCTGTGCAGAAAACGGAATATGGCTCCATGTCGATGCCGCAATGGCCGGGACGGCACTTATCCTGCCTGAATACCAGTGGATGCTCGACGGAAGGGAATATATCGATTCATTTGTATTCAATCCGCACAAATGGATGTTTACAAATTTTGACTGCTCAGCTTACTTCGTAAAACATCCCGGATATCTGATAAAGACATTTGAAATACTGCCGGAATATCTTAAAACCAGAACAAGGGGAAAGGTAAACGATTACCGCGACTGGGGGGTACCTCTCGGCAGAAGATTCAGAGCTCTGAAACTCTGGAGCGTAATCCGCATGTACGGCGTTGAAGGGCTTCAGGATAAAATCCGCAGTCATATAAGGATTGCAAGACGCCTTGCTGAAATGGTTGCAAAAGAACAGGATTTTCAGATTCTAGCTCCGGTCACAATCAATGTGGTTTGTTTCAGGTACAAACCCGGGGGTGTTAAGGAGGAGGAACTCAATAAATTCAATGAAACGCTTAACCACAAGCTTAACGATTCAGGAAAGGTCTACCTTTCGCATACCGTTATAAACGGCATCTATACCCTGCGAATGGTCACCGGACAGACTAACGTAACACTGGAACATGTTGAAAAGGCATGGGATCTGATTAAGAATACAGCAAGAGCCCTTTAAATGTCGCTCCTGTTACCGAACCTGTTTCTGCCGATATTCATCCCGAAAACATCAATGTTAAAAAGCAGCTTTAAATAGGGATAGCCGCCAGGCGAGCGCCATGAGGCCTCGATACCCGACGAAATCATAAAGGGCATCCTGAAAACATAATAATCTGCCATCAGTTGAACCCCAAACGAATTAAAGGTTTCGGCATAGTCGTGTTTCGACAGTGTGACTTCCCTTATTCCCTGGGAATTTATGCCTGAAATAAAAATATAGTTGTCTTTTGCCCGGGTAACATCATAGAAGAAATTAGTCCGGAACCTTGTAATATATATCAAACCCGCCATGTTGAAATCGGGATAAGCCAGGGGCATGAAATAATCTATCGAGCCGGTCCTCAGATCCTGTGAAATTATATTTTCGTAATAAGTTTCATCATACGGTGTCCTTACACCAATGTAACCTCTTGCAAAGGAGGCCCTGTTACCTAAAACGAATTTTTCAGGATTCTGCTTTTCAGCCTCCAGCTTCAGTTTGAAACCATGGTTCTTCATTAAGCCGGGGAAATAAAATGTGCTTTTTGCTGTAAGGAGGTCTCCGTATATTTCAGAGTCAAAGGGATAATCGGAATAGCTTACATCAAGTATCTGAGCCCATTTGGGATGGATATCCCGTACTGCCGACCGTTGATAATTTGAAAAATAGACCCTGCCTGTCAGCTGGTTTTGCAGGTTATCATAAACTCCCCTGTTCTTTAAATAGATATAATCGTTTCTGACAGTTGAAGATGCCGACAAATAAAGGTATTTATTGAAACGGCTGCCCTGAAATGAAAGTGGCAGCGACAGAGTGTTTGTCCATTCATATCCATCATGAATATCTGCAGGGTCAGGTACCTCTTCCCNGAATTTCTCAACATAGATTGAGTTGCCGTAATCTATCCGGGATTCAAAAACNGGGTACCAGCCAAGCCATTTAATGCCGGCATGGAATTTATGCCTCTGATCTGANTATTCATACCCGAATGAAGAAATCAGGGTNCTCAGATTGTTTTGTGACATTAATGTAAATCCGGGTCTTATTGATGTCGGATCATCCTGAATCTTCTCAATGTCAGCATAGAAGGGCATCCAGCTGTGAAACCTGAACAGATTCCGCCATTTTGCATAGGGGACAGGGGAATAAATATAGTCACTTACCGATTTTGAACCGGATATTACCGGTTTGAACCTGTTGATCAGGTAAGATGATCTATTGTTTTTGATCCCNGAATTTACTTTAGCGGTTGGCAGTGTTGTATAACTGATATTGTTTCCCGAAGAAGAGTAATCCGAAAACAGCAACATGTAGCCTGAAAGATTCAGGTCGCTTATCCCGAACTTCGATTGCGTAAGGGGCACAACTGATTTGTCGGGTTTGCTGAGATAAATATTATCTGTTCCGGAACGTGAACTTACAAAAAACAATGAGTCGTTTCTCAGAAAAGTAGACTGAATATCGTCATACCCGGCCTCAATAAGGGTTTGCCATGTTTTGTCAGTCATGCTGAATTTAAGGATCCCCTCTCCCTGTTCTGTTAAATAGATAACAGTAAGTGTTTTACCCGAGGCATCCCACTGAGGTCTTTGTAATGATGCATTTCCGGGAGCCTGAACCACATGAAGCTTATATCCGTTCCAGGCATCCAGAATCTGAAGGTTGTTCCTGTTATCAATAGTGTTTTCGACAGCAGCAATATAGTTACCGTCGGGTGAAACAGATGCTGACATATACCTTGTTTTGCCTGTTAGCTGATGAGTGGTCCTTGCCCTGAGGTCCAAGACTTTTATTACCGACCAGTTCCTGTTTTCCCATCTCGGATCAGAATGCTTTTCTACCCACACCAGCTTCCCTCTTCCGTACGATATATACCATGGATATCCATAGCCCGGGATGTGGATCTTTTCTTCCGATTTTTCCGATGGTCTTATAAGAACAAATGATGGAATGTCGCCGAGCGATGTCTTTACTGCAATTATGCTGTCATTACCAGCAATAACCGGGGAGTAATAGTTGATATATTTTTTACCTTTTGGCGGATTCAGTGTTTCATATAATTCACTTCCCGATCCAACATCGTCAGCCTTCCAGAGTGTTTTCAGCGTGTCGAAAGTTTCTCTGAAAAGTCTTTTTTTTGTAAGGNTTTCGGATTTCCTGAGGCTCAGGTTGACAGGATTTAAAAGAAAGGGTGCTCCGGCGGTAAGTTTAAGCGCTTTTTTCCACATATCACCATTATACCTGGTGTAAGACCATGCTGCAATCTGATATCCATACTCGTAATGGTCCGGAACAAAATCCCTGAATGAACCATTGACTGTCTTATCATACTTGTAAACGCTTCCTTTTTCAATCATCAAAGCCTTAAGCTGTTTTTGAAAGGAGGGAGTTCTTCCCCGCCCTGAAGGCGTAAGGGCCGATTCGGAAAAAACAGCATCGCCTTCCAGGAACCACATAGGCAGGAGGGATGAAACGATGCCGGTAAACTGCTGACCTGCAATATACGACATTGCTTTTGTAAATCCCCTGTTCAGCGATTCCATCTGAACCACGTGGGTAAGCTCATGTATGGCAAGCTGGGTATTCGGATCAAGAGGAATTGAATTCTGTTCAGGAGTAGGATAAATTTCCATTCTGCTTGGNGCCCATGCTACATAACCGTTGGATCCTGTTGTATAGTTATGAATGATTACAGGTATCCTGAATTTCTTTTCAGGGTATAGGGAAACCAGCTTTGAATAAGCATTATCAAGTGATCTCGCAAAATCAATTCCTGCATCCCCGTAACTTTTCGGATAAATGACTGTAAACCTGTCTGTCTTTATTTGCAGCCATTTTAGTGATGCAGGATCCTGTCCGGTATTATAGTACTGGGCGGAAATGAAACCGGACAGAAAAATGAAGCAAAGGCAGAACAGAGTTCGAAGAAATTTCATCCAGAATAGTTTACTCAAAAATAGTAAATTTAGTGAGTGTCCTGACCATGAGCCATAGTCTGGAAAATTTACTAATTTCACCGTTCAATTAACTGAGTGGATTACAGGATAAAACAAACCGGGAAAAGATGAAAAGATACAAACAGATAAACAATATAACCGGCTGGGTGGTCTTTGCAGTTGCTGCGGTCACCTATCTTTTAACAATTGAACCTACGGCAAGTCTCTGGGACTGCGGTGAATATATTGCCTCCTCATTCAAGCTTGAAGTCGGGCATCCTCCCGGAAACCCTGTGTTTATGGTATTTGCAAGGTTTTTCACTCTTTTTGCAGGAGGCAATACTTCATTGGTCGCTGCAATGGTCAATGCAATGTCGGCTCTGGCAAGTGCTTTCACTATCCTCTTTCTCTTCTGGACAATCACTCATCTGGCCCGAAGGATCTTTTTACGCAATGATGATGACTTTACAATTTCAAAGATTATTGCCGTCATTTCATCCGGTGCCGTCGGAGCTCTTGCCTTCACATTCTCCGATTCATTCTGGTTTTCAGCCGTTGAGGGAGAAGTGTATGCATCCTCATCTTTCTTTACAGCAATAGTTTTCTGGGCAATACTTATGTGGGAAGATGTGGCGGACGAAGAATATGCAAACAGATGGATAATCCTTATTGCGTTCCTTATGGGACTTTCAATTGGGGTTCATCTCCTGAATCTTCTTACTCTTCCGGCGATAGTACTTGTATATTACTTCAGGAAATATGAGTTCTCCTGGAAAGGCTTTCTGATCTCACTCGGAATCTCAGTGATCCTTCTCTCGTTGCTTCTCTACGGTATCATGCCTGGTGTTGTGACAATATCATCAAAGCTTGATATGTTTTTTGTGAACAGCCTGAAGCTACCACCCAACAGCGGGATGATATTCCATTTTATTCTTCTTGCGCTGTTTTTCATTCTTGCAGTAAGGTCGACATTAACATCCGACGAAAAAGTAAAGAATTCTGCCTATGCAATCGGGGCAATGCTGCTATCAGGTGTCTGGATTATTTCAGGATCAATTATCCTTGATATTTTAGTGCTTGCAGGCATTTCCGCATATATCTGGTACCTCGCCGGAAAAGACAGGGTTGTCCTTAATTCGATTCTTACGTTTGTAATGGTGATCCTGATAGGTTATTCATCCAATGCAATTATAGTGATCAGGGCTTCAGCCAACCCTCCGTTGAATGAAAATCAACCCGAGAATCCTTTCAGCCTTCTTTATTTCCTGAACAGGGAGCAGTATGGTCAGCGTCCGCTTTTCAGGGGCCCTTATTATAATGCACCGGTAACCGATTATAAAGAGGGCAAGCCCAAATATGTCCTTGAAAACGGCAGATATGTTGTCAGCGCCCATGATCTTGAGAGAGTATACGATGAACGCTTCATTACCCTTTTCCCGAGGATGTGGAGCGAGCAGAGTGACCATGAATCTGTTTATAGGGAGTGGGGTAAAGTCAAAGGAACTCCGGTCTCGGTTACAAATCAATCGGGAGAAAAAGAAATCCTGCGTAAACCTAAGTTCAGCGAGAATCTGAGGTTTATGTTCACATACCAGTTCGGATATATGTATGCCAGGTATTTCATGTGGAATTTTGCAGGCAAGCAGAATGATACCCAGGGAACCGGCGGAGCTGTAAACGGTAACTGGATAACAGGAATAAATTTTCTTGATGAGCCAAGGGTAGGAACTTCCGACCTGCCTGCTGGCATGAAGAACGACACTTCAAGAAACGTCTATTTCCTTCTTCCTTTTCTGCTTGGGATAATCGGATTATTTTACCAGCTTAACCGCGATTATAAGAACTGGTGGGGGATCATGCTGCTCTTCCTCCTGACAGGAGTTGCAATAGTTTTCTACCTCAACCAGTATCCAAATCAGCCCAGGGAAAGAGATTATGCCTATGCCGGTTCGTTTTACTTTTTTGCAGTTTGGATCGGACTTGGAGTACTGGCTCTTTTTGAAGCACTGTCAAAAATTACAGGTGAAAAGATCGCTGCCCCTCTTTCGGGCGTTGTATGTCTTTTTTCGGTTCCTGTGCTGATGGGGTTCCAGAACTGGGATGATCATGACAGGTCGGGCCGTTACCTTGCCCGTGATGTTGCTTTTAATTACCTGAATTCATGTGCACCAAATGCAATACTATTCACAAACGGTGATAATGATACTTTCCCCTTGTGGTATGCACAGGAGGTTGAGGGGATGAGAACCGATGTCAGGGTATGCAATCTGATGCTTCTGAATACCGACTGGTATATAAACCAGATGAAAAGGAAGACCTATGAATCAGGTCCTCTGCCTGTAACTCTNCCGGCGAAAAAATATTATGACGGGGTGAATAACCAGGTCTTCATTATCGAAAANACAAAAGACCCGGTCAGCATATCAACAGTCATCGANTGGGTCAACAGCGACAACAAGGCCACAAAGGTCCAGGTATCAGCTAACGAAATACTTGATGTAATACCGTCTCGCACAATCAGAATACCTGTTGATTCAGCGAAGGTAATAGCATCCGGGACCGTCAGGCCGGAGGATGCCGGGAAGATTGTCCCGTATATCGACATCAAGCTGAAGGGGAATTCAATACTTAAGAGTCAGCTTATTGTTCTCGATATTCTTGCCCATAATAACTGGGAGCGGCCAATATACTATGTTACCGGGTACCACGATGACGCTCTTGGCCTTGAGGAGTATTTTCAGATGGAAGGACTTGCTTACAGGCTTGTTCCGATTAAATCAGAAAACAAGGGATGGCTTGAATATGGCAGGATCGATTCGGANATACTGCATGACAATGTAGCAAATAAGTTTGTCTGGGGTGGAGCAAATAATCCAAAAGTAAATCTGGATTATCATCATATCAGAACGCTGATAGTAATAAAAGCAAGACTTGTGTATTCTCGACTTGCAAAAGCCCTGGCTGCTGAGGGAAAGAATGAAAAAGCGGTTGCGGTCCTTAACAGTTGTCTCTCACTGCTTCCTCCCGACAGGTTTCCATACGATCCATACTACACCGACCTTATCGATGCATTTTTTGCTGCCGGAGAGGCTGACAAAGCTGTTGAAATGACAAAGAGCCTGAGCGGGTATTATTTTGAAAGGCTGAATTATTACCTGAAGCAGAATCCCTATGTTTTAAACTCCGCTGAATATGAGATACAATCAGCTATTCAATATACCTCAAAAGCAGCCGGATATTGCGAATCGCATGGTAAAAAAGAGATAGCCGACGAAATTACCAAAAAGCTGGAAGCATACTATACNGAATACGTCGGCAAGCAGCAGATTAAGACGCAATANATGATCAGGAACGGTAAGTAATGGAATTGTGTACTTCCTGCTTGAAATATTTTTCGAGCAGGGAATACACATTTTCAGGATAAACCGGCTTAAGGATATATTCGTTGCACCCGGCAATAAAAGCATCAGATTTTGACTGTTCCGAAGAGTAGGCTGTAATCATTATTACGGGAACATTTTTCCTTGTTTTTCTGAACAACCTTGTGCAATCGATTCCGTTAATAAGAGGGATAAGAAAATCCATTATTACAAGATCTACTTTTGCTTCTTTGTTGTTCAGGAATTCGACAAAATCCCTGCCGGTACGAAATTTGATCACTTCTGCCCCTGAACTTTGAAGAAGAGTTTCATAATACCTGATGGATGGAACATCGTCTTCGACAATGACAATAGTCTTATCGGTTAATTCTAAACCACTGAAATTCAGAGACATTATAAAATTGAATTTGACTTGTATAAATTTACGACAAGATATAAATGTCCACCTGTAAATAGAATACAATTATTAACAACTTATGAACAAAATTAATGCCGGAAACTGAATATTCAAAGGGTTTCGTCAAATAAAAAACGATGTTTATAAAAGAAAAATGGTATAGGGTGTGAGTTATGGGGTACAGGGAAATCCGGGATCGGATTACCTGCACTCCCACGATATTCTGGTATTGTTTACGAATATATCCCCCTTGGCTTCGATTGCTATAAGTGCAGCATCGCAATACTCTGTTTCAGCCCCTTCCGATATGACTCCGCCGCCGACCTCATAGGTCACCTGCCTGCAGACCTTGCAGGTTCCGAGCGGCTCACATGCATTGAATGACAATACGATAAGGAGAAATGATATTATAAATACAATTTTACGTTTCATCAGGAAAAATTTTGTCAAAATTAAGATTTGTTCTGTTTCTTTCGGGTTTTTGTTTAAAAACGTGTTTTTATTGAAATTATTAGGTATTTTGATGCAACAATTTTCTAAACTGCAAGTCATTAAGCAGGAATGAAAATAAAAACTAAAGAATAAAAACTTAAAGTCATGGAAGATACAAATAAAATGAGGAAGCATGTGACCGTGGTGGGAGCCATACATATCGGCTTCGGATTCATTGGTCTGATCTTGGCGATGGGTGCTTTTTTTGCGCTGAATTTCGCAAAGGGGGTTGTCGGAAATGATGAGATCCCTTCAATGGTGCTGGGATTCCTTTCGGTCAGCGTTCCCTTGCTCATAGGATTTTTATCAACTCTTGGACTGATAGGCGGCATTGGGCTTCTGTCATTTCAAAGCTGGGCACGATACCTTGTGATGATTGTGGCAGCAGTGGGGTGCCTTAATATTCCGATAGGAACATTGAAAGGGGTTTATTCCCTCTGGGTCCTTCTTCAGGATGAGACTCTTAAGCTTTTCGATCGCGGGAAAGTCTAAGGGCTAAAGCCCGACCTCCATTTATGCTAATAACTACGGCTTTAAAGCCGTAGTTATAGCAATCCAGCATGACTTTACTTACAGACAGTATAATAGGTTTTCTTTACCTAACTACGGCCTAAAGGCCGTAGTTAGCAAAATCCGACACATTAAGGACTTTAGTCCTTATTTTTTTTCTAAATTGTCGCAAAATATTTCTTATGAGCGACGATAACAAGATCATCTTTTCAATGTACCGTGTGGGTAAGACTTTCCCTCCCCATCGTCAGGTTCTTAAGGATATCTCACTTTCATTTTACCTAGGTGCGAAGATTGGGATAATCGGATTAAACGGGTCAGGGAAATCAACCCTTCTGAAAATAATTGCAGGACTTGAAAAAGAGTATCAGGGAGAGGTAACATTCCTTCCGGGGTATACGGTTGGGCATCTGCCTCAGGATCCTCTTCTCGACGAGACCCGGAACGTTCGGGAGATAGTTGAGGATGGCGTCAGGGAAACCATGGATCTGATTAAGGAATATGAAACGATAAATGTGAAATTCGGCGAACCGGAGGTATACGAAAATTCCGACAGGATGCAGCAGCTTATGGACAGGCAGGCGGTTCTGCAGGAAAAGATCGATTACCACGACGGCTGGAATATCGACTACAGGATCCAGCGGGCAATGGATGCACTCAGGTGCCCCGAGAGCGATGCAAAAGTCAACATTCTCTCAGGCGGAGAAAGAAGAAGAGTCGCTCTGTGCAGGCTGCTCCTGAAACAGCCCGATATACTTCTGCTGGATGAGCCCACAAACCATCTTGACGCAGAGTCTGTCCAATGGCTCGAGACAACCCTCAAGCAATATAACGGTACTGTCATCTGTATAACTCACGACAGGTATTTCCTCGACAATGTTGCGGGATGGATCCTTGAACTCGACAGGGGAGAGGGTATCCCATGGAAAGGCAANTACTCATCATGGCTTGAACAGAAGACAAAGCGGCTTGAAGTCGAGGAAAAAGGAAATGTTAAAAGAAGGAAGATACTTGAAAGGGAACTTGAATGGGTAAGGATGTCTCCAAAGGCCCGGCATGCAAAATCGAAGGCGAGGCTTGGTGCTTACGAGAATCTTCTAAACCAGGATGTTAAGGCCAAGGAAGAGAGACTCGAAATATTTATTCCAAACGGACCGAGACTTGGAGATAAGGTGATAAAAGCCTCAAAATTAGCCAAATCATTCGGAGATAAGCTCCTTTTTGATGACCTGGATTTCAATCTTCCTCCTAACGGAATAGTAGGGATAATCGGTCCGAACGGAGCCGGAAAAACAACCCTTTTCAGGATGATAATGGGTCAGGAAAAACCGACTAAAGGGGATTTCCAGATTGGTGAAACAGTTGTCCTGGGATATGTCGATCAGGCACATGCCGATATTGACCCCTCCAAAACAGTTTATGAGGTCATTTCAGGCGGACAAAACGATGTTATGGTCGGGAACAGGCTTGTAAATGCAAGGGCTTATGTTTCGAGATTTAATTTTACAGGAGCAGATCAGGAGAAGAAATGCGGTGTGCTGTCGGGAGGAGAAAGGAACAGGCTCCACCTTGCTCTTACACTTAAATCGGGAGCAAATGTGCTTCTGCTCGATGAGCCGACAAACGACATAGACGTTAACACCCTCAGGGCTCTCGAAGAGGGGCTTGAGAACTTCGCAGGCTGTGCAGTAATAATATCTCACGACAGATGGTTCCTCGACAGGGTCACAACTCACATGCTCGCTTTTGAAGGCGATTCAAAAGTCGTCTGGTTCGAAGGTAACTACTCCGATTATGAAGAGAACTATAAGAAACGGGTTGCGGATACAACACCGGTCAGGATAAAGTATAAGAAACTGGTGTGAAGAAATGTATTATGTATTATAGGCGATGTATTATGTTAAATTTTAAGGAAAATATCCATGTTCTGGCTGCAATTGTGTTATTAAATTCAGTCTTATTATCCACATCTCTTACCGCCCAGATAGGCCACCGTTTCCCTTCGGAAAAAAAGATAATTATTGATCCGGTAACCGGGACTCAGCTCACATTTCTGACAAGTACCCCTGCAGGCGATTCAAAAATCTACCAGACACATCGTCAATGGACAGCCGACGGTAAATGGCTTATTTTCAGGTCAGGCAGGGTACCAGGCGAAACACTGGCCGTTAATGAAAAAACAGGAGTTATGGTTCAGGTTTCAGAAGGTGGCTATATGGGAATGCTGACCCTGGCTCAGAAATCGATGAAGCTGTATTTCATGCGTATGGTTTTGCGGCAGCCTGGCCAGACCCGCGCCGGACCGGTTCAGATTGTGGAGGTTAATCTCGAAAAGCTGTTTAACGACAGTGAGGCAGGTACGTTGAAAAAAGAGAATGAATATCAGAAGGTTTGCGGAACAATTCCAGCTGAAATCGGGGCCGGTGGAGATATGGCTCTTGATGCTGACGAAGAATGGGTCTATTACAGGGTGGGCAGGGCAGAAGCTGCAAAACATCTGCCTGAAGGAACGAAGCCAGAACCGAATTTCGGTCCAAGAAATATGGGAGCCGGACCTTCGGGGATAGGAAGCCTGAATATAAAAACAGGCGAGATTAAATTTGTAGTTGCAGTTCCTTTCCAGGTCGGACACATTCAGACAAATCCATGGGTGCCGGGCGAGATAGTATTCTGCTGGGAAACCGGCGGAAAAGCTCCTCAGAGAACATGGACAGTAATGTCGGATGGATCCGGACTGCGGCCGCTGTATCCTGAGTCGGAATATGAATGGGTTACTCACGAAGCAGTAATAACGAAAGATGAGGTTGCCATTGCTATAATGGGACACCGGAAGATCGGAACTCCTGTAGTGCCTGCTGATCCTGCCAACCCGGGACAAGAGGTTGGATGGGGACCTTCAGGGACCCGCGAAAAGCCAACCGGACTGGGAATTGTGAACCTCAGGACCAGGGAAATGACAATAGCAGGACAAACCCCTTCCGGGAGCGGACTTTGGCATGTGAACGGGTCAGGAGATGGCAGATGGGCAGTTGGAGATGATTTTACAAGGAATATCTATCTTATCGACAGGCATACACATGAGATGATCCTTCTTTCAGCTGGACATAAGACAACTGCTTCAGATCATCCTCATCCAACATTCAGTCCTGATGGGACCAGAATAGAAATCCAGTCAGCAATGCTGTCTGAAAATAACAAGTCGATGAATATCTGTATAATTCCCGTACCTGAAGAGTGGTTGAAGCGAAAAGATTAAGAAACGGAAGACCGAAGAC
>JGI20214J51650_10000189_pt1 | contig 38537 bp, 35 predicted proteins | sample WetSurMetagenome_FD_51650 | JGI IMG/M metagenome (IMG submission 51650)
GGATCGGAACAGACTGAAATAATCTCAACAATCGGACTAAACCCGAACTTTGTTTCAGAAGAAACGATCAGGGATGTTCTTTCCTCCGAAGTTATGCCGGCAATTAAAAATCCACCCATCGGGGAAGTGTGGTTTTATGGTGCAGGATGTGCCGGAAAAGCCATGGAGAATAAGGTATCTTCCGCGATTGAATCTGTTCTGCCCTCAGCGGATATCCATGTTTTTTCCGACCTTACAGGTGCAGCACGTGGATTGCTTGGTTCAGAAAAAGGTTATATATGCATGATCGGTACCGGTTCAAACTCAGGATATTACGATGGCAGGAAAATAACCGCCAACATACCGCCTCTTGGGTTTATACTTGGAGATGAAGGCAGCGGTGCCGCGCTGGGCAAAAGAATGCTCGCGGATTTCCTTAGGGGGATAATGCCTCAGTCACTTTCTGATGAATTCAGGGATATTTATGGGGCTGAAAAGGATGATATTGTCAGCAATGTTTACAGGGGCGTTTTTCCAAGCCGCTATATCGGAGGATTTGTTCAGTTTCTCAAGAAACATATTTCGGAACCCTATTGCAGTATCCTTCTGAAAAAATCATTTGGTGAATTCGTTGAAAGAAACCTGCGGCTCTATAACATTTCCGGAAAAACCGGCATTGCNGTAACGGGATCTGTGGCATGGCATTTCAGGGAGATTCTGGAAGAGGTTCTTCTCCAAAACGGCTTTACTATCTCAATGATAAGTCAGGGACCTATAGAGGGTATCATCCGGTATCATAAAATGAATAATTAAAATAAGCTCCAAAAAAGATGATAAGTCATACAGAATCGGAATCACTTTATAACAACCTTGAAAAGATGCCTGTCAGGGAGCTTCTTGAATCTATTAACANGGAAGATCAGAAAGTTCCTCTTATTGTTAAAAAATCAATCCCTGAAATCGNAAAGCTTGTTGAAGCCATAGTTTCAAGGATGAAGAAAGGAGGAAGGCTCTTTTATATCGGTGCCGGGACAAGCGGCAGGCTCGGAATTGTTGATGCATCGGAGATCCCTCCCACTTTCGGACTAGATCACGGCTATGTTATCGGCCTGATTGCAGGAGGTGACGGAGCTATAAGAAAAGCAGTAGAGATGGCTGAAGACAATGAGGAACTGGGATGGAACGATATTAAAACATTCAATCCTTCGACAAGAGATGTAATAGTAGGGATTGCTGCATCAGGTTCAACTCCGTATGTCGTGGGAGCGTTAAAGAAAGCAAGGGAAAACGGGATACTTACCGGTGCAATAACTTGTAATTCAGGCACTCCTCTGGCAGAAAACGCTGATNTGGTCATTGAAGTAGTTACTGGGCCCGAATTTGTTACCGGAAGCACCCGTATGAAAGCCGGCACTGCCCAGAANCTTGTACTAAATATGATAACAACATCAGCAATGATAAGCCTNGGCCGGGTGAAAGGCAATAAAATGGTAAATATGCAGCTCACCAATCAGAAACTTATCAGAAGGGGTACAAAGATGATCTCTGACGAAACTGGACTCGATCCGGCAACCTCAAAGAAACTCCTGCTTCTTCACGGCTCGGTGAAAAAAGCTTTGGATTCATTCAACGGATGAGAACGACTCAGGTCACACGACTCACGACTCACGAAAAACCTTTCGCCGTGCGTCGTGCGTCGTTTGTCGTGCGTCAAAGATTTGGACAATCACAAGGTTTGATTCTGTGTTTTTTCTGCAAAGCCTTATTTACCTTGTATGTAAGATAGGCACAACCTGCGCCTATTACCGCTCCGGCAGCAACATCTGAAGGATAATGAACTCCAAGGTGCATCCTGGAATAGGCAACGGTTCCAGCATATGCAAAAGAGGGTACTATGATATACCATTCAGGATAAGCAAGACTGACCGAAGTAGCAGTTGCGAAGGCACTGGAAGTATGTCCGGAGGGAAATGAAGGGCTTCCTGCTTTTGCCTTTTTAAGAATATCCGGATATGTCTCGAATGGACGATCNCNATTAATTGAGTATTTGAGAGCCAGTGTAACCCCGGCATTTACAGCTGACGCTGCTGCCATAATAAAAGCATTTCTTATCATTTTATCGTCGTCCCTTATTAANCCCGCACCTGCCAGGATAGCTGGTACACCAATAGCTACATAGGTATCTGAATTCGTGATAAACCTGAAGTATTTATCGGAATTTTGAATTTCCTCTGAATTAATTGTTCTCAGTAATCTGATATCTATATTCTGAGAAAAACTTACCGCAGGAAAAAGAAAAACCAAAAATAAAGGCACTCTAATGCTCAACCCTTGTCATTTTAGTTTAACCTTAACGTCAATAAGCTCTAAAATATTATCGATATCCTGGGTTGNATTTACGATCGTGGTTATTGGCCGCAGATTGCCAAATCTGNCAGAGTTCCTGAAATTATCCTTTATGTCTTTTGGAATGGCGCTTCCCTCAATCGCAGTCTCAGCCTTATCCCCAAAGTATAAAGTGACCCTGAAAGTATCTTTAAAAACACTTGCCCAGAATAATGTTTTCTTCTTACGCTGCATCTTGAACAGCCACTGTTTGCCATCGTTATAATATCTCCATTCCTTCGTGACGTCTTTGTAATTATCTTCCACATATTTTATCAGTTCCTGCCACAAAATCATTTTATCCCCGATGATAGATTTTATGAACTCATCCGACGGAAAAACATTTTTGTCTCCCAGAACGGGTTTTATATTTTCAGCCATGTTTGTATTATTATAATTTTTAACCTCCCCGAATGTTAAATTTAATATTTTTATATCATATAAATATCTTCCTGATGATAAAAGACAAGACACTTGATCTGCTTTGTGACCGGTATCCTTCACTTCTGGCACTGAGGAGCACTATTTATGATGCGGCCGCAATGATTATTGAATGTTATTCGGGTGGAGGGAAATTACTGATTTGCGGAAACGGAGGAAGCAGCACCGATGCTGATCATTTTGCAGCAGAGCTCATGAAGAGTTTCGAATCGCAGCGTCCTCTGGATGAGAGCCTGAAAAATAGATTGTATGAGATCTCGGCAACAAGAGGCCGATGGCTGGGAAATATGCTTGAACACTCATTGCCTGCAATCTCTCTCCCGGCAAATACTGCACTTGTTACTGCAATTTCGAATGATATTGACCCTACCCTCATTTATGCCCAGCAGGTTATAGGATATGGCGAAGAGGGAGATATCCTGATAGGAATAAGTACATCGGGAAACTCCCGGAATGTTGTTGATGCCTGTATAACTGCCAAAGCATTGAATTTAAATGTCATGGGAATTACGGGCAAAACCGGAGGCAAAATGAAACAATATTGCGATCTGCTCGTAAATGTTCCGGAAACACGTACCGCCTGGGTTCAGGAATTACATCTTCCTGTACTTCATGCAATATGCCTTATTGTCGAAAATCATTTTTACAGTAAATAAAAAGTTAAAATAATGAAGCCCGAATTTCTGAAAGAGGTGCTGGAAAAGATCAGGGCGGTTAAAATTGCTGTTGTTGGCGATTACTGCCTTGATGCCTACTGGTTTGTCGATGAATCTAAAAGTGAGATATCGGTTGAAACAGGAAAACCTACCGAACCGGTTCGTCGCCAGAAGTATTCCCTGGGAGGGGCCGGGAATGTGGCAAATAATCTGGCCTCTCTCGGGATAAAAGAGATTAAGGCATTCGGGGTCACCGGAAATGATCCGTTTGGTGCAGAGATGATTGCAATAATGAATCAAACCGGCATAAATACGAAAAACATGCTGATCCAGGACACAGACTGGGCGACACATGTATATATTAAACCTTATACCGGCGAGATTGAGAAAAGCCGCATTGATTTCGGCAATTTCAATTACCTGGCTGATAAAACAGCTGAAATATTAATTCAGAATCTTCAGATAGAGATCATTGAAACCGATCTTGTAATTATAAACCAGCAGGTTTTGTCAGGAATTCATACTGAGTACTTCCGACAAAAACTTGTTGAAGTCATCAGCCAGTTTCCTGAAAAGATATTTATTGCAGACAGCAGGAATTATACTGATTTCTACCGGGGAGCATACCGTAAGATGAATGATACAGAAGCTGCAAGACTATGCGAAATTAAAAAAGAGCAGGGTGAGACTGTTTCATACCAGGAAGTAATATATGCGGCTGAACAACTTTACGAACGATACCGTAAGCCTCTCTTTATAACCCGCGGCGGCAGGGGTTCTGTTGTAACTGACGACAAGGGGATCTCTGAAATAGGCGGAATGATGATCATTTCCCGNATTGATACTGTTGGTGCGGGAGACAGTTACCTTGCTGGTGCTTCAGCAGCACTCGCGGCAGGTTACTCTCTTGAAACTGCCGGTGAAATCGGAACCTTCACAGCAGGAGTAACAGTCCAGAAGCTATTTCAGACGGGGACAGCCTCTCCGGAAGAAGTTTACAAAATAGGAGGCGACGCTGATTATATTTACCATCCTGAACTTGCCGAGGATATAAGACATGCTGATTATCTTCAGAAATCGGAAATTGAAATAATTACAAAGTGGCCTGCAGATTTCAGGATCATATATGCCATCTTCGATAACGACGGCACAATTTCCACTCTGCGTGAAGGTTGGGAACAAATTATGGCGCCTATGATGATCAGAGCAGTTTTAGGAGAGAAATACAAGGAGGCGGACGAAACCTTATATCTCAGAGTAAAATCAGCAGTCCTTGATTTGATTGATAAAACAACAGGAATACAGACTCTGAAACAGATGAACATCCTTCTCGGATTAATAAAAGAGTTTGGTTTTGTACCTGAAGAAGGAATGCTTGATGAGAGAGGTTATAAAGAGATCTATAATAATGACCTCATGGAAATGGTAAGCAAGCGTGAGGAAAAGCTTAAAAACGGTGAAATCACAATTGAGGACCTCACGATTAAAGGATCGATTCCCTTCCTTAAAATGTTGCACGATAAAGGGATCAGGCTATATCTGACTAGCGGTACCGACGAAGCAGATGTAAAACATGAAGCAGGTGTGCTTGGATATGATTCCCTTTTTGAGGGCCGGATTTTTGGTGCAACCGGCGACTTAAACGCTGATTCAAAAAAAATGGTCCTTGACTCTATTCTGGATTCTATCGGGGACAATGAAGCTGCATCCATCGTAACATTTGGCGACGGTCCTGTTGAGATCAGGGAAACACGCAAACGCGGTGGAAAAACTGCAGGAGTCGCCAGCAATGAATTAAGGAGATACGGACTTAACCAGGCAAAACGGACAAGGCTTATTAAAGCCGGAGCTGATATAATAGTTCCTGATCTCTCTCAGTTTGAAAAATTGCTAGGTTTGCTAAATATCCGATAGATGCCAGATCCAGAATTTGACAGGGGAAGGCTATTGATAAAAAGCCTTAAGGAACGCAAAAACCAGATCTCATTTCCGGAAAAGCTTATCCCTCTTGCATTCAGACCGGATAATCTCAGGGAGGATGATAAGTATCTGATAGGTAAAACAGCAAGCAGGATTGTTAATGCACGAAAGCAAAACCGAGCAGTGATACTCGCCTTTGGCGCACATACAATAAAAAACGGACTTGGGTCTGTTCTTACCGAATTGATACGAAAAGGCTGGGTAACTCATCTTGCAACTAACGGAGCGGGCATTATTCACGACTGGGAATTTGCTTACCAGGGGAAATCAGGTGAAAATGTAAAGGAGAATGTACATAATGGCGAATTCGGGATCTGGCAGGAAACCGGGTTTTATCTGAATCTGGCACTGATTACCGGAGCTTATGAAAAGCTTGGTTATGGTGAATCCATAGGAAAAATGATTTCAGTGGAAGGTTTGAATATTCCTGAACCGGCATTTCTCCTGAAGGAAGCCTCTGAAAAAATGGAAAACTATCCTGAAGAAGCCTCTTCAGCTATTGACCTGTATGACACAATCCGGAAATTTAATATCAGACCGGGCTTTATGAAAATACCCCATCCGTATAAGAAATATTCAGTTCAGTGTGCAGCTTATGATCTGAATATCAGATTCACCGGGCATCCGATGATAGGTCATGATATAATTTACACTCATCCTGCAAATAAGGGAGCCGCGATCGGACGGACAGCACTGACCGATTTTCTTTACTTTGCCAGAAGTGTCAGCAATATCGGAAACGGGGTTTATTTGTCGGTCGGTTCAGCAGTTATGTCGCCNATGATTTTCGAAAAATCGCTTTCAATGTCACAAAACATTGAAATTCAAAATGGAGGCCATATCAGCAACCATTTCATGGTAATAACCGACCTTACAAAAAATGAGTGGGACTGGAACAAAAACGGTGAACCTCCTCCCGATAATCCCGCATATTATCTCAGGTATTGCAAAACATTCAGCAGGATGGGCGGGGAAATGAACTATTTATCAGCTGACAACAGAGATTTCCTGTGTGAATTGTACCATAGATTAATGGAATCAGATTGTGATTGAGATCACTTTAACCAGATAAGAATTATGATTGTTATCAGGGTAAGGATACCCAGGTGAAGCCTCCAGTCTGATATTCCTTTGAAAGCTGCCACACCTTTTGAATAGTCGATTGTTGTTTTCTCAAGCCTCGAAAGCTCAGTCTTTTCGGTAAAAGCAGAAACCCCAAACAAGACCAGGGTGATCAGTATTTCAGCCCAGAGTCCCCGATAACCGAAATTCAGGGTAAGCTTATGATGAAGAAAAGGAAAGACCGATTTACCTGTCTCAGGGCCCAGCATCTGGTCAATTACAAATATTGTCGCAATAATTATTCCTACAAAGACCGAAACGGCAGCACCCTTCATTGTGACCTTTTTACTTACGATTCCAAAGAGGATCGCAGGAAACACCGGGACAACCAGGTAAGCGGATATTGTCTGAAGATATTTATACAACCCTTCCTCATTTTTGTAAACCATATAAGCAGCTCCGATGCCAAGCAGAGTGACAATTAATATCACAAACCTCCCAAGGGTAACCTGTTTTTTTTCAGGCGTCGCAGGCCTGAATTCAATGATGAAATCCCTCACCACAAGAGTGGATACAGAATTCAGGACTCCTATAAGAGAAGTAATTAATGCCGCAAGCAAAGAGGCCATCAGCAAACCTCTCAATCCTTCAGGAAGAAGCTTATTCAGCAGGAGGACAAAAGTCTGTTTGGTTTCATCGCCCTGGAGTTCGGCCGGGAAAAGGGCAAAAGCTATAACCCCGGGCAAGGCAAAAATAAAAACCGGAAGAAGCTTCAGAAGAGTGGCGAACATTGCCCCCCANCGTGCATTTTTAAGATCGGGTGCTGCCAGGACNCTCTGAACATTCACCTGATCCATTCCCCAGTAAAAGATTCCTGCATAAAATGCAGTTGCAAGTATTCCCCAGAAAGGATATACCGGATCGTCATAGGGACGTGCAATAGACATCATCTGTGGTGCTTTTTCAATAAGTCCGGTCCAGCCTCCGACCTTGTCGAGCCCTATAAGCATCATNATCAATGAACCTGCTATCATTATTATTACCTGAATTGCATCGGTGTATGCCACTGCAGTAAAACCTCCGATAATAGTAAAAACGGCGACAATCATGCCGATGTAGAAAATTGTCGGCATAATGCTCCATCCAAGGATACTGTGCAAAACAAGCGCCCCGGCAAAAAGAGTAAAGGCAAGTTTTGTCATGATGCTTATTATGAGCATAAGTCCTGAAAAGAATGTTCTTGCACGCCTGCTGTACCTGATTTCCAGAAATTCGGGAATTGTAAACAGCTTGTTTTTCATGTAATATGGAAACAGTATCGCGCAAGCGACACCAAGAGTAATAATAGTTGTAAGCTCAACCAGACCTGCTGAGAGTCCATACCTGTAAGAATCGCCTGAAAGTCCCACAAGATGTTCAGCCCCGATATTTGTAGCGAACAGGGAAGCACCGATAATTGGCCACCTGATCGACCTCCCTCCAAGAAAAAAGTTTGAACTGTTCTGGCCCGATTTTTTACGGTATGCCATATACATCCCGTAACCCAGGCTGCCTGCCATCACTATAAAAAGTACGAACCAGTCGAGAGGGGCCAGGGATAATTTCATTTTATAAACCTGATATTATTCTGTCCATCCTTTTGATGCTAAGTACCATCGACCTGACTGTATGATAGTTTATCTTCCACGAGTGTCCCATATGTTTCCAAATCGGAACGCCTTCGCGGGTCATCAGCGGATACCACTCNCCCACTCCCTTGTTTATCATCTTATCAAATACGAACCTGTGCACATTTTTATATGCATCCCAGTAATTAATGTTCTTAAACATGATAAACGCATCCAGAAGCGCAGTAAGTACTTCAGCCTGCTGCCAGAATTCTTTCTCCATGTCGGAAACGCCTCCGGAATGTGGACCCTCAACAAAGACACCACCGAATTCCATATCGATGCCATTTCTGACAACATGGTCAAATATTGTNCGAAAATCCTGTCTNTAGATGCNGTTGTCAATCTTAAGTATCTGAAGAGCATGATTTAAAAGCCATGCAAATTCAGCATTGTGCCCAAAACATGTATTATCAGTTACGTTAACTTTCTTTCCCTCTCCGGTAAACCTGTCCCAGCCCCAGATTATCTCGAACTTTATCTGAGGAGCAATCGACCAGTCTTTATAAAACTGCGGAATGCCGGTCCTGTATTCCGGATGATTAATCCTTTTCTGAAGAATTTCTATAACCTCAAGAAGCTTCCTTCTGTGAACATCCTTGCCCGTACACTCATACAAGGTTGTAAACGCCTCCATGAGATGCATATGAACATCGAGAGTTTTGCGGTCACCGCCACTGCTTCCCGGACCGCGAAGCACCCAATCGCGTTCAAACATTTCCCAGTAGCCTCCATACATTGTATCGGCACAATATTTCTGGATAAGATCAAAAACTTTTTCAGCATACTCAATGCCCCGTCTGTCACCTGTTGCAAGAGTATATTCACTCAGGGAATAAATTGCAAAACTCTGCCCGTAAATAATTTTCTTATCGATTTTAACATCCCCCTTCCGGTCCATCATCCAGTAAAAACCCTCGTACTCACGNTCCCACATTTTATTGATAAGGAAATCAGCTCCATGCCGGGCCATCTCNGCTAGTTTTCCATCACCATAACCTGCACGATGTGCTGAAGCAAGGGTATACAGACATCTGGTCTGGGCAATCAGCGATTTTTCATCCTCACCCGTATCTTTGCCGTCCTTATCAAAATGAGTTAAAAAGCCGCCATTTTTGGTATCGGTCATCCTGGAGGTCCAGAATGGCAATAATTCATTTACAAGATGATTCTTTGCCTCATCCTTCAGTTTGATTACTTCTTCCCTGTTCATTTTGNATAAAGTTTACATTTCCCGGGATTGCCGATGCTGTCTCCTCCATTAATGACGTGACACTGGCATATCTCCATGTCTTAAGCATCAGCCTTGTTAAAAGTAATAATTGTGAAATAATTAACAAAAGAAAAACACCCCCTCCGGTAACCGGCTTCCATGACGGAAGNATAAGTAAAATAATTATACCCAGTATTATCTGGGACGCAATCAGCAGTAGGATCATGATGTACGATGACCAGAATTTACTGAAAGTATTACTGAATCCGAAACCGATTGCACTAAAGCATGATTCATCCTCATGAGAGGATTTCCATGCTCTTGCATAGTCTGCAGCAAGAAAAAGAACTGGTAGCATTAGAAGTAAAATTACAATTGAAGCAATCACAACTGAATACTGGGTCCTTTCCGAAATGGTTTCAATGCCGGTGATAATTATCATTGGAACTCCAATAATAATACCCGAGAAGAAATATGTGATCAAAGTGATTATAAGCGTAATAATCAGGAATGACCAGAAGTTTCTTGAACCAGCCCTGAAGAATTCCTGCGCTGAGAATTTGCTCTTCCCTTTCCGTACACTGTCGAAAAGGCCAGCTGTCAGGAATGCATTGGCGACAAACCCGATAAGATAGATAAGTATAAATCCGGAAGTTATGTAAGATAACAAGCTTTGAAGTACAGGTCCCAGGTCAGCAAAAACCTCAATGTCAATTCCATTAGCAAGCTTTTCAGTGATCATGCTGTTGCCAAAGGCAGAGTTGAGAGATCCTTTTAAGGGGTAGATAAATACAACCAATAGCAAAAACATCGTTAGCCATGCGATCAAAACACCCCTGATTGAATTAAAAGTACGGTAAAATCCTGATATAAGAGAACTGAATATCTTCATAATGATCAATTTTACAGAAGCATGATACTAAGGTAGAACTGGAAAAAAGCGAGCAATTTATTTACAATACGGGTAAGCGGAGCCCTTTGCGGTTCTTCGGTCATTGAATTATTGACATAATTGACATCCATTCTGATCTTAAACAGTGGATCAATCTTTACCCATTCAATTTCCCTGTTACTTGTATATTTGAAGTCCTTATATCTCTCTTTACCATCCCAGTTCTCAAGGATCTCTTCTCCATTGGTAAAATGAATAAGCACATCCACCGGCAGCATCATGTCTCCGATTCTTTCCAACTGAGCTGTGGCTGTAAAAAGTGAATCGGTAGCCGGCNCTTTGGCTGCAAGGGTATCTGCAGAATCAGTTTTGCCTTCAGGCTTACTCTGTTTCCTGTTGCTTATTCCGGATACCTTGTAATCGCAGATAGCCGTACCATATAATGTCTGGTCAAAGAACCAGTTCATATCAATTCCGAACCTGTCTCCATGTTCCCTCTTTACAACTTGATTTACCACATTGACAAAGTCTCTTCCTGACGGATGCTTAAAAGCCCATTTCGTGTAATATTCCCGGAATACATCGTTCAAAGTCTCTTCACCTACTATTCCTGCAAGAGTGTGAAGCCACGTAGCTGTTTTCTGGTACGACATCATTCCGTAAGTGCCATGCGGATAATTCCACGAGTACTCATTATTGCTTATTGTCTGTCTTGAAGGAGATAAAACATAAGCCAGCCTGGCAGATGCATTATCGGAAACTTTAAGCCACCTGTGATTAATCAGGCCTGAATTTTTGCCATAATAATTATCCATGATCCTCTCTTCCCAGTAGGAATTAACGCCTTCATCGAGCCAGGGTTCCTCAAATTCATTACTTGCAAGGATCCCCATAAAGTAGGCATGACCAAATTCATGAACTGTAACCATTTCCGGCATATAAAAGAAGGAGGGCATAATGTTGGATGACATTGAAGTGAATATTGTGGTATATTCCATTCCGCCGGCACCTGATCCTATTGAAGGAGGATCAACAAATGTAAGATGCGGCCATGGATACGGACCTACATTTTCAGTAAGATATTCCAGTGCATGCTTTACGGCGGTAAATTGCCTTTCTGCCTGGTTAATACGATCCTTTGGTATAAGGAGAGTAATACCGACATGGTTCCATTTATCTTTAAACTCGGCATAGCCTGGCCAGGCAGTCCAGGCGAAATCTACAATATCTTCAGCACGGAAATTCTGAGTTTTCATTTCTCCATTAACTGTCTCAGAAATCAGCATTCCACCTGAACCTGTAACGTATTTAGCTGGTAAAGTAATAGTTACATCATAGACACTGTGATTTGAATAAAACTCCGAATTGGCATGAAACTGGTGGCAGTTCCAGCTGCCTTTTGTCACAAACCTCATACCTGCAGGTTCATATACACCGAACTTGGGGAACCACTGGGCAACGAAGTAATAATCATTGATATACCCTGTCCTTCTTATACGTGACGGAAGCTTCGTTTCAAAATCAATATTAACATATACAGTATCACCTGGTCCGGCAGGTTCGGGAAGAAGGACACGCAAAACACTCTTGTCTTCAGTATTGCCGTCGTCCGGACTTATAAACTCCATCCCGGGCATCAGATCAAAATTGCTTTCATCCCTTAAAGACTTGATTTCGATCCAGCCCAGATCGATTTCCTTTTCCCCTGGAGATCCTCCGGACTCTTTATACAAAGTTGTTCTGTTGCTTCTGAAAGCATTCATATAGAGATGCATACGGATATCCGGAACAGTGTCGGAAGATCTGTTTATCCAGTAGGCTTCCATATTCCCGCTTACGGTTTTTGCATCAGTATCAAGTTTAACATCCATTTTGTATCCGGTGGTCCTTTCACTCAGAGGTAATTTATTTATGATTTGAGCATGAAGAGGTAGGAAAAGACAGAATAGACAAAATAAAAAGACAGAGGTTCCTTTCATAAATTATCAGGTGCTAATCCAAATTAGTAAAGTGACACGGCCAAAAGCAGCATTTACAAATAATACCTTAGTGACCTTGAAACCTTAGAGTACTTTGTGGTTAGTTTTCTTATTAACCACAAAGGACACATAGTCAACACTAAGGTACACAAAGTCTTATTGTTGTAAAATGATATTGATTTTGGTATTCATTAAAAAGCTTCTATTTCTCAATCAACTCTTTTGTAAGAGTCAAAGGAATCTCACCATCAGGGGCTAATGCAGTTCCAGTCATTTTTGTACTGCTTTCCGCTTTAAGGTTTATAGTAATCTCGGTTCCGTCAAGCAACAAAATGAAAGAAACAGTGCCATTTTCAACTTTTGTTTTATCTCCCGGGATAACATAATCGCTTCCTGTCATTGAAACTGCTGAAGAATACTTGTTTTCAGCAAAAGATATAATTATGTTTCCAGTATTGTACCCTTCGGGAGCAGCGGGAGCTTCAAATTTCCATTTGCCAACAGGATTGGCACTTTGGGTCACTGTCTGGGCTGAGACGGCACAAAAGGCAATTAATGAGATCATTAAGCTGGTAAAAATTATTTTTTTCATTTCAATAAGTTTTAAATATTTTCAAATATAGAAATCTAAACCGACAAAATTTTAATTGCGCGAAATAATTAACACGGTATTACAGTTCTCAAATCAGGTCAGGATTGGAGTCAGCATAATTCAGAAATATCTGACCGGGTGTTAATATTCGTAAAAGCTCTTTTATTTTCCTCCGATTCCTCTAATCTCATAAAGCCGGTATGAAAAAGCTTAATAAATTCCCTTACAGATCTGTTTTTCCCCCCTGAAAGGAATCTTTCAAGATCTTCCAAAACAGTAACCCTGTAAATTGAATGGAGAGGCTCGATAAATTCTCCTATTAACGGAATCAGAATATCATAATCACTTAAACAGAATTGATTGATCTGTTCTTTAATTAACTCTTTTCTGAGAAATGGCATATCGCCGGCAAAAACAAAAATTGCATCAGTTAAGGATGATTTCAGAGCAGCATGAATTCCTCCAAGTGGTCCTGCCTTTAGATACTGGTCTCCTACAAATCTGCATTCTTTAATTTCCCGGAATTCCGAAGGATTGTTAGTGACNATAATNATTTCATCAAAAATACAATTGATGCTGTTTATGATCCTTGAAATGATCCTTTCCCCACCGATAANAATATTGGATTTTGTAATTCCACCAAATCGTTTACTGGCACCGCCGGCGAGAATTACACCTGAAATCGTGCAATCCATAAGAGGATATGAATAAAGGAATTCCTAACAACCTCCCGATGCTTTCTTTTTCTTTGCAGCGGGCTTAACAGCGGGTTTGGCTGATGTGCTTGTCTGATCTGAGGTTCCCTGAACTGTTAGTCCACCTCCCCCGAGAGCCTGTCCGGCACTCTTACGAAAATCATATTTTGCAAACTCTTCATCGGGACTTGTTGAAGCGGGCTTCTGGGGATTCAGGATTGCATCGAACCAGTAATTCAATCCTCCTTCAAGGACATAGTTATTTGTGAATCCCAGCTGTCTTGTAACCATCCAGGCTTCATTGGCTGCAAGTGTTCCGTTTGAATAAAAAACGTTCATCTTAATATCCTGATTGAGAATCCCGGCATAATCCTCAGACAGCAGATCGTTAACTGGTATGTTTATGGCACCGGGCAAACTGAATTTCTCAAATTCATCCTGACTTCTTACATCAATAAGCCGGAGTGTGGGATCCTTCTTAATTATCATATCGGCAACCACGTCAGCAGTTACATACTGGTTTCGTGTATTAACCTCATTTAGCAGTTCCTCAGCTGTCAGCTTGTAGGGGTTTGTCTTATTCTGCGGTACGGCAGCAATAATAAAACCCATGGGAATAATAATCAAAGCTAATAATTTAAGCGGTTTCATCTTTTTTGAATAATTATTTCAAGTTTCAAAGTTACCTGATTCTCAATTAAAATCACTATTAATATGCTTCCCTCGGGAATTTTTTCTCAGCCCATTCTGCTACCACGAACATAGCGAGGGCAGCCAGGATCAGCAGTAAACCAAAGAGCCCGTCAGAAAGCCCGAGTATAGTACTTACTTTGGGTTCGCCAAGGTAATGGGCCATATAGAGTTTCTCCCACCAACCGTAAGTAAATGCGAATCCATATATGCCCAGGAACAATCCTCCGATAAATACCATTGCATCAATTTTACCGATGGCAGCACCGCAAAAGCTTGTACCTGGACAGAAACCGCCCATTATAAAACCTGCCCCCATTACTATTCCACCAACAATGGCCGAAGTCAGGTAAGTCGGATTTACATAAATCAGGTCAAGATCAATCCAACCGAAAAGACCCATGAATAGTAATCCAAGCATACAGGTTATTGCCCCTGTAAAGAATACTTTCAAAACAACGGTATCATATCCGTAAAATATTCCGGCAAGTTTGCGGCTCGAAGAGAATCCGCTGCTTTCAAGAACAAATCCGAAAGCTATACCGATAAAGAATGCCAGCAGAAAATTTGTATTTTCCGATATCAGTTCATTTGGTGCTAAAGGTCCCATGATAATTGTTTTTTAGTCTTGCAGTCATGCAGTCATGCATTCGTGCTATTATTTAAATCCAGTTTTTTCTGAAGAAAAATGCTAATGCGTAAGCTGTTCCAAATATTGCCATCATTGTAATGAATCCGCCGAGAGACAGAACTGCCATTCCGCTAAGTGCAGCTCCGCTTGTACAGCCACGCCCAAGCTGCGATCCGAATCCAAACAGGATGCCCCCGGCAAGAGCAAAGATCAATCTGCGACGTGACGAAATTTTAGGTGAATGCTCAACCTTAAGCTTAAGTCTGCCAGCAAGCGCTCCTGATATAAAACCGCCGACAAGCACCCCGAGCATTTCGAACACCAGCCACGATTTCATCGGATTACCTCCATGGCTCTCAGCATATTCAGCCATGAAAGGCATAGTGTTCACAGCATTCTTATCAACAGCTTTAATTGAGGTTGCAACTACACTTTTCACAGCTCCGCTGGCCCCAAGTCCCCTTCCTGCAATGAAATTGGCAGAAAGGAGTACTAATCCTAACAGAACCCCCCCGAGATATGGATTGAGGTAACTCTTACTTCTGATTTCTTTTGATGTCGACATTTTTGAAAATATTATTTAATTATTTAATCAGTTTTTGGGCTCCGCTTTCAATACAACCACCTGCTGACCTGTCCTGCATATACAATTATAAATCTTAAGGCCAGACTGCCGGAAATAACAAGCAAGGGAGATACCAGGGCAGGAATGTGATACTTCCCAAGTTCAAGAATCTCCAGCAACGCCGGAACAAGTAATCCGAGAATCACCACAAAGATCCAGAAGGTCATTGTGTATTCTCCGCCAAGAAATAATTTAGCAGCTTCGATCTGAACCTCGGTGCTTGCAAGGAAACCCATGAACATATGAATAATTAAGAACATTTCTATCCCAATCAAAACCAGATCGATTCTTGCAAACTGCTTTCTCTCTGTGCTGTTTTTCGAAATAATCAAAGTGACTGCTGCTCCGGCAGATAATCCTGAAGCCAGGAACAGTGGTCCAAGGATAGAAGTATTCCACAAGGGTCTTGCATTAAACGCTGAAAGCAGTATCCCTGTATAAATACCCAGAATCAATCCGTAAATAAGCATCACCCATGCAAGAGCTTTTTTATACTTATTAAAAAAAGTCTCAAGGGCAAAAAGCCATTTGTATTTCCAGTTCCATTCCGGAAAAATATCCTTTATGTGCAATGCACACCAGATGAAAGAAACCGGAGTCACTACCATAAGTGTCCATGCACCCCACGACATTGGGGACTGAAGTTTTATATTTGTATAAAGCTGCCAGAAATATAGCTTATGCCTCAGGTCAATAAACAGGCAGACCAAACCAATAACAAGGAGGACAGGTGCAAGGAATGGTGTTATCCTCACTGCTGTAAAATAATCTTTTTCCTTACCCCTTATGTAATAGAGCGCGGCGATGCATAGTATACCTGCGGCCATCCCGCCTAGGAAGAGATACAATGAAATCTGCCAGTGCCATATATGAAGACTGGGATCGATCATATTATTCATCCTGCCACTGACAAATAATTCTTCTTTCATTTTCTTTTCACTTTTTTGAAATTAAATCAGGAAATATAGTCGGGGATCAGTACCTGCTTCAGGGATCAGAGTCTTGTATTTTCTTTTCTTCAATACTAATGAAACATCACTGTTCGAATCATCAAGATCACCAAAATACATGCATTTTGTAGGACAAACCTCCACACACGCAGGCTTCATGCCATTTCTGATCCGGTGAATACAAAATGTACATTTGTCAACATAACCATCAGGATGAGGGTACCTTGCATCATATGGGCATGATGCAATGCATGCTCCGCAACCGATGCATTCAGTTTTCTTTACCAGGACAATCCCTCCGTCTTCAAAATGACTTGCTCCAGTTGGACAGCAACGCACACAGGGAGAATTCACACAGTGATTGCATCTCTCTGATCTTATTTCAGTTTCAAGCTGTGGATAGGTTCCGTCCATAATCTCTACCACCCAGTCGCGGCAATAACCCGAAGGAACATTATTTTCGGTCTGGCAGGCAACCACACAATCGCTGCATCCAACGCATTTCCTTGTATCAACTGCCATAGCGTACCTCATAATATTACCTCCTGTTCTGTTTTTTCGGTTAAGAATGTAACAAAATTACCTCTCATGCCGGTACCACCCATAATCGGATCGACAAGAACCTTTGTAATAAGCTTGGTGTCGCTTGCACCTTTCCCGAAACAACGGGTCATAAGTTTCTGAGAATGCCCAAATCCATGTACTATATATACTGAATCCCAACGTATACGCTCCGTTATTCTCACTTTAACCGGAAAATCAGTAACTGCCCCATCCTGGTTTTTGAGCCATATCTCCTGGTCATTTATTATTCCCCACTCCCTGGCAACCTTTGGATTTATCCAGACTTTGTTTTCGCTCATAAGATCCGTAAGATTCGGATTATTGGATGTCCGCCCAAAAGTATGCATCGGAGCCCGGCCGTAAATTAGCCGGTAATAGCCTATCGGGGGTTCTTCGTGGGATTTATATACTGGAAGCGGATCAAATCCGTATTGTTCAAGATATGATGAGTATAGTTCAATTTTACCAGAATCAGTCGGGAATTCCACCTGTTCATCTTCAACGAAATAGAGATCATCATTCTCACGATCAAATGTCTTAACTCCTTCAATCTTAAGCTCATCAAGCGATGATCCGATTTTTTTCAGCTGCCAGTCTATAAGATCTTCCTGTTTCTCGAAAGGGAAATAAGATACCAGACCAAGTTTTTTTGAGAGCTCTCTTGCAATCCAGTACCCCGGTTTTGTATTATTTAGAGGTTCTGCCGCCGGCATGCGTAACGCAATTGCAGGTTTCCTGTGAGGGGCTGTTCTCAATGAATCGTACCTTTCAAGGTAAGTGCATTCTGGCAGCACGACATCAGCCCAGCCTGTGATTTCCATTGGCATTGTATCAACAGCCACTAGAAGGTCGAGGTTCTGAATAGCTTTCAATGTGTTGCTTATATCCGGTACCGTTGACATCAAATTAGTTGCGTTTACTATCCACCCCTTTACCGGGTATCCGGGATTATTTGCAGGTATCGACGCATCTATCAGGGCATTNGTAGGAATAGAACTTGCCACAGGATATTTTCCCGGGAAAAGGTCTGTCCACGTTCTTAAAGGTTCTTTAAATGGCGGAATCTGGGGTTGGGCAAGTTCGTACCTCACAGGTCTGTAGAATCCTCCTCTTCTACCCCATGATCCAAGCAATGCATTTAAAATAGCAATTGCTCTTATTCTCTGTGTATCATCGCCATACCATGTAACATGACGGCCAGGATGAACAATAACGGCCGGAGAAGCATCAGCCATTTCCTTTGCAGTTTTACGGATAAGATCAGGCTTGATGGTCGTTATGCCATAAGCCCATTCAGGAGTGAAATCCTTTACGTGCTCCTTAATCTTGTCGAAACCGGAACAATACTTTTCAACGTATTTCTTATCGTAGTATTCATTGTAAATTATTTCATGCATCCATGCAAGTAGCAGGGCAATGTCAGTCGAAGGCTTAACAGGCAGCCAGAATTTTGATTTTCCGGCAGCGGTAGAAAAGCGTGGATCAACAGTGATGACTGTGGCTCCTTTATCAATTGCATCCGACATCTCCTGGATCTGTCCGTTATGCATGTTTTCTCCAATATGCGAACCAATAAGGACAAGGCACCTTGTATCCCTGATATCAGTTATTTCAGGAGAATAAACTTCCTCTCCGAATGTTGCAAAGAAAGCTTCATCACGAGGACCCCGGCACTGTGCATAAGATGGTTCTGCAGTATTCGGCGAGCCAAAAGCCTTAAAGAGATTTGTAAAGTAGCTGCTTCCCGAACCATGTGTGAAAAGCGCCATGCTTTCAGGTCCGTATTTTGAGGATATCTCCTTCATCTTCCCGGCNATGTGATCAAGAGCTTCATCCCATGTTGCCTCACGGAATACTTGTCTGCCCCGCTCTTCAACCCGGATAAGTGGTGTTTTAAGACGGTCCTGATCATAATACATTCCAACTCCTCCGGTACCGCGAGGGCAAAATCTCCCATTGCAGTGCTGATCCTCATCATTACCAATGATTTTCCAGATTTTCCCCTCCGGAGTTTTGTAAACCCATCCGGCACATTTCCAGAAACAAACTTCGCAGTATGTCGGAGTACGCCGGAGGTCAGTCGCTATCTTCCCGGCTGCTTCCGGAGGCGGAGAAGAACTAAAAATTTTACATCCACCAGTTCCAACTGCAAGCGCTCCGGCTCCATAGAGCGAGATCCTGATAAATTCTCTCCTGTTGGTCATACATTATTTCTGTAAAAGGAAAGGTAAAAATATGAAAAATCGGATTTATTTTATTTATGTATTTAGATACTTGAATTATTGCCTTCCCGAATTACAAACTGCCTGTTGTTAACAAATTAACAATCTGATTAATATTTATTATTTAGAATCAGTCTATATTATAAAGATATAAATTCTTTTCTTAATAATACTAGAATTAAGCCATCGGGATAGAATTCGTAACCTTAAATCCCGGAAGATCTGTCAGTCTCTTTCCAGGTCGGAAAATTCTGAAAGCAGAAGGCCATATTTTTGAAAGATATTTGTCCTGCTCCTGCCTGATTATAACTATCAGTTCGTCGAGGGAACTGTTGTTTCCACCTGAAGGATAATTATAGCCAAGAGATTTTATAAGGACAGCGTAATCATTATATTTGCCAAGGTTCTGACCTATAGCATCGATCCTTTTTTCAAGTCTTCTAATAGCTTTCGGATCAAATTGTCTGAAAAAAAATAACTGATACAGAAAATCCTTGATTCTTTTTCTGAACATGTGAAGGTTAACGGCTCTGGTATAATTACGGGCTTTTAAAAAGCATGCTGAAACATTTTCAAAAGTTTTCTCAATTTCTTCTCTTATAAGTTTCTGATCGGGGTTATTCATGGCCCGGAATCTTATCCTGAAGGCTGCTTTATGTAGAATTCCGATAACTTTCTCAAAATCATTTTTCATCTCAGGAGAAGGCTCATTTCTGAGCTGTTTAATGGATATAAGAAGATTGATATTTTCGTTATCCTTCAGACGGGAAAATAACTCCGGAAATCTTCTCTTAAGATCTTTTAATAGTTTCCAGTGTACTGAATTCTCACGCCATCCCGACATTATCCTCCCCACCTCCCTGAATGCGGAATATTCCCTTATGAATATAGCCTCATCAGTCTGAGTTTTAAGAAGCTTTACCGAAGCCCTCGATTTTTTCATCAGAACTCTCACATCATGGATAACCTTCTCGTCAGGTACGCCAGGTATAAGAATCTGCTGCGCCTCCTCTATATACCCGCAAAGAACAGGTTTAATATTGATCAGATTGAAGTGCGACTCCGTCATTATTAAATATTGAGGAATAAAGAACTTTTAAAGTTATAATTTTAAGGGAATACTTTCAATACCTGCATCCAATAATGACTCTGTGTCACTCTGTGCTTCCTCTGAGTCCTCTGTGTAACAAAAAAAAACTAAATTTGAGGTAATATTCTAAACCATTTCATGATGGGTAAAATTCATAACGGACAGAAAATAGGAATACTGACAGCGGGCGGGGATTGTCCGGGAATTAATGCTGCAATCCGGGGAGTCGGAAAGACTGCCATTGTAAGATATGATATGAAGGTGATTGGTATCAGCGACGGCTTTACCGGATTGATAAACAAGGAATTCAGAGAGTTAACCGAATCAGATCTTTCAGGTATACTTACCCTTGGGGGAACTATCCTGGGAACATCAAGGGAGAAACCATTTAAAAGCGATGGCAAGGGAAAAAATGACATGCGGAAACCCGTGCTAATAAAAGAGCATTATGAACAGATGGACCTCGATTGCCTTGTTTGCATCGGTGGCAACGGGACTTTAAAAACTGCACATCTCCTTGCTGAGGAAGGACTTAATGTCGTCGGCATACCAAAAACAATCGATAACGATGTCTGGGGCACTGATCTCTCATTCGGATTTGACTCTGCTGTCAATATTGCAACCGAGGCCATCGACAGGCTTCATTCAACTGCCAATTCCCATAAAAGGATAATGATAATAGAATTAATGGGCCATAATGCAGGTTGGATAGCTTTGTACTCCGGTCTGGCTGGCGGTGGAGATGTTATTTTAATCCCTGAAATCCAGTATGATGAAAAGAAGATAGCCGAGTATCTTATAAACCGGTTCCAAGAAAACAAGGCATATTCGATTATGGTTGTTGCTGAAGGGATAAAAACTCCTGTTAAGGATGAATCAGCCGCCCGGTATCTGAGCAGGAGAATTGCCGAGCTGACAGGTATTGAAACCCGAGAGACAGTCCTGGGTTACATCCAGCGTGGCGGAACGCCCTCTCCCATGGACCGTGTGTTGGCGACAAGATACGGTTCAGCTGCAGCTGACCTTATAGCTAAGCGTGATTTCGGGAAAATGGTGGCATTGAAAAATAATGAGATCACTTCCGTTCCTCTTGCAGATGTTTCCGGCAGGCTTAATCTCGTAAATCCCGATAATACAATGGTTATCAAAGCAAAAAATATGGGAACTAGCTTTGGGAACTAAAATCTTATAATAGTTATGAAGAAACTGATTTTTGTCCGTCATGGAAGAGCTGAGGAATCCTCCTCAATGATCCCTGATTATGAAAGGTCGCTCACCGCAAAAGGGAAAAACATCTCGGAACAGATGGCTCTTGTTCTTAAGAAAAAAGATGATTTTCAGGCAGTTCTTGTTACAAGTCCGGCTTTCAGAGCCTATGAAACAGCAATCATTTTTGCCAGGGTGCTTGAATATGATCCCGACAGAATTATTCTGAAGGATAGTCTCTATTCGCATGCGACACTCAAATCATTTGCTGAGATACTTGAAGAGATCAGCGATGAAATAAATACAGTAATTTTCTTCGGACATAACCCTTCCTTCACGGAAATACCTGACAGGCTGTCAAAAAGCGGCATCGATTTCATGCCGAAAACCGGCATTGCGTGTATCTCATTTAGAACCGGATCATGGAAAGGAATAGTGAGCGAAAAGGGGAAAGTCGAGTATTTTCTGAAACCTGAAAAGAGCATATGAGCAAGACCTATATACCCAAGGAGATCAGCTGGCTCTCCTTCAACGAACGGGTGCTGCAGGAAGCTGAGAACAGGGAAGTACCATTGATTGAAAGGTTCAAATTCCTTGGGATCTATTCAAATAACCTTGATGAATTTTTCCGGGTCAGGGTTGCCACACTTAAAAGACTCTCCCAGTTCGGTTCAAAATCGCATGATATTCTGGGATACAGCCCTAAAGCGACATTGAAAAAAGTCAATGAAATTGTTCTTGAGCAGAACTCAAGGTTTGAAAAGATTTATACCAGCCTTCTTCAGGAACTTGCAAAGCATAATATCCACATTATAAATGAAAAAGAGTTAAATCAGGAACAGGCAGATTTCGTCAGGGATTATTTCCTTAAGGAGGTCCGCAACAGGCTTATGCCTTTTTTGATTGATAAGGACGGTGAACTNCCCAACCTTACCGATGACGCAATTTATCTCGCGATAAGCCTGACAAAAAAGAATGTTGAAAAAAAGAAATATGCACTGCTTGAAATACCCTCTGATGTCCTGCCCCGACTTGTCGTGCTGCCTGATAAGGATGATGGAAAATATCTGATCTTCCTCGATGACGTCATCAGGTTTGGTTTAAAGGACATCTTTTTCATTTTTGATTTTGATGAAATATTTGCATACACTGTAAAGCTCACAAAAGATGCGGANTTTGAACTGGTCGACGACATCTCCGAAAGCTATATTGAAAAGATATCCCGGAGTCTTCAGCANAGAAGACATGGAAGCCCTGTCCGTTTTATTTACGACAGGGAAATGCCCCACGATATTCTGAAGATGCTGACCAAAATGCTCAAATTCGGACCCAATGATGCAGTTATTCCGGGTAACAGGTATCATAATTTCAAGGATTTCATGAGGCTCCCACAGTTCGGAAAAAAGAAATTCTATTTTGAACCTCTCAGGCATATTCCTCATAAAGATATTCAGCCCGGGAAAAGCATTCTCTCAGCCATCAACAGGAAAGATATAATGCTTTTCTTCCCATATCACCCGTTCGATCATTTCATCGACCTGCTGAGGGAAGCATCAATTGACCCTCTTGTAACATCAATTCAGATAACACTTTACCGGCTGGCCAGGAATTCGAGTGTTATCAATGCCCTTATGAACGCGGTAAGAAATGGAAAGAAAGTTACAACGATTGTCGAATTGCANGCGAGGTTTGATGAGGAGGCCAATATACTGTGGGGTAACAGGCTGACGGAAGAGGGGGTGAAGGTCATTTATGGTGTACCCGGACTTAAAGTTCATGCCAAGCTGTGTCTTATTACAAGAACAAAGGGTGATATAATTGAACGGTATGCAGCTATCGGCACCGGTAACTTCAATGAAGATACAGCAAGGGTCTACACAGACCACCTGCTACTTACAAGCAATAAAAAGATCACTAATGAAGTCTTCAAAACTTTCAACTTCTTCAACGTCAATTACAGGAAAGACAACTATTATCACCTTGTGCTGTCTCCATTTTTCTTAAGGAACAAGATGACATTGATGATTGACAATGAAATAAAGAATGCGAAAGCCGGAAAAAAGGCTTATATATATTTGAAATTAAACAACATAACCGACTCTGAAATCATAAATCAGCTTTACGAGGCAAGCCAGGCTGGAGTAACAATTCGTATGATAGTCAGAGGTATGTTTTCACTTGTGACAGGGATTAAAAAAATAAGTGATAATATAAAGGCAATAGGAATAGTTGACCGTTTCCTTGAGCACTCCCGGTTCATGATCTTCTGCAACGGGGGCAATGAGGAGTGCTATATCTCTTCTGCTGACCTTATGACACGCAATATTGAACACCGGATCGAAGTGACCTGTCCAATTTTTGACAAGAATATCAGAAATGAGCTGAAAGAGATTTTTGAGATCCAGTGGTCCGATAATGTTAAGGCAAGAAAGCTCGACCCCGGTTTATCGAATAAGACTTCCAGGGCGGATAAAAAGTGTGTACGCTCCCAGAGGGACGTTTACGACTATATGCTGAAAGTAAGCGGAAAACCGGTAGAAAAATAAATATACAAATGAATATTGCGGCTCTGTTGACGGGTACAGTGATCATAGTTCTTTTTTCCTGGTCATTCTCGATAAAGCATAAAAGATATCACGGAATCCCAAGGTTTTTTGCCTTCGAAAGCATTTACCTTCTTGTACTTCTCAACATCAGAATTTGGTTTCATAACCCATTCTCCCTGAATCAGATATTTTCCTGGATTCTTCTGATCCTCTCCGCTTATTTCGGCCTCGCAGGCTTCTTCCTTCTGAAAAGAAAAGGAAAACCCTCGCAGAGTTTTGAAAATACGACAGTACTTGTGAAATCCGGTGTATACAGTCTGATACGGCACCCGCTATATTTCTCACTCTTTCTGCTTGGTACAGGGGTGATGATGAAAAATCCCTCACCTCCTGCTCTTATACTGGGCGGNATAAATCTTGCGGCTGTGTGGTTTACATCTCTTTCCGAGGAGAAGGAGATGATTGAAAGGTTCGGAGATCCGTACAGGGAGTATATGAAGGAAACGAAGATGTTTATTCCGTTCATAATTTAGTTCTGCGGTTTTGCGGTTCTGCGGTTTTGCAGGTTATATTCTATACAGTTCCCCTTAAACTCGAAAACTTGTATAAACTGTATAACTGCATGACTGTATAACTGCATAACAAAAAATTTGAACAAATTTCCTTTTTGCCTGTTTATTGACTAATAAACAATAAATAAACCCATGACAAGAAGAGATTTACTTCAGAAAGTGCTTATAGGCGGAGTTACTTTTCTGGTACTGCCTCCGGTGCTGAANAGCTGTTCAAAAGATNACAATCCCGATGGAACCGGTAATCCACCCCCTGGGGACAAGCTTAATCTTGATCTTACAACCCCTACATTTGCTGCNCTTAACAATGCCGGAGGATTTGTTATTACAACACAGGGAATTNTAGTAGCTAACACCCCTGCCGGATATGTTGCAATCGACAGCACCTGCACCCACCAGGGTTGCACTATAGGATACAGTTCCACTGCAAACAATTTTCCATGCCCCTGCCACGGGTCAATCTATTCTGTTACTGGNGCGGTAGTAAATGGTCCNGCAACGGTAGCTTTAAAATCTTATTCGGTATCCAAATCAGGTAATATTCTTACAATNAGTTTGTGAATTTCTTCTCCCTTTCATCCATAATGAAAGCGGAACAGGTTGCGTTTAAAATCAGAAGCCGCATTGGATCTCTCCTTTGCGACTTCTTAAAATAAACCCAATCAAAAAATATTTTTAACTATTTGGCTGAAAGCCATTTCATTGTTTTATCCGATTCAGGCTTTTCCTTTGAAAAGAGTACATCAACCAGCTTCCCATTCTCATCAATAAGGTATTTCTGGAAGTTCCACTTTACTTCNGAATCCANTACTCCGTTTTTCTCTTTCGAAGTAAGCCATTTATATAAAGGATGCATATCATTTCCCTTGACTGAGATTTTTTCCATAATAGGAAAGGTAACTCCATAGTTCTTGGTACAGAATTCCCGAATTTCTGCAGCTGTTCCCGGCTCCTGACCTGCAAAATTATTTGCAGGAAATCCGATAATTACAAGTTCTCCCTCATATTTCCTTGACATCTCCTCGAGATCCTTGTACTGGGGTGTAAAACCGCATTTTGATGCGACATTTACGACCATAACTTTCTTCCCTTTTAGCGATGAAAGATCAAAATCACTGCCTTCAAGGGTCTTTACCTTGAAATCATAGAATCCCTGTGTCTGCGAAAATATAGCCATAGGCATAATCATTAAAAAAGCTGTTATTAAAAGTTTTTGTTTTTTCATATTTCTGAAATGTTTGANTATTAAACAAGACTTGGTTTAAAATGTTCAGAAAGGGGTCATATGACATCTACAGTCATTGCAATGCATCCCTGCTGGCAGTTATGCCGTTACGCCGTCACGCCTTTCATTTCATCTCCGTAATCCCCTTCATTTCAATTCCGATCGGCATTTCCATACCCATTGATGTTATCTCCAGATTCCCCTTGAGTTTGGTGGCGGATGTAAGTTTTACAAGGTATCCCTCTTTTACTGCTATTAAATATTCAGATGTCCCGGTATAAGGACCCTTTATAAAAATATCCATACCCTGGTTTTGTACATTCATGGTCATTGTCCCTGTATGCTGAATGGAGACTTTTGCACATTCGATCCCGTTTACAGTCTCAAATCCTTCTAATTTATTGACACTCATGTCCAAAGTTTTCATTGTCATCGACGTGGAGGTAGTAAGAACAGAGTCAGTGAGATTCCATGTATCACCTGTTTTTACGGGATTTTCAGGAAGCCTTGGGAAAAAATCTCCAACCGTCTGGCTCAGGTTTGTTTCACCGCTGCCGTCAATACTATAGGTTAAGCTTGCAGGACCTGACATATCTGTAATCTTTCCTTCGGGAGTAAGCACAAGTATGCAAGATTTACCCTTAACCCCCTGTACAGCACCACCTGAACCACCCATCGGTGAATTTGAGGTCTGACCGATTGTATCAACAGTAAATTCTAGCTTGAGATTGCTGTCCGCGCTGCCGGCACTCTTTACTGAACATCCGAACGCAGATGTCACATCAGTCTGCATGGTTTGTCCCTGCACATCCATTACCTGTACCATGGTGCTGCTATTTAAATATTTTACCGCCTTGTCGGTCGGATATTTGTATGACAGTTTTACTGCACCTCCGATATTCTGAGCTATTATGCATGAACAAAAACCGGAAAACACCAAAATAGTTCCGGCTGAAATAAAAGATTTAATTAACTGACTTTTCATTGCTTTTTGATTTAAATAAATATTATTGTCTGATTAAAAGTTGAGGCATAAAATTTAACACTATTTCTTTAATTTTAGAGGATGAAAAACAAAATATTGTGGATTTTCTGCCTGGCCCTCAGCGCCAGTCAGATTCAGGCCGGAATAAAACCGGTCAGGTTAACCTGCGAATATCTTAAGAACCCTCCGGTTATAGATGTGCAGAATCCCCGACTGTCATGGATAAATATTGCTGATGATAATGAACGTGGACAGGTACAGACAGCTTGGGAAATAAGGGTTTCTGAAAGCAGGGATAAACTTCTTTCAGGCGATGCAGGTCTATGGAACAGCGGAAAGATAATTTCTGAGGCCTCTGTCAATATCCCATATAACGGAATAACCCTGAAATCGAGGCAGGATTGCTGGTGGCAGGTAAGAGTATGGGACAGGAAAGGCAGGATTTCGGAATGGAGCGAACCTGCCTTCTGGAGCATGGGAATCCTGAAACCTGAAGAGTGGAGCGCCAGTTGGATAGGAGCTCCATGGCAGGATGAATCAGCGTTGCCTAAACCATCCGCTCCAAAATCAAGAACAGGACGGACATCAGCTTCAAGCCCTATGCCTCCACCTGCTCCGATGCTTCGGAAAGGTTTTAATATAAATAAACCGGTTGAGTCTGCCCGGGCATATGTCACCGGACTGGGATATTTTGAATTCTATGCAAACGGGAAGAAGGTCAGTGACGATGTGCTGGTCCCAAATCTTACACTCTATGGCAAACGCGATGATCTCGGACCAATCGGTGCCATGATCAGGAATAATTTCAGGGAATATCGTGTAATGTACCTTTCATATGATTTAAAGGATTATCTTAAGGAGGGTGAGAATGTTATTGGTGCCATGCTCGGAAATGGTTTTTACAACCCATCGAGCTATTGGTGCGAAGGTTATGGATCTCCAAGGTTCCTTGGTCAGATACACATCAAATATTCCGATGGCACTGAACAGGTTATAGTCAGCGACCAGAACTGGAAAGCGGCTGAAAGCCCTGTGACCATGGACCTTATTTATGACGGTGAGTATTACGATGCACGCCTTGAGCAGCCGGGATGGTGCAATGCCGGCTTTGATGACTCGGCATGGAGAAACGCAGTAATAAGAAAATCTCCTGAAGGTATCCTGAAAGCCCATATGTCACCGACAGACAAAGTTATGGAAAGCCTGGCTCCGGTGAAAACAGAAAAACTTGGAGATGGTCATTTCAGGGTCGATTTCGGACAGGAGATATCCGGGTGGGTTCGTCTTAATAATATAACCGGGGAAGCTGGCAGAAGAATCGATATCAAATATATTTGCGAGTCTCCTGTGGGGAACAACTTCTATATAATGAAAGGGGGTTCGCCTGAATCATACTCGGCGAGATTTACATGGTTCGTTTTCAGGGAGGTTGAAATTACAAACTGGCCTGGTGAATTTAATCCTGAAAAATTGAGAGCTGAAGCTGTATACACTGACATTGAGACCACGGGAAAATTCGAATGTTCAAATCAGCTCTTCAATTCAATAAACAGGATCTGGTGGAGAAGCCAGACTGATAATATGCATGGTGGTGTTGCCAGCGACTGTCCTCACAGGGAAAGGTCTCCATATACAGGCGACGGTCAGGTCGCCTGCGTGACAGTTATGCATAATTTTGATGCAAGGGCATTTTATACAAAATGGATACGAGATATTTACGGGGCCCAAAATCCAGAAACAGGTTATGTTCCCAACGGAGCACCCTGGCAGCCGGGATGCGGAGGAGGCGTCGGATGGGGTGCCGCAATGAACATAATGCCGTGGGAATTCTACCTTCATTACGGTGATCTTGAAATGCTGAGGAAGAACTATGACGGGATGAAGGGATATATTAAATATATGCTCACCTGGACAAATGATAAGGGTATAATGCTGTCGCAGGCACCTGACAAAGATAGGCCAAACCAGTGGATGAACCTCGGCGACTGGGTGGCTCCGGGCAAATTACCGTCTGCTGAAATGGTCCACACATTCTTTCTATGGCGTTGTTCTGATCTGACGTCAATGGCAGCAAAGGCACTCGGTAATTCAGATGACTTTAAATACTATAATGAGCTGGCAGAGAAGGTCAAGAAAGCTTTTCAAACAAAATTTTATGATAAGGAGAAGGGTACCTATGGACCTTATGGCGGCAATATCTTCGCACTTAAAATGGGAGTTCCTGACGATCAGAAAGAGTCTGTTATAACTGCTCTTAAATCCGATATCAGAGCAGCAGGCGATCACCTCGATACAGGAATCTTCGGCACACAATTCTTCTTTGAGGTACTCTCCGAGAACGGCCTTCAGGAACTGGCATGCAAGGTCATGGACCAGCGTACACAGCCCTCCTATGGCTGGTGGATCGAACAGGGAGCAACAACTACATGGGAGCAGTGGGATGGATCCAATTCACGCAATCACCCTATGTTCGGAGGTGGAATAACATGGCTTTACCGTAAGCTGGCCGGAATGAATGCTGATCCCGGACAGCCCGGATACCATCATATAATATTCAGACCTCAGCCTGCAGGTGACATTACATTTACTTCTTATTCCAACCTTACCCCTTTCGGGCAGGCATCAATTTCCTGGAAGAAAGAACAAACAAGGTTTAAATTGGATATTTCAGTACCGGTCGGATCCACATCAACAGTTTATGTACCTTCAGCAAACAGAGGAAAAGTAATGGAAAACGGCAGGAAAATTAAAAGGTCAGAAGACATCTCCTTTATAGGAACCGAAGAAGGATATACCGTATTTAAAGTACGTTCAGGTAATTACAAATTTGAAACAAAACTGTAGTCGGAATAGTTACAAGAAACTGACAGCTAGCACTCTGCAGAATCAGAACCAGTCATTTCAGCTTTATCTTTAGGACACCGTTTGCGCCCATGGAGCCATACATTGTTGCGCCCACATCATCTACAAATTCGATCGATTTAACATAGTGCGGATCTATATATGAAATATCTGAAACGATTTTTTCGTCAACAACAAGCAGAACACCGGGTGCACGGTCGAATGATCTCACCTTAGTATTAACGATCGAATTTCCCTTAACCCTGACATTGTAAATCTCACTTGCAATGGCATCATATATTGAATTATATTTTGAGTAATCCTTTTCATTCTTCTTTTCCTTTTCAATAACAGCATTTTTAAGAACCTGTTCTGAAATATGACCATGACTGATGGCATCATTGAAATTCTGAAGATTATCGTTATAACCGAGATTAATCTTATAAACAAGTCCAGTTTTAACCTTTTGCTTTTTCTCGATAAAACCCGAGGCTGAGACTTTCAGAACATCCTTCTTGAAACATTTAACCGAAAACCTTCCCGAAGAATCAGTAAAAACCGACTCACCTGCCTTAAGGGATATAATTGTTACATGGTTCAATGGAATGGTGTTAAATGAGGTCACAACCCCGCTGACAGATTGCAAATCCTGGGCATATAATGTCGCCCCGGATAATATCGATATTAATGACAAAACAATTAAAGAAATATTTGTTTTCATGTCCTGGAATGCTTTAAGCAAATATAAGAATAAAAGTCGTTACAGGATTGTTTGAAAATACCTGGATTAACTACTTTATGTAAACCTGGTTAATGAGCCGGATTAGTAATTAACGCCTATAAATATACAGAGTGTTAGCGGTACTGACTTTTGCCGAACATTTGCGGGCCTCTTTTTTTGACCTCCCTGAATATGCTGAATAAAGTGAATCAGAACACGAAATGCTGATCAATAAGAAAAAAAGAATGGCAAAAAGAATGTATTTTTTGCTTTTTAATTCCGTGGGCATACTGTGATTAAAACTTATCAATTAAGAATTGATTATTGAACTTCTTCTCTGACACTATAAAAGTAACCTTATTTTCTTCCCGCAAAATAACAACAAAAATGATTTTGACCAATAACGTTAACAAGGATGTAAACATTCGGAATTTAACTATAAATGGAAATCGNGAAAATATCCGCCTTTGCNGGTTGAGAAAAAATCAGATGAGGCCGCTATTATTTCTTTTTACTCTCAAATATTGATAAAAAATGATAAAAAAGTCAAACCAATTGAGTGAAAAGTGTAAGAATTTGAGATTTATATGCCCTAATTTAAAAGTGCAAAAGTANATAAGGAATAGATTTGACTGATTCTTCTCATTGACCTGAACCGAAAAACTATGACAAAAATGGAAATCCAATCAAAAAAGGTTCCGGAAGTGGAACAGAAGACTAAACGGGTTAAAGTATGCAAGTTTCCTCCCACATGGATAGAAGTCCCGGTGGATATCCCTGATGAGAACGCAATTACTCAGTTTATCAGCAGGCAGAACCGTTCGGAGGACTTTCTGGACAGGAAAATATTCGAAATGAGATACGCCAGGACTAATATCTGACCTTAACTATTCGTAATAGACACTTCTGTCCGGACAACTTTTTTACTGGCATTTATTGACTTGGATTTAAGCTATTCTTATCTTTGTCACTGCAGATAAGAAGTCATTGCTGTTATCTGGTCGAATTTCTATTTTCTGATATCCGGTGTTACGATTGTTTATTATGCAGAAGAGAAACATTTTAAATACTTTGTTTTTGCTTCAGATTGTCTGTCTGCCTGTTCTATTTATTAGCTGTGAAAAGGAGAAGGCTATCACCCTGCCAGTTCTTTNAACCTCATGGTTGACAGATATTACACCTGAATCGGCAACATGCGGAGTAACCATCATCTCTGATGGTGGTGAAATTTTACTGAACAGAGGCATCTGCTGGAGTACACACCCTAACCCGACTGTTTCAGATTTTATTACATCAGACGGTGTTGGATCCAGCAGCTACGTCAGCAAAATTACAGGATTGCGTAGCGGGACACATTATTATATACGTGCGTATGCAACAAACAGCGAAGGTACTGCTTATGGCAATGAAATCATTTTTATTACACCCCTGACCGACATTGAAGGAAATCTTTACAATACTGTAAGAATCGGAGATCAGGTTTGGATGAGAGAAAATCTGAGAACAACAAAGTATAATGATAACACAAACATACCTGTTGTTACTGAAAATGCTTTATGGATAACTTTGACTTCTCCTGCCTGCAGCTGGTATCTGGTAAACGAATCCGATGGTGTTAATAACTATGGAGTACTCTATAACTGGTTCGCCGTTAACACTGATAAACTTTGTCCGTCCGGCTGGCATGTGCCNGATGAAGATGAATGGAATACACTGGTAACATTCGTGGGCGGAGCATATTATGCGGGCGGCATATTAAAGGAGCAGGGAACAGGACATTGGACAAATCCAAATTACGGAGCATCCGACTACTATGGATTTACTGCCCTCCCGGGCGGTTTCCGGACAGGATTAAATACCGGGTCCTTTCGTGCAATGGGATATCTTGGACGGTGGTGGGTAAATACAGATACNCCNAATCCCTGGTGGGATAATACAGATCCTGCTTCAAGGTGGGCAAGATGCCGAACGATATTTTTTGACAGTGCCGAAGTAATTCTGGGAATGGGTCTGAAAACAAATGGCTATTCGGTCAGATGCGTTAAGGACTAAAACTATACTTTATTGTCTGTAATAATCCATCAGGTCAACTAAAGAAAATTAGGTTGACATTCTTAATAAATCACCAGCGATTTGATTCCAAATTACCATTTTTAATAAAATCTGATTTGATCATCAGGTTATTTGACCAAATAGAATAATTATTTGACTGAAACACATTGATTTGCTTGACAAGCCTTTAAACAGTATCTAAATTTATATGATTATTAATATAATTATTAATTTATGAAAAAGCTGATACGTTTTGCAATGCTATTTTGCATTATGATAATGCTTACAATGGATGGGTGTGAAATTTTTAATGATAGCAAGGATAACTGTGAGGAAACCAAAATGCTGACAGTTGAAAATCCGGTCATATACCTGAAACTTGACCTTGATCCTTATGCATATAAGGAATTATTGGATATGGGTTATCCTACCGGATTGATGACCACAAAGGAAATGCTTGTTGGTTCAATTATGAAAGTTTATTGCAATGGTAAAGAGAGCGGCAGTTTCACATATGAAAAGACCTATTTTCCTAAAAGTATGGATTTTAATACTCAAATGGGAGGATTTTTACTTCCGCAGCCTTATCAGTTCAAATTTGAGAATAAAAATGATTACCTTTTAGTAGTTGCACATCTGAAGACATACCTGGATGACGGGAAAATATTTGAAGACAAAAAAGAATTTACTCATAAGTATTATTATGAGGATCTTTTTTACGATAAAGACAGAAATGATTATTATATCGAATTAGATTATCCATCTGATGTTGACTGGGTTGAGGTAACATCTAAGTAGCTTGTTAAAACTAATTGAAGTATCCATAAAGCTCATAAACAACAACGCCCGCGGATTGATTCCCGTGGGCATTTTGTTTCAATATAATGAAGTGTTCTTACACATGAAAAAAATTTGTCTTGTCTTTATTCTTGTTATAACTTGTATCAATAGTTGTGAAACAGGACCTTTTTTTTAATCAATTAATATATCAAGGCAATGAAAAAACTATGTCTGACGTCTTTATTATTCGTTTCCCTTTTGTCCTTTTCTATTGTAATTCAAGGGCAAAATGACCAAAAGCAATTCGACCAGCTAAAACTAATGGACCAGTTTCTGGGTACATGGCAAATGACAACAGGTGGTGATACTTTAATAGCGGAATTCCAGAAAAATGGAAAAGCGTTTGTGGAGAATGATTACAATGTAAAAAACGGGGTGAAAAACTGGGGGAGTATTTGGACCTATGGTTTTTCTCCGGACGAAGGCAAATTTAAAATTTTTGCCGTTCAGTCAACCGGTGATTACTTGACCTTAATCGCTTCGTTCACTTCTGAAAGAAAGTGGGTTCAGGAAATAGTTCAAGACTTCAATCCGGAAAAAGTCATAATGAAGGGTGAGTTTGTCTTTGAATCTTCTGAAACCGCTACTGCCACTTCCTTTAATTCGGAAGGTGTAAAAACAGAAGAATATAAATTCTTAAAAATCAAACAGGAATAGTAAGACATATTTTTCAATACCTGCTTCCTTGAATCCACCAGCCTCGTTTAACCCAAGTGGCTTCAGTGATAACACTTACTTATTATATGCCATTCTTCATAACCTAATGCAAGACATCAGGATGATTCTAAATTTATTTGACTTTGATTATTCCTTGTCGTAACTTACATCATATAATTGACTGACAGGAGTATTTGATCCAGCTGATAAAACCCATTCATATGAAAAAGAGTTGTTTAACCACATTGATTGTTGCATGGCTGTTATTCAGCATAACTGGATTGATAAATGGTCAAACAAAATTTAACGGATTTGCTATAAACCCAAAATTTGGATTATATGGTTCTTTTTGCGGAGGGCTTCCGGGATCGGTTGGTGGTATGGAATTAAATGTACTAAGGAATAAATGGATGTTTAGCCTGGACTATTTTCACAGTAAATTTACTTTCATTGGTGATAAAGAAGAATTGCTTGATCAATTTGATTTCTTATTCGGGAGATATTTTGGTAATGAATCCTGGAATATTAGATTTCAAATTCAAGGTGGAGTAGGTACACTTAAAGGGATAACATATAATGAAAGCGAACATATCTCCACGATTGGCCTACCATTAAAACTAGGATTAAAATGGTTACCTACAAGTTCTTTGGGTGTTGGGGTTGATTTGCAAGCAAAATTAAACTCTAAATATTCGATTTACATGATAATGGCCAGCATAGAAATCGGTAAACTAAGAAATAAATGAATTTGCTCTAAAACAGAAATTGTAAATAAGTCCCCCATGGGTTTTTCGNCAGGATATAGAAACCTTGAAAAAAACACCCCTCGGAAATCGGCTCCTGGAGCTTTCTGTTTTTAAAATCTCATTAAGAGATAACATGGTACCTGAATTTCTGTGAACTTGCTATTTTAAAAAGACATTTCCAGTAATAGAGATCTGACCCAATTAATTTTTATTTGGACCCAGTGATATCCTTTCGTAAATTTGATAATCTCCTNGCTAAATGCCTCCTGATCCAAAATTATTACAATGAAAAACCTAATCAAATTTGTTGCTTTTGTTTTCATTATTTTTGCTTTTATTTTACATTCATGCAAGAAAGAGGAATTAGCAACATTATCAACATCTTCAATTACCAATATAACAGCTACATCTGCAACCGGAGGTGGAATGATTGCATCAGACGGAAATGCATCGGTAACCTCAAGAGGTATATGCTGGGGCTTAAATACAAATCCGACCATATCAGATNCAAAAACTAATGACGGGACCGGGGAGGGTCAATTCGTAAGTTCCCTGACCGGTCTCACTGCCGGATCGACCTATCATGTTAGAGCTTATGCCACAAATTCGGTTGGAACGGCTTATGGTGCCGATTTATCATTTGCTACACTGGGGATGGCACCAGAATGCCTTACACAAGCAGCAACAAACATAACTTCTTCAGGAGCCACATTGAATGGCAAAGTTAATGCCAATNATCTTTCTACTAATGTGACATTTGAATATGGGATAGTCTCAAGCTATGGAAGTACTGTTACAGCTAATCAAAGTCCATTAACGGGTAACAATATAACCAATGTGAATGCTGATATTTCAGGCTTAACTCCAGGAACTAAATATCATTACAGAGTCTCATCAGTAAACTCCCTTGGGACAACTATTGGGAATGATCTAACTTTTGATACGGAACAAAGTATTCCTATTTTGACTACGTTGCCAACTTTAAACAAAACCTCAAATTCTGTAACGACAGGAGGGAATATTACCTCAGATGGAGGAGCCGCAATTACTTCCAAAGGAGTATGTTACTCAACAACTCCATATCCGACTGTTACCAATAACAAAACTATAAACGGTTCTGGTACAGGAAGTTTTATAAGTAAACTCACGTGTTTGTCTGATCAAACAACCTATTATGTCCGTGCTTATGCAACAAACAGTATAGGAACAGCTTATGGTGACCAGCTGAGTTTTACTACAGAAAAAAAAACTATTACTTTTAATCCCAATTTTACCTATGGATCAGTTAAAGACATAGACGACAATTGCTATAAAACCATTCAGATTGGAGATGAGATTTGGATGGCAGAAAACTTAAAAACATCTAGGTACAACGACGGAATCCCAATACCTAATGTTACAGATAATACTGAATGGGAAAAATTGTTATCGAGNATATCTACTCCGCCTTATATAACAACTGGAGCTTATTGCTGGTATAATAATGATTCAGCTACATACGAAAATGTTTATGGCAAGCTGTACAATTATGGTGTAGTTAATTCGAGTAAAATCTGCCCTGTTGGATGGCATATACCTGCTGGGATTGATTACCTTGAGAAAAGCTTTATTAGTGGGGATTGTTATCTTGACAGTTATTTGGGTGGAACATTGATGGAAACTGGCTCAATTCATTGGATTAATCCTTATTCAGCTTGCATAAATAATGAGACAGGCTTTTCAGCTATTCCCGCTGGGAAACGGAATAGTGATGGCACATTTACTGAATTTGGCTACCACGCATATTTTTGGGTTACAGGAGTGATCGGCCATGGCCCCCTCGTAATGAACCAAAAAGTTCCACACTCCCCGACCTACTGTCATTCTCCCACCTCTTGTGGAATATTACCAACACAAGGTCATTCAATCCGCTGCGTAAAGGATTAAAAACCGAAGATTATATATTTGTTAAAATTACATAATTTAATCCAAAACAGGATTACCTGCCCCGGCAAATTGCTCTGATAATCAATTATATATGATATTCTTTCCCCACAATTGGCCCAAAAAATAAATTTGCTAGTCAAGAAGTGGTGAATTAATTATGTCAATTACCCCAGGGGTTTCTGATGGTTCGCTTCGCGGCTTTCCAAAAGAATGCTCCTTAAGGTCAGTTATTTTTGAATAGATCAATTTATTTACATTTGATTGTGAAGAATCAATGAACGTAATAATAAAAAGCTGCTAATAAAATGTTTTGCAAAGCTTATTTTTTTAATAAGGGAAGTTGAGGTTCCTAAAGCAACAACCTTAAAGTTTAGTTTGGACCAGCCCAATCCAATAACATTTCAGGTATCAAATCCACCAATGGAATTCCTTGAAAAAAGAACAAAATTTGATATCAAAGTTGCTTTCTGTGAAGTTATTGTTACAGTTGATCCTAATGTCAGGTTAATGTCAGAATTAGAAAAAATTAACTCAGAGCTCGCTGACTTAGGTTATAAGTTTACCAATTTCGAATTATCTGAACATCTTCGAAAATATTTGATTAACATAAAAAACAGTATTCAAGAAGAAACAAAAAAATTAGTAGGATTATTACGCTGGACTACTAACTGCCTGGGGCCTTATTATCCTTTAGAAATTTATTCACCTGCAGTCTGGTCCCTTAATATCGAAAACTGGATTATATTTCCAGGAAAATATGAAGTGGTACAATTAAAGTCTGGAGAAATTTTGCACATAGACTCAAAAGGAGAAGGATTAGTACAGAATTTATTAAACGAGGACAAAATTGAGCCTCTATCCCATGAATTGTTTCGGGAAGCATGGTCCCTAAGAGGAAGCAATCCAAGAAGTGCCTTAATGATAGGATATGTGGCTGCAGAAGTCGGAGTGAAAGAATTGATCGCTAAACAAATCCCTAATACAAGATGGTTAATGGATAATATTCCATATCCACCACTTTTTAAGATTCTTTCAGGCTATTTAGAAGAATTACCAGGAATTAAAAAAATATATAGCATAACATTCATTCCGAAATCAATAAGAAAAAACATTCAGACAATGAGCGAAAAAAGGAATTCACAGGCACATGCTGGAATAAATACACCAGATAGTGTAACTCTTTTAAAAATGCTTCAGGATGTCCGGGAATTGTTATTGTTATTAGACTATTACTCAGGATATGATTTCGCATTGTCTTTTGTTAGAAAAGAGACACTTGACCAAATAGAGCGGGAAAGTAAAAAAAAGTCAAAGGTGTAGGTAAATCATAAAAATATCTGCACCTGGTCCCTGACTTTAATATAATTGCATCCGGGGACAGTGGTCAGTGGAATTAAGTCCCGGGTTGTGCAGCTACAGCCGGTACTTTTATTTATTATATTTGCTTATTGTGCTGAAAATGATTATCTTGCAAAACAATCAACTAATAAATAATTCCCTAAGCGTCGGGAGTTTCTTCAGCAGCCCGGTCTCAGACGGAAGTTGCTTTTTTTTATCTGAAATTTGGGCAGTTTAATGAAATGAAGGTCATTGGTGGGGAAACATAAAATGTCAATTAGTTGATTATTAGCTAACTGACTTCCTGAATTGTCGGGGTGGCAGGATTACCGTCGGTGATCCTGGTTGGGGAAATCCAAAAGAAAAAGCCTTCCATTCGCTTCGCTCATTATCAGTCTTTTTTGTCTTCTCCATACTCCGGGCAAGCCCGGTCCAGGTTCAGACAAAAAAAGCCCGGCACTTTCGTGCAAGGCTTTTTCTTTTGTCGGGGTGGCAGGATTCGAACCTGCGACCCTCTGGTCCCAAACCAGATGCGCTAACCGGGCTGCGCTACACCCCGCTTCGACCAC